>Ga0079224_100000529_pt1 | contig 37871 bp, 37 predicted proteins | sample Stecom2015_FD_80414 | JGI IMG/M metagenome (GOLD analysis project Ga0079224, IMG submission 80414) | Agricultural soil microbial communities from Utah to study Nitrogen management - Steer compost 2015 | ecosystem: Environmental > Terrestrial > Soil > Agricultural land | place: USA: Utah... | reverse complement strand
GGCCGGCAAGGGCCTTGGGCAAGGGGCTCCTGCTGCTGTTGGGCGCTGGCGTCATCGTGTCGGTCAGCGTCACCGGCCATGCCGCGTCGGGCGGCGGACTGGGGCTCTTGGCCGACGCGGTGCACGTGGCCGCGGTGGCCACCTGGGGCGGGGCGCTGGTGCATTTCGCCCTGGCCGGCTGGGAGAGGACGGCAAGCCGGAGAGCCCGTCCGGCTGCGCCCTTGTCCGTGCAGGCCCGCCGTTTCTCCCGGCTAGGCGCGGCGGCGGTGGCGGCGTTGATGGGCACCGGCGTCCTCATGGCCATGCGGCTCATCTTTGGCTTGCCGGCCCTTACCGCGACCCCCTACGGCGCGGCCCTCCTTTGGAAGCTGGTCATCTTTGCCGGGCTGCTGGCGGTGGCCGCGGCCAACCATTTCTACCTGGTGCCGCTGCTCCAGGACCGGCGGGAAGCCCCGAGGTTAGCCCGGCCCTTCCGCTGGGCGGTGACGGCGGAAGTGGCCCTCTTGGTGCTGGTGCTGGGGGCGACGGGGCTGTTGACCACCCGCACCCCGCCCCGGGAGCCCCAGGCCGTGGCCGCACCTGTCCAGCAAGCGGGAACCATCGGCGGGGTGCGCTACGCGCTGGACGTGGTGCCCCAAGGGTCAGGCAGCCTACTGTTTACCCTGCGGCTCCACGATGAGGCGGGCCGGCCGGTGGACGGACCGCCCGTCCCCATGGACTTGACCATGCCCGACCACATCATGCCCCCGTACCACGCTGCCCTGCGGCGGACGGCCGCCGGGGTGTACCAGGCGGAGCTGGCGCTGCCCATGTCGGGCCGGTGGGTCATCTACATGACGCCCGCGGCGCTGGGTCGCGGTGCCGAGCCCATTGCCGTAGAGCTCAGGGCCATGGACAGCCCGCGGGAATCCCAGCAGGTCTGGTACTTTACCTGGTACCGGGCCTTGCGGTGGCCCGCAGGTGTGCTGTGGCTCCTCATCTACGTGGGCATGGTCATCTTTGCCGTCCGGTCCATCCGCATCGCCCGGGGCCGGCCGGCCTATGCGCCCCTGCAGGCGGCCGCGTACCTGCTGTTGGCGGTGAGCCTGTGGCAAGTGGTATCCACCTTTGTGGCCAAGGGCTATCCTACGGCCGACTACCCCAACCCGGTGCCCGCCACCGCCGGCGCCCTCGCGCGGGGCGAGGAACTGTTCCAGGCCCACTGCGCCGTCTGCCACGGCCCTGAGGGGCGGGGCGACGGCCTGCTGGCCGGGGAGATGTGGCCGCCGCCGTCGGACTTGACCTTGCACGCGCCCTTCCACACCGACGGGGAGTTGTACTGGTTCATCAGCAAGGGTGTGGCCGGCACTGACATGCCCGCCTTTGAGCACTTGCTCAGCGAAGAGGAGCGTTGGACGGTGGTGCGCTACGTGCGCAGCCTTCCGCCAGCCGGTCCCGCCGCCATCTGGCTGCAGCGGCAGTGGCGATAGGGCGCCTGGGCGGTGTGGGCAGCCCCAGGCGCCCGTGGGGCCCCGCGAGGAGGCCGGCGGGTCAAGGCCCGGCGTCGGTGGGCGGGTCCGGGGGCGTGAGCCTGCGGCTGAAGGTGTGGAGGCCGCACTCGGTCTTGTCTCGGCCGGGCCAGCGGCCGCTGCGCTCGTCGCTTCCGGGTGCCGCGGGGGCCGTGCACGGCCAGCAGCCGATGCTGGTGTAGCCCGCGTCCAGCAGCGGGTGGTAGGGCAACCCGTGCTGCTGGATGTACCGCCACACGTCCCGGCGTTTCCAGTTGGCCAGGGGATGCACCTTGACCAGGTGGTGGTCGGGCGCTACCTGGTGCAGTTCCAGGATTTGAATTCGGCGGCGGGTCGGGCCCTGGTCCCGCCGCAGCGCGCTGATCCAGGCCTCGGGCGCCAGTTCGCGGAAGGCCCGGGCCAGCGGTTCCACCTTGCGCAGGCGGCAGCACAAGTCGGGGTCGCGCTCGTACAGGTGGGCGCCCAGCTCCCGCTCCTGCTGGGCCACGGTGAGCTGGGGATGCACGTCGATCACCCGCAGGCCAAAGCGGGCAGCAAACTCCCGTTTGAATTGCAGCGTTTCCGCGAAGTGAAAGCCGGTGTCCAGAAATAGGATGGGCACGTCGGCGCCTTGCCGGTGGAGCATGTGGGCCAGCACGATGCCGCCGCCGCCGAAGCTGCACGTCATGGCCACCCGCTCCGGGAACCGATCCAGGGCCCATTCGAGCACCTGCTCCGGCTCCCAGCCCTCCATTTGGCTGGACAGTTCAGCCAGTTCCCCGTGATCGATTTCCATTTCCCTCACCCCCGCTATGCTATGCCGGGACCGGCCCGCGGGCGCGGGCCGCGAGGTACGGCCCCCGGGCTCGCCACAGGATGCCAGCCCTGTCGGACTTTACATGAAGGTCCCGTCTTGGGCGCGTCAAAGAGGCAACAAGAGGCATCCTGCCGGCCCCCGGGAGGGGCTGCGGGGAGGAAGGGGCTTGCAGGTGAAGACGGAACAGCGCCGTCCCCGGGCGTGGCGGCGGCTGGCGGTGGCCGGTGTGGCCCTGTTGGCGTTGGCCGGCATGCTGGCGGCGGCCGTGCTGTTCATCAACCAGGGACCGCTGCCCGCCCGGTGGCGGGCCGCGGTGGCCGATGGCTTGTCCGAATGGCTGGGCGCGGACGTCACCGTCGCGGCCGCGCGGCTGGCCGGTCCGGGCCGCCTGGTGCTGGAAGGCGTTCAGGCCACGGGCGATGCGGCCCTTTTCGCCCGACAGGTCACTGTCGGCTTCGCCTTTTGGGACCTGGAGGGCCTGGTGCGGGCGCCCCTGGACGCCATCCGCTGGGTGCAGGTGCGGGATTTTGAGCTGGCCCTGCCCGGCGCCTGGCTCGCCGCGCGCGGGGGCTGGCCCGGCGCGGGCGCCGCATCGCCCTCCGGCGGCCGGTCCGGGGCTTCGGGGGACGGCGGGCACGGGCCGGACGCCGGGACGGGTCCCGCCGCCCGCTTGTCCGTGGAGCTGATCAGCGGCCGCCTTACCGTGGAGGCAGGCCCGGCGTCGCTGGCCGTCGCGGTGGAGGGCCGCCTGGTCCTGGACGAGGGAGCGGTCCTGCTCCACGGCCTGCGCACCCAGCTGCCTGGGCTCGCGGTGACGTGGCGGGGTTCCCTCTGGCCCGTCCCCGACCTCCACGCGCGTCTGGAAGCCAGCGACCTGGCCGCGGCGGTCGACGCGCTGCCGGGCCCATGGGCGACGGCGTTGCCGGTGGACCTCCGGGGACGGACCGCGGGCGAGCTGTGGCTGGCTGGCGCTTGGGATGCGCCCCGGGCATGGGGCCGGCTGCGGCTGGACGGTCTGGTGGTGGACGCACAGGCGGTGGCCCAGCGGCCCTACGCGCTGACGGGGGGGACCTTGGCGTGGTCCTACTGGCCCTCCCAAGGACTGGAACTGGCCCTGGACGCGTCCCGGGACGACACCCGGCTGCGGGTTGAGGGCGCGGTGACGCCCGAAGGCGCATTGGACTTGTCGGTGACGGCCGCAGATCTGGACTTGCCCGCCGATGTGGCCCCGCTGGCCCGGTGGGGCGCGGCGGGCCGGGCCGACTTCACCGGGCGGCTGGCAGGCACCCTTCATCGTCCGGTGCTGGCCGGGCAGCTCATGGCCGACGGCGGCCGCCTGCTGGGCCAGCCCTTCGCTTCCCTGGCCGGCCAGCTGCGGCTGTCCCGGGAGGAATTCGCCTTTTCCCGGGTCCGGATTGCCCAAGGCCCGTCCGAATACCACCTGGACGGACGCGTGGGCTTTGGCGCGGGGCCCGGTGAACCGGGCCATCTCCAGCTGGAGGTGCGGGCCCAGCGGGGCCGGGCCGAGGCGCTTTTGGGAGCGCTGGGCTGGAGGGTGCCTGTCCAGGCGGCCTTGAGCGGCAGCTTGGTCTTTGAGGGGCCCTTGGGTGCCGTCCAGGCCCGGGGCGATGTGGCCCTTGCGGAAGGTGTCGCGTGGGGCCAGCCCTTTGACCAGCTGGCCGGGCAGTTCCACTACGGGCCGGCGGGCTTCACCATCGTGGACGCCGCGGGCCGCGTCCGGGGAGGCACGGTGCACGCCCGGGGCAGCGGACAGCCGGAGGGGCCATGGGAGCTGCAGGTGAAGGTCGCGGGCGTGCCCGTTCAGGCGGTCGCGGCCTTGCGGGGCCGGTGGCCCGCGGTCAGCGGGCGGCTGGATTTCCAGGGAACGGTGGGCCGGGCCCCGGGCCAGCCGGTGCCGGCCTTCGCCGGGGAACTGGCGGTCCGCCACTTGCGGATCGGCCCCTTGGACTTCAGCGAAGCCCGCGGGCCCGTGCGATGGGAGGGCGGCATCCTGCGGACGGAGGGCTTTACCTTGCGCCGGCCCGGCGGAGGCACCTACGTGGCCGCGGGCACCGTTCGCGACGGCGGCGGGGATCCGCAGCTGCACCTGGACGTCACCGTGCAAGGGGAATCCTTGGCGGACGTGCTGGCCTGGGCGGGCCTGCGGCTGCCCCTGCTGGCGCCCAGCGGCCGCGTGGCGGCCCAGGTGGCCCTGCAGGGGACCCTGCACCGCCCCGAAGCCCGCGTGCAGCTGGAGGCGCCCGACGTCCACGGGCTGGGGTACCGGACCGGGGTCGCGGTGGAGATCCGGCTCCAGGACGGCCGCGTGGAGGTGGAGGAGCTGTCGCGGCCCGGATGACGGGTCCGGCCGCCGCCTGTCCCGGGGCGGCCGTGGGTTTCCCGGCCAGCGCGCCGGCCGCCGGCGAGTTTGCTCGAGGAGTCGCGCCGGCAGGGGGCGAATTGAGGCAAGACACGCTATTCTCCGGTGGTCCTTGGCCCGGCCGCCTTGCGCCGCGGTCGCGGTCCGGGCGCCAAGGGCCCCGGGGGGTGCGAGTTTACCCAAGAACAGGAGCGATGCACACCTATGAGGCAAGCGGCGAGTCGGTGGATGGAGGGCCTGCGGGCCCGGACCGGTCGGACCGTGGCGGCGGTGGCGCTGGCCGCCCTCCTGGTGGCCGGTGGGGCCATGAGCCTGTTGGCCCAGGACCAGGACCGCAACGACGTGGTGGCGTGGGTCAACGGCGAGCCCATCACCCGGGATGAGCTGTACGAGGCCATGCTGGACATCCTGGGCGAGGAAGTGCTCAACGACCTGATCCTCATCAAGCTGGTCCGTCAAACCGCGGCCAAGGAAGGGGTCGCGGTGGACCCGGCCGAGGTGGCCGAGGAGATCGCGGCCCTTGAAGCCCGGCTGGGCGGCCCTGATCAGTTGGAGCTGGCCTTGGCCCAGAGCAACATGACCCGGGCCGAGCTGGAGGAGCAGGTCGGCCTCAACCTGCTGGTGGTGGCCTTGGTCAGCCCGCAGGTGGAAGTGACGGAGGACGAAATCCGTTCCTACTTTGACGAGAACCGGGATCAGTTCGGCCGGCCCGAGCAGGTGCGGGCCCGCCACATCCTGGTGGAAAGCCAGGAACTGGCCCAGGAACTGCGGGAGCGGCTCCTGGCCGGCGAGGACTTCGCGGCCTTAGCCCAGGAGCACTCCATCGACCGGGGTTCCGCGGTCCGGGGCGGCGACTTGGGCTGGTTTGGGCGGGGCGTCATGGTGGACGTCTTTGAGGAAGCCGCCTTTGCCCTGGAGCCGGGCCAGTTGAGCGAACCGGTGGAGTCCATGTTTGGGTACCACATCATCCTGGTGGAGGACCGCCAGGAGGCCGTCGAGGCGGCGCTGGGCGAGGAAACCCGGGCGGCCATCGCCGACCAGCTGCGGCAACAGAAGCTCAACGCGCGCCTGCCGGTCTACTTGGACGAGCTGTACCAGGCAGCCGACAGCGAGATCTTGCTGGGCCGCTAAAGGGCCGTCCGCCCGGCGCCTGCCCGGCGGGCCGGTGCGCTGGACCGGCGTGCGGTCAGCCCTCGGGATCGGGATCGGGCAAGGGGCGGTCCGCGGGCAGCCGGGGAACAGCGGCCGGGAGGGGGTACCTCCCGGGTGGTTCCCCGGCTGCCGGCTCCCGGCCGGCGGCGGGGGACGGCTGAGCGGCGGATGGTGGGTCGGCGGCCTTCCCCGGGCCGGCGGCCGGCGCAGCGGCGGCGGGGGGGGCCTCGCCGCCGGGCAGCGGGTCATCGCCGGGCAGCCGGATGATGCCCGCGTTGCTCAGGGCCTTGGCGATGATGGCCAAGATGGGGCCGATGAGGATGCCGTAGACACCAAAGGCAACGATGCCCACCCATAAGGCCACGAGCATGAGGAGCGGGTGCATGCCCACCGAGTCGCCCAGCACCTTGGCCTGCAGCAGGTTGCGGGCCGCGAACATGACCATGAATACGCCCACCAGCTGCACCGCCAAGGTCAGGTTGCCCATGAACAGGGCGATCCCCGCCCATGGGAAGAGCACCAGCCCGGGGCCCACGACGGGGATGACGTCCAGGACGCCCAGGACGAGGGACAGCATCATCCAGTACCGGGTTCCAATGAGCATCAGCCCCACGGCCGCGATGGCGGTGCTGATGACCAGCATGATGGCCTGGGCCTTGAGAAATCCGCCCAGGTCCACCAGGATCTTGTCCCGGGCGTCGGCCAGCCGCGGCCGCCAGTTGGCCGGGGCCAGCCGCAGCAGCGCGTTGTTGACGGTTTCCCGGTCGGTGGAGAAAAAGTAGGTGGCCAACGTGGTGACGATCCATATGACGGCCACGCTGGGCAAGGCCGCCACGGTGCCCAACAGCCGGTTGGTGAGCCCGCCGACCAATTCGATGGAGCGCTGGAACAGGCGGTTCAAGGTGTCCTGCAGGTACGCGGTCACTTCTTCGGGGACGGACTGGAAAAGCTCTTCCAAGGACTGGAGGAGGTCGTTGGCCAAGCGCATGGCGGTGCGCTGGTGGGCGGGCAGCAGCATGGCCAGGTCCAGCAGTTCGTTGTACATCTTGGTCATGACCCAGACCAGGATGGAGCCGACGACGACCACCAAGAGGATGAGGGTCACGGCCGCCGCCACCGGCCGCGGCAGCCGCAGGCGCTGCTCCATGGCGGTCACAGTGGGATCGATCAGGTTGGCGACGACAAAGGCGATCAGAAACGGGGCCAGGGCCGTGAGGAGCGGACCGCGGAGGATGACCGCGAGGGCCAAGACGGCGATGAGGGCGACCTTGCGGTAGTTGACGGCGACGGCCACGGCACGGCGGCCCTCCCCAGTGATTGCTGGGACCCATTATACCACACAGAAGGGGATGGCAGATGGCGCGCGGGTTAGTGCCGGTGTTGCGCAACTACTTCATTACCGGGGTGTTGGTTTCCCTGCCGCTGGCGGTGACGGTGTGGGTGCTGTGGTTTGTGTTCAGCACCGTGGAAACCTCCCTGGGCACCCTGGTCGCGTGGCTCATCGGCCTCGTCGTGGGTGAACCCGTCCACATTCCCGGCGCCGGCCTGGTCCTCACCGTGGTGGCGCTGCTGCTGGTGGGCATGATCGCCACCAACGTGGTGGGGCGCCGGCTGGTGGCAGCGGGTGAGCGCATCTTGATGATGTTCCCCATCGTCCGGCCCATCTACGGCGGCGTCAAACAGGTGATCGAAGCCTTTGGCGTCAAGCGCAGCTTTTTCCGGGAAGTGGTTCTGTTGCAATATCCCCGGCCTGGCCTGTACGCCTTGGGATTCGTCACCAACGAAGGGCGCGGGCAGTTGGCGGCCCCCTTTTCCGAACCGGTGAAAACCGTGTTCGTGCCCACGGTGCCCAACCCGACGTCGGGGTTTTTCATCGTGGCCCCGGAGCGGGAGTTGATCCCCCTGGACATGAGCCCGGAGGAGGCCTTCAAGATGGTCCTATCGGGCGGCGTGCTGCTGCCCAACGGCGACGAGGAGGTGCCCGCCGTGGCGGTCCCGGACGCGGCGGGCGGCCAGGCCGGCGGGCGGGACGGGTGAGGGCGCGGCTCCCCTCAGCGCCGGCCCCTTAAGAGAGCCACGGTGTCCTGGGCGATGACCAGCTCCTCGTCGGCGGGGATGACGAAGACCCGCACGGCGGCGCCGGGGGCAGAGATTTCGGCTTCACCCGCGGCCTGGGCGTTGGCGGCTTCGTCCAGGCGCACGCCCAGGTAGGTGAGGCCCCGGCACACCTGCTGCCGCAGGCGGGGCGAGTGCTCGCCGATGCCCGCGGTGAACGCGATGGCGTCCACGCCGTTCATGGCCGCGGCATACGCGCCGATGTACTTGCGCACCCGGTACTCGTACATGTCAAAGGCCAGCCGCGCCCGCTCATCGCCGGCGTCCATGGCCGCCTCGATGTCCCGCATGTCGCCGGACACGCCCGAAATGCCCTTAAGACCGCTGTGCCGGTTAAGGAGGGCGTTGAGCTCCGGCAGGCTCAAGTCCTCGTGGTCCATCAAAAAGAGCAGGGCGCCCGGGTCGATGTCGCCGGAGCGGGTGCCCATCATCAGCCCCTCCACCGGTGTAAATCCCATGGAAGTATCGATGGAGACGCCCGCTTGGATCGCGGCCACGCTGGCGCCGTTGCCCAGGTGGCAAGAGATGATCCGCAGGTCGCTGGCGGGGCGGCCCATCAGGTGGGCCACCCGGCGGGCCACGTACTGATGGGAGATGCCGTGGAAACCGTACCGCCGGATCCGGTAGCGCTCGTACAGCTCGTAGGGGATCCCGTAAAGGTACGCGTGGGGCGGCATGCGGGCGTGCAGGGCGGTGTCAAACACCGCCACCTGGGGAGCGTGGGGCAGGAGGGCCTCCGCGGCTTCGATGCCCGCCAAGTTATGGGGATTGTGCAGGGGCGCCAAGTCGCTGAGCTGCCGCAAGGCTTCCTTGACCGCGGGCGTGACCACCACCGCTTCCCGGAAAGCCTCGCCGCCGTGGACGACCCGGTGGCCCACGGCCTCCACCGCGCGGGGATCGAACCCTTGGCCCGATGGGTCCCCCAGCATGCCCAGGCACAGCTGGATGGCCTCATGGTGGTGAAACACGGGGCGGGTGGCCTGCCGCGTGTCGCCGCCCTGGCGGTGGGTGATGATGGCGGTGTCGGTGCCGATGCGCTCGACGCGGCCCTGGGCCAGCACCGTGGGGGCACCGCCGGGCGCCATGTCAAAGAGCTTGTACTTCACCGACGAGCTGCCGCAATTGAGCACAAAGACCTTCACCCGGCGGGTTTCCCTCCCCGCTGGCCGGGCTTGGGCGGGAGACAGGAGCGGTGGGGCCGCCCGGCGAACCTCCCCATGCACCGGCCTTTTGTGACATTCGAGCCCGGGCCGTTGCCTCCCTCCCGGGTCCACGGGCCGGCGCCCAGTTGCGCAAAGGAGTGGAGCTCTGTTGGACGTGCAGCCCTTCCGCGGCCTTCGCTACAACGCCGGGGCCGTCGACATGGAAGCGGTGGTGGCCCCGCCCTACGACGTCATCGACGCGGCGGAGCGGGATCGCCTGGCCGCCCGCAGCCCCTACAATATCGTTCGCGTCGACCTGGCCAATGATGGGTATGACCAGGCCGCGGCCCGCCTGGACCAGTGGCGGGCCACGGGCGTACTGGAGCAGGAGGCCCGCCCGGCTTTTTATGCCTACCGCCAGGCCTACCGGGGACCGGCGGGCGAGGAGCTGGTGCGGTGGGGCCTCACCGGGATGGTGCGGGTCGCGGCCTACCGCGAAGGAATCGTGTTTCCCCACGAGCGCACCCTGCCCAAGCCCCGGGAAGACCGGCTCAACCTGCTGCGGGCGACCCGCACCCACTTGAGCCCCGTTTTTGGCCTCCATTTTGACGCCACCGCCAGTTTGGACGACGTGCTGGCCGGGGCGTGCCAGGGTCCGCCGGCCATCGCCATCACCGATCAGGACGGGGTTGACCACCGCCTGTGGGTGCTGACGGATCCTGACCTGCTGACGGCCGTCCGGACCGCCCTAGGCCCGGCCCGCATCGTCATCGCCGACGGCCATCACCGCTACGAAACCGCCCTCGCGTTCCGGGACGAGCAGCGCGAGCGGGTGGGCGACGACCCCGCGGCGCCCTGGAACTACGTGATGATGGTGCTGGTGGACCTGAACTCCCGGGGCTTGACGGTGCTGGCCACCCACCGCATCCTGCGCCAGACTCCCCTGTCGGCCGCGGACTTGGTCCACCGGCTGGAGGGCGCCTTTGCCCTCGCGCCCGTCGACTTGGCGGGGCAGAACGCAGCCGGCGCGTTGCTGGCGGCCCTGGAGGCCCTGGGCCCGGAGCCGGGCTTTGCCGTCTACACCGGCGGCGGCCGGGGCTGGCTGGCCCGCCTCGCGGATCATAAGGCCTGGAACGCCGTCACCGCGGGCAAGCCCGATCCGTGGCGGGGCTTGGACGTGACGGTCCTGCACGAGCTGGCCCTGCCCCGGGCCGCCGGGCTGGATGCGGAAGCCCAAGGCTCGGGCACCTACCTGGGCTACACCCGGGACGCGGCGGAGGCGGTGGCGGCCGTGGACAGCGGCCAGGGGCAGGCGGCCTTCCTGGTGCGGCCGACGCCCGCGGCCGCGGTCCGGGACATCGCCCTGGCCGGCTTCAGCATGCCCCAAAAGTCCACGTACTTTTACCCCAAGCTGCTCACGGGGCTTGTGCTGGCGCCGCTGGACACCCCGGTGGGGCTTTGATATAATCGGTGCAATCCGAACGGGGGAGGACCCGGCCCTTGGAGAAGTTTTTGTCCGAGGCCCTAACCTTTGACGACGTGTCCCTGATCCCGCGCTATTCCGAAGTGCTGCCCGCGGAAGTGGACACGTCCACGTGGTTGACCCGCACCATCCGCCTCAATATCCCGCTGCTGTCCGCGGCCATGGACACGGTGACCGAGGCGCGCCTGGCCATCGCCCTGGCCCGGGAGGGGGGCATGGGCGTCATCCACCGCAACCTGGACCCCGAAACCCAGGCGGGCGAAGTGGACAAGGTAAAGCGGTCCGAAAGCGGCATTATCGTCGATCCCATCTACCTGTCGCCCGAGCACCGGGTGCGGGACGCCCTGGACCTCATGGCCCGCTACCGCATCTCCGGCGTGCCCATCACCGACGAAACCGGGCGGCTGGTGGGCATCCTGACCAACCGCGACCTCAAGTTTGAAACCGACTTTGAACAGCCCATCGCCAACGTGATGACCAAGGACAACCTCATCACCGCGCCGGTGGGCACTACCTTGGAGGAAGCCCAGCAGATCCTCCACCGCCACCGCATCGAGAAGCTCCCGCTGGTGGATGAGGACTTTCGCCTCAAGGGCCTCATCACCATCAAGGACATCGAGAAAGCCCGCAAGTACCCGCTGGCGGCCAAGGACGAGAAGGGCCGGCTGCGGGTGGGCGCCGCGGTGGGCGTGGGCAAGGACGCCAAGGACCGGGCCCGCATGCTGGTGGACGCAGGGGTCGATGCCCTGGTGCTGGATACGGCCCACGGCCACTCCCGCAAAGTGCTGGACATGGTGGCCTGGCTCAAGGGCGAGTTCGGCGACAAGGTCAGCATCATCGCCGGCAACGTCTCCACGGGCGAGGGTACGCGCGCGCTCATCGAAGCCGGCGCCGACTGCGTCAAGGTGGGCCAGGGCGGCGGCAGCATCTGCACCACCCGGGTGGTGGCGGGCATCGGCGTGCCCCAGGTGACGGCGGTGTGGCAGAGCGCGCAGGTGGCCCGGGAGTACGGGATACCCATCGTGTCCGACGGCGGCATCCGCTACTCGGGCGACATTGTCAAGGCCATCGCCGCGGGCGCCAGTGCCGTCATGCTGGGGAGCCTATTCGCGGGCACCGAGGAGGCGCCGGGCGAGATCGAGATTTACCAGGGCCGCAGCTACAAGGTGTACCGGGGCATGGGCTCCATCGGCGCCATGCGGGCGGGCAGCAGCGACCGGTACTTCCAGGAAACCGGCGAAGAGGCCAAGGATCGCAAGCTGGTGCCCGAGGGCATCGAGGGACGGGTGCCTTATAAAGGGCCCTTGTCGGAAACCGTCTTCCAGCTGGTGGGCGGCCTGCGGGCCGGCATGGGGTACTTGGGCACCCGCACCATCCAGGAGCTTCAGGAAAACACCCAGTTTGTGCGGCTGACCCACGCGGCGGCCAAGGAAGGCCACCCCCACGACGTGCAGATCACCAAGGAGGCCCCCAACTACTGGCTGTAAGGGAAGGCGGCCCGCCGGCCATCCGCGACAGTCTCCTCAATCCGTTGGCCGTCTACCTGTTGGCCATGGTCTTGGTCCCGTGGCTCGCAGCGGGCGTGCTGCGGGCCGCGGTCCCCGACGCGGGCATGCCCGGGCCGGTGCGGGAGGCGGCCCTCACCGGCGGCGTCCTCCTGGTCCAGAGCGTCGCCCTTATTGGTTTCACCGTGGGCCATGTGCTGGGCCCCCGGGGCTTGGGCCTGCCGCCGGCGGCCCTGGGCCTGTCGCCCGTGGAGTGGCGGGCGGGAGCGGGGTTGGGGCTGGTGGGCGGCCTGGGGCTGGTGCTCATCAACGTCCTGGGGTCCCGGGCGGCGGTGGCTGCCTTTCGGGTGCTCCTGGGCGAGGAGGGGCTGGCCCGGCAGTTGGCCCGGGAACGGGCCGCCATCACCGATCTCTTTCAACTGGACCTGCCCCTGCCCGTGCTCCTGCTGCTGCTTTTGGCATCGGTGGTCATGGCCCCCGTCTCCGAGGAAATCTTTTTCCGCGGCTACGTCCACGGCGTGCTCCGGGCCCGGCTGGGCGCGGGTGCGGCCTACGTGAGCGCCGCGGCCTTCGCGGCGGCCCACATGTACCTGGTGCATTTCCTGCCCCTGTTTCTCATGGGCATTCTCCTGGCCCGGCTCTACGAGCGGGGCGGGACCCTGGTGGCGCCGGTGCTGGCCCACGCGGTGGTCAACCTGGTGGTGGCCCTGAGCCTGCGGCTGTAGTCTCCGGCTGGGCGGGGGATCGCGGCGCGCGGGAACCCATGGCGGCCTGGCGGCATACGTTGTCCTCGATGACGCACGCACCGCAAGCGGCCTAGCGTCAGGGGGGTGGCCAGGACGAGTCTTTTTCTCGCCTTCCTGCTGGGGGTTACCCTGGTCCTCTTAGTGCTGGCGGTCACCGACATCCAGTGGCCGCCCCGCCGCCGGCGCCGGCCGGGCCCGCCTTTCCCGTGAGCTTGGCCGCTGGCAGGAGACCGCCCCGCGGGGACCGAAAGTTTCGGCCAGCGGCCGGGGCTCCGCCGTGGCCGTTGAGGTGACCGGACGAGTTGGCGCTGCGCCTTAAGACTTGGGAAGCCTACACCCCCGCCGCGGCCCGGCGGGTTCTTTCTGATCTTGGGATGGAAAGCCGCGGGTGGATCGCCGATCTGCCCCCTGGCGCGCATCACGTTGCGTTCCTGCAGGGTGGTTTCGGGGACGCGCTGGCTTGGCTGGCTGCCGCGGTGGAGCAGCGGGGCGGCCTGGCCCGCCGCCTGGGGGACGCGTGGGTGCTCGCGGCCAGCCTGGGCACTTGGTGGCACGGCCTTGCCACCTTGCGCGCGCCCGGTGGGCCGCCCGGCGGGGGAGAGCTGGCCCGGCAGGTGGCCCAGTCCCTGGCCGCCGACGGGGGCAGCCCCGCCGCGGACATGCCCTGCCGGGATCTCCTGTTGCCCATCGGGCGCCGCACTGCAATCATGGGCGTGCTCAACGTGACGCCCGATTCCTTTTCCGACGGCGGGCGCCACCTGGAGCCGCGCGCAGCCGTGGCCCGGGCTCGGGAAATGGTGGCCCAGGGGGCCGACGTCCTAGACATCGGCGGCGAGTCGACCCGCCCCGGCGCGCGGCCGGTGGCCGCGGCGGAGGAGCTGGAGCGGGTGCTGCCGGTGGTGGAGCAGCTGGCCGGCCGGATGGCGGTGCCCATCTCCATTGACACCACCAAGGCGGCCGTGGCCCGGCAAGCCCTGGCCGCGGGCGCCCACATCATCAACGACATCAGCGCCTTGCGCTTTGATCCCGAGATGGCTGCGGTGGCCGCCGCCTACGACGCGCCGGTGGTGCTCATGCACATGCAGGGCACGCCCGCGGACATGCAGGCCAACCCGGTGTACCAAGCGGTGGTGCCGGAGATCCTCGACTTTCTCGACGGGGCCATCGCGCGGGCGGTGGCGGCCGGCATCCGGCGGGAACGCATCCTGGTGGACCCCGGGATCGGTTTCGGCAAAAACTTGGACCACAATCTCCAGATCCTGCGGGAGCTTTCTGCCTTCCGGCTCACGGGCTGTCCCGTGCTGCTGGGGCCGTCCCGCAAGACTTTCATCGGCCAACTCCTCCACTTGCCGCCCGGGGAGCGGGTGGAAGGCACCGGAGCCGCCGTGGCCCTCGGCATCGCCCACGGCGCCGCGATGGTCCGAGTGCACGACGTGGAGGCCATGCGGCGCACGGCGCGGGTGGCCGACGCCATCGTCCGGGACTACCGCCCGGTCCGGGCCTTCTTGAGCCTGGGCGCGAATGTGGGCGATCCTGTGGCCCAGCTGCGGGAGGCGGTGGACCGCCTAGGCCGGCTGCCGGGCACCCGGGTGGTGCGCTGCTCGTCGGTGTACCGCACCGCGCCCGTCGGCCCCGTGCCCCAGGACTGGTTTTTCAACCTAGTGGTCGAGGTGGCCACGGACCTGGATCCCGTGCGCCTGGTCAAGGAAGGCTTGCGCATCGAGGCGGAGATGGGGCGGGAGCGGCGGGTGCGCTGGGGCCCGCGGCTGATCGACATCGACCTCATTCTTTACGGGGACGAAACGGTGGACCGCCCCGACTGCCGGGTGCCCCACCCCGAGAGCCACCGGCGGCGCTTCGTGCTGGCGCCCCTGGTGGAACTGGACCCCGCCGTCCGATGGCGGGGGCGGTCGGCGGCGGAGCACCTGGCACAGCTGCCCGCCGGCCAGGCCGTGGAGGCATGGGGCCCCTTGGCGCCCCTAGGGCAGGGCCCCGCGTGATCCGGCTCGGCGCAGGGAGGCGGCCCCGACGGGGCATGGGTCAGATCTTGTGAAACTGGTCCACATCCAGCACCCATACGGTGGCGCCGCCGGACTCGATTTCCATAGGCATGGCCACTGAGGTGGGAATCTCGGCCGGGGTCTGGGGCAGGAGCTTCTTGCGCCGGACGCACACGCGCCGGATGATCCGCAGCACGTCGTCCACTTGCTGGTCGGCCACGCCGATGAGCAGGGTGGTGTTGCCCCGCAAGAGAAACCCGCCGGTGCTGGCCAGTTTCGTCGCGCTGAAGTTGTTGTCGATGAGCGCGTCCATGAGGACGGTGGCGTCGTCGTCTTCCACGACGGCCAGGATCAGCTTCATCAGGGGGACCCCCTTCGGGCTGTCTGTGTCCGATCTATTGCCCACGGGGGCGCGATTTCCTTTTTCCTGTGGGGAAACGAGGCGGGCAACGGTGCCTGGCCGCCGGCAGGTACAGTAAAGGCGGGCAAACTTCTCACCGTTGCGGCATCATTGTGTCCGCGGCCGGCGGGGCGTTATACGCCCGCAGGGAAACCGGGTGGCGGGCAGGAGGTGACAGGAGATGCGCTGGCTGGGGATCACCGCCGCGGTGGTCACCCTCATCGCCGTGGCAATGAACTCCCTTTGGTTTGTCCGCCGGGGCCTGGGCCTTGGCGGGTTTGTCTCCATGGTGTGGCCGGTGGCCTTGGCCACCGCGGGCGTGGTCGGTTTCGCGCTGGTGCTGGGCTTTGTGTCGGTGCGGGCCATGAACCGGTCGGGCGGCCATGACGCCGCCAGCCCCGGGGCGGAGCGGGGTGCGGCTGACCTTCCCGAGAGGGCGGGCGCTGACCCCGGCCGGGGGTCGGCCCGCCCTCCCGGGAGCGCCGGCGACCACCGCCACCAGGGCGGTGCGGGCGGGGACGGCCCCCCGCCGGGAACGAAAAGGAACTGACAAGGAATTGACTGCCGGGGGCGGAATCGATCCCGTTGGGGTGCTGCCGCTTGCATGCCTTGAAGATGACCGTCCCCGACGAGCTCGCCCATCCTGGCATTTACTATCCTACGGGCAACGAGTATGTGGCCTTGCCCTTGATCAATGAGCGGGGGGCCATCGAGGGCCTCAACGTGCTGCACATGGGCTGCAAGGGGCTGTTGGAGTTGGGCGGCGGCCCCGCGGCGCCGCTGTTGGCCCCGGTGGTCATGGTGGGCCAGCAGGAAATGGCCTTTGCGGACATCGCCTGGCAGCGCCACGAGCACTGGGTGCCCTATTTCACCGCCCGGGGAGGCGGCCTGCGGGTGACGGGCACCATCTGCGCCCCGCCGGGGCACCGGGGCTTCGTCTTCATCCTGGAAGCGGAAAACTTGAGCGGCACGCCCTTGGACCTGCGCTGGGGCTGGCGGGGCGCCTTGGGCGTGGCCCGCCAGGCAGTCTACCGGTCCCGGCCCCTGGTGGGGCGCCGCGTGGCGTGGTACGACCGCTGGACCGACACCTTAGCCCTCGAGGCCGCGGCCGGCCCCGCGGCGGCGGCCATGGCCGTGGGCGGCGACCGGCCCCTGGCGGAGTTGGGGTGGTTTTTGGGCCGGGCGCCGACGCCGGCGGACGCCTTCTTGGCGGCCCTGTCCCGGCGGGGCGGGCCCCAGATGGAACAGGCCCTGCGGGAGGACAACGAAACCGGCCAACCCCTGCACTTCGCCGTGGCCCACCAGCAGTCGCTGCCGCCGGGAGCCCGGGCCCAAATCCAGCTGTATGTGGCCGTCAGCGCCGAAGGGGACGGGGCCTGCACCACGGTGGTGGACCTGCAGCGGCGGGGCGCGGCGGCCCTGGTGCAAGAGGCCCGCCGCTGGCTGACGGAACGGCTGCGGCCGGTGCCGGACACCGCCTTAAGCGAAAGGCTTAACCTCAACTTATGGTTCAACTATTTCTTTGCCGCCGGGCGCACCATCGACACCGAAGAGCTGGTCATGGTCACCTCCCGCTCGCCCCGGTACTACGTGAGCGCCGCCTTTTGGGCCCGGGACGCGTTTTTGTGGAGCTTTCCCGGCGCGCTGCTGACCGACCCCCAACGGGCCCGGGAGATGGTGCTGGCGGGTTTCGGCCGCTACTTGGCCAACGCCGGCGTCCACAGCCTTTACATCGACGGCACCGTGCTGTACCCCGGTTTTGAGCTGGACGAGCTGTGCGCGTACCTCCTGGCCCTGGAGCAGTACGTGCGGGCCACCGAAGACTGGGGCATTCTGGAGGAAACCGGCCTGGGGAGCCACCGGCGGGTCTTTGACGGCGTCGCGTGGCTGGAGCAGCGGCTGGAGCAGCAGCGCCACCCGGAGCGGGGGCTGTACGCGACATTCTTGTCGCCCACCGACGATCCGGTGACCCACCCGTACCTAACCTACAACAACGCCTTGGCGTGGCGGGCGTGGCGGGCCCTGGCGCCCCTTAAGCGGCACCGGGGCGACAGCCTGGGGGAGTGGCGGGCCAACCAGCGGGCGGCCCAAGTGCGGGAGACGGTGCGGCGCCACTGCGTGGTGGACGGTCCCCGGGGGCCTATGTTCGCGTGGGCCCTGGACGACCGGCGCCGGGCCCAACTGTTGGATCAGCCCCCCGGCAGCCTGCAGCTTTTGGCCTATTACGGTTTTTGCGAAGAAGACGATCCGGTGTACCTCAACACGGTGGCCTGGATTCATTCCACCGACAACCCTGACTACGTGGCTGGCGCCTTTGCCGGCCCGGCTTGTCCCCACGCCCCCCACCCGTGGCCGCTGTCGGCGGCCTACGATCTCCTGGTGGGTCCCCACCAGGAACGGGGGCTGAACTTTTTCCGGCGCGCGGCCATGGACAACGGCTTGGCCTGCGAAACGGTGGACCGGGACACGGGCCAGGTAAAGACGGGAGCCGCCTTTGCGTCGGCGGCGGGTTTCATCGGCTACGCGTTGTACCGTGCTCTGGCCCGTGAATAAGCTTTACCGAAACGGGTTGGAGGTGCGGCACATTGCGCGCGGGGGTGCGGCGGGCCGACGCCGTCCTCCAGGGCGGCGGCGTCAAGGTCATTGGCCTGGTGGGAGCGCTGACCGTCGCCGAGGAGCTGGGATATTCGTGGGTCAACATCGCCGGCACGTCCGCGGGGGCGATGGTCGCGGCGCTGCTGGCGGCGGGCTACCGGGCCCGGGAGCTGGCGCAGATTTTGGAGGAGCTGGACTTTGCTTGTTTCCGGGACCCGGGGCCCTTGGGCCAAATCCCGCTGGCCGGGCCCCTGCTGGCCCTGTTGTTGAATAAGGGCATGTACCGGGGAGACTACTTGGAGGGGTGGGTGCGGGCGCAGCTCGTGGCCCGGGGTGTGCGCACCTTCGGCGATCTGTTGCTGCCGGGCGAAACCGACCCGCGATTCCGTTTCAAGCTGCAGGTCATCGCCGCCGACATCAGCCGGGGGCGCCTGCTGGTGCTGCCCCAGGACATGGCCGCCTACGGCGTGCAGCCGGAAGAGCTGGACGTGGCCCGGGCGGTGCGCATGAGCGCGAGCCTGCCCTTCTTTTACCGCCCCGTGGCGGCCCGCTGGCGGGACGACGGGCAGGAGCAGCTGAGCTATATCGTGGACGGGGGGCTGTTGAGCAACTTCCCCGTCTGGCTGTTTGATGTGGACGGGGCGCCGCCGTGGCCCACCTTTGGGTTTATGCTGGTGGACCCCGACTACCAGCGGCCCCAGACCATCCGGGGCCCCGTCTCCCTGGCCGCGGCCCTGGTCTCCACCATGCTGGAGGCCCACGACGCCCGCTACCTGGAGGAGGCGGACCGGGTGCGGACCATCCGGATTCCCACCTGTGGGGTGCGGACTACGGACTTCGACATCAGCCCGGCCCAGCGCCGGAAGCTGTTTGAGGCGGGACGGGCGGCGGCCCGGGAGTTTTTCGCCGGCTGGAACTTTCCCCGCTACGTGGAGCAGTACCGGCTCCCGCCAGGCCGGGGCGGCAGGCGGCGCCGGCCGGCCCTGTCGGCGCCGGTCAAGGCCCCGGGGCGGGAGGCCGCCGCCGGGCGTTGAGCCGCCGGGGTTCCGCCGGCAGGGCCCGCGCAGGAGGCGGGCCGGCGCACTTTTCTTTGGAGGAGGCATGAACGTGGCGCAAGGAGGGGTGCCCGCGTACTTCTTCGTCAACGGCCGGTGGCTGCCGCCGGAGCAGGCGGTGGTGCCGGTGGAGGATCGCGGGTATCAACTGGGCGACGGCGTGTATGAGGTGATCCGGGTTTACGGCGGCCGGCCCTTCGCGCTGGACCGGCACTTGGAGCGGCTTGTGAGGAGCGCCGAGGCCATCCAGCTCCGGCTGCCCCTGGAGCTCGTGGAGCTGGCGGCCATCGTGGAAGAGGCGCCCCGCCGGCGGGGCCTGGTGGAGGCCCAGGTGTACTTGCAGGTGACCCGGGGCGTGGCGGCGCGGGTGCACCACTTCCCCGCCGAGGCTGCGCCCAGCCTGGTGGTGTACGCCTCGCCGGTGCGGGCCGTCGACCCCCGGCTGTACGAGGAGGGGGCCGCGGCGGTGGTGCTCCCGGACCAGCGGTGGCTGCGCTGCGACATCAAGTCCATCAACCTGCTGCCCAACGCCCTGGCCAAGGAGGAGGCCCGGCGCCAAGGCGCCCTGGAGGCGGTGCTGGAGCGGGCGGGGGTGGGCGTCACCGAGGGCGCCAGCTCCAATCTGTTCATCGTCCAGGAAGGCACCTTGGTGACGGCCCCGCCGGGACCTTACATCCTGCGGGGGGTTACCCGGGACCTCGTCATCGAGCAGGCCCGGGCCGCCGGGGTGCCCGTGGAGGAGCGGTTCTTCTCCCGGGCGGAACTGCTGGCCGCGGACGAAGCCTTTTTGACCAGCACTACCATGGAAGTCATGCCTTTGGTGCGCGTCGACGGGCAAACCATCGGCCGCGGGACGCCGGGCGCCGTGACCCAGCGGCTGCACCGGGCGCTGCGGGACGTCATCGTCAGCGCCGGGGCCGGCTCCGCCGCAGTCCGTTCCACACAAACAGGGCCTGCAGGATGACCACCGGCAAAAGCAGCAGCAAGCGCACGCCGGTGGACACGTTGAGCATGCCGATAAAGGGCAGGGGCAAGATCAAGAGCACGAAGATGATGTAGTCCGGATCGATGGGCCACCGTCGCACGGCCCTTTCCCCCTCGACGCCGGCGCTGCCCATGGCGCCCGCGGGCCATAGGCGGTTTTTCCTGGCGGTCCGGAGAGGCGCCGGCCCGGTTCCATTATCCCGCGTCCTGGGGACGGTGGGCAAGCGGGCGGCCGGGTATCCGGCCCCGGGCACGACGCGGGCAGGGCAAGCGAAGGGAGGACAGGGCGAGGGGGGCCAGGCCAGGGGAGGGCAAGGCGAGGCGGGACCCTACCCGCCGCTGCCGCCCCCGCCGCCGGAGCCGGTGCCTCCGCCCTGTTCGTCTTCCCCTTGGCCGCCGGCCTGGCTCTGCCCGGCTTCTTCTGCTTGGTCCCGCCGCACCAGCTCCTGCTGCAGCTCGGGGTGGAGCCAAAACTCTTCGGCTACCCGGGGAAAGTTGCGGGGGTCAAATCCGTCCCAGTTGATGCGCTGAAAGGTGGCGCCCGACAGCCCGACGCGGGCGATGGCCACGTCCTTCAGGGGGTTTCCGTAGACATCCTTGAGCTGGTCGGAGCGGACCAGCAGCGCGACGCGGTCGACGGAGACGCCTGTGCGCTTGATCTCCCGGAACAGGCGCATCGCGTCCCGTTCCAGCTGGTCCAGCTGCACGGGACGGCGGGGCAGCTCCACGCCCAGGGTCCAGCCCGTCCCGGCCCGCACCGGTTGCACCAGTTCCCCGTCGGCGCCCCGCACGGCCACGCCCAGCTCTCGCCGTTCCCGCTCCTCGGGGGTTGGTTCGGGTACCCGCACGGGCGTCGCGGGCGACGGGTTCTGGGGGTTGGCCCGGCCCGGGCCGCCCTGGAAGGCAAAAAAGCCCACCGCGACGCCCACGCACAGTCCCAGCAAGGCCCACAGCCAGCCCCGGTTCATCCGGACGTCTCCCCTCGGGCCACAGCTTTCTCCCGTAGTGTGGCCCAGGGGCGGGGAGCCGTACTCAAGCCGCGCTCGCAGGGGGGGACCGAGGGCCGCGGCCGGCAAAGCCAGGTGGTTTTCACAAGAGAAACAAGAGGCCGGTCACCCACAGGGCGGCCAAGTACCCGGCCAAGTCGCCCAGCAGGCACAGGTGCACCGCGTGCAGGCTGCGGCGGATCCCCACGGAACCCAGGTAAAGGGCGGCCACGTAGAAGGTGGTTTCCGAGCTGCCCTGCATGACGGAAGCCAAGAAACCGATGAAGGAGTCGGGCCCGTGCTGGGCCAGGAGATCCGCGATGACGCCCATGGCCGCGGCGTTGGAGAAGGGCCGGATGAGCATCAGAGGCAGGATCTCCGCCGGGAATCCCACGGCGGCCAGGAACGGCGCGGCTTGGCCCGCTACCCAGGCCAAGGCCCCCGACTCGCGGAACAGCCCCACGGCCACGTAGATGCCGATGATGAGGGGGATGAGCCGCAGGCCCAGGCGGACGCCGTCCATCGCTCCCGCCACAAACTCGTCGTAGACCGCCACCCGGCGCCGCAAAGCCACCACCAGGGTAACAGCCACCAGACCGGGCAAGATCCACGCGCTCCAGGATCCCATGGCCGGTCCCCCTCAATGGGCGCGGCGGCGCAGGAAACCGTCCACCAGCAGCACGAATACCATGGCCGCGCCCGAGGCCGCCGCCGCCGGACCGATGATCCGAGCCGGCTCGGGCGCGCCGGCTTGGGCCCGCAAGGCCACCGCCGTGGCCGGCAGCAGCGTGGCGCAGGCGCTGTTGAGCGCGAGAAAGGTGATCATGGCCGGGGTCACCGTGTCGGGGCGTGGGTTGAGGCGCTGCATCTCCTCCATGGCCTTGAGCCCGAAGGGGGTGGCGGCGTTGGCCAGGCCGAGAAAGTTCGCGGCGATGTTCATCGCGATGGCGCTCAACGAAGGGTGGCCATGGGGAAGCCCCGGGAAGAGGGGCCGCAACAGCGGGGTCAGCAGCCGCGCCAGGCTGTTCAAGAGCCCCGCCCGCTCGGCCACCCGGCTCAGCCCAAACCACACCGTGAGCAGGGCCAGCAGGTTGAGGGCGACCGCCAGGCCGCTGGCCGCCTGGGCAAAGAGGGTGCTGGTGACCAGTTCGCCGTTGCCCTGCAGGGCCGCGAAGCCGATGCCCATCAAAATCATCGCGGCCCAGAGGATGTTGACCACGGTTCCGGCCTCCCCGCGGGTCTGCCGGGGCCATGCCCCGGGCGTACTACGTCTATGCCGAGGTGGAGCAGGAAATGTCCCGGCGGGACACGAAGGAACCGGGTCGGACCTGTGGACGGAGGGATTGATCCTTGGGGGGATTCTTGCGCGCGTTGTGGACGGGCTGGCGGCTGCTCTGTCCCGCCTGCGGCACGGGCAGCCTGCAAGAAAAGGGCCGCCTGCACCCGGCTTGTCCCCGTTGCGGCTGGCAGCTCATCCGGCCCGGCGAAGGCGACTGGCTCGTCACATGGCTGGTAGGCTATACCGTCGGCGCGGCAGTGCTGCTCCTCTCCTTGCTGGCCCTTTATCTTTTCACGAACATCAACATCTACATCCAGCTCCTCATCAGCAGCGGGCTGGGGGTGGTGGCCACGGCGGGCACGTTCTCCCGGGCCCGGGGCGCGGCTATGGGGATCCTTTACTTCTTGCGCGAACATTGGGAGGAGTAGACGGCACCGCATCGGCAGAGAACGAAAGCGGCCTCCCGGCCATTGGTCCGGGAGGCCTTGCTTCTGCTGGTGCCGAAGGTGGGATTCGAACCCACACGGGCGTTGAGCCCACTGCGCCCTGAACGCAGCGCGTCTGCCAGTTCCACCACTTCGGCCCGTGGCAATCCCTATCGTAGCAGAGGCGGCCCGCACTGTCAAGGGGATACCGGCGCTGATCCCGCTGGGTCTTGCCCAGGGGAGCCCGAGGCCCTCCCGGGGGAGCCGGGGACGCGGCGCTGGCCGGCTCCCCCGACCTTTGGGGCAGGGTTGTCGAAGAATTTTCAGGATCATGCAGGAGATCGCGGTATAGCGTCGTATACAAGAGCTGTGTCGGGAAGAACAACCCTGCGGCCGTCCGCATCTGTGGCGGCTGACGGGATGTAGACACAGCAAAGATGACAGGCAACCGTCCAACTCGTTCCTTGCAGGATACAACACAATACAGTACAATCCTACACTAGGACAAGAATCGCGAAGGAGGACGCCCGCAGGGTTGCCCGGCCAAGGGGCGGGCTGGGAGGCGCGCCGCGCTTGCGGCGCCGGCGCGCGCCCGAGTTTGAGAAAGGTTTCACGAACGTGTTGACAAGCCCTAGGGGCCTGGGTATAATGTGAACGAAAGTTCTGTTTTGTGAATTTTGGTTCCCGGATCCTGCGTCGCGGGGTGGTCGTGGGGGAGTAGCCAGCAGACGGGCAGGCTGCTGTCCGGTGCGGCTTATTCGGTATGCCGCCAAGGTTGGGAAAGCTCCAAACAATGGGAATGCTCCGTTTGGCAGTGCTTTCCTTGGGATGGCGGAACGCTGAGAGCGGGACCAAAAGATGCAAAAGTTGGACAACAACCACCGCGTGTCGGACGCGGAAGCAGAAAGGATGATGTATGTGGACCTCTTCAAGAAGGTCTCTAAGGTTGCCCAGTTGATGCAGCGGGAGGGCAACAACGTCAAGTTCGCCGACCTGGCGGCCACGATGCGGGACGTGCTCCCGGACACCAGTGTGTATGTCATCAGCCGCAAGGGCAAGGTGCTCGGGTACGCCCTGGCGGAAGGTTTTGAGAGCACGCCCTTTGACGCGGAGTGGCTGCACACCGGGCGCATGCCCGAGGACCTGGCCACGTCGCTTCTGAAGGTCGGTGCCATCTCCACCGGTCCGGAGGCGGAACGGGTCATCGGCGAGAAGCACGCGTGCATCGTGCCCGTGGTGGGCGCCGCCCGCCGGGTGGGCAGCATCGTGCTGGTGCGCCTTGACGGTGACTTCAGCGATGACGAGCTGGTGCTGTTTGAGTTCGCCGGTACCGTGGTGGGCATGGTCATCGCGACGGCCATCGACGACGCCGAGGAGGATGAGGCCGAGGAGAAGCGCATGGCCCGGTCGGCCATCCGCAGCCTGTCCTACTCGGAGATCCTGGCCATGCAGCACATCTTTGACGAGCTGGAGGGCGACGAAGGCCTGCTGGTGGCCAGCCGCATTGCGGACCAGGCGGGCATCACCCGGTCGGTCATCGTCAACGCGCTGCGCAAGCTGGCCTCGGCCAACGTCATCGAGTCCCGCTCGCTGGGGATGAAGGGCACCTACCTGCGCATCCTCAACCCCGAGGTGCGCAAGGAGCTGGAGCGCCAGCGGTACCCTTACCCCACCAACGGCGGGCTCATGAAGCGGCAGGCCTAAGGCAACCCGGTGAGGACAAACCCATCCCGCGAACGCGGGCGGCCCGCATCTGACCCGTGACGGGCCGCCTGGGGGATGGTAAAATTAAATATGGTGCTGTCGCGCGTTTAACGGCCCTTGTCCCCCAGCGGGAAAGGGCCGTTTCGCGATGGGCCGGCCTCCACGCCGACCGTCAGAGGTGAAACCATGGCGCAGAGCCGCAGCAAAGAGCGGGACGAGCGGGTCCTGCTCATCGGCGTCAACGGGCATCTGGAGGAGCTGGCGGAGCTGGTGCGCAGCGCCGGCGGCCGCGTGGTGGGCAGCGTGGTGCAGAACCTGGAACGCCCCCGGGCCGCAACCTACATCGGTCCCGGCAAGGCCCAGGAGGCCCGGGCGCTGGCCTGGGAGCTGGACGCGGACCTGGTGGTGGTGGACGACGAGTTGACCCCCGCCCAGGCCCGCAACTTGGAAGAGCTCTTAGGCGTGCCGGTCATCGACCGGACCCAACTCATCCTCGACATTTTCGCCCAGCGGGCCCGCACCAAAGAAGGCAAGCTCCAAGTGGAGCTGGCCCAGCTGACCTACCAGCTCACTCGCCTTGCCGGGCACGGGGCGGCCTTGTCCCGGTTGGGCGGCGGCATCGGCACCCGCGGCCCCGGCGAAACCCAGCTGGAGACGGATCGGCGGCGCATCCGGCGCCGCATCGCCGGCATCCGCAAAGAGCTGGAGCAGGTGCGGCGCACCCGGGCGCTGCAGCGGGCCGGACGCCGGCGCACGGGCCTGCCTGTCATCGCCCTGGTGGGCTATACCAACGCTGGCAAGTCCACCCTCATGAACGCGCTCACCCGGGCGGGGGTGCTGGCGGAGAACCGCCTGTTTGCCACGCTGGATCCCACCGTACGCCGGGTGACCTTGGCGCCGGGGCGCGACGCGCTGCTGACGGATACCGTCGGCTTTTTGCGCAAGCTGCCCCACCAGCTGGTGGCGGCCTTCCGGGCCACGCTGGAGGAAGTCGAGGAAGCCGACGTGCTCCTGCACGTGGTGGACGCGAGCCAGCCCGACGTGCACGAGCAGATGGAGGCGGTGGCTGCGGTCTTGGACGAGTTGGGCGTGCTGGGCAAGCCGTTGGTGACCGCGTTCAACAAGCTGGATGCCGTGGCCGACCCCGAGCGGATCCGGGAGTGGGCCCGCCGAACTCCGGCGGCGGTGGCCATTTCGGCCAGGACGGGGGCCGGCCTGGATGAGCTGCGCGCCCTTTTGGCCCGGCAAGTGGCGGAGCTGGAGGACGACGGGCCGTGAGCTGGTGGCAGCGGGTGCAGCAATGGTGGGCCCGGCTCACCAGCGGCAGCTCCTTTTTGTGCGACAGCTGCAAGTATAACTACGGGAGCGCCTGCTGGCGGCCGGAACGGCCCAACGCCCGGCGGTGTCCCGACTATCGCCGGCGGTGAGGCGCCGCGGGGGTGACGGGGTGAAGGAGGCGTTCTTTTACGGCGGCCAGGCCGTCATCGAAGGGGTCATGATGCGGGGTCGCCGGGGGCTGGCCATCGGCGTGCGGCGGCCTGACGGTTCCATCATCGTCCACGAACAGGGCCTTGTGCCGTGGTCGCAGCGGTTTCCCATCCTGCGCCGGCCTTTGATCCGCGGCGCGGCGGCCCTGGCTGAAGCCCTGGTCTTGGGCGTCCGGGCCCTCAACTTTTCCGCGGCCCAGGCCACCGACGGCCAAGAGGAGCCGCTGACCGCGAAGGAGCTGGCGGTTTCCCTGGCGATGGCGGCAGTCTTGACCGTCGGGCTGTTTGTGGTGCTGCCGGCTTTCTTGATCCGCCTCATCCAGGATGCCATCGCCCACAACGTCGTCCTCAATCTCGTGGAGGGCGTCATCAAGATCGCGCTGTTTGCTTTATATATCCTGGCCATCGGGCGGATGCCCGACGTGGCGCGGGTGTTCCAGTATCACGGCGCGGAGCATAAGGCCATCAACTGCTATGAGGCGGGGCTGCCGCTGACGGTGGACAACGTGGCCCGGCAGAGCATCGTGCACACCCGCTGCGGCACCAACTTCATCCTGATCGTGCTCTTTATGAGCGTTTTCCTGTTTTCCTTTTTCGGCCGGCCGCCCTTTCTCGTGCGGGTGGCCATCCATCTTTTGCTGCTGCCGGTGGTGGCCGGCCTTTCCTATGAGATCATCCGCCACGCCGCCCGGGACGACGCGCTGGCGCTGGTGCGCTGGATCGCGACGCCGGGGCTGTGGATGCAGCGGCTGACCACCCGGCCGCCGGAACGGGACCAGCTGGAGGTGGCCATAAAGGCTCTGGAGCGGGTGCTGGTGCGGGACGGCGTGCTGGAGCTGGAGGCCAGCGGGGCGGCGGCGGCTGCGGAGGCGGCATATGTTCGACAGACTGGCTGAACTGGAGCGGCGCTATGAGGAACTGGGCCAGCGCATGACGGATCCTGAGGTGCTGCAGGATCCCGGCCAGCTGCAGAAGGTGGCCAAGGCCCACGCGGAGCTGGAGGAGATCGTGTCCCGCTGGCGGGCCTACCGGCAGGTGCAGGAGGAACTGGCTGAGACTCGGACCCTTTTGGAAGAAAAGCTGGATCCGGAAATGCGGGAGTTGGCCCGGGAGGAGCTGGCCCGCCTCAGCCAGCGGGAGGCGGAGCTGGAGAAGGAGCTGCGGGTGCTGCTCTTGCCCAAGGATCCCAATGACGAGAAGAACATTATTGTGGAGATCCGAGCAGGCGCCGGCGGCGAGGAGGCGGCCCTGTTCGCGGCGGATCTGTTTCGCATGTACTCCCGGTACGCGGAAAACCGCGGCTGGCGGGTGGAGATGATGAGCGCCAGCCCCACGGAGTTGGGCGGTTTCAAGGAAGTCATCTTTATGGTCCACGGCAAGAACGCCTACAGCCGGCTCAAGTACGAAAGCGGCGTGCACCGGGTGCAGCGGGTGCCCACCACCGAGGCCAGCGGCCGCATCCATACCTCCACCGCCACCGTGGCGGTGCTGCCCGAGGCTGAAGAGGTGGACGTGGAGATCCGGCCCGAGGACTTGCGCATCGACGTGTTTCGCTCCGGCGGCCACGGCGGCCAAAGCGTCAACACCACCGACTCCGCGGTGCGCATTACCCACCTGCCCACCGGCATCGTCGTCACCTGCCAGGACGAGCGGTCGCAGCTGCAAAACCGGGAAAAGGCCATGCGGGTGCTGCGGGCGCGGCTGTTGGACATGAAGCGGCGGGAACAGGAGGAAGAGCTGGCCGCCGCCCGGCGGTCGCAGGTGGGCACCGGCGAGCGCAGTGAGCGCATCCGCACCTACAACTTCCCCCAGGGCCGCATGACCGATCACCGCATCGGCTTGACCCTGTACAAGCTGGATGCGGTGCTGCAAGGGGAATTGGACGAGGTCATCGACGCGCTTGTCATGGCCGACCAAGCCGAGCAGCTGGAGCGCCAGGAGGCCGGCCTGTGAGTGCGCAGCAGGCAACGCCCCGGGCCCTCATGGACTACTTGCGCCTGGCCGCCGATTACCTCGGCCGGTGCGGCAGCCCCTCGGCGCGGCTGGACGCGGAGGTGCTCTTGGGGCACGTCCTGGGCATGGACCGCGTGGCCCTGTACGTGAACCACGACCAGCCCCTGGAGCCCGCGGAGGTGGACGCGTATCGCGCCGCACTGCGGGCCCGCTGCCAGGGCACCCCGGTGGCCTACATCACCGGCAAGAAGGAATTCTTGGGCATGACGCTGGCGGTGAACCGCCACGTGCTCATTCCTCGCCCGGAGACGGAGCTCTTGGTGGAGGCGGTGGTCCGCCGCCTCGCGGATGCCGCGGGCAAGGCAGGGCCCGGTGCCCCCCTCCTCATCGCGGACGTGGGCACCGGTTCGGGCGCCATTGCCCTAGGGATCGCCCGGGCGCTGCCTCATGCCCGGCTCCTGGCGGTGGACGTCTCGCCCGGTGCCCTGGCGGTGGCCCGGGAAAACGCGGCCGCCCACGGGCTGCAGGATCGCGTTGTGCTCCTGGAGGGCGATTTGCTGGCGCCTGTGGCTCAGGAGTTGACGCAGGGGGCGCCGGCCGCGGGCGGCCGCGGGCTGGACGCGGCCGCCCGCAAGCTGGACGCGGTGGTGTCCAACCCGCCTTACATCGCCGCCCGGAACTGGGACCAGTTGCCCCGGGAGGTCCGGGAGTTTGAACCGCGCCTGGCGCTGGACGGCGGCCCCGACGGCCTGGCGTTCTACCGGCGCCTCATTCCCCAGGCCGCCGCCCTGCTCAAGGCGGGGGGGCTCTTGGCCGTGGAGATCGGCCACGACCAGGCCGCCCCCGTGCAGGCGCTGTTGGCGGCCGCCGGCGGGTGGGACGGCGTGCAGGTGCTCCGGGACTACGCGGGCCATCCCCGGGTGGTGCTGGCTACCCGGCAGGGCGAGGAGGGCTAGGCCGCCATGGAGACCCGCCTGGTGGTGGTCGATCCGCTCGCGCCCGATCCCGAGGTCATCGCAGCCGCTGCCCAGATTATCCGCCGCGGCGGGCTGGTGGCCTTCCCGACAGAGACCGTGTACGGCCTGGGGGCCAACGCTCTGGACCCGGCGGCGGTGAGAAGGATCTTCGAAGCCAAGGGCCGGCCCAGCGACAACCCCCTCATCGTCCACGTGGCCGAGGCTGCCCAGCTCGCGGTGGTCGCGGAGCCCATCTCCCAGGTGGAAGTCCTGGCCCGCCGCTTTTGGCCGGGGCCGCTGACGGTGGTGGTGCCCCGGCGGCCGGCGGTGCCCGACGAAACCACCGCGGGCCTGGACACCGTGGCGGTGCGGGTCCCCGACCATCCGGTGGCTTTGGCCCTCATCCGGGCCAGCGGCTGTCCCATCGCCGCGCCCAGCGCCAACCGCTCCGGCCGGCCCAGCCCCACCCGGGCCGCCCACGTGTGGGCCGACCTGCGGGGGAGCATCGAGATGATTTTGGACGGGGGCGAGGCGGGCATCGGCCTCGAGTCCACGGTGGTGGACCTGACGCTGGATCCGCCGGTGCTTTTGCGGCCTGGGGGCGTGACCTTGGCCGAGCTGGAGGAAGTCTTGGGACGGGTGCGGGTGGACCCGGCGGTGATGGGCGCCGCCGCGGGCCCCGTCCGGTCGCCGGGAATGAAGTACCGCCATTACGCGCCCGCCACCCGCTGCGTGCTGGTGGAAGGGCCGCCCGGAGCGGTGGCGGCCCACATTGCCGCCCGGATCCGGGCCGAACGGGCCGCCGGCCGCCGGGTCGGCGTGCTGGCCAGCCGGGAGCACGCGCCGTCCTACGAGGCCGACCGGGTGTGCGTCGCCGGCAGCCGCCGCGATCCGGCTGAGCTGGCCCGCAATTTGTTCCACTGCCTGCGGGAACTGGATGCCGCGGGGCTGGATCTGCTGTTCCTGGAAGGGGTGGAGGACACCGGTCTCGGGATGGCTGTGATGAGCCGCTTGCGCCGGGCCGCCGGATACCGCATCGAGCGGGCCGGCGCGGATTCCGGCGGCTGGCGGCACGGCCGCGGCCCGGCGGAGCGGCCGGCAGGGGGCACGGGGACCGGGCCGGTGGGGACCGACGGGAACGAGGCCGAAGGGAGCCGGTCGCCATGAAGCTGCTGCCCTGGCGGTGGGCGGCGCCGCGCGCGGCGCCGCCGGCGGCGGACAGCGTCACCATGCGCCTGCACCAGCTGGACGTCCAAACGGGTTCCCGGTGGCTGGTGGTGGCCCCCCATTGCGACGACGAGATCTTGGGCGCCGGGGGGCTCCTGCACACCGCGATCCAGGCGGGCGGCGCGGCGCGGGTGGTGCTGCTCACCAACGGCGACGGCTACAACCGGGCGGCCTTGCGGGGCCAGTCCCGGCGCCTGCGCCTTACCCCCCAGCAGTACATCGAGTTTGCCTACCTGCGGCAGCGGGAGACCCTCGCGGCCTTGGCGGTGTTGGGCCTCTCCCCGGCCGACGTCGTCTTTTGCGGCTATCCGGATCGCGGGCTCGCGGCCATGTGGGAGGACCACTGGGACTTCAGCCGGCCCTACCGGTCCCGTTTTACCCGGGTGACCCGCTCGCCTTACGAGAACAGCCGCACCCGGGGGGCGGTGTTCTGCGGGGAAAGCGTGGTGCGGGATCTCGAGGAGATCGTGCGGGAGTTCCGGCCGACCCACGTCATCGTGCCCCACCCCCACGACACCCACGGCGACCACTGGGCCGGCTGCTGCTTTACCCTCTATGCCCTGGAGCGCCTGCGGCTGCGGGGCCGCCTGCCGGTGGGCGGCCCGGTGGTGCTCCAGTATCTTGTCCACCAGGGGACGTGGCCCCAGCCCCGGGGCTATCGGCCCCGGGCCATGCTGGTCCCGCCCAAACCTTATGCGCGCCTGCCCCTAGAGTGGCTGTCGCTGGAGCTGCCGGAGGAAGCCGTGGAACGGAAACTCCAGGCCCTTTTGTGCTATCGCAGCCAGATGGTGTTCATGCGGCGGTACCTGCTGAGCTTTGTGCGCCGCAATGAGCTCTTTGGCCTCTTCCAGCCGCTGCCTTTGCCCTGGGTGGAGGACGGCGGCATTTTGGTGGACGGCGAATCCTACGATTGGGACGGCGTCGGCGGGGCAGTGGTGGACCCGCGGCGGCAATCCATCACCCGCCGGGTGGGGCGCAGCGCCGACATCCGGGCTGTGGCCGCGTGCCGGGACCGGCACAACCTCTACCTGCGCATGGAGCTGCGCCACCGGGCGGTGAACGACTACTTGTACGGCATCAGCCTGTACGGCGTGGGCCGGCAGGTTCGCGGCGAGGAGGTCCGCCAGCGGCTGCGCATCGGCCTCCAGGTGCCGGACCGGGTCCGGGTCAAGGGCGACGGGGGCTGGGAGCCCACCGGGGACATCGTCGTGCGGGCCCGGCGCCACCAGCTGGAAGTGGGCATCCCCCTGGCGCTCCTGGGCTGGCCCGAGCGGGTGTTTTTGGGCGTGGAAACCCGTTTCCGGGGCCTGGTCATGGACCGGGTGGCGTGGCAAGTGCTGGACTTCGTCGGGGAGGGCCAGACGGCATGATTTACGCGGTGGCCAACCGGCGGGATTTGGGCGCCGTCGCCCGGCTGGCCGCAGAAGCCCTGGCGGAGCGGCTGGGCCGGGCGGTGCCGGGCCTGGCGCCCGTCATGATGGAGCACTCGCTGCGGCTGCTGTACGATGCGGATCCCCGCTCCTTTCTGGTAGCTCAGCAAGGAGCGGACATCGTCGGCTACGCCTTCGCGCCCCACCCCAAGTCGGCCTTATGGCGGGCGGCGGTGGTGCGGGGCCACGCCTTGCGGTTCTTGTGGCACTGGCCCACCGCCTGGCGCAGGAGCGGCCTGTCGCCCCTCGGCGTGATGCCCCTCATCCAAGGCTTCGGCCGGCCCTTGCCGGCCCTGGGGCGCCCCAGCCGGCACGAGGCCCGCATGCTGGTGGTGGTGGTGCGTCCCGACGCACGGGGGCGGGGTGTGGGGACCACCCTGGTTCGGCACGCGCTGCGGGCCTGGCGCCACCGGGGCGTGGCGCAGGTGCGCCTGCCCGTGCCCAGCGAGGACGCCGCGGGCCGCCAGCTGTTGGCCCGGGCCGGTTTCCATGTCGCGGGACCGCTGCGGGGCCACCGCGGCTGGATCGTTATGCTCTGCGACCTCCAGGCAGTCTGATCCGGGCTTGGTCCCGCCGGGCGGCCCGCACGAAGTCGATCTCGGGGGCGCTGTGCTGGCACAGCTGACAGCGGATCTCCAGGTCCAGGCGCCCGTCTCGGGTCAGCGTCTCCCACTCGTCGGCCGCGTACCGCAGCGCGCCGGTTTCGGGGTCTTTACGGATCTCCCGGGCCAGTTTGTACACTTGCAGGAACTCTTCCCGGTTGTCCCGGCATACAGGGCACAAGTAAGGCGCTTCCATGGGCAGTAGGATGGGCCAAGGGCCGGCGGCTTATGCCGGCGGGGCGTACTAGCCCGCGCCGGCGCGAGAACAGGGCCGGGCCGGGGCCTGGGCAGCTCGGACGCGGGGTTGGGCGGCCAAAGGGCGTTCGATGGCCAAAGGCCTTGATCGGCCGGGGCGGGGCCGGCATGATGGAGATGGGTGATTCGTCTTGGCTTACCGGATTTTGCTGGTTTGTACGGGCAATACGTGCCGCAGCCCCATGGCGGGCGCCATCCTGCGGGATTTGCTCGCGGAGCGGGCCCGGGACGGTTCCAGCCGCTTCGTGGTGGACACCGCGGGCACCCGGGCTGAGCCGGACCAGCCGGCCCACGAGGACGCAGTGGCCGTCATGCAGGAGCAGGGGCTGGATCTGAGCGGCCACCGGACGCAGCCGCTGACCCAAGACATGGTGGCGCAGGCGGACCTCATCCTCACCATGACCAAAGCCCACAAGGAGCAGGTGCTGCGCATGCACCCCCGCGCGGCGGAGAAAACCTTTACGCTGAAGGAGTTCGCCCACGATGATCGCGAGGGCGACATCGAGGACCCGGTGGGCCGGGGCCGGGACGTCTACCGGCGCACAGCGCAGGAACTGCGCCGGGCGCTGGCGGCGGTGGTGGACAAGCTGCACTCGGACCCCTTCCCGGGTTGAGGCGCAGGGAGATGGCCGCGCTTTGTCGAAGTCCCGGGGAGGAGGCACAAGCGCATGCGGATCGCCATCGGCAGTGACCACGCGGGCTTTGATCTAAAGAGCGAACTCATCGCGTACTTGGAGGGCGCGGGTCACACGGTGGAGGACATGGGCACCTCTGGGCGGGCGTCGTGCGACTACCCGGATTTTGCCCGGGCGGTGGCCGAAGCGGTGGCCGCGGGGCGCCATGATCGGGGCATTTTGATCTGCGGGACCGGCATCGGCATGTCCATTGCCGCCAACAAGGTGGCCGGCGTGCGGGCGGCCTTGTGCGGCGAGCCGTATTCGGCCCGGCTGGCCCGGGAGCACAACGACGCGAACGTGCTCTGTCTCGGGGCGCGGGTCACCGGCCCCGGCCTGGCCCAGGCCATCGTGGCCGCCTTCTTGAGCGGCGAGTTTGAAGGTGGCCGCCATGCGCGGCGGGTGGACAAGATCCGCAGCCTGGAACAGTAGGCCTCAAGCGGTGCCGTCCGGATGGAGGGGCGGCACCCCTTTTGTGGGAGGCGAAGGCCGTTGTCGCAAGGAGGCGGCGTGCACGTCATCGATCATCCCCTGGTCCAGCACAAGCTGACTATGCTGCGGGATGAGCGCACCGGTCCCAAGGACTTTCGCGAGCTGATGGAAGAGATCGCCATGCTGATGGCCTACGAGGTCACCCGGGACATTGCGACCGAGCCGGTGGAGGTGCAAACCCCCGTCGCGCGGGCCCAAGGCCGGGTCGTATCGGGCAAGAAGCTGGCGGTAGTGGCTATCCTGCGGGCGGGCCTGGGGATGGTGGGCGGGGTGTTGCGGCTCATTCCCGCCGCGAAGGTGGGCCACATCGGCGTATACCGGGACCCGGAAACGCTGCAGCCGGTGGAGTACTACCAGAAGCTGCCACAAGACATCGGCGAGCGGGATGTCATCGTCATCGACCCCATGCTGGCCACGGGCGGATCCGCCGCGGCGGCCATCGACCTGATCAAGCGGCGGGGCGGGACCAGCATCAAGCTGCTGTCGCTGGTGGCTGCCCCCGAGGGGATTGCCCGGGTGCACCGGGACCATGCGGAAGTGCCCATCTTCGTCGCCGCCGTGGACGAGCGGCTGAACGAAAAGGCTTACATCGTGCCGGGCTTGGGCGACGCCGGTGATCGCCTGTTTGGCACCCGCTAGGGTGGGATCGCCGCTGTCAATGTGGGAACTGCTCTGCATCGGTTTCATCTCCGCGGCCCTGAGCTTGGCCTTGACGCCCCTTTTGAGGGCCCTCGCGCAGCGGACGGGGCTTATGGACAAGCCGGGCCCGCGCCGGCTGCACCGCCGGCCGGTGCCCACGGGCGGCGGGCTCGCGATTTACCTGGGGTTTTGGATCCCCGTCCTGATCACCCAAGGGTGGAACGAGACCTTGGTGGGCCTGTGGGCCGGCTCCACCCTCATCACGGTGGTGGGCCTCATCGACGACTACGTGGAGCTGCGGCCCGGGGCCAAGCTGGTGGGGCAGCTGGCGGCCGCGGGGGTCCTGGTCTATTTCGGCACCCGCATCCAGTTTGTCACCAACCCCTTGGGCGGCATGCTCTACCTGGGCGCGTGGGGCGTGCCCCTCACCCTGTTGTGGATCGTGGCCATCACCAACATGCTCAACCTCATCGACGGCCTGGACGGGCTGGCCGCCGGCATCGCGTCCATCGCCGGGCTGCCCCTGTTGGTCATCGCCTGGCAGCGGGAGCAGTTCTTTGTCGCCTTTCTGACCGCGGCCCTCATCGGCAGCACCATCGGTTTTTTGCGCTATAACTTCAATCCGGCCCGGGTGTTCATGGGCGATACCGGCGGCATGCTGCTGGGCTTCATGCTGGGTGCCATCAGTGTGGAAGGGGCGCTCAAAGGCGCGACCAGCATTGCCCTGAGCATCCCCATCCTCACCCTGGGCGTGCCCTTCCTTGACACCGCCTGCGCGGTGCTGCGCCGCTTCCGCCACGGCCGGCCTATTTCCCAGCGGGATGACCAGCACCTGCACCACCAGCTCTTGCGGGCAGGCCTCACCCAGCGGCAGGCCGTGCTCCTTTTGTACTCCATCAGCGCGGCGCTGGCCGTGGTCGCGGTGGTGTTGGTGCGGGCCAGCACGGCCCAGGCTTCCGCGGTGCTGGTCCTATTGGGCGCGCTGTCTTTGGGCTGGGCCCGCCGCTTGGGGGTGTTGGGCGATTGGCCGCCGTCGGCCCGGCTGCCCCGGAGCTCCCGGCCGCCCGTGGGCGGATGACGTCCCGCGCAGCCCCTAAGCGGGCCCGGATCATGATCGTGTTCGGCACCCGGCCCGAGGCCATCAAGCTGGCGCCCGTGGTCCACACCTTGCGGTCGCGGGGCCGCCTGGAGGTCGCGGTGGTGGTGACGGCCCAGCACCGGGAAATGCTGGACCAGGTGCTGCGGGTCTTTGACCTGGTGCCCGACGCGGACTTGGACCTGATGACCGCGGACCAGACCCTCAACGGCCTCGCGGGCCGGGTCCTGCAGCGGCTGGACGGCTTGCTGGTGGACATGCAGCCGGACATGGTGATGGTGCAGGGGGACACCACCACGGTCATGGCGGCGGCGCTGGCCGCCTTTCATCGACGGATCCCCGTGGCCCATGTGGAGGCGGGGCTCCGCACCGAGGATCCCCAGAATCCCTTTCCCGAAGAAATGAACCGGCGGCTGGTGGGGCGCCTGGCGGCGTGGCATTTCGCGCCCACCGCCGGGGCCCGGGATCACCTGTTGCGGGAGCAGGTTTCCCCCGAGCGGGTGCTGGTCACGGGCAACACCGTCATCGACGCTCTGTACATGGCTCGCCGGCCCGGGTACCAATTTGAAGACGCGCAGTTGGCCCGGGCCGCCGCCTGGCCGGGCCGGCTGCTGTTGTTGACCACCCACCGGAGGGAAAACCTGGGCCAGCCCCTGCGGCGGGTGTACGGGGCCGTGCGGCGGCTGCTCTCCCGGTTTCCCGACGTCGCGGTGGTGTTCCCCATCCACCGCAATCCCCACGTGCGAGCCGCCGCCCAGGACCTGGCAGGCCAGGAGCGGGTGTTTCTGATGGAGCCCCCCCATTACCTGGACTTCGTCCACTTGCTGGAGCGGAGCCATCTGGTGCTGACCGACTCGGGGGGCATCCAGGAGGAGGCGCTGGCTTTGGGGAAACCGGTGTTGGTGCTGCGCAGCACCACGGAGCGGCCCGAGGGCATCGCCGCGGGTGGGGCCCGGCTGGCCGGCACCGACCCGGAGGTCATTGAGGCCGAGGCGGCGCGGCTGTTGACCGATGAAGGGGCGTACCGGGCCATGGCCACAGCCCCCAACCCTTACGGCGACGGGCGGGCAGCCCAGCGCATCGCCCACGCGCTGGAGCATCTGTATGGCTGGGAACCGGCCTGGCCCCAGGAGTTTCGATGGTCAGGCCCGTCTGCCGCTCGCCATGAAAGTTTCGGCAGTGGGGCCAGAGCCCGTGGCGGCGGGTGTTGACCGTATTGCCGCGCGGGGCGCGAAGCATTGCAAAGTGCAGGGGGCTGTACTATAATAGGACCCGTTGGTTCCGGGAACAGAAAGGGCCCCTGCGCCCCCCGACCAGGGGGGGTTGGTGTTGCGTTTCCCGGCGGACTACGGCCGGTACGGGACCATCGGCATTTCCCTGGTCCTGACCACCGGCGTCTACATCTACCTGGGCTACCGGGTAGGCACGTGGCTCGACGAACGATGGCAGACCGCGCCGGTCTGCATGGTTCTCGGGATCGTGCTGGGCATGGTGTTGAGCATGCTCTCGCTGGTCAAAGAAGTGATGGCCCTGCAGCGTACCGGGCCCTCTTCGACGCGTTCCGGCGAGGAGCGTGCGCGTGTCCGGGATAGTGAAAATGAGAACTTTCCCGAAGGCGACGATCCTCGGGATCGGAACGGTTCGCCTGCGGGAAAGGACGGACGGTGAGGGTGGAACACCGGTGGGGCCGGCTGCGTGTCATCTTGTTCATCGGCATCGGGTGCGCAGCGCTGGCGTTTGTGGTGGGGCTGCGGGGCGCGGCCGCAGGGATCCTGGCGGGCCTGCCCGTTAGCCTGGTGAACCACTTCCTGGTGTTCACCGCCATGCGGGGATTGGGGGATCCTCAGGACCCCCGTGCGGGCTACCGGCTCATGCAGCGCATGCTCTTGCGCCTGGTGCTGGCGGTCGTCATGCTTTTGGCCGCCGCGCCGTTGGGGCTGGAAGTATTGCTGGGCGTGCTGACTGGACTGTTGGCGGAAGTGCTGGTTTACTTCGGGGACGCGTTTCGCGCAGCCCTCGGGCACAAGGGGTGAACCGGTTTTGGATCGAATCATCCAGCAGCTCAATGAGGTCATGGACCACCTGGTCCGCTTCGACGTTCTCCACATCGGACCCGTCACCATCACCTCCACCGTCATTAACACCTGGATCGTCATGATTCTCCTGTTTGCCGCGGTCAAGCTCCTGACCCGGGGCGGTTTCCATGAGCGGCCCCGCGGCGCGCAGGTTGTCATCGAAATGCTGGTGGAGTTCATCTACGGGCTGCTGGAAGGCGCGATGGGCAAGGAAGGGCGCCGCTACCTTTGGATCGTCGGCAGCCTCTTCGTCTTTATCCTGGCCATGAACCTTTCCTGGTTCATCCCCGGCTTCGTGCCGCCCACCACGGACATCATGACCACCGCCGCCTTGGCCATCACCACCATTATCCTCACCCACGTTATGGGCATCCGCAAGAAGGGTTTTGGCGGCTACCTGAAAAACTACGCGTCCCCGGTCATCATTATGTTGCCCATGAACATCCTGGAAGAGCTGGTGAAGCCCTTTTCGCTGGCCATCCGTCTGTTTGGCAACATGTTCGGCGAGAAGACGGTGGTGACCATTCTCGCCATCTTGGTGCCCTTGGTGCTGCCCGTTCCGGTGATGATGCTGGGGCTGCTCATCGATGTCGCCCGCGACGTGGTGGCTCGACGGCTCACCTTCATCGAGGATGCCGAATAGTTGACGCAACGAACAGAGGGGCGTGTGCCGTGAGTCGGTCACCCACCGATCGTGAGCGATCGGCCAACCAGGCGTTCGTCGCGCTGG
>Ga0079224_100000528_pt1 | contig 37907 bp, 33 predicted proteins | sample Stecom2015_FD_80414 | JGI IMG/M metagenome (GOLD analysis project Ga0079224, IMG submission 80414) | Agricultural soil microbial communities from Utah to study Nitrogen management - Steer compost 2015 | ecosystem: Environmental > Terrestrial > Soil > Agricultural land | place: USA: Utah... | reverse complement strand
CGCAGCTTCTTCTGGCCCTTGCCGGTGCGGATGGTCTCGCGCAGCGCCTCCGCCTCGGCGTCGATGTCGAAGTTCTCCAGCAGCTTCTGGATGGCCTCGGCACCCATGCCGCCGGTGAAGTACTCGCCGTAGCGGTCCTGCAGCTCCCGGTAGAGCACCTCGTCGGCGATCAGCTGGCGCGGCTCCAGCTTGGTGAAGGTCTCCCAGATCTCGTCCAGCTTGTCCAGCTCGCGCTGGGCCCGGTCGCGGATCTGGCGCATCTCGCGCTCGCCGCTCTCCTTGACCTTGCGGCGCACGTCGCTCTTGGCGCCCTCGGCCTCCAGCTCGGCCAGGTCGGCCTCGAGCTTCTGGGCCCGCTGCTCCAGCTCGGCGTCCCGCTGGTCGGCGATGCGCTTGCGCTCGACGCTGATCTCGCTTTCCAGCGTGGGCAGGTCGTTGTGCCGCATCTCGGTGTTGACCGAGGTGATCACGTAAGCGGCGAAGTAGATGATCTTCTCGAGGTCCTTCGGCGCCAGGTCCAGCAGGTAGCCCAGGCGGCTCGGGACGCCCTTGAAGTACCAGATGTGCGTCACGGGCGCGGCCAGCTCGATGTGGCCCATGCGCTCACGGCGCACCTTGGCGCGGGTGACCTCGACACCACAGCGCTCGCAGATGATGCCCTTGAAGCGGACCCGCTTGTACTTACCGCAGTAGCACTCCCAGTCCCGCGTCGGGCCGAAGATCTTCTCGCAGAAGAGCCCGTCCTTCTCCGGCTTCAGGGTCCGGTAGTTGATGGTTTCGGGCTTCTTCACCTCGCCGTACGACCACTGGCGGATGTCGTCGGCCGTGGCGAGGCCGATTCGGAGTTCATCGAAGAAGTTGACGTCCAGCACGTCGGGTCTTCTCCCTTTGTCGGAGGGCGCTGCCGTCGGGCAGCAGTGCCAGGTTGGGTCGGACGCCGGTCCGCGGCCAGTGCTCCGCGGACCGGCGGCGAGGTTCAGTGCGCGATGTCGTCGACCGACGGCGACTCATTGCGGGACAGGTTGATGCCCAGATTGGCCGCAGCACGCTCCAGGTCCTCGTCCTCCCCGTCGCGCATCTCGATGGCGGCACCGTCCGTGGAGAGCACCTCCACGTTCAGGCACAGCGACTGCAGTTCCTTGAGGAGCACCTTGAACGACTCCGGAATGCCCGGCTCCGGAATGTTCTCGCCCTTGACGATCGCCTCGTAGACCTTGACGCGGCCGACCACGTCGTCGGACTTGATCGTCAGCAGCTCCTGCAGCGTGTAAGCAGCACCGTAGGCCTGCATGGCCCAGCACTCCATCTCACCGAAGCGCTGGCCACCGAACTGCGCCTTACCACCCAGCGGCTGCTGGGTGATCATCGAGTACGGGCCCGTCGAACGGGCGTGGATCTTGTCGTCCACCAGGTGCGACAGCTTCAGGATGTACATGTAGCCGACCGCGACCGGGTACGGGAACGGCTCACCACTGCGCCCGTCGAGCAGTCGGGCCTTGCCGTCGGAACCGACCAGCCGCTGACCGTCCCGGTTCGGCTTGGTCGAGCCGAGCAGGCCGATGATCTCCTCCTCGCGAGCACCGTCGAACACCGGCGTCGCGGTGTTGGTGCCCGGCTCCACGTCGTAGAGCTCCTCGGGCAACCGCTTCGCCCAGTCCGGGTCGCCTTCGATGCTCCAACCCTGGGAAGCGATCCAGCCGAGGTGGGTTTCCAACACCTGGCCGATGTTCATCCGTCGCGGGATGCCGTGGGTGTTCAGGATGATGTCCACCGGCGTGCCGTCCTCCATGAACGGCATGTCCTCGACCGGGAGGATCTTGCCGATGACACCCTTGTTCCCGTGGCGGCCGGCCAGCTTGTCGCCGTCCTGGATCTTGCGCTTCTGCGCGATGTAGACCCGGACCAGCTGGTTGACGCCGGGCGGCAGCTCGTCGTCGTCCTCGCGGTTGAACACCCGGACACCGATGACCTTGCCGGTCTCGCCGTGCGGCACCTTCAGCGAGGTGTCGCGGACCTCGCGGGCCTTCTCACCGAAGATGGCGCGCAGCAGCCGCTCCTCCGGGGTCAGCTCGGTCTCGCCCTTCGGGGTCACCTTGCCGACCAGGATGTCGCCGCTCTGCACCTCGGCACCGATGCGGATGATGCCGCGCTCGTCCAGGTCGGCCAGCACGTCGTCGGAGACGTTCGGAATGTCCCGGGTGATCTCCTCCGCACCGAGCTTGGTGTCGCGGGCGTCGACCTCGTGCTCCTCGATGTGGATCGAGGTGAGCACGTCGTCCTGCACCAGCCGCTGGGACAGGATGATCGCGTCCTCGTAGTTGTGCCCCTCCCACGGCATGATCGCCACGAGCAGGTTCTTGCCCAGGGCCATCTCGCCGTTCTGGGTGCACGGACCGTCCGCGATGACCTGTCCGACCTCGACCCGGTCGCCCTCGTTGACGATCGGCTTCTGGTTGATGCAGGTGCCGTGGTTGGACCGGTTGAACTTGGCCAGCTTGTAGGTGCGCCGGGTGCCGTCATCGGCCATGACGGTGATGTAGTCGGCGCAGACCTCCTCGATCACCCCGGCCTTCTCGGCGGTGACGACGTCACCGGAGTCGACGGCGGCCCGCAGCTCCATGCCGGTGCCGACGTACGGCGCCTCGCTGCGCAGCAGCGGAACGGCCTGCCGCTGCATGTTGGCACCCATCAGGGCGCGGTTGGCGTCGTCGTGCTCGAGGAACGGGATCATCGCCGTGGCGGCGGAGACCATCTGCCGCGGCGAGACGTCTATGTAGTCGATCTCGGTCGGCGCCAGCAGCTCGACCTCGCCGCCCTTCCGGCGCCCCAGCACCCGGTCGTCGAGGAAGTAGCCGTTCTCGTCGATGCGGGCGTTGGCCTGGGCCTTGGCGTACCGGTCCTCTTCGTCGGCGGTCAGGTAGTCGACCTGGTCGGTGACCCGACCGTCCACGACCTTGCGGTACGGCGTCTCGATGAAGCCGAACTCGTTGACCCGGGCGTAGGTGGCCAGCGAGCCGATCAGACCGATGTTCGGACCTTCCGGGGTCTCGATCGGGCACATCCGGCCGTAGTGCGACGGGTGGACGTCGCGGACCTCCATGCCGGCCCGCTCCCGGGACAGACCGCCCGGACCGAGCGCGGAAAGACGCCGCTTGTGCGTCAACCCCGCGATCGGGTTGGTCTGGTCCATGAACTGGGACAGCTGCGAGGTGCCGAAGAACTCCCGGATCGCGGCGACGACCGGACGGATGTTGATCAGCGTCTGCGGCGTGATCGCCTCGACGTCCTGGGTGGTCATCCGCTCCCGGACGACCCGCTCCATCCGGGACAGGCCGACCCGGACCTGGTTCTGGATCAGCTCGCCGACGGTGCGCAGCCGGCGGTTGCCGAAGTGGTCGATGTCGTCGACCTCGACCGGGATCGTCTCGCCCTCGGCGCCACCCCGGGCCGGCATGCTCTCCTCACCGGCGTGCAGGCGCACCAGGTACTCGATCGTGGTGACGATGTCCTCTTCGGTGAGGACGCCGGTGCCGTACGGCAGGTCCAGGCCGAGCTTCTTGTTGACCTTGTACCGACCGACCTTGGCCAGGTCGTAGCGCTTCTCCTTGAAGAACAGGTTCTCCAGGAGCGTCTGCGCGCTCTCCTTCGTCGGCGGCTCGCCCGGACGCAGCTTGCGGTAGATGTCCAGCAGGGCCTCGTCCTGGCCGGCGGTGTGGTCCTTCTCCAGGGTCGTCATCAGCGTCTCGGAGAAGCCGAACCGCTCCCGGATCGCCTCTTCGGACCAGCCGAGGGCCTTGAGCAGGACGGTCACCGGCTGCCGCCGCTTGCGGTCGATGCGGACACCCGCGGTGTCGCGCTTGTCGACGTCGAACTCCAGCCACGCGCCGCGGCTGGGGATGATCTTGACGCTGTAGACGTCCTTGTCCGTGGTCTTGTCGACGGACTGGTCGAAGTAGACGCCCGGAGACCGGACGAGCTGGGAGACCACGACCCGCTCGGTGCCGTTGATGATGAACGTGCCCTTGTCCGTCATCATCGGGAAGTCACCCATGAACACCGTCTGGCTCTTGATCTCGCCAGTGGAGTGGTTGGTGAACTCCGCCGTGACGAACAACGGGGCAGAGTAGGTCATGTCCTTGTCCTTGCACTCGTCGACGGAGGCCTTGACCTCGTCGAAGCGCGGGTCGGAGAAGGACAACGACATGGATCCGGAGAAGTCCTCGATCGGGGAGATCTCGTTGAGGACTTCCTCGAGGCCGCTCACGGGGTTTTCTTCGCCGGCGTCGACCCGGCGCTGGAACCAGGTCTCGTCACCGATGAGCCATTGAAAGGACTGGATCTGCAGGTCAAGCAGATTCGGCACGTCCAACGGCTCACTGATGTTCGCGAACGAGCCCCGCTTGGGTGCCCCAGGGATCCCCGACGTGAAGTTGGAGACTGCAGAGACCTTGGTCGCGCGGGAGACTGCCAAGATGCGTCCTTCCGGGACTCTGAACTGGCTACAGCCGCATCAGTGGTGACCGGCCGGACAAACCGGACTGGTAGGACCAGACCGGTCAAGCCGCTAACACAGCTGTCAAGGGGTGCAATGGCGCCCACAATCCTACGCCCCACCAAAGGGCACGCGGAAAGAGGGCAGCGCAAATTAGCAGTCTAGCCGCAAACGCACGAGCTGTCGAGCGGGCCCCGCGAATTCCCACCCTGGCCTCGTGTTGTGACCAGAGTGAACCCGCAAGCGCCGCCAGTCAAGAGATCAAGCTGCGATCACTCTCGTGGCGCAGAACACGATCACCAGAAGTGACCAACCCTCCACCGTGTTTTGCCTGGCTGTTTACCTCCCAGCGGAAATCACCGGCCCGTTTGCGACTACCGAGAGCGCACAACCCCCGGCAGTCCGTCACCACCGCGCGAGCCGGCCGCGCCTCCCGACGACGGGACCCAGCACCCCGGCCCGCCGACCACTGCACCCTCCCCGCGCACGATACCGCTCGTGCCTCCGCGCACACCTTGAGTTCCAGCCGGCACTCGGGTAAGCCTGCAGTCCCGAGGCCGCTCCGCGCAGCACCGCCCAAGGTCTGCGCAGCTGCCACAGCCACCGATGGGCGGTCTCCACCACGCTGCGGGCCTGCCACCGGCTGCGCCCATTGGACGTGGCAAACCCCACACCGGCACCGGGCGCCTGCCGTTCTAGCAGTACAGGAGAACTGCCCATGAGAGACGACGCCAGCCGCGCAAGCGAGCAGTTACGCAGGCTGCAGCGTTGGACGGGCGGACGACGGACCAGCGGCAAGTCCAGCTCCAGCTGGTTCTTGGAAACGGACAGCAACCCGGCTCAGCAGTCCTCCCAGTCCGACCCGTCTCCCCCCGCTGCGGACGCGGAGAACGAGTACGCGGAAGCGGTCGCCGCGATGAACAAGATCGTAGCGACCCTGGATTTCTCCGCGCTGCCGTGGGTCACCGAGGTGTTCCGCCGCACCGCCGGCGTGCTCGCCGACGACGACCCGGCCCGCGCCAGCGTGCTCAACAACCTCGGCACCGCCGCCCAGCTGCACCACCTGAGCACCGGGGACACCGCGCACCTGGAAGACGCGCTCAACCACTACCGGTCGGCGGTGGCCGCGGCGCGCAGCTCCGACCAGGACCTGGTGCTCTACCGCTGCAACCTCGCGCTCGCGCTGAGCGACCTGGCGCGCAAGACCGAGGACCCGCAGCTGGCCGCGGAAGCGGTCGAGACGGCGCGCACCGCGGTCGCGGACACCCCTCGGGCGGACAACCGCAGCACCATGGCGCTGCTGCGGTTGGGCAACGCGCTCCAGCTGCACGCCGAGCTGGCCGCCCGGCCGGAGCTGGACGACGAGGCCGCCGAGGTCTTCCGGGAGGCCATGCAGCTGGCCCCGGCCTCCGGCGACACCGCGGGCGAGCTGGTGACCAACCTGGGCAACGCGCTCCTGCGCCGGTACCGCAGGCACGAAGAGCTGGTCGACCTCGACGGCGCCGTCCGCTACCTGCGCAGCGCGGTCAGCCGGACCGGCGAGGCGACCCAGCGCTGCACCCTGGCCGAAGCACTGCTGCTGCGGTTCCGCCGCACCGGTGATCTGACCGACCTGGACGCGGCGTCGGGCGAGCTGCTCAGCGCGCTCGGCCAGCTGCCCCCGGGAGACCAGCTGACCGGGCGCGTCGTCTGGCACGCCAGCGCCGTGGCCGTCGAGCACGCCGACACCACCGGGGGTGCCGAGCAGCTGCACCGGGTGCTGCACGCGGTGACACCGGCCGTGCGGGCGATGTCGACGACGGACCCCAACCGCACGCCGGGCTTGGCCGCCTACGGCGTCCTGCTGCGCCGCTACTTCCAGTACAGCGGGAACAACCGGACGCTGGACAACGCGCTGGCCGCGGGAGAAGCCGCGCTGGCCGCGGCCCGCCCCGAGGACGAGGTGCCCGCCGCGGCCGTGTCCCTGGTCATCACCCTGCTCACCCGCTACAAGCACCTCCAGAGCAGCGAGGACCTCGGCCGGGCGGCGGAGGTCGCGGAGAAGGTCTCCGCCGGCGATCACGGACTGCTCAGCCACCTGGCGGCGGCCCAGCTCGGACTGGTCGCCCTGCACCGCTTCGACCAGTACGCCCGGATCGGCGAGCTGGAGCGCGCGGTCGGCCTGCTCGACGAGGCGTTCCGCGCCCTGCCGACCACCGCGCCGGAACGGGCCGCCGTGGGCACCGACCTCGGTCGGGCCCTGCGCACGCTGTACCGGCGCTCCGGGCGCCGCCGCCACTACCGCTGGGCCCGCCAGGTCCTGACGGAGGCCGCCCGGCAGGAGACCGCCCCGGCCCAGCAGCGGTTCGCCGCGGCCAGCCTGTGCGGCAAGCTGGCCGCGCAGGACAAGCGGTGGGCCCAGGCCGCGGAAGCGTTCTCCACCGCCGTCGACCTGCTGCCGCTGGTCGTCCGCGGCAAGCAGGTGGTCTCCTCGCCCAGCACCCAGCAGCGCTGGGCCCAGGTCACCGCCGACGCCGCGGCCAGCGCCCTGGAAGCGGGCGAGCCGGAACGAGCGGTGGAACTGCTGGAGCACGGGCGCACCGCGATCCTGGCGGAATACCTGCCGGCCGGTGGGGAGCTGGGCGAGCTGTACCGCAGCAACCCGGAGCTGGCGGACGAGTCGGTGCGGCTGCGCCGGCTGCTCGACCGCCCCGTCACCGATCCGGTGTTCCCCGGTACCGATGACCGGGAACGGCTGGTGGGCGCCTGGAACGAGCTGCTCGCCGAGATCGACGAGGTCCAACAGGGGCACCTGCGCCGCAAACCGTTCAGCGAGCTGGCCCAGGCCGCCGAGGGCGGCTCCGCGGTGCTGGTGAACCTCAGCCGCTACCGGTGCGACGCGCTGGTGGTCATCGGCGAGCGGGCGGTGACGGTCCCGCTGCCCAAGGCCGACCCGGGGATCGCCGCCGACAAGGCCAGCGCGCTGCTGACCGCGGTGCAGCGGAACGACCAGCAAGGCGTCGCCGACGTGCTGGACTGGGTCTGGCGGCGCATCGCCTACCCGGTGCTCAACCGCATGGGGTACACCACCGCCGTCCAGCCCGGCTCCCGCTGGCCGAAGATGTGGTGGAGCTGTTTCGGGCCACTGGCCTACCTGCCGGTGCACGCGGCGTGCTCCCACGAAGGCGACAGCGTGCTGGACCGGGTGCTGCTCTCCTACACCCCGACGCTGGGCTGCCTGCTCCGGTCCCGGAACCGGCCGCTGCCCGCCGGCGGCACGCCGCTGGTGGCCGCGGGTGCGGCCGAGAACGTCGGCTACCAGTTGCCGAGGGCGAACCGGGTGCTCGCCCAGTACTGGCCCTCGGCGGAAATCGTGTCCAGCAGCCACGCCTCCGGCTCCGAGCTGGTTCGGGTGCTGCCGCGGCACCCGTGGTGGCACGCCTGCGAACCGAGCACCCAGTACCCGGCCCGCCCGGCGGCGGGGGTGGTGCTGGACCGCGGCGCCGAGCAGCAGTCGCTCGGCCTGGTCGAGCTGGGGCACGTGCCGCTGGAGCAGGCCGAGTTCTGCTACCTGGGCAATTGCGCGACGAAGCCCGGGGTGCCGACCGCTGCCGCGGTGTCGGTGCCCGCCGCGTTGTGCTTCGCCGGGTACACCCACGTGATCGGCACCCTGTGGGCGGTGGACGAGGACACGTCGGTGGCCGCTCTGGACCAGGTGTACCGGGAGGTGTTCGACGGCGACGAGCCGGACACCGACGGCGCCGCCCGCGCGGTGCACGCGGCCGCCCGGGCCCTCCGGGACGAGGCCCCGCGAGCTCCCGCGCGGTGGGCCGCCCAGGTGCACGTCGGCTGGTGAGCGCGGCTGGTCCCGGAGGCCTTCCCGCGGCCTGCCGGGATCAGCGCAGCACGATCCGGTATCAGCGCAGCACGATCCGGTCGATCTTCCACTTCCCGTCCTGCTTGACCGCCCCGACGGTCACCTGCGCCGGACCGACCGTGCTCTCCCCGGTGGTGGAGCGCATCGCGTGCTGGTCGACGAACAGCAGCACCTCGGCCCGGTTCCCCTGCAGCCAGGTGACCGCGCTGCTGCGCACCGTGGTGGTCACCACGAGCTGCTGCTCCGGGGCCTGTTCGCGGACGACCCGGAACAGGTCGTCGTACTTCTCCACCGCGGAACCGACCAGGATCTCCTTCGCGGCCCGCTCGGTCTTGGCGGTGTCGTTGAAGTCGTAGGAGAACAGCCGCTCCATCGCTTCGCTGACCTGCCCGTTGACCTCGCTGGTCGCCGCGACGTCGATCAGCGACTGGTTCGCCGCCGGCCCCAGGTAGCGCAGCCGGTAGTTCTCGTAGCCGAACCAGCCGGCCAGTCCGGCGCACACCACGGCAGCGACCAGCAGGGTGGCGATGAGCGGTTTCCGCCGGCGTCGAGGTGCGGACCGGTCTTCCCCGTCCTCGACTTCGCCTTCTTCGGCACCGTCCGCCACGGTGTCCCCGTCGTCCGCCTCGCTCTCCGCGGCGGTCTCCGCGCCGGTTCCTCCGCCCGCGGACCGGTCGGCTTCCGCCCCGTCCGGTTCTTCGCGGTCGTCCGGTCCTTCGCGCCGGTCGTCGCCGGGGGCTTCCGCCTCGGGCTCAGCGGCACCGCTGCGCTCGTCGCGTTCGACGGTGCCGTCCGGTTCAGCGCGTTCGCCCGCGGACGCCTCCTCCGCACCGGCGGAGTCGTCGGCGGCTTCAGCGCCGCCACCGGTGGCCGGCTGCTCCGCCGGTTCGGCTTCCCGCGGGGCGCTGTCCGCTTCGACCTCGACGGTGGCCAGTCCGGTGGACTGGTCTTCGGCGGTGGTTCGCGGATCGGGGTTCCCGGTTCGGCCCGACGACTGCTTGCGCTGGACCGCGGCTGCCTGTTCGCGCTTGCGCAGCCCGGCAACCCGCGGCCGCCGGGCCGGAACCCGGCGGTTGGACTTCGGGCGGCGGGGACTGGACACGACTCGTACTCCTCGGGGTTGCTGGTCGTCAGCCGACGGGCACGGTACCGATGGCGCTGAGCTTCCAGGTGTCTCCTTCCCTGGTCAGCTCAGCCGAGTACCGGTCCCGCTTGACGCTGGGCTGCTGTCCTTCCAGGGACACCTCGACCTGCACGACGGCGATCATCTTGGCCTTGCCCGCGGCCTCGTCGAGCTCGACGAGGCCGGCGTCCAGCACCTCGGCGGTGGTGGTGCTCTTCGCCTGGGTGATCTGGGTGGCGTAGTCCCGACGCCCGTTGCGGATCTCGTCCCGCAACGGACCGGTCGAGTACTTCTCCCACCGGTCGAGGCCGCGTTCCACGTCCCGGTAGTCGAGGGTGTTGAAGTTGACGATCGCGGTGCGCCCGGCCTGCAGCGCTTCGTCGCGCACCCGGGCGCGCTCGATCCCGGAATCGTTGGTCGCAAGCGCCCAGGCTCCTCCGAAGACCAGGCACGTCACCAGGCTCACCGCGAACAGCGCGGCGGAGCTGATGAGGCCGAGCCTGCGGGGCTTGGCGCGTTCGCTGGTCATGCTCACCTCTTCTCCTACCGCATGCCGGGCGCGTTCTGGGCGCCCCGCACGGACGTGTCGCTGCCCGGGGGTTCCGCGCAGTGCGCTTCGGTGTTCAGCGGAACCGGGTCGGTGTCGATCCCGGTGCGCCGCTGGGTGCCCTCGTATCCCGCGGTGCACGGCAACGGGTCGAACAGGTTCAGCACGAGTCCGAAGTGCGCGGTGCCGTCACCGGGGATGACCGTGTTGGCCGCCGTGACGACGGCCGGGTAGAGGGTCATCAGCTGCTCCACACCGTCCACCCGGGTCCGCACCAGCTGCGTGGTGCTGGTGAGGTTCGCCAGGAGCACTCCGAGCTGCGGGTTGTCCTCGAGCAACCCGCTGAGCTGCTGCGCGGTCGCCGGGGCGCGCTCGATGATGGCGCGCAGGTCGCCGTCGGACTTCTGCAGCTGTTCGGAGAGCAGTCGGAGGTCCTGGCTGAACGAGCGGATGGCCGAGCTCTGCTCGTTCTGGGTGGCCAGCACGGTTTTGCCGTCCTCCAGCAGTTGCACCGTCTGCGGGAGGTGCCGCTGCGCTTCGGCGGTGAACTCCTGGGTGGTGTCCAGGATGTTCTGCAAGTGGCCGCCGTTGTCCCGGAACGCGGTGCCCAGTTCGCTGACCACCGTTCGCAGCGAGTCCTCGGGAACCGAGTTGACGAACGAGTCCAGGTTGACCATCAGCGTTTCCACCGGCAGAGGCGTTCGGGCCTGGTCCTCCCGGATCACCGAGCCGTCCGCGAGGTACGGCCCGTCATCCCGCTTCGGGCGCAGGTCGACGTACTGCTCGCCCACCGCGGAGCGGTTGGTGACCACTGCTTCCACGTCGGCCGGGATGGGTGGGGCGCCGGGTTCGATGGCCAAAGGCACCTCCACACCGGTCTTGGTCAGCTCCAGCGTTCCGACCCGTCCTACGGGGACCCCACGATAGGTGACCTCGGCGTTTTCGAAAATGCCTCCGGTGTCGGGAAGTTGCAGCGTGACCACGTAGCCACGCGAGGTGAACAGCCGGTCCAAACCCGCGTAGCTGGCGCCGACGTAGCTGACGCCCACCAGGGCGATCAGCACGAACGCGATGATCTGCACGCGGACTTTGCGACTGAGCATCAGTTGCCTCCCAGGAGTCCGCCGAGCAGACCGCCGGACTGGTCGGGTTCCTCGGCCGGCGGGGGCTGTTCGGTTTGCGGTTGTTCGGCCGGTTGCTGCTGCTGGGAGTCGTCCAGCGGCAGCGGCAGCTGCGGCAACCGCACCAGCGGCTGCCTGCTGCGGGTCAGGTTCCCCAGCACGTTGGTCAGGTTGAGGTCGGCCTTGATGTAGAGGTTGGTGAAGTCACTGCCCCCGATGCCGTCCACCGCGTTGTCCGGGAACGGGAAGGTGAGCAGCACTTCCAGCGACTTCGGCAGGTTCTCCCCGGCCGCGGCCAGCTGGTGGAGGGTGGGGGCCAGCTGGTTGATGTTGTGCACCAGGTCGTCCTTGCTCTGGTTGACCACGTCGGTGGCCACCGCGGACAGCTCGTCCAGCGAGCGCAGCATGGTCACCAGCTGCTCGCGCTGCTCGTTGAGCACCTGCAGCCCGGGTTCGATGTCGCGCAGCGCGGTGTCGATGTTCTCGCGCTGCGCGACCAGTTTCGCGCTGAGCCGGTTGATGCTGTCCAGGGCGCGGGTGATGTCGTCGCGCTGGGCGTCCAGCCCGGCCACCAGTTCGTCGAGGTTCTCCAGCAGGTTCCGCGCTTCGGTCTCGCGGCCCTCCAGAGCGGCGTTGAGCTCCTTGGTGATGCTCTGCAGTTGGGCGACCCCGCCCCCGTTGAGGAGCATGGAGAGGGCGCCGAGCACTTCTTCGACCTCCGGGCTGCGCCCGGTGCGCTCCGCGGTGATCAGGTCTCCGTCGGAGAGCGTGCCCACCGGTTGTTCCGATGCCGGCGAGGCGGACAGCTCGACGTACTTCTCCCCCAGCAGGCTGGACTGGCGGAGCCGGGCGACCGCGTTGGCCGGCAGGTGGACGTCACCGTTGAGCACCACGGTGACTTCGGCTTCCCACTCGTCGTCGGCCAGATCGACGGTCTTCACCCGCCCCACCGGGACGTTGTTCACCCGGACCCCGGCGTTGGGCACCAGGTCCAGCACGTCGGCGAAGCGCACCTTCACCTCGTAGGGGTCGTCCCCGACGTCAGCACCTCCCGGGAGCGGCATGTCGTAGACGCCGCGCCCGCACCCGCCGAGCACGACGACCGCCAGCAGCACCGCACCGCCGCGCAGCGCGCTGCGCCAGCTGAACCGCGCCCGGTCGGCCGGCCGGGCCAGCAAACGACGAATCATCGGCCACCTCCCGCGGGTTGCCCGCTGTCCGGTGTGGAGAGCGGCAACGGAAGCGGTGGCAGCTCGCCCTTCTCCAGGGAGCCCACCACCTCTGCCGGGGTCGGCAGTTCGACCACTCCGTCCAGCACTCCCTGCAACGACTCGCAGGCACCGGCGACGTCACCCGGGATTTCCGCGGGACTGGCGTTCTGCAGCAACTGGCACACCGCGACCAGCGGTGGCTGGTTGAGCTCGTTGATCACGGCCCGGGTGTCCAGGGTTCCGGACGCCCCGTTGTAGGAGTTGTTCAGGTTGCCCAGCGCCAACGGAGCGGTGCTGAGCGCTTCCTTCAACGCTGCTTTCTGCTTGACCAGCACGGTGGTCACCGCGGTCAATTGCTCCACATTGGATTGGAGCTTGCCGCGGTTGTCGCGGACGAACTTCTCGACCTTGCCCAGGGCGACCGCCAATTCGGCCATCGCCGCGCTCAAGTTCTGCCGCTCGTCGGCCAGCAGGGCGCTGACCTCCTGCATCTGCCCGGCGAACTGGCGGACTTCGTCGTCGTTGCGCGCCAGCATCTCGGTGAACTTCTGCAGGTTGTCCACAGTGGCGAACAGTTCCTCGCTGTCGCCGGAGAGCGTGCTGCTGAGCTCGCCGAAGTTGCGGATGGTCTCGGACAGCGCTTCGCCGTTGCCGTCGAGGTTCTGCGCGGCGGTGTCGAGCAGCTCGCTCAGCTCGCCGTTGGAGTTGGCCCCGTTGGGCCCCAACGCCGTGGTGAGCTCGTTGAGGCTGCGGTAGATCTGGTCCAGCTCCACCGGGGTCGCGGTGCGCTCCTGCGGAATCACCGCGCCGTCCTCCAGCTCCGGACCGCCCTTGTAGACCGGGGCCAGCTGGACGTACCGGTCGCTGACGATGCTCGGCGCCACCGCCACCGCCACCGCGTCCGCCGGAACGCGCACCTCCCGGTCCACTGTCATCTCGACCCGGACCAGCTTGCCGGACGGCACCACTTCCTCGATCGTGCCGACCGGAACCCCGAGGATCCGGACGTCCCCCTTCGGGTACAGCCCCACCGCGGCGGCGAAGTAGGCGGTGATGCGCCGCTGGCCGGCGTCCTGGAACAGCCACCAGCCGGCACCGGCGACCGCCAGCACGAGCACCGACGCGATGGCGATCAGTCTGGCCAGCGAGGGCTTGTTGCGGCTCATAGGTGGCAGCCCTCCCGGTTGATCGGTCCAACAGTGGGCGGCAGCAGACCGCAGATGTAGGAATCGAACCAGTGCCCGTTACCGGTCACGTTGGCGAACAACCTGGTGAACGGCGCGAACATCTGGAGGCTGCGGTCGAGGTTCTCCTGGTTCCGCTCCAACAGCTCGGTCACCCGGTCCAGCTGTTCCAGCGCCGGGCCGAGCTGGTCCTGGTTGTCCTCGACCAGTCCGGTCAGCTGGGCCGAGAGGTCCCGGGTGCCCTGCAGCAAGGTGTGGATGGAGTCCCGTCGGGCGCGGATCTCCTGCAGCAGCAGGTTCCCGTCCGCGAGGAGCTTCTCCAGCTCGGCGTTGCGCTCGGCAACGGTCTCGGTGAGCTGGCTGGTGTGCTGCAGCAGCTCGTCCAGCTGCTCGTCGCGGGAAGCGATCGTCTGCGACAGGGCCGACAACCCGTCCAGCGCGCCGCGGACGTCATCGGGGGTTCCGCGGAAGGCGTCGGTCAGGGTGCGGAAGCTGGTGGCCAGCTGTCCGGTGTCGATCTGGTCCACTGTGGTGGACAGGTCGCTGAACGCCTCGATGACGTCGTAGGGAGCCATCGTCCGCTCCAGCGGGATCGGCTGGTCGGTGGAGAGCTCCTCGTTCCCCTGCGGGTCCAGCGCCAGGTACTTCTGCCCCAACAGGGTTTTGATGCGGATCATCGCCGTGGTCCGGTCACCGAGCCAAGCGTTGTTGACCCGGAAGGTGACCAGCACCTTGTCGCCGTCGAGCTCCACGTCGGTGACCTTGCCGACCTTCACCCCGGCGATCCGCACCTCGTTGTCCGCCCGCAGGCCGGCGGCCTCGCTGAAGTGGGCCTGGTAGGTGGTCCCGCGGATGATCGGCAGCTGCTCGAAGTTCAACGCCAGCAGGATCGCCAGCACGATTCCCAAGATGCCGGCAACACCTGTCTTCAGCGGATCTCGCTTGGAGAATGAGGTCATCGCTGGCACCTCGGCTGGGTCACGGGCTGCAAGGGCAGCGTCAGGTTGAGCTCACCGATCCCCACGGTCCCGCTGGTGCTGCACAAGTAGAAGTTGAACCAGGAGCCGTAGCTCGCGGTCCGGCCCAGCGTTTCCAGCTTTCCGGGCAGGTTCTGCAAGAAGCGCTCGGTGAGCTCCTCGTGGTCGTTGAGGTTCTGGCTCAGGTTCCGCAGCTCGGTGATGTCCTGCTGCAAACCCGGCCTGGCTTCGGTCACCAGGTCCGCGGTGGTGTTGGTCAAGCCGTCCATCGCGGTGATCGCGTCCCCGATCGCCTGCCGGTCCTGCGAGAGCCCGGAGACCAGCTGCTGCAGCTGCACGATCGACTCGGACAGCTGCTCGTCCCGGGTGTTGACCGTGGCCAACACCTCGTTGAGGTTGGTGATCACCTCTCCGATGACCTGGTCCCGGGAGGCGATCGTGGACGTCAGCGACGCGGTGTGGGCCAGCAGGCTCTCCACCGTGCCGCCTTCGCCCTGCAGCACCTGGATGATCTCGTGGGCCAGCTTGTTGACGTCCTGGGGCGACAACGCCTGGAACAGCGGCTTGAACCCGCCGAGCAGCACCGTGAGGTCCAGCGCCGGCTTGGTGCGCTCCAGCGGGATGGTCGAGCCGGGCTCGAGGTAGCCGGTCTGGTCCCCGGTGCCCTGCTCCAACGCGATGTAGCGCTGCCCGACCAGGTTGCGGTACTTGATCGTGGCCGTCACGGTCTTCGGCAGCGGACGGTCCGCCACGTTGAACTTGACCCTGGCCAGCCTGCGGTCGGCCAGCTCGATCTCCTCCACCTCGCCGACCTTGACCCCGGAGATGCGGACGTCGTCCCCCTCGTTGAGGCTGGTGACGTCGGTGAACACGGCGTAGTAGGACTGCGCGGGCCGCAGGTCCTTGTTGGCGATCGTCATCGTCAGCACGCCGGTGGCGGTGACCGTGACGAGCACGAAGACCAAGAACTTGATCAGCGGCCCGGTGATGCTGCGCCCGTTCATCGGTAGCTCACCTCCGCTCCGCGCAGCACGGGACCGACCAGCAAGGTGCCCCAGCCGGGGATCTCCGATGCGGGCCGTCCGACCGCGGGGGCGATCACCGTCGCCACCAGGTCCTGCTCAGCCGGGGAGTTCTGGGAACTGCCGCCGGCTCCCTGCTGGACGGTGCTGGCCGGCGCGGACCCGGTCAACGCCGGGTTCAGCCCACCGTCCCAGTTCCGGGAAGCGGGCGGCGGGACGGAACCGTCCTTGAACGGCCCGTCCGGCGGGTACTCGGGGATCGGGTCCGGCAGGGGGTCCATGTCGTAGCAACGAGGTCCGCGCTTGTCGGCGAACTCGGGTTCGTCCCGGTTGGGCACGTACTTGCCGCGGTGCGCGGTGATCTCCAGCGTGATGTGCAGGCCGGGTTCGTCCGTGCCTTCGCCGAAGACCTCGCGCACCCGAGGCACGTACTCGGCCATCTGCCGCAGGAAGCAGGGGTACTGCGGGGAGTACTTGGCCAGCACGTCCAGCGTCGGACGAGCGCTCTCGCCCAGCGAGATCAGGTTGGCCCGGTTCTCCCGCAGGAATTCCTCGTAATCACCGGCTGTGGTGGTCAGTTGCGCGGTCAGCGCGGTGAGGTTCTCCCGCTGCTCGACGAGCGTGCGGGAAGTCGTGGTGAGGTTCTCCAGCGCCTCGATGACGTCCGGCGCGGCCTCCTCGTAGGTCTCGGCGACCCCGACGAGTTCCTGCAGGTTCTGCTGCAAGTCCGGAATGGACGGATTGAGCCCTTCCAGGTAGGTGTTGAGCTGCGAGATCGTCTCGCCGAGCTTCTCACCGCGCCCGGAGAGCGCCTGGTCCAAGGCGTTGAGGGTGGCTGCCAGGTCGTCGGGGTGCACGGCCTGCAGCACCGGCAGCGTGTCGGCCAGGATCCGCTCCATCTCGATTCCCGCCTTGGTGCGGTCCTGCTCGATGACCGAGCCGGAGCGCAGCACACCGGTCGGGTTCTCGGGGAGTTCCAGCGAGACGTAGCGCTCGCCGAAGAGCGTGCGGGGCAGCAACCGGACCGAGACGTTGCTCGGCAGCAGCTGCGCCTTGTCCGGCTCCAGCTCCAGGTGGATCTGCGCGCCGGAACCGTCGGAGGTGACTTCGGCGACCCGGCCGACGATCATGCCGCGGACCTTCACGTCGGAGTCGCGCATCAGCTGGCTACCGGTGGTGTCCGCGCGCACCACCACGTCCACCGAGGACGTGAACGCGCGGTTGTAGAAGGCGAGGGTGAGGCTGAAGAACAGCACGATGCACAGCAGCAACGCGACGCCCAACGCGCGGCGCCGCAACGTGGTCAGCGCACCTCTAGTACTCATCCGGTGATCCGAACTGTCGTGGTAGTGCCCCAAATGGCCAGGTCGACGAAGAAGTTCAGCAGCGCGGTGGTCACGATCGCGGTGCGCACCGCGCGCCCGACCGCGACCCCCACCCCGGCCGGACCGCCGGAAGCGCGGTAGCCGAAGTAGCAGTGCGTCATGATCACCACGACGCTGAACACCAGGACCTTGCCGAACGACCAGAGCACGTCTTCCGGAGGTAAGAACAGCGCGAAGTAGTGGTCGTAGGTGCCGGCTGACTGCCCGTACAGGTAGACCGTGACCGATCTCGCCGCCACGTAGGACGTCAGCAGCCCCAGCACGTAGAGCGGGATGACCGCGATGAACCCGGCGATGACCCGGGTGGTCACCAGGTACGGCAGGCTCGGCACGCCCATGACTTCCAGGGCGTCGATCTCGTCGGAGATCCGCATCGCCCCCAGCTGGGCGGTGAACCCGGAACCGACCGTGGCCGACAGCGCCAGCCCGGCGATCAGCGGTGCGATCTCCCGGGTGTTCATGTAAGCCGAGACGAAACCGGCGAAGGCCGAAGTGCCGAGCTGGTCCAGCGCTGAATAGCCCTGCAGACCAACCACGGTGCCGGTGAACAGCGACATGCCGATCATCACGCCGACCGTGCCGCCGATGACCGCCAGCGCTCCGCTGCCGAAGCTGACTTCCGCCAGCAGGCGCAGCGTTTCCTTGCTGTAGCGGGCGATCGCCTTCGGCGTCCACGCCAGCGCGCGCAGGTAGAACGACATCTGGTCGCCCAAGTCGTCCAACGTCTGCAGCGGGCGCTGCATCGCGCGCCGTGCGCGCTGCGAGATCGTCACCATGTCAGATTCCCCACGCTCACCAGGCGGTCAACGGAACACAGAGCAGGCACGGATTCACATTCCCTTTGGTGGTACGAGCTCGAGGTAGATGGCGGTAAGCACGAAGTTGACGGCGAACAGCAGCAGAAAGGTGATCACCACCGACTGGTTCACCGCGTCACCGACCCCCTTCGGGCCGGGCGGCGGGTTCAGCCCCCGGTAGGAGGCGACGACCCCGGCGAGGAAGCCGAAAATCACCGCTTTCAGCTCACTGATCCACAAGTCCGGCAGCTGGGCCAGCGCGCTGAAGCTGGCCATGTACGCGCCCGGTGTGCCGTCCTGCAGCAGCACGTTGAACCCGTAGCCGCCGACCACGCCGACCACGCTGACCATGCCGTTGAGCAGCAGCGCGACCAGCATCGCCGCGAGCACCCGCGGCACCACCAGCCGCTGCACCGGGGAGATGCCCAGCACCTCCATCGCGTCGATCTCGTCCCGGATCTTGCGGGAACCGAGGTCGGCGCAGATCGCCGAACCGCCCGCGCCGGCGATGAGCAGCGCGGTGACCAGCGGGCTCGCCTGCTGGATGACCGCGAGCACGCTGGCGGCGCCGGTGAACGACTGGGCGCCGATCTGCCGGGTCAGCGAGCCGAGCTGCAGCGCGATCACCGCGCCGAAGGGGATCGCGACCAGCGCGGTCGGCAGGATGGTGACGCTGGCGATGAACCAGCACTGCTGGATGAATTCGCGGATCTGGAACGGGCGCTTCGGCACCGCCCGGCAGACGTCCAGCCCCAGCGCGAACATCCGGCCGGCTTCCCGCAGCGCGCCTGCTCCCGGGAACTGGGTCGGGGTGCGAGCGCTCATCGAGCACCGCCCTACTTGCGACCGAACCACCGGCGCCGCTGAGGTGACGCGGACGGCTCTTCCGGGGGCTGCTGCGCCTGGACCGGGTTGCGCGGCACCGGTGACGGGCGGGAGGGCGGTTCGGGCACCTGGGCCACCACCCGCTCCGGGACGGTCGGGGCGGTCTGCTCCGGCCAGCCGCCGACCCCGGGCTCACCGCCGATCCCGTAGCGGGCCCGCTCCTGCGGGGTGAGGCTCTTGAAGATCTCCTGCTGCGCGGCCGGGGAGAGCGTGTGCAGGTTCCGCATCACCCGGTCCTTGCGGCGGCGCACGGCGGCCCGCTCCGGCAGGCCGTTGCTGGGCTGCAGCTGCGGAACGATCTCGGGGACACCGGTGTCGGCGTCCCGCAGCTGGGCCATTTCCGCGGCCAGCTGACCGGCGTCCTTCTCCTCGCTCATGCCGATCGGGCCTTCACGGCGACCGTTGAGGAACTGCTCCACGACCGGTTCGGTCGAGGTGAGCAGCATTTCCCGGGGACCGAACATCACGAGGTTGCGGCGGAAGAGCATACCGATGTTGTCCGGCACGGTGCGGGCGGTGTTGATGTCGTGGGTGACGATCAGGAAGGTGGCGTCGATCTGCGCGTTCAGGTCGACGATCAGTTGGTTCAGGTAGGCCGTGCGGACCGGGTCCAAACCGGAGTCCGGTTCGTCGAACAGGATGATCTCGGGGTCCAGCACCAGCGCTCGGGCCAGGCCGGCGCGCTTGCGCATACCGCCGGAAATCTCGCCGGGAAGTTTTTCCTCGGCTCCGATGAGTCCGACCATCTCCATCTTCTCGAGCACGATTCGGCGAATCTCGCTCTCGTTCTTCCTCGTGTGCTCGCGAAGCGGAAAAGCGATGTTGTCGAACAGGTTCATGGAACCGAACAAAGCACCGTCCTGGAACAGAACCCCGAAAAGCTTCCGCACTTCGTAAAGTTCGTGTTCCGAGCAGGTGCAGATGTCCACGCCGTTAATGACCACCCGGCCCTGCTCCGGCCGCAGCAGGCCGACCAGCGACTTCAGGAAAACCGACTTACCAGTCCCAGAGGGTCCTAACAGGACGCTGATTTCCCCAGGCGGAAGCGTTAGCGTGACATCCCGCCAGATGGTCTGGGCACCGAAGGACTTGGACAGTCCCTCGACGACCACCTCGACGCCCATCGTCACCTCCGCATCCTCGAGTTCGCCCGTCCGGGGCCATCTCCCGGAGAGGGAGCTTGTCACATGTGACGCGCTTAACGAAGGTAAGTCGAGTCACACCTGTGCAACGAGCTCGACGCGGAGAGGTTACTGGCGAGTTCGCAATTCTTCGAAATGCCGACAGATTTGTCCGTTCCACAAAATTTAAGAAAGTCAGCATTTTCCACGAAGCAAAAAAGAAGCGGGCACTCACAACTGTGAGTGCCCGCTTGGAATACCGAGCGTCAAGCCCGGTTCTCAGCTAGCGCTGGCGAAGCCCGCTCACTTGAGGCTGACGGAAGCGCCGGCCTCCTCCAGCTTGCTCTTGGCCTCCTCGGCCTTCTCCTTGTCGACCTTCTCCAGGATCGGCTTCGGAGCGCCCTCGACCAGCTCCTTGGCCTCCTTCAGGCCCAGGCCGGAGACCAGCTCGCGGACGACCTTGATGACCTGGATCTTCTTGTCGCCGGCGCCCTCGAGGATGACGTCGAACTCGTCCTGCTCCTCAGCAGCGCCACCCTCAGCGGCACCACCGGCGGCCGGCGCGGCCACGGCGGCGACCGGGGCAGCAGCGGTGACGTCGAAGGTCTCCTCGAACTGCTTCACGAACTCGGACAGCTCGAGCAGGGTCATTTCCTTGAAGGCGTCCAGCAGCTCTTCGTTGCTCAGTTTCGCCACGACGGCGTTCCTTTCCGATCGGCGCCCGAACACGGGCGGTACGGCAGTTGCAAAGCAGCGACACCCCGGTCCGAGAACGGACCGCGGGAGCCTTGGTCACTCGCTCTTCTTCTCCTGCAGAGCGTTGGCCAGCCGAGCCATCTTCGAGGCCGGAGCAGCGAACGCCGCCGCAGCCTGGTTCAGCTTGGCCTTCATCGCCCCGGCCAGCTTGGAGAGGGAGACCTCGCGGGAGTCCAGGTCGGCAATCCGCTCGACCTCGGACACCGAAAGGGCACGGCCCTCCATGTAGCCGCCCTTGATGACCAGGGCTTCGTTGTCCTTAGCGAAATCACGCAGGGCCTTGGCGGCGTCGACCGGCTCGCCCTCGATGAAGGCGATAGCAGTCGGGCCGACGAACAACTCATCGAGCCCTTCGACACCCGATTGCTCGGCGGCACGCTTGACCAGCGTGTTCTTCGCGACACGGTAGGTCGTGTTCGGTCCGAGCGCGCGACGCAGCTCAGCCAGCTGCGCCGTCGTGAGGCCGCGGTATTCCGTCACCACAGTGGCGGTCGATTTGCTGAACCGCTCCGCGATCTCCTTGACCGCTTCGACCTTGTCGGGCTTCGCCATGTCGCCTCCTCTCTGCTTTCCGACTGAGATCCGCAGTCAGTCGAGATCCTGAGACGACAAAACGCCCCGGCGCAGAGCACGGGGCGTACCGATCGGCGAACGCGCACGCGGCGATCTTCAGCCTCGTCCTCCTGCGCGGGCCGCCCGCATCTCACGGGACCTTCGTTCTTCGTTCGCACGAAGAAGACCAGCGGTCTTGGGTGGAACTGCTACCAGCATAAAGCACCCGATCCGCCCAGCTGCACCGGCCCCTCCTCCCCGATCCCCACCGCAACCGGTATCCACAACGGCGGGACACGCGGCATGATGTGGAGCCGTGGGCGATCAACAGCAGTCACGCCGGATCCCCGGCCAACAGCCCGCCAGCGACCAGCCCGACCCCGGGCCTGGCGGCATCTCCGATGCGGAGTACCAGGAGTTCCTGGAGTTCAAGAAGTTCCAGGAGTGGAAACGGGGCGAACGCGCCGCAGACCCCACCGGCCCGCGACCCACCGCCACCGGCACCGGACGCAGGCCGTGGTGGAAACCGGTGCTGCGCGTCCTCCGCTTCAAGCTCGTCCGCAGACTGCTCTACCTGCTGCTGGCCATCCTGCTGCTGCCGTACCTGCTCGCCTGGTTCCTCAGCGGCGGCAGCTCCAGCAACTCGGGCAGCGGCAGCATCCCGCCCGACGCGGCCTCGGTGGCCCCCGCCCGCCCCCTGGAGACCGTCCACGGCGTCTTCAAGTACCTGCGCGGGCCACAACCGGACCAGGCCTGCATGCTGTTCACCCCCTCCGGCCAAGCCGCGTTCGCCCAAGTGCACAACGCACCGGACTGCGCGGCCGCCGCCCGCGCGCTGAGCTCGCAGATCACCGTCCCCGGCGAGTACGCCACCCCCGGGTTCAACTCGGACGCGCTGCAAGAAGCCAACGGCAAGGCCGTGGTGCACCACTGCCGGGTGAAGATCAGCGGGGGCCCGGAACTCGGCAGCTTCGAGCTCACCCAGAACAACAGCGGGGGGTGGAAGATCACCGGGTACGGGTTCGACGACCCGCTGTGCCGGTGATCCGTCCCGCAAAAGCGAAGAGGTGGGCCGGCCCAACGGCCGACCCACCTCGCTGAACCCGTGATGGCTCAGGCAGAAGCCTGCACCAGACCCCGAGTCTGGGTCGGGTCCACCGGGATGCCCGGACCCATCGTCGTGGTGAAGGTGACCTTCTTCAGGTAACGGCCCTTGGAGGCCGCCGGCTTGGCGCGCAGGATCTCGTCCAGCGCGGCGGCGTAGTTCTCCACCAGCTTCTCGGTGTCGAACGAAGCCTTGCCGATGATGATGTGCAGGTTGGCCTGCTTGTCGACCTTGAAGTTGATCTTGCCGCCCTTGATGTCCCGGACCGCCTTGGTGACGTCCGGGGTGACCGTGCCGGTCTTGGGGTTCGGCATCAGGCCGCGCGGACCGAGCACCCGCGCGATCCGGCCGACCTTGGCCATCTGGTCCGGGGTGGCGATCGCCGCGTCGAAATCGAGCCAGCCGCCCTGAATGCGCTCGATCAGGTCGTCGGAACCAACCGCGTCCGCCCCGGCGGCCTCGGCCTCGGCGGCCTTCTCACCAACGGCGAACACGATGACGCGGGCGGTCTTACCAGTGCCGTGCGGCAGGTTCACGGTGCCCCGGACCATCTGGTCCGCCTTGCGGGGGTCGACACCCAGCCGCATCGCTACCTCGACAGTAGCGTCCATCTTGGTCTTGGCGGTCTTCTTCGCCAGCTCGGCGGCCTCCATCGGCGTGTACAGACGCGTCCGGTCGACCAGCTCGGCCGCCTGCTGGTATGCCTTGCTGCGCTTTGCCATTTCTGTCCCTATCGCAGGTGGATCAGTTGTGGTTGGTCGGGCTGCGCACGCCCTCCCACGCTGCCGTGGCAGCTTCAGCCCTCGACGGTCAGCCCCATGGAACGGGCGGTACCGGCGATGATCTTCGCGGCCTGGTCGAGGTCGTTGGCGTTGAGGTCAGCCATCTTGGTCTCCGCGATCTCGCGGACCTGGTCCATGGTGACCTTGCCAACCTTGTTCTTGTGCGGCTGGCCACTGCCCTTCTGCACACCCGCGGCCTTCAGCAGCAGCTTGGCGGCCGGCGGGGTCTTCAGCTTGAAGTCGAAGGAGCGGTCTTCGTAAACGGAGATCTCGACCGGCACCACATTGCCGCGCTGGTTCTCGGTCGCGGCGTTGTAGGCCTTGCAGAACTCCATGATGTTGACGCCGTGCTGACCCAGAGCCGGACCAACTGGCGGCGCCGGGTTAGCCTGACCAGCCTGGATTTGCAGCTTGATGATCGCTGCCAGCTTCTTCTTCTTGGGCGGCATTTTGCTTCCTGTGTCTCAGAGCTATCCGGTTACCTGCTTCGACGTTCCGAAGCCGGACCAGGCGAGCCGATGCCGGCCCGCCCGCCGCTGCGCGGCAGTCCTGCCAACCACCGCACAGCCCCCACTTCCGCGGAGGACGTGGGTCAGATCTTGGAGACCTGGTTGAACGACAGCTCAACCGGAGTTTCCCGGCCAAAGATCGACACCAGCACCTTGAGCTTCTGGGTGTCGGGGTTGACCTCGCTGATCGTCGCCGGCAAGGTCGCGAACGGACCGTCCATGACGGTGACCGACTCGCCCACCTCGAAGTCGACCTCGACCGTGGGCTGAGCTGCCTCAGCCTTGGCCTTCTTGCTCTCCGCCTTCGGCTTCTCGACCTGCGGAGCAAGGAACTTCAGGACTTCGTCGAGGGACAGCGGCGACGGCTTCGAGGTGGCTCCGACGAAGCCGGTGACACCCGGGGTGTTGCGCACCGCTGCCCAGGACTCGTCGTTGAGCTCCATCCGGACCAGGATGTAGCCCGGAAGCACCTTGCGCTGCACCAGCTTACGCTGGCCGTTCTTGATCTCAGCGACTTCCTCGGTGGGCACCTCGACCTGGAAGATGTAGTCCTCCATGTCGAGGGTCTGGATACGAGTCTCCAGGTTGCTCTTGACCTTGTTCTCGTACCCCGCGTAGGAGTGCACGACGTACCACTGGCCAGGAGCGCGACGCAGCGCGTCCCGCAGCTCCTGAACCGGGTCCGGTTCTTCTTCGGATTCGGCTTCCTCGGATCCGGCCTGGTCGGACGGTTGAGCGCTGTCCTTGGCCGAGCTGGTGTCCTCGCCGGAGTCGGCGCTGTCCGAAGCAGCCTCGACCGAGTCCGCGGCCGACGCCTCAGCGGCCTGGTCGGCCTCGGCGTGCACCTGCTCGTTGGTGAGGCCGGTGGATTCCTGGCCCTCTTCGGAGGTCACAGTCGGTCTCGCTTCCTCTCGTGCGTTGCGTGCCGGGTTATTTAGCATCGCCGTACCCACTCTCCGCGCGGGCCCGGAGATGTTCAGCCGAACAACCAGAGCACGCCCTTTGCGAAGAGCACGTCCAGACCGGCCACGAACGCCACCATGGCGCTGACGAAGACCAGCACCACGAGCGTGTAGGTCACCAACTCCTTCCGGGTTGGCCAGATGACCTTCCGCAGCTCGGCGACGACCTCGCGAAGGAAGCGTCCGACCCGCCGGACCGGCGAAACCCGACCCTGCCGACCGCTCCGCGCCGGAGTCGGCCGACCTTTGGACTCAGTTGTGCGTGCGGAACCGGGCTTGGTGGAGCCCGATCCCCCAGCCCGGCCCTTCCGGCTCGCCGGGCGGGCAGAGGAACGACGTTCGCGCCGGGCCGCAGCGCCGGACGGACGGGCGTCCTCGTTGCGCCCCTCCCGGCCCTGCTCGCGGTCCTCGCTCACAGCCTTCCTCCGCTCACCGTCGCATCGACGCAGGGGTGACAGGACTTGAACCTGCAACCTGCGGTTTTGGAGACCGCTGCTCTGCCAATTGAGCTACACCCCTTCAGCGGCCAGGTACTGACCGCGATGTACTGACGCCTCCCAGTACTCGCGCACGAGCCTAGCAGGTGTCTCAGTTCGGCTAGTGTACGGCACGCTGATGACCACTCTCCAACCGCATCCCGGTAAGCGATCGGCGGCGACCTTCCCGCAGGTGGGGAGTGCCGGAAGAGCAGCCATCCGGTCTGCCAGGATGCAAGTATGGCCGCACCTGAAACAAATCAGCAAAGTACGAAGCCGCGGGTGTCCGCACGCATCGGTGGCATCAGCGAATCCGCCACCCTCGCCGTCGACGCCAAGGCCAAGGCCCTCAAGGCCGCCGGCCGCCCGGTGATCGGCTTCGGCGCCGGCGAGCCCGACTTCCCGACGCCGCAGGCGATCGTGGACGCCGCCGTCGCCGCGTGCACCGACCCGAAGAACCACCGCTACAGCCCCGCCGCGGGCCTGCCGGAGCTGCGCCAGGCGATCGCCGACAAGACCAAGCGCGACTCCGACTACACCGTCGAGCCCAGCCAGGTCCTGGTCACCAACGGCGGGAAGCAGGCCGTCTACCAAGCCTTCCAGACCCTGCTGGACCCGGGCGACGAGGTGCTGCTGCCGGCGCCCTACTGGACCACCTACCCGGAAGCGATCACCCTCGCCGGCGGTGTCCCGGTGGTCGTGCCGACCGACGAATCGACCGGCTACCTGGCTTCCGTGGAGCAGCTGGAAGCCGCCCGCACCCCGCGCACCAAGGTGCTGCTGTTCAACTCGCCCTCCAACCCGACCGGGGCGATCTACCCGCCCGAACAGGTGGAAGCGATCGGCCGGTGGGCCGTTGAGCACGGCATCTGGGTCGTCACGGACGAGATCTACGAGCACCTCGTCTACGGCGACGCCCGGAACGTCTCCATGCCGGCGGTGGTGCCGGAACTGGCCGACACCTGCATCGTCCTCAACGGAGTCGCCAAGACCTACGCGATGACCGGCTGGCGGGTCGGCTGGATGATCGGCCCGACCGATGTGATCAAGGCCGCCACCAACCTGCAGTCCCACCTCTCCTCGAACGTCTCCAACGTCAGCCAGCGGGCGGCGCTGGAAGCCGTGTCCGGCTCGCTGGACGCGGTGGCGGAGATGCGGGCCGCCTTCGACCGGCGGCGCCGCAAGATCGTCGAGATGCTCTCGGAGATCCCCGGCATCAGCTGCCCCGAGCCGCAGGGGGCCTTCTACGCCTACCCGTCGGTGAAGGGGCTGCTCGGCAAGGAGATCCGCGGCGTGCGCCCGGAGACCAGCGTGCAGCTGGCCGAACTGGTCCTGGAGCACGCCGAGGTCGCGGTGGTGCCCGGGGAGGCGTTCGGCACCCCCGGCTACTTCCGCATGTCCTACGCCCTCGGCGACGACGACCTCGTCGAAGGCGTGCGGCGCATGGGCGAGCTGCTGCGCGAAGCCGAGTGAGGCGCGGTGCGCAGTTCCAGCCACCCGGCGGGGACTGCGCACTCCCGCAGCGCGTTCAGTCGGGCAGGCGGACCGTGGCGCTGGCCCCGCCGAGCACGCCTTGCCCGGCGCTGCGCGCCGTGATGTTCACCTTCACCGTGCCGTCGTCGTTCTTGGCCGCGACCTTGCCCGTCAACTCGACCACCGCACCGGTGTCGTCGTCCGCGACCACCACCGGGCGGGTGAACCGCACGCCGTAGCGGAGCAGCGCACCGGGATCCCCGGTCCACTTGGTGACCACCTGGCCGGCCAGCGCCATGGTGAGCATGCCGTGCGCGATCACGTCCGGCAGACCGACCTCCTTGGCGAACCGCTCGTTCCAGTGGATGGGGTTGAAGTCACCGGAAGCGCCGGCGTACCGCACCAGGTCCGCGCGGGTGACGGTGATCTCCAGCCCGGGCAGTTCGTCCCCCACCGCCACTTCGGACAACCGCGGCATCAGGCGTTCCCCCCTTCGGCGCCGGCCCCTCGGGCCACCAGCATGGACGTGGCGGTGCAGACCGGTTCCCCGGACACCGTGCTGATCTCGGCCTCCACGGTGAGGAAGTCGTTCCCGGCCCGGGTCTTGATGTCGGCCACCCGCGCGGTGGTGACCAGTTGGTCTCCGGCGCAGATCGGCCGCTGGTAGGTGAACTCCTGCTGCCCGTGCACCACCCGGCTGTAGTCCAAGCCGAGCTGCTCGTCGCCCACGATCACGTCGTGGGCGCGCATGGACAGGATCACCGCGAAGGTCGGCGGGGCGATCACGTCCGGGTAGCCGGCGGCCTTGGCCGCTTCGGCGTCCCGGTACAGCGGGGAATCGTCCTTGATCGCGTCGGCGAATTCCCGAATCTTCTCCCGCCCGACTTCGTACGGCTCGGTGGACGGGTAAGAACGTCCGATGAATGACGGATCTAGCGGCACATGCGCAGGCTACCGCAGGCGCCGAGGGAGATCGGTGGAGCGTGCCGGACGAAAAACGAGGGCTTGCCCTGACCAGGCAAGCCCTCGAATGAAGCTGGTATCAGGTCCGCGTCAGCGGGTTTCCTTGTGCGTCCGGTGCGTACCGCAGTTCGGGCAGAACTTCTTCAACGCCAACCGGTCGGGGTCGTTCCGCCGGTTCTTGTTGGTGATGTAGTTGCGGTGCTTGCACTCCTCGCACGCCAGCGTGATCTTGGGACGAACGTCGGTGGCGGCCACGGAGGTGCCTTTCTCTCCTCGATCCTGGTTCCTGACTGGCCCGCCCGGAACTGCGCGGACCTGCGGCTTGGTAGCGGTGGCCGGACTTGAACCGGCGACACAGCGATTATGAGCCGCTTGCTCTACCGACTGAGCTACACCGCCATGCCTGGATACCCAGTGCCGTGAGCACAGGATATCCCATGCAAAACAGCCACAGCACCCAGCTATCGAGCACCGCGGCTGTTTCTCGAGCCCCAATACGGAATCGAACCGTAGACCTTCTCCTTACCATGGAGACGCTCTGCCGACTGAGCTATTGGGGCGTTGCTCTTGCCGAGCGATTAAGACTTTACATGACCCTCCCGGGGGCTTGAAAAGGGGGGGTACCTTTTTCAAAACCCCTGGTCAGAACCCATTTTGCCACGGAATCGGACATTTTCACGGAAGAAGTGTGAGCACCGTCTCAGCACAGCTGCCTTTGCTGCGGCGGGTGCGCGCCTGCAACCACGCCTCCAGGCGTTCCTCGGACAGCGGTCGGGAGATCAGGTACCCCTGGGCCACATCGCAGCCCAGCTCGACGAGCTGCTCGCGGGCGGCGTCGTCCTCCACGCCCTCGGCGACCACCACCAGGTGCAGGTTGTGCCCCAGCTCGACGATCGACCGGACGACCGCCATGTCGCCGAGATCGGTGCCCATCCCCAGCACGAAGCTCTTGTCGATCTTCACCTCGTCCACCGGCAACTGCCGAAGGTAGGCCAGGGACGAGTAGCCGGTGCCGAAGTCGTCCACCGCCAGCACCACGCCTATGGCGTGCAGCCTGCGCAGCACCGGCAGGGCGCGCTCCGGCTCCTCCATCACGCTGGACTCGGTGAGCTCGAAGGTGAGCAGCTCGGGCGGCACCTTGTGCCGGTACAGGGCGCCCCGCACCCGGTCCGGGAATTCGTCGGCGAGGTTGCGCACCGAGAGGTTGACCGCCACCGACATCCGCAGCCCCCGGTCCAACCACTGGCGCACCTTGGTCAGCGCGCGCTCCAGGACGAAGGCGGTGAGCGCGTCCACCAGCCCGGTGGCCTCCACCACCGGCACGAACTCGTCCGGGCTGAGCCGCCCGTACTCCGGGTGCACCCATCTGACCAGCGCCTCCGTCCCGATGACCTGCCGCTCCGGCAGCGAGACCTTCGGCTGGTAGGCCACCTGGATCTGGCCGGACTCCAGCGCCTGCCGGAACTGGGTGACCAGCTGGAAGCGGCGCAGGAAGACCTGCCCCATCGCCGGGTCGTAGGCGCGCACCTTGTCCTCGCTGTTGCGGGCGGCCCGCACCGCGACGTCGGCGTGCTGCAGCAACTTGTCCACGTCGTCGGCGTCCGGGGCCGCCGACGACGCGTACCCGGCGACCCCGGTGGCCTCCACCACGATCCGGTTCAGCGGGTACGGCCGGGAGAGCACCGAGCGCAGCCGGTGGGCGAGCTCGTGCGGCTGCCCCGCCGGCGCGTCCAGCAGCAGCACGGCGAACGAGTTGGCCTCCAGGCGGGCCACCGGGACGTCCCCCAGTTCCTCGCGCAACCGCTGCCCCGCGGCCACCACCATCCGGTCCGCCCAGGTGTAGCCGAGCGCTTCGCTCACCGTGCTCGGCACGTCCAAGTCGATGCGCAGCACCACGGCGGTGTGCCCGTTGCGCAGTTCGTCCGCGGCCAGGTCGCGGAAACCGATCCGGTTGAGCAAGCCGGTCAGCGGGTCGTGGTAGGCGTCGTGCCGCAGCCTGGCCAGCAACCGGCGGTTGTCCATCGCGGTCGCCAGGTGGTTCGCCAGGGTGTGCAGCAGGCGGACCTCGGCCCTCCCGAAACCGCGCCACCTGCTGACCCGGTCGTGCACCTCCACCGCGCCGAGCAGCTGGGTGGTTCCGCGCAGCGGCACCACCAGCGCCTCGTAGGCCCCGCGCTGCCGCAGCGCCTTGCGCACCTCCTCGGGCGCCTCCGGCATCCGGAACGACCTGACGTGGCTGCCCGGCAGCTGCAGCAGCGGATCGTCCCGCAGCGCGCTGGTCGCGGCCACCCGAGCCCCCTCCGGCATCGGCTTGCCCGCCACCAGCGTGCTGACCTCACCGCTCAGCCCCAACCGCAGCCGCATCACCACCCGGGTGGCGTTGAGCTGTTCGCGGATGCGCTCGGCCAGCGGCTCCCACTCGGCGAGCGACAGCCCACCGCTGCTGTCGTCGGGGCGGTTCTGCTGCGGCCGGGCGTACCGGGAAACGCTGAGGCTGACCTCGCTGAGCGCTTCCAAGTCCTGCTGCTCCCGCAGCAGCCCCGAGTAGGCCCGGTAGAGCCCGAGCACCGCGGTCGCCACGAGGAACACCAGCAGCCACCCCCAGGTGGTGGAGCTCGCCACTTGGTAGCTCACCAGCCCCACCGAAGTGTTGAGCAGCCCGACCGCCAGGGTGCGCACGGCCAGCCGCAGGCCGGCCGTGACCCGCATCGAGCCGCCGAGCACGTGCAGGGCCCCCAGGGCGAAGGCGCAGCTGAGCAGGGAAGAGGTGAGGGTGCCGACCACCGGGCCGAACCAGTGCGGAGCCACCTGCTCGGTGAGCTGCGACACCCCGTGCGAAACGCTGAACGGGATGGCGATCTCCAGGCACAGGACCGCGGTGTTGTAGGGGACGTGGCTGCCCGCCCGCCGCCCCACCTGGGCGCCGAGCCCGGCGAGCAGGTTGGCCGCCAGGACCACTTCGAAAGGAGCGGTGAGCAACCCCAGGATCAGCGGGATCTCGGAGAAGGAGATGGTCCAGCCGACCCGTTTGACGTCCAGGTTGATGCTCAGGTACTCGGCCAGCAGGAAACCGATCACCAGCAGCGGACCGATGAGCAGCAGGTCCGAGCTGTACACCGAGGGGATCCACACCGCGGTGCCGATCGAAGCGCAGATACCGGCACCGAGCAGCAGGCTGGAGAACAGGAGGAAGATCCGCCGCCGCTGCGGTTCCACTTCGGCGCGGACCGGGGGCCGGGTTGCGCTCGTCCTGGCGTGCCTGCTCTCGGAGCGCTGACGCTCGACCATCCACGCCCCTCTCTGGCCAGCACACCATCTGTCTAACGGGTGATCGTGACTTATGATCGCCGCCGTTGACCAGAGCCCGTTCGTCTCCATTGCGGTATGTGGGTGAGCCGCCGGAGCGACCTGGTCTGCACCGCTTCCCGGTACTTCCCGGCTGAGCAGGGCAAATGCTTTTCGTCCGGGATGACGCGCGGTCAACAGCCAAAACAGCTTGTTACTTCTCGTGATTGTGATGATGAACGCAGCAACCTGAGCAGGGGGGCAACGACTCGCAGCCGGAACACGCACCGTGAACGACTTCGGCTCCTCGGTAGCACCTCCACCGATCGGCTACCAGAAGCGGAACTCGTCGAAGAAGTCGAACACGGCCCGGTCCAGGTCGGCCAACCCCGATTCCTCGAGCGGCAGGTGCCCGGTCCCCCGCAGCCGCACCGATCTGGTCTCCGCCGGCAACCGGGCGCAGAACCGCTGCGAGAACAGCGGCGGCACCCAGCCGTCCTCCTCCGGGCAGGCCAGCAGCAGCGGCGGCCCGGAATAGCTCTCCGGGGCAGTCCCGGGACGACCGGCCAACCAGCTGCGCACGAAAGCCAGGGACAGCCCCCTGCTGCCGGCCAGCGGGTCCGCCCAGACCAAGTTGGCGAACTGCGTGTGGTTGGCGATCGCCGCGACGTTGGTCAGCCGGTTCACCGGGAGCCGGAGGGCGGACAGCGGCCACGGCACCAACCGCAGCGCCCCCGAGCGCGACGCCAGCGCGGGCCGGGTGACGAGGCACCGCCGCACCACCCGCTGCCGCACGTCGAACAGGCAGGTCGCGATCACCGCGGACACCCCGCCACCGGAGCGGGCCGCCACCTCGTAGGCCAGCTGTCCCCCGGTGCTCACCCCGAACAGCACCACCGGCCGCTCGTCCCGCTGCCGCTCAGCGGCGACCAGCTCGGTCGCGCACTCCACCCAATCCCGGTAGACCGGGGAGCGCAGCGACCGCGCCGACAACCCGAACCCCGGCAGGTCGGGGGCGATGAACTCGAGGTCGGCGAACGCCGGCAACCGCCCGTACGCGGCGAGCATCCGCCCGTAGCTGCCGATGCCGTGCAGCGCGATCAGCTTGGCCGGCGCGTCGGGGCGAGCCACCCGGTCGACGTGCAGCCGGCGACCGCGCCAGGACATCCACTCCTCGGTCGGCGCGCTGGCCAGGTCCGTGCGCAGTGATCCGGGGAAGAACCGCTGGTAGCGCAGCCAGTACCGCTGGCTGCGATAACTGGGTCCGACATCATCGGCAGACCCGGCCGGAGACGCGCTCGATCCCACGCACCGAACATACGCAGCGCGCTGATCGGCCCGCACCCGGCTGTCGGCTCATCGCCGGCGCAACCGGATCACCTGGGAGCCGGTCGGCTCACCACCGGACTCCCGCTCGTCCTCCCGGGCAACCTCCACCCAGGCCAAGTGCTCCAGCTGGTGCCGGGCCCCGGTGCTGAACAGGCCCTCCACCCCCAGCACGGCAGAACCCCGGGAGCCAGCGGCCTCCACCGCCCGCTGGGCCGCGCGCCGCTGCCAGCGGCGGCGCGCCCGGGCCGCTCGATCGATCGCCACCACCTCAGACTAGCCGGAAATCGCGCTGGACCAGCCCGCCCGACGCGAACACGACAGGCGGCCCCCCTCTTCCCCTAAGCTGGTGGCTCGTGTCTGACCCGTACCAGGTCCAAATCCGCACCAGTGAACTGACCGGTTTGGCAGCGGCACTCGACGTCGTGGCCGAGCACGCCGAGCTCAACCACCGCTACCACAAGCTCATCGACGACTCCCGCAGAGCGCTGGCGGCCGAGGAGGTCCGGCTCACCCAGGCCCGCGGCATCGCCAAGAGGCTGATGGTGCTGGTCAAAGCGGCCGGACCGAACTTCGCCGACACCCTGCCGGAGCAGTCGCGCCAGGCCCTCAACGACGGCTTGATGCGCGCCAACGACCTGGTGTTCCACTACGAAGCGGAGGCGTGACGGAGTCGCGGGCCATGCTCTGGTCCATGGCCCGCCCAACCAGGGCGAACCGGCCAGCACGCAGGTTCCTGGCCAAAAAACGGGACCGGACCGGTGATCTCACCGGTCCGGTCCCGTTCGAAGTGCCGGGTGAAGGATTCGAACCTCCGTAGGCAGTGCCGGCTGATTTACAGTCAGCTCCCTTTGGCCACTCGGGCAACCCGGCGGAGCAAGCGAAGCTTGCGACTCAGAGGATACATACCGCCATCTACCGGAATCCAACGGGGGTGGACGGGTAGCGTATCGGCACAGGACGAACTCCCCCCACACCAGGAGGTAGCACGTGGCGACCTCGTCGTTTGACGTGGTGAGCAAGGTCGACCGCCAGGAGGTCGACAACGCGCTGAACCAGGCCGCCAAGGAACTCGCCAACCGGTTCGACTTCCGCGGCACCGGAACCAAGATCCAGTGGTCCGGTGAGAACGCGGTCACCCTCGAATCGGAAACCGAAGAGCGCTGCAAGGCCGCCATCGAGGTCTTCAAGGAGAAGCTGGTCAAGCGGGGCATCTCGCTCAAGGCGCTGGCCATCGGGCAACCGACCAGCTCCGGCAAGGTGTTCAAGGTCACCGGCAAGATCGTGCAGGGCATCTCCCAGGAGGTCGCCAAGAAGATCAGCAAGAAGATCCGCGACGAAGGCCCCAAGGGGGTGCAGGCGCAGATCCAGGGCGACCAGCTGCGGGTCTCCAGCAAGAAGAAGGACGACCTGCAGGCGGTGATCCAACTGCTCAAAGCCGCCGACTTCGAAGTCGCCCTCCAGTTCGAGAATTACCGGTGATCCCGGGAGGGAATCGGACTTGAAGGGAATCGTGCTGGCCGGGGGCAGCGGCACCCGGCTGCATCCGCTCACCCAGGCCGTGTCCAAGCAGCTGCTGCCGGTCTACGACAAGCCGATGGTGTACTACCCGCTGTCGGTGCTGATGCTGGCCGGCATCCGGGACGTCCTGGTGATCTCCACTCCGGCCGACCTGCCGCTGTTCCAGCGCCTGCTGGGCGACGGCACCCAGTTCGGCATCCAGCTCAGCTACGCCGAACAGCCCGAACCGAACGGACTCGCCGAAGCGTTCATCATCGGCGCCGACTTCATCGGCGACGACTCGGTGGCCCTCGTCCTCGGCGACAACATCTTCTACGGCCAGGGCTTCTCCCGGATCCTCCAGCAGTCGGCCGCCGAGCTGGACGGGTGCACCCTGTTCGGCTACCCGGTCCGCGATCCCCAGCGCTACGGCGTCGGCGAGGTGGACGACGAGGGCAACCTCGTCTCCATCGTGGAGAAGCCGCAGCAGCCCAAGTCCAACATGGCCATCACCGGCCTGTACTTCTACGACAACCAGGTCGTGGACATCGCCAAGGGGCTCACCCCCTCGGCGCGCGGCGAGCTGGAGATCACCGATGTGAACCTGACCTACCTCGAGCAGGGCCGGGTCAAGTTCACCCAGCTCGGCCGGGGATTCGCGTGGCTGGACACCGGCACCCACGACTCCCTCGTGGAAGCATCCCAATTCGTCCAGGTGCTGGAGCACCGCCAGGGCGTGCGGATCGCGTGCTTGGAGGAGATCGCCCTGCGCATGGGCTTCATCTCCCCTGACGAGTGCTTCGCGCTGGGCGCCGCGCTCGCCAAGTCGGGCTACGGCGAGTACGTGATGAGCGTGGCCCGAGCAGCGGGGGCGCAGGGCTGAGCCGTTCAGCTGTGGAGCTGGCGGCCGGCCATGCCCTCCAGCCGGCGCACCCGGTCGCTGATCGGCGGGTGGGTGGAGAACAGCCGGGCCAGCCGCTCACCGGGCCGGAACGGGTTGGCGATCATCAAGTGCGATTGGGACACCACCTGCGGCTCCGGAGCCAACGGAGCCGCCTGGGTCCCCATCTCCAGCTTCCGCAACGCGGAAGCCAACGCCAGCGGGTCCCCGGTCAACTGCGCGCCCGAGGCGTCGGCCTGGTACTCCCGCGAGCGGCTCACCGCCATCTGCACCACGCCCGCGGCCACCGGGCCGAGCAACGACGTCAACAGCACCGCGAACAGGTTCGGCCGCTCCTCGTCGCTGCCGCCCAGGCCGAAGAACATGCCGAAGTTCGCCAGGAACGTCACCACGCTCGCCAACGCGCCGGCCACGCTAGAGATCAGGATGTCCCGGTTGTAGACGTGCGCCAGTTCGTGCCCCAGCACCGCCCGCAGCTCGCGCTCGTCCAGCAGCTCCAGGATGCCGGCCGTGCAGCACACCGCGGCGTTGCGCGGGTTGCGCCCGGTGGCGAACGCGTTCGGGGCCTGCGTCGGGCTGATGTACAGCCGGGGCATCGGCTGCTTGGCCGAGGTCGCCAGCTCCCGCACTATGCGGTACATCACCGGTTGCTCCGCTTCGGAGACCGGCTGGGCCCGCATCGCCCGCAGGGCCAGGTTGGCCGAGTTGAAGTACGCGTAGCCGTTCATCCCCAGGGCCACGATCAGCGCGACAACCAGGCCGGTGCGGCCGAACACGGCGCCGACCAGCAGGACGATCGCGCTCATCGACCCCAGTAGCAGCGCGGTTTTCAGGCCGTTGAACTGACTGCGCACGTATCCGCCTCCGCTCAGGGACACCGACTGGGCCACTTCAGCAGTCCGACCGGACTCCTGGTGTTTTTGCAGCTCATCGTGAAAACGAGCCGGCGTCGACCGAAGTTCCGCTGACCAGGTGTGCTGAAGGCAATGAGGGGGAGATGATCAATTGGTTACACAGACATGCTTAGCATTGCCAGCCAGTAGTTGATTTCGCAACCTCGTCAGCCCCGAACTGACAGAAGGGAAGCAGATGATTTTCGCCAAGCTGCGTCGACGTCGGTCGACCGGCGAGGGCGGGCCGTCGCGCTCCGGCGGCTCTATTCTCCCCCCGACACCACTCGACAGCGGTGTGCTGACCTGCCAGGTCCACGACACCAACGGACAGCTGCTCCCCGACGCGACCGTGACGGTCGTGGACCGGATGAGCCAGCCCATCGCTAAAGGCACCACCGACCAGTACGGTTACTTCGCCACGGCGCTGTCCCCCGGAACCCACAAGGTCGCGATCACCGCCAGCGGTTTCCGGCGGTTCACCACCCAGGTCGAGATCCGCGTCAACCGGCACACCCAGCTGGGCCGCGTCCAGCTGGAACCCGACGCCTCGCTGGAACTCCCCCAGCCCGGCCGCTACCGGTTCGACCCGTACCACACCGAGATCCGGTTCGTCGCCCAGCACATCGGCATGTCCCTGATCCACGGCATGTTCAAGCGCTTCGACGGCGTGGTGGACGTGGCGCCGCGGATCCAGGACTCCCGCATCGAGGTGGTCATCGACGCCTCCAGCATCGACACCGGTGTGGAGAAGCGCGACGAGCACCTGCGGTCGGCGGACTTCTTGGACGTGGAGAACTACCCGCACCTGTACTTCGTCGGCGACCGGTTCACGCACGTGCGGTCCAACCTGTGGACCATCGACGGCCAGCTGAGCATCCGCGGCACCACGCGGCCGGTGCAGTTGGAGACGAACTACCTGGGGCAGCGCAAGTGGCAAGGCCCCGACATCGACGGCGACATGCGAGTCGCCGGCACCGCCACCACCCAGCTGCGACGGGACGACTACTCGGTGAACTGGCAGGCCACCCTCGCCAAGGGCATCGCGGTGGTCGGCCCCACCATCAAGGTCGAGCTGGGCGTTCAGGCCGTGCTGGAGCAGTGACAGCTGAGCCCGGGCGTCCGCGGACGCCCGGGCTCCCCCTGCTCAGCTCAGTGCAGCTCCATCGTGCAGCACTTCGGCCCGCCCCCGGACTTGCGCAGCTCGGAGATGTCCACCAGCACCGGCTCGTAACCGCGCCCCTGCAGTTCGCCGGCGAGCCGGGTCGCCTCCTTCGGCAGCACCACGTGCAGACCGTCCGAGACCCCGTTCAGCCCCAGGCACGCCGCGTCCTCCGCGGTAGCGGTGACCGCGTCCGGGAACATCCGCTGCAGCACCCGCTGGGACCCCTCCGAGAACGCCTCCGGGAAGTAGGCGATCTGCGGGCGTTCCCCCTTGCGCAGCACGAACAGCGCGGTGTCCAGGTGGTAGTAGCGCGGATCGACGAGCTGCAGCGACACCACCGGAACCCCGAGCACTTCCTGCGCCTCGGCGTGCGCCGCCGGATCGGTGCGGAACCCGGAACCGGCCAGCAGCACCTGCCCCGTCCAGGCGAAATCCCCTTCCGCCTCGTTGACCCGAGAGGGCATCACCAGCTGGTGGTAGCCGCGGGCGAGGAACCAGCGGCGGAAGTGCTCGGCCTCCGCTGCCCGCTGCGGGGCCCGGAACTTCGCCCCCAGCACGCGCCCCTCGATCACGGTGCCCGAGTTCGCCGCGAACACCATGTCCGGCAAGCCCGGCTGCGGTTCCACCACCTCCACCCGGTGGCCGAGCCGCTCGTAGGTGTTCTTCAGCTCTTCCCACTGGGCCATCGCCAGGTCGGCATCGACGGGTTCGTCCGGATCCATCCAAGGGTTGATCGAGTACTCAACGGTGAAGTACTTCGGCGGGCACATCACGTAATGGCGCCGATTCGCCCGCGGGGTCTCCGCGCACGCATCAGGCGCATAACCAGCGATGACCGTCATAAATCGAAATTTAAGATGGCTTTTGACAACTCATCAACGCATTTCCGTTACCCGAATACGGCAGAATGTTGCGCATGGACCCTCTGGATCAGCGGATCATTTCGCACCTGGTGGCGGACGCCCGGGCCAGCTACGCCGAAATCGGCAACAAGGTCGGGCTCTCCGCCCCCGCGGTGAAACGACGCGTGGACAAACTGCTGGACAACGGCACCCTGCAGGGGTTCACCGCGGTGGTCGATCCGGAAGCGCTCGGCTGGGGCACCGAAGCGTTCGTCGAAGTGCACTGCAACGGCAACGTCCCGGTGCACCGCATCCGCTCCGGCCTGGAACCCCTGCCGGAAGTCGTCGCCGCCTACACGGTGAGCGGGCAAGCGGACGCGATCGTGCACATGCGCGCGGCCAGCATCGCCCACCTGGAACAAGCGCTGGAAAGACTGCGCTCGGTGGACTTCGTCCACCACACGGTCTCCACCGTGGTGCTGTCCCGGCTCCTGGAACGTTCCCCGCAGACCAACAAGTGATTCAGCGCACCGGCCGGCCGTTCCACGGCCGGAAACCGGCGATCTCGGCGTCCTCGGCGGTGCGGAACCAGACATCCGCTTCGATCTCGTCGTACACCGGGGAGTCCGGGGTGTGGTACTGGCGGGACGCCGAATGCCCCTTCACCTGCGGCCCGTTCCCGCCGGGGTCCTTGCCCGG
>Ga0079224_100000527_pt1 | contig 37908 bp, 34 predicted proteins | sample Stecom2015_FD_80414 | JGI IMG/M metagenome (GOLD analysis project Ga0079224, IMG submission 80414) | Agricultural soil microbial communities from Utah to study Nitrogen management - Steer compost 2015 | ecosystem: Environmental > Terrestrial > Soil > Agricultural land | place: USA: Utah... | reverse complement strand
TCGTGGACGGGAGCGGGCCGCCGTGCCCCTCCGTGCCCCTCGCTCCCGACGGAGGGAGGAATCCGCGAGATCCTGCGGGTTCTCGGCCCGTCTCGAAGCTGCGGAGGGCACGAAGGGGCACGACATCAAGGGCACGCCGATCCCGAATTCCGCTTGGCGTGTCGCCCCGCCTCCACTGAGCAGGTACGCGCGTGCCCCCGGCGTGCCCCATCGGACGGCTACTGGTGTTCATCTCTGTCCTCCTCTGTCTGGTGAGAGAAGGCACGAAAAGAGGCCCGGAGCTGCGATAAACCGCAGTTCCGGGCCTCTCACCAGCCCTTTTCAGGGCCGAGCTAGATCAAGGGTCTTAGAAGTCGAGGTCCTCATCGCGGAGCCGTTGCAGCGTGCGACCAAGGCGTTCCTGCCGCAGGGTGTCGCCGGGGGTAACGAGGCTGCCGTGCGGCAGATATGCCTCGCGTGCCTGAGGATGCGCGCCGAGCTCGGCGCGATGGGTGTAGAGCTCGCCGAACAGGTACGGGTGGACCGGGAAGCCCTCGTGAGCGAGCTGGACGGCCGGAGCGAGCAGCCGGTGTCGTGCCGTCGTCGCGAAGCGGGAGTGGGCGGCGCGAAACGCGGGCCACCAACCGGGAACGGGCACCGCCCTGCCGGTGGTCAGGTCCGCGCCCCCGAAACCCTCGAGCCGCGTCAGTGGCGCCGCGACGTTGCCGTTGAGATAGGACGTCGCACCCGAGGAACCGTCGCGGTACAGCATCGACAGCCCGCCCGTCACCGCCGTCATGTGCGGTTCGACGACCAGTTGGGTCGCGGCCGCGGCCAATGCCGCATCGCAGGCGTTGCCGCCCTCCCTGAGTACGTCGGTTCCTGCCCGCACGGCCAGTGGATGAGACGTGACGACGACACCCCGCCGCCCTTCCACCGGATCCTTCCTGCCGAACCGGGCACGCATGCCCAGTTCGGTCACGTCACCACGATCCATCATGCACCCTGCTCTCCCGTGCGCCGCTGTTCGTCGACGGCCGCGGGCATGGCGAACAACGACACGAGAACCGACACGGCACAGATCGCCGTCATGTACCAGCCGAACGCCGTGTTCGTCCCCGTGAGATCGAACAACCACACGGCCACCATCCCGGCCGTCGAACCGAGCAAGGTCGTGCCGATGTTGTAGTTGAGCGCCGACGCACTGGACCGGACCTCCGGCGGGAAGCTCATGACGTACGCGGTGGTCAACGGTGCGCCGACGAAGTTGTTGATGAACGTGAACGCCACGACAGCGACGATCGCGAGCACCAACGAGTCCGAACCGATCGCGACGAAGGTCGGCACCGTCAGCACGACGAACAGGCCATAGCCGACCACCAATGGCAGCTTCGCGCCGTACCGGTCCGCGATCTTGCCGCCCCAGATCGCCGGGATCGGGCCGATCGCGTAGGTGAGCAACGACGCGAGAAGTGCGTTCGACGCAGCGAACCCCGCGTTGACCATGGCCGTGACGAAGTAGGCCTGGATGACGAATGAACCGACCCGCTGACCGGCGCCGAGACCGATCGCCTTCAACATCTCCCGCCAGTGGTAGCGCACGGCGGTGCGGAAGGGTGTCTGCTTGACCTTGCTCCGCTTGGCCGCCTCGGCGACCTCCTTGAACTCGGGGGTCTCCTCGACGTGCCGACGGATGTAGCTGCCGACGAGCGCCATCGGGATGGCCAGCAGGGACGGGATCCTCCAGCCCCACGTGTTGAACGCCTGTTCCGGCATCAGCGAGATGACGAGATAACAGGCCAATGTAGACAGAAGGGGCCCGACCGAGGTGGACGCGACGCTCAGGCCGGCGAGGAAGTTGCGCCGGTTTCCGCGGTCGTGTTCGAAGATGAAGTTGGCCGCGGTCGTGTACTCGACACTCGCGCCGATGGCCTGCAGCACGCGGCAGAACAGGATGAGGATCGGTGCGAAGATTCCGATCGCGGCGTAGGTCGGCATCAGACCGATCCCCGCGGTGCCGATGCTCATCACGGCCAACGTGAGGATCAGGACGAACCGACGTCCCTTCAGGTCGCCGAGAGGCCCGAGCACCATGCCCGCCAGCGGGCGCAGAGCGTAGGCGAGGACCACACCCGCATAGGTCGACAACAGCCCCACCGTGGCGTTGCTCTCCGGGAAGAACTGCCTCGAAATGATGACGGCCAGCGTGCCGTACAGGCTGAAGTCGTAATACTCGACCACGTTGCCGAGCATGGCCGACACCAGGACTTTCTTGCGGGCGCGTTCACCCCCTCCCGACTGCGGGGCACGGGCCGTCCGCTGTGGATCGTCGACTGTCACGGTGGTCTCCTCCGGGCTCGGGTACACACCCGCGTCGCGAGCGTGTGCGACGGCGGTGTTCAGCGCTGAAACCGCTCCGGGCGGAACGGGACGAGCATCGGGTGATCGGTTCCGGTGCCGAGCTCGTGGGCGATCAGCTCGCCCGCGATGAGCCCGAGCGTGGCTCCGGAATGGGTGAAAGCGACGTAGCATCCCGGGGTTTCGGGCAACCGTCCGAACACGGGTTCACCGTCGCCGGGAATCGGTTTGGGACCGAGTTTCCACGATGCGGCCGCCAACGGGACGTCTCCGGCGAGCACCGTGCTGGCCTCGGCCACGAGCTCCTTCACGACCGCCTCATCGATCGTGTACTCGCCCGTCGCCGAGACGGTGATGCGGTCGGTGTACCAGTCGTGGTCCAGCGCGAACGTCCCGCCGGGATTCGGCCGCACAGCGACCCGTGGCGTGTTCAGCACCGCGGACATCTCCGAACCAGTAGGTTCGGTCACCACGAGCATCGCGGGCGGCGACGCTCCGGGAACGGTCCCGCCCAGTTCCGCGACGACCTCCGGAGTCTGCGCGCCACACGCCACCACGACGGCGTCGCCTTCGACGTCCCGGCCGTCCTCGGTGCGCACGCCCACGGCACGGCCGCCGGCCGTGCGCACACTCGAGCGGCCGGCACCGGTGACGAGCTCGCCTCCCGCGGCGACGAACTCCGCGGCGAGCTCCTCGATGAGGTGCGGAAGCGACACCCACCCTTCGCCGGGATTGTGCACGGCGGCCTCGGTGACCGCGTCCGCGGCCACCCCCGGCACGCGCAGCGCGGCGTCGTGGGGGCTGAGCACGTGCGATTCGTATCCGTGCGCGAGTTCGGCCTGATGCCGCCCCTGTGTCTCCTCCGACGACGACTTCCAGCAGAGACCGCCATCGAACCGCAACCACTCACGCGTGGGATCGGCGGCGAACAGTGTCCGGTAGCGGTCGATTCCCGCGATCCGCAGGGCATGGTAAGGAGCGGACCGGCTGCCCGCCGAGTTCAACCAGGACAGCGAACGACCCGAGGCCCCACTGGCCAGTTCGCCCTCCGTCACCAGCGCCGCCGGCACCCCGCGGCGGCGCAGATGCGCCGCGGTCGAGACGCCGATGACACCTCCACCGAGCACGACGACTCGTTCGGCAGGCGCATTGCCTCTGGGCATGGGGACTTCCACCTTCTCTACTCTGTTCTTCGCTTCAGTGCCGGGTTTCACGACCTGGCTTCACTGGAGGTGTTCCTCAGCGCCGGACTTCGGCTCCGGGTTCTCGCCGCCGGGCGACCGAACGGTGTGCGCGCTCGACAAGTTCGAGAACCTCGACCGCGTCGTTCGGGTCGACGGGAACGTCGGCCTCGCCCCGAATCGCATCGGCGAGCCGGCGGTAGAACTCGCCGTAGTCACCGGACCGGGGTTCGATGCGGCGTTGGTCGTCGCGGGTGCCGACCGTTGGCCACTGTGCGCGGTCCCGCACCCCGAAGCCGGCATCGCCCGGCGCGGCACCGGCGAGAAGCGCATCCTCCTGTGGGTCCATGCCCCGGATCGTGAACGCACTCTTCGATCCGAGCACGTGGAACCGCGGCGCCGGCAACGCGGCGAAGCCGGACATGGTCAATCGCGAGCGGGTACCGCCCGCATGTCGAAGCACGACCACCGAGTCGTCGTCCGCGTTGTCGGTTCCCCGCGTCGTCGTATCGGCCCACAGGTCGTCAACCGGCCCGAACAGCTGCACGGCCTGATCGATCAGGTGAGTCCCCAGATCGAACAGCATCCCGCCACCGTCACCGACGCTCGCGCTCGCCTTCCAGCCACGCCCGCCGTCGGGAGCCCACCACTCGAACCTCGACTCGAAGCCGTACACCGTGCCCAGCTCACCGGCCTCGACGAGTTCGCGCAGGGTCAGGAAATCCCCGTCCCAGCGGCGGTTCTGATACACGGTCAGAACCCGGCCCGCCCTCCGGGCATGGTCGACGAGCGTGCGAGCCTGTGCGCTCGAGGTCGCGAACGGCTTGTCCACGACGACGTGCAGGCCCGCATCCAATGCTGTGGCGGCGATGGTGGCGTGCGTCGCAGGCGGCGTTGCGACGATCACGAGGTCCACGTCGGACGCACGCTCCCACAAGGCGGCCACGTCACCCAGGACGGTCACGCCGGGGAAGGCGTTCGTCGCCTGCCGCCCACGCGCCTGGTCGCCGGTGACGACGAACTCGAGCGAGTAGGACTCGTCGCGGTGCAGGAACGGTGCGTGGAAGACACTGCCCGCGGTGCCGAATCCAACGACGGCCGTGCGGATGGTCATCGCCGCACTCCGTAGGTGTCCTGCGCGGTCCGGGCCGAGACGCGACCCTCGGCTACGTCCCGCTCCACCGCCTCGCGATCACGTTCGTCGGGTGGTCCGTACCCTCCTGCTCCCGCTGTACGCACCGACACGACATCGCCTGTGTTCAGGCGGGTGTAGCCGGCGACGATCGGCCTGGCACCGTCGGAAAGCTCCACCTCCGCGCTGGCCCCCGGTCCCCCGCCCGCGAGGCCCCACGGCTGGGAGGTCTGCCGCGACGTGTCGAGCCAGAAATGGACGTCGTCGGATTCGACCCGCACGGTGCGGACGATCCCCATACCGCCTCGTGTGCGTCCGACCCCACCGGAATCGTCGATGAGCGCGTACTCGGACACCAGCAGCGAGTACTCCGTCTCCAGCGCCTCCACGGGTAGGTTGCTGGTGTTGGTCATGTGGACCTGGACACCGTCGAGGCCGTCCTTGGCGATGCGGGCCCCGCACCCGCCCCCGATCGTCTCCAGATAGACGAAGTAGCGCCCGGTCCGCGCGTCGACGCCGGAGAAGTGCACCCCGGTGTTGGCACCGTTGCTCGCCGCGGTGACGGCTTCGGGGACGGCCCGGGCCAATGCACCGTGAATGAGGTCGACGACCCGCTGGCACGTCTCGCTCCTGCCATTGACGGCCGCGGGCTCCACGCAGTTGAGTACCGACCCGCTTGGGGCCTCGATGCGTACCGGCCGATGCAGGCCGGCGTTCGGAACGATGTCGGGATCGACGAGTGTCTTCAGCGCGTAGTACACAGCAGCGTACAGACCGGTCCACACGACGTTCACGCTCGCGCGTACCTGACCCGGCGCAGTGAAGACGAAGTCCACTTCGTCCCCGTGGACGGTGACCCGCACCGCGAGGTCGAGTTCCTCGTCCAGCTCGGGACAGTCGAAGACGTCGGTGAAGGTGTACTCGCCGTCGGGGACGCGCGAGATCGCCGCCCGGGTGCGCCGCTCGGTGTAATCGAGCAGCGCCTCCGAGGCCCGTACAAGCGTGTCCCGTCCGTAGCGTGTGGACAGCTCGGCGAATCGCGTGACGGCCAGGCGGTTCGCCGCGATCTGCGCGCGAAGGTCTGCCTTGCGTTCGTGAGGAACCTGGCAGTTGAGCAGGATGAGCTCGAACAGGTCCTCCTGCACCTCTCCCCGCCGCATCAGCCGCACCGGCGGGATGCGGAGCCCTTCCTGGAAGATGTGCGCGTGACCGCGGTCGCCGAAATCGGCGTGGTGGGCCAGGTTGGCCACCCAGCCGATGATCTCTCCGGAGACGAACACGGGCGAGACCAGCACGATGTCCGGCAGGTGCGAACCGCCGCCGTGGAAGGGATCGTTGCCGATGAACGTGTCGCCTTCGGCGACGCTATCCGCCGGGTGACGTCGAGTGATCTCGTCGACGATTCCCATCAGGGAGCCGAGATGCAGCGGAGAGCCACCTTCGTCCTGCGCGAGCATGCGACCCTGCGCGTCGAACACCGCCGCGGTGCAGTCTCGGCGCTCCTTGATGTTCGTGGAGTATGCGGCGCGCACGAGCGTCTCGCTCATCTCCTCCACAACGGACGAGAGGGCCGACCCGATCACCTCGACCAGCACGGGATCGTTGTTCACTGTCCTACCTCCACGACGATGTTGCGCAACGCATCGATTTCGGCCACGTCGCCCGGAAGCAGCAGCGTCGTGGTGTCCATCTGCTCGATCACGGCAGGCCCGACGAGCCGGTTCCCCGCCTCGAGCCTCGAACGGTCGTACACCGGGCACTCGACGAAACCGCCACTTTCCGGCAGGTAGACCTCTCTGGTGCTGCGGATCGCGGCCGACGCATCGCTTCCGCTGCGCAGCGCCCGGTGCAGTTCGGCTCGGGCGACCTCACCGATCGCCCGCAGCCGCAGGGTCACGATCTGCAGCTTCTCGTCCGCGGCCGCGTAACCGTAGAGACGCTCGTGCTCCGCGGCGAACCGCTTCGCCAGTTGGTCGATCGTGGCCGCCGTGATGTCGCCGTCGGGCACGCGCACCGGAAGCTCGTAGTTCTGCCCGGCATAGCGCAGCTCCGCCCAGCGTTCGAGTCGACGTCGCTGCTCGGGGATGTTCTCCTCGGCCAGCCATGCTGCGGCCTGTTGCCCGAGGCCATCGAACGCCCCAGCCAGGCGGTCGGCCGCTTCGGCTTCGTGGCCGGACTCGACCTGCATGATGTTCGTACGCAGGAAGTCGGCGCGGATATCGGTCATCAGCAGCCCGGCAGCACACTGCGCGCCCGGCGTTTCCGGAACGATGATGGTGCGCATGCCGAGCTCGCGGGCGAGTCTGCCCGCATGCAACGGCCCCGCTCCGCCGAACGGCACGAGTGCGTAGTCCCGCGGGTCGTATCCGCGTTGCACCGAGATAACCCGAATCGCCCGCGCCATGTTGACGGTGATCACTCGCACGATGCCGGCCGCCGCATCGCACACGTCCAGCCCGAGCGGTGCGGCGACCGATTCGACCGCGCGGTGTGCCGCGTCGGCGTCGATGCCCAACCTGCCGTCGAGCAGATGCTCCGGGTTCAGCACCCGTAGTACCACGTTGGCATCCGTGACCGTCGGTTCGCTGCCGCGTCCGTAGCAGGCGGGGCCGGGGTCGGCGCCCGCACTCGCCGGGCCGACCTTCAGCGCACCACCGGCATCGATCCACGCGATCGATCCGCCACCGGCCCCGACGGTGTGGATGTCCAGCATCGGCGCACGTACAGGTCTTCCATCGATCTCCGTGCCGTTGGTGACCTTCGGGACACCGTCCTGCACGAGGGATACGTCCGAGGACGTGCCGCCGACGTCGAACGTGATGATGTCGGGATAGCCCGAGGCGCTCGCGAGCTCGGCGGCACCGACGACCCCGGTACTCGGCCCGGACAGGACCATCCGCGACGGCGTTCGCTCGGCTGTCTCGAACGGGATGATCCCACCGTTCGACTGTGTGACGTGAGGCCGCGCCACCAGTCCGCGATCGTGCAACGTCTGTCGCAGCCTGGCGAGGTACCGCGACACGACCGGTCCGATGTAAGCATTGACCACCACGGTGGACAGGCGCTCGTACTCGCGGAACTCGGGCAGCACCGCCGACGAGACCGACACGTACACATCGGGCAGTTCCTCGGCCAGGATCTGCTCCACCTGCCGCTCGTGCTCGGGATGAACGAAGCTGTACAGGAAGCAGACGGCGACGGCCTCGACGCCCTGGCGTCCGAGCTCCCTGGCGAGTGCCCGTACCTGTCCGGTGTCTAGGGGTCGCTCGACGCGACCGTCGTGGCGCACGCGCTCGGAGACCTCGAGCCTTCGGTCCCTGTCGACGAGCGCGGTCGGCTTGTCCGCCTGGAGGTCGTACATCGACGGCCTACGGCCGCGACCGAGTTCGAGCAGGTCCCGGAAACCCTCGGTGGTGAGCAACCCGGTCCGCGCGCCGCCCTCGGTGAGTAGCGCATTGGTCCCGACCGTGGTCCCGTGTGCGAAGTAGCCGACCTCGGACAGGCTCCGTCCGCCCAGTTCGTCGAGCAGACCGGACACGCCGTCAACAATCGCGCGCCCGGGGTCGTCCGGGGTGCTCGGGACCTTGTGCACCGAGATGCGGCCGGTTCGTTCGTCCAACGCGCAGACATCCGTGAACGTGCCTCCGGTGTCGACGCCGATGCGAAGTGTCATCTACTGAGCCTGTCGTGTCGAAGTTGGTGAGAACCTTCTCAGCGGGTGTTGGATGAGAACCTTCTCAACACGGGTACGATGCGTCAAGACACCCGGGAAAATTCGCGGTTAACGACAGGAGGGGCACGGGATGACGGAACGTGGTGCGCCGTCACTGATCGACGTGGCCCGCGAAGCGGGTGTCTCGACTGCGACCGCAGGGCGCGCTCTGGGCGGCTACGGCAAGGTCAGCCAGCGCACCCGCGAACGGGTCGCAGACGCCGCATCCCGGCTCGGATACCGCACGAACGGGTTGGCGCGCAGCATGATCACGGGCAGCACCCAGACACTGGGTGTACTGGTCAGCGACGTGTCGAATCCGTTCTTCGCTACCGCGCTCCGCGGAATCACCGACGTCACGCAACAGGCGGGATTCGAGGTTCTCCTGTCGAACACCGGCGGGGACGCCGACGCCGAACGCCGCGCCTTGGCCGTGATGTCGGAGAAACGAGTGGACGGGGTGATCGTCGCACCGGCCCTACCGTCGGACGGGGCGCATCTAGCCCGTGCGATCGAGCTGAGCGTTCCCGTCGTCCAGCTGGATCGCCTGGCCAGTGGCGTACCCAGTGCCGACAGCGTGACGATCGACAACGAGCACGCCGTCGCCGAAGCGGTCGGCCATCTGCTCGAGCTGGGCCACCGGCGCATCGGCGTCATCACCGAGGCGGACGGCGACATCGCGCGGCTCCGGAGCGGGAATCGGAAACGCGGCCTGCTGCCGAGTGCCGTGCGCCTCCGAGGCTATTTCTCGGCGCTGACCGAGGCGGGCATCCCGGTCGACGAGAGTCTCGTCGGCGTGGCCCGGTACGACCGGGAGTCCGCCTACGACGCGACGACACGACTGTTGGAGCTCACCGAGCCCCCGACGGCCATGCTGTGCACCGACAACGTCCTCGCCTCCGGTGCCTACCGAGCCGCCCAGGACAAGGGGCTGCGCATGCCAGACGACCTATCCTTGATCGGCTTCGACGACGAACCGTGGACAACACTCGTCCGGCCCGGATTGACCATCGTCGAACAGCCCACCTACGAGCTCGGCGCGCAAGCCGGTCGTCAGCTGCTCGACCGAATCGAGCGCGGCCCCGGCCGAGCGCGCCACGTACAGCTGAAGGCCAAACTGGTCGCCCGCGACTCCACGGCTCCACCCGGCTGAGGGCGCCGCGCCGGGTCCGGACCCGGCGCGGCGCTCTGGACCACGAGGCCCCTCAGATCAGCGCTGTGACGTCCGGTTCGGAGCCGGTGGCGATGGTGCCCGTCACCGAGAACGTGTCGAGGTCGAGGATCGCCACCGTGTCGACGTCCAGGAGCGTGACGAACGCCGTCGGCGCGGTCGGGTGGAACGAGATTCCCGCCGGAGTGCCCTCGAAACTCACCGACCGTTCCTCCGTCAGCTCCGCGTCGTACCGGGTCACCGTGCGGTTCTCGATGTCGGTCGTCAGGAGTTTCTCCTGCCCCGGAATCACGTACACCCGCAACGGATCCCCCGGCACCGCGGCGCGGCCGAGCTCGGTGAGCGTCCCCGCGTCGAGACACACCAACTCCCTGTCCTGACGCGCCCCCACGTACAGCCGCTGCTCGTCGCCGCTCAACGCACAGCTCTCCGGCAGCCGGCCCGGCGACACGACCGTCGGCGTTGCGGCACCGTCGTGCGGATCGACCCTGCTCACCGTGTGCGACAGCAGGCCGGTGACGTACGCCGCCGAGCCCGCCCGGTTCGTCACGACCATGTGCGTCTTGATGCCGCCGGTGTGCACGGCTGCCGACGCCGCCGCCTCCGCACTCGACGGGTCGTCGAGCCGCACCAGCACCGCCTTCTCCTCGCTGAGCACGTACAGCCGGCCCTGCTCGTCGAGCGCGATGCCGTGCAGCCGGTTGAACGGGCTCAGCTCAATGGTCCGGACCAGTTCGCGTGCTGCGAGGTCGATGACGAACACGCTCGAGCCGCCGACGCCTACATCGCCCGACATCCGCACGCCGTAGTGTCCGATGTAGGCGAACCTGCGCGCACCGTCCACCACCATCTCGTGCGGGTAGCGGCCGAGTTCGATCCGCGTCAGCAGCGTCCCGTCGGCCACGTCGTGGAACGCGACGGCGTGCCCGCTCTTCTCCACCACCACGAGAACGCCGTCGACATCCCCCGCCGAGCCGCCCTGCACGTCGGCCGACCCTGCCTGCTGCATCACCACGTCGATCGCCTTCCCCGCCGGTCCCGTCGTCCCCGATGTAGCTGCCTCTGCCCCAGTACTCGGGGGCCACACTATGGGAGCGGCGGAACACGATCAACGGCGTAGGCGACCGCCAACTCGGGGGCGCAGGCTCGGCGCCTCAGCTCCCGAGCATCGTGAGGATCCCGCCCGCGGCAAGGCCGACCGCAGCGACCGCTCCGGCCGTGGCGACCGTGGCCCGCCACGACAGCGCGCGCCCCACCATCACGATCGACGGCAGGCTGACCGCGGGCAGCACGATCAGCAGCACCCCGACCACACCGGCGCCCGCACCGGCCGCGGCCAGGCCGAACAGGATGGGGATCTCGCCCGCGGTGGGAATCACGACCATCGTTCCCAACACCGCGGCGGCGAGTACCGCCCACACTCCCCAGTGGGCCGTCGCACCGTCGAACGGCACCAGCCAGCCGCTGATCGCGCCGACCGCGAACACCACGAGCAGGTACTCCGGAACGAGCGTGACCGACATCCGGCCGAGAGCGGTCAGGAACCGCACCGCCGGGCCACGCCGCCGGTCCTGCCCCGAGTCCGCCGACGCGCCCGCCTCCCCCGCCGGCCCGGGCAGCGCCGCCCCGGGCGGTGAGGCCTCCGCGTCCCTGCGCTCGCGCCCGCCGAAGACGTGGCCGATCAGCGCGGAGGCACCGACCGTGAGGACCAGTCCACCCAGGACCCGCACGGCGGTCCACTCCCACGGCGCCACGAGCACCAGGAACGCCAGCACCGCCGGGTTCAACAGCGGGTTGCCGATCCAGTACGCCAGCACCGCAGGCAACGGGACGTGGTTGCGGCGCAGACTCGCCGCGACCGGCGCGGTGCAGCAGGTGCACATCATGAACGGCATCGCCGCGAGTCCCCCGCGCAACGACGACGTGGCCGGACCACGCCCCGTGAGCAGACGCGGCAACCACGCCTTCGGCACCAGCGCCTCGATCAGCGCGGCGATGATCAGTGCCGCGACGAGCGCCTTCCACACGGCCGCGCTGTAGGCGACCGTGAACTCCCACCCCGCGGTCAGCGACGGCCCCGAGCCCGGCTCGGCCACCGCGGCGAGGATCGACTCACCGCTCCACCCGGCACCGCCCAGCAGTCCGGCGACCTTCTCGGTGTAGGGCAGCCACTTCGCCCACAGCAACGCCACCACGACCACCGCGAGCGCCGCCCCGACACCCAGCGCCACGCGTATCGCCGGCCGCGAGACCCTGCGGCCACCCACCACGTCGGTCACGTTGCACCCGTCCTCTCTCCGCCGTTCCGGGCCGGCTCCGGCACGGTCCCGCGCGGCACGCACGGCCATCCGGTCGCCTCGTGCCCGATATGCGTTCCGACGTCCGAATGTTCACGCTACGGTATCGAGCCGTTGTCGATCACGCCCAGCATCGGCCACCGCGGGCCGGAAGGTTCGACCCCCGCCCCACCACCGCCGAACCACTCCGACCATCCACATCGGACCGACCGGATCTGGAGGAACCATGTTCGCCCGCCGCGCGAATAACGCAACCACACCCAACGCAATCACACCCACGGGCAGTACCGGGACCACGAGGGCGACGGTCGCGGTCACCGCCGCGGCTCTCGCCGCACTGACCACAGCCACCGGGATCCCGGCCGCCGCGGCCGAGCAGGCAAGCGGCTCGGTGTCGGTGCTGTCGTACAACATCGCCGGCCTTCCCGCCTTCCTCCAGGACGGCGACCCGGAGACCAACACCCCGATCATCGGATCGCGCCTCGAACCGTACGACATCGTCCACGTCCAGGAGGACTTCAACTACCACGCGAGCCTGTACGAGGCCGACGACCACCCGCACCGCACCCCGACCAGCGGCGGCGTGCCCTTCGGCGACGGCCTGAACACGCTGTCGCACCTGCCGTTCCACGACTTCGAGCGCACCACGTGGGACGACTGCTACATCGGCTCCGGTGACTGCCTGACGCCGAAGGGATTCACGTTCATGCGGGTCGAGCTGGCCGACGGGGTGGAGGTCGACGTCTACAACCTGCACACCGACGCCGGGGTCGAGGACGGCGACCTGGAAGCCCGGCGCAGCAACCTCGACCAGGTGGCCGACGCCATCGAGGAGCGCTCCGCGGGCAACGCGGTCCTCGTCTACGGCGACACGAACACGCGCTACACCCGCTCCGAGGACAACATCCGCCAATTCACCGAGCGAACCGGCCTGACCGACACCTGGGTCGAGCTCGTCCGCGGCGGCACCCCGCCCGCTGCCGGCGACGACGCCCTCCTGTGCGACGACGCGGCCGTCACCGAGGAGTGCGAGGTCGTCGACAAGATCCTGTACCGCAGCGGCGACGACGTCACCCTCACCGCCGACGAGTACCGCAACGACAACGCCGACTTCCGCGACGACGCCGACGAGATGCTGTCGGACCACTACCCCATCGCCGCCGAGTTCACCTGGACCAGCACCCGCTGATCCCGGCCGGTCACGCGGCGGTGCCGCGCTGCCGTCAGGGCCCGCCTGCCCCGCGCACGCGCAGCACCGCCGTCGCGGTCACCGCCACCCGGCGGGCGGGATCCCGGGCGAGGCGCCGCAACGCGGTGTCGGGTGCCTCGCCCGGCAGTTCGGCGAGCGCATGCACGATCCGCACCCGGACCGCCTCCTGACCCTGCTCCCGTGCCTGCTCCTGGGGCACGCCGGGCGTGTCCAGCAGCGCGACCAGCTCGGTACAGATCCGCTCGGCAGGCAGTCGCCGCCGCGCCAACGCGCCGAGGACGTCGGCCGCCTCGACGTCCCGATCCCCCTCGACGACCATGGCCAGCAACGCAGGCACCGCACGCGCGTCGCCACTCTCACCGACCGCGAGCGCCGAGACCGCGCGCACGGCCCGGTCCGGATCGTCGAGTGCGGGCACGAGCCGGTCCGTGGCGCCCACCGCCGCCACGGCCTCGGCCGCACGCCGTCGGATGTCCACATCGGATGCCGTGAGCGCCTCGTCCAGTGCGGCCGGAACCCCGCCGCTGCGGCGCAGAGCCGGCCCCAACGCCCACTCCAACGCCCACCGCAACGCCCCGGCCACGTTCGGGTCGGTCTCGGCGAGCAGGGCCTCCGCCAACGCATCCGGGCCGATCCGGCCGCCGGATTCCAGTGCCACCCGGTGCCGTCGCGACGCGTCGTCGGAGTCGAGCCCGCGGAGCAGGGCGATCACGGGGAACACGTCCGGCCACGCCGCGGGCTCACTGGCCCGCACCCTGCGCAGGCGGTCGAGCAGGCGCTGTTCCCTCGCCAGCCGCTGCCGGGTCGCCTCGATCAGCTCGTCGACCAGCTCGGTGGGGGCGAAGCTCGGCTCGTCGAGTACGCGGGTGATGTCGGACAGCGCCATGCCGAGCGTCCGCAGGCTCTCGACGTGGAAGAGTCTGCGGACGTCGCCGTCGTCGTACTCCCGATATCCCGCCGACGTCCGCGAGCTCGGCACGACGAGACCGAGGCGGTCGTAGTGCCGCAGCATCCGCACGCTCACACCCGAGAGCCGCGCCACCTCACCGATGCGCATCAGCCGCCCACCCTGCACTCACCCCGCACCTCATCCACCCTGCGCCAGGAACCCCAGGGCGTCGAGGCGGCGCGCCTCGGTGAGCGCGGCGTCGAACCCCGTGTCGGGATCGGCTGCCAACGCCCTCGTGGCGCGGGCGTGGACCCGCACCCGCCCGTCGGGATGCCCCGCGGCGTCGGCGATCGCCGCATCGGCAGCAGGGCCGAGCGCCACCAGCGCCCGGCTCACACTCCGCTGCGTCTCGGCGTCGCCGCGGCCGAGACGTGCGGCCAGCATCGACGCCAACCATTCCCGCCGGTCGTCGGGCACCAGCACCACGGCCGCGCGCCACGCACTGCGTGCCACCTCGCGATCGCCGGCGTGCAGCACGGCCGGGGTGATCGCCTGCCACCCGTCCGGGTCGCCGATCTTCGACAGTGTGTGCAGCGCCTGGGCCACGGCCTGCGGTTGCTCGCGGCGGGTCTCGGCCCGCAGCCTCGGCACCGTGAGCCGGGCAGGCAACCGGGTCAGCGCCCAACTGAGCGTGTCGCGCACGCAGAAATCCGGTTCGACGGCGCACCGTTCGATCAGCACCTCGAGCAGGCCGGGGTCGGCCCCGGTCCCCGCCTCCAGCGCGGCGCGCAGCCGCACCGATGGGCTGTGGTCGGCGAGTGCGGCACGGTGCGTGCGTGGTGAGTTCATGGTCGACACCTCCGCACGCGAGTGAAGATCCTGACACCGTGCGAGGGTCAAGCCCACCGGGGCGGCACCGTCGGTCAGGTGCGTGCCCAGACCGGAATGCGATCGAGGATGTCGCACCGCAGGTCGAGTGCGGCGGTGAGCTGCTCGGGGTCGCGGTGATCGCTCACCGGGTCGAACGCGTCGACGTACTCCCCGCGCAGGGCGATCCCGCGGAACGTGCGCGGGTCGCGCAGCAACAGGGCCTTGAGGTCCGGACCGAACACGGCGTGGGCGAACGCCTCGTCGTCGCAGTGGATCTCGAAGCTCCGGTCGAACTCCTCGTCACCGAGCTGCACCCCGCCCATGCCGATGGCGCGGTTGACGGTGTTCTGCGGACCGACGATCCGCACCGCGCTGAGCATGGGGTGCGGTGCCGGTGCGGCGACCCAGACCGCACGTTCCCGTTGGTGTTGTCCCTTGTGGACGGTTTCGAACGTGGCCGCGACGAACGGCCGTCCCCGATGCGTTCCGGTGATCACGTCGGTCGCGGCGGTGGCCCGCGGCGGCGCGTACATCGGCTCGGCCCAGCCCTTGCGGTCGTACTGCCGGTCGTAGACGGGAATGTAGGAGTCGTCACGTTCGGCGAACGTCCAGCCGCGGCTCTGCACCGCGGCGCGGGCGGCCTGCGCCGGCATCGCGGCCCGCGCCTTGCCCGCACGCCGGATCACGACGATCAACGCGATCACCCCTGCGGCCAGCACCACCACGCCGCCGAACACGATCGCGAGCACAGCTCCGACACTCATCCGTCGTCCTCCAGACACGGCCGTCCACGGTCGGGCCCGACGGCCGATGTCGTCACCCGCCGCCGGACCGCTTCGCCGCTCAGCCTCTCACCGCATGACGCGGAAGTTCTCGAAGGCCTCGTCATCGCTGCGGCGGCGAGGCCGGCGGCCGCCGTCGGTTCCGGGGACGGTGCCGGGACCGAATCCGGGACCCGTTTCGGGCGCGGGGCCCGGGTCGACCGGTTCGGAGTCGCCGAAGAGCTTCTTGTCCTCGGCGAGCACCTTGTCCAGCAGGTCACTCGAGCCCAGACCGCGCTGGACGATCTCGGCCTGCTGCCGCGTGGCCGCCACGCGAGCCAGTGCGATGGTGTGCTGGACCTTGGCGGCCAGCTCGCCCGGCTCGACGCCGCGGCGTACCGCGTCGGAGAAGGTCACCTTCTCCACGGTGCCGTCGGGGCCCGCCTCGACGCTCACCAACCCGTCCGGCGAGCTGGCCGTGCCGGTGACCTCGGACAGTTGCTCCGTCATGGCCCGGTAGGTCTCAGCGCGGTTGCGGTTGGCCGCCGCCGCGTCGTCGACCGCCTGGATCCGCTGCACCAGGTGCTTGGCCGTCTCGTTCATGCCGAACCTCCCACGTTGCCGCCGCGACCGCCCTGCTCGGGGCGGATGGTGCCCAGGAACGTCTCGAAGTCGGCGAAGACCCTCTCGAACGTCTCCGGGGTGGAGCTGAGCACGATCTGCACCACCGCACGCCGCGACGGGTCCGAGGCGTCGGTGAAGCCCATGAACACCTGGTACTGCACCAGGTACCGGCGGCGGCCCGCCACGTCGACGTCGAGTCGCAGCGGCTGGGTGTAGACCGGGTTGGCCGCGGTGCCCGTGGCCTTCGTGTTGCCGACCTTCACCTCGTGCGCGCCGGCACGCAGGCGGTCGGCCGATTCGGCCGCGATGTCGGCCAGGTCGAGCGCCGCGTCCCGCACCTCGCCGCTGATCGTGATGTTGGCCGTGAACCCGTCACCGCCGGTGTCGGGACGCAGCGCCACGAAGGCCGCGTTGGGGGTGCCGATCTCGTCGGGCGGTACCGACAGCCAGCCCTCCGGCAGGGAGAACTCGATCGGCACCGGGATCGTCGTTGCCATGCTCACGCCTTCTTCCTCGTCGGTCGGCCGCACTCACGGTACTCAGAAGCCGAGCGCATTGCCGATCCCGCCGACCACGTCGCCCGCCTTGTCCCGGACACCGTTCACGGCCTCGCCGACGGCCTGGCCGGTGTCGTAGGCGGCCTGGCCCGCGCTGGTGACCGCGTCGACGACACCGCCCGGGTCGACGGTCACGTCGAACCCGACTTTGCCGCCCACCCCGAGGGCCGCACCCGCCGACGCGCCGATGTGGAACTTGCCGTCGTCACCCATGCCGAACTGCGCATCGGCGGAGGCACCGACACCGGCCCACGCCTCACCGTTCACACCGGCACCGACACCGGCGACCTCGCCGCCGACATCACCACTGGCCTTGGCACCGGCGAACGCCTCGGCACTGACGTCGGCCCCGGTGAGCCCGACACTCGCGTCGGCGGAGGCCTCGGCGCCCGCCATCGCCTCGCCGCTGGCCGACACGCTCGCGTGATCGCCCAGGTTCACCTCGCCCGCGGCGTCGGCCTTGGCACCCACGAACGCCTCGGCACTGGCCTGCGCCCCGAGCGCGTCGACGCTCGCCTGCGCACCGGCCTCGGCACCGTAGAAACCGCTGGCGTTGCCGCTGCCCGACACACCCATGCCGGTGTCGAACTCACCGGCCACCTCGCCCTTGGCCAGGTACGCCTCGGCGTTGGCCCCTGCCGCGAAGCCGTCCTCGGTGACCTCGGCGTAGGCGCCCGACTCGGCACCGAGGAGCGAACCGGAACCGGAGGCCCCGACCGACATCGGCCCCGCGCCCGCGCCGACCTCGAAGTCGCCGCCCATGACCTCGGTGCCTGCGCCGACCTCGTGCCGCACCGGGTCGATGCCCAGCATGCCCGGCCCCGGCAGCGGGATGCCCAGGCTGTCGAACAGGTCACGGGCGCCGTCGTGCATGAGCTTGTCGGCCGGTTCGTCGCCGACCGTGTTCTGGTAGCTGCGGTTGCCGTTCTCGTCGGTCTGCCAGCCACCCGGGTCGACGTCCTCCCACTGGCCGGTCTCCGGGTTGAACCGGCGCTGCGTCTGCCGGTTGTCGGCCCCGAACTCCTGCTCGCCGAAGGAGTGGGAGAACCGGCCCCCCTCGTCGTGGGTGAGGCCGAGCGCCATGGCGATGATGCCGCCCTCGGCGGCCACGGCCTTCCTGGCGGCGTCGAGGATCTGCTGCGCCTCGGCCATCGCCGGGGCGCCAGGGTCCTGGAACGGCCCGATCGGCGCGGCCAGGGGCCCGCCGACCATCGGCCCCAGCGCACGCAGCGCGTCGTACTGCGCCTTCGCTGCCCTGCTGGCGGCCCGCGCCTGGTGGTACAGCTCGATGGCGCGCTGCGCCTCGCCCTGTCCCCACGTCAGGACGTCGGCGTAGTCGGCGAGCTTCTCCCCGCCCTGTCCGAGCGCCTCGACTGCCTGCCCCCACTTGGGCGGTTCCTCGGAGAACACCGACCGGAACGTCGAGGCCGCGTCCCCGATCCAGCCGACCGGGTCGATCGTTCCGAGCGACGAGCCGATCTGGTCGGCCACGTTGATCGGGTCGACCAGGCTGCTCAGATCCGTCGAAATGGCCTCCGGTTCGCCCGGGACGAGCGCCTTCGGGTCGTCGGTCTGCCCCAGCTGTGCCACCATCACCGCTCCTGTCCCTCGCCGGCGGCACCGCCACCGAGAACGCCACTGATCCCGCCTGCGACACCACCGGCGACCGCGCCCCCGGCCGCGCCCGCGAGGCCACCCGCCACACCGCCGACCGCGCCGCCGACGGCACCGCCTGCCGCTCCGCCGGCCAGGATGCCCCCGGCCGCGCCTTCCACGGCTCCGCCGAGCGTGCCGAGCGTCGACTGGGTGTCGCCGTCCGATTCGGCGTACCTGCTCGCGGCCGCCCCCAGCTGGCCGCCGAGCTCCTCGGCCTTGCCCTTGAGCCCTTCGAAGTGCTTGCGCATGCCCTCGATGTAGCGCTGCCATGCCTGTTGCACCGCGTCGTGGCCGTAGTCCCCGCTCGGGCCCTGCCACGAGAGGTTCGCGGCACCGCCGACCGTCTCGCCGATCCGTCCGGCCGTCCCGCGGAGTTCGTCGGGTACCGCGTCGAAGCCTGCCATCGTCCCCAGCCCCTTTGCCCTGTGCGGTGGGCCTCTCGCCCATCGCCTGCTCTCTGCCGGTCCCCCCCTGCGTATAACTACGCAGACGCCGATATCGGCCTGCCGGTTCCGTGTTCGGCCGAGAATTTCCGACCTCGGGGCACGGGCGGGCGGGAACGGACGAGAAAAGGGCGGGCCGGGAATCCCTCCCGGCCCGCCCTTCGGTGGCGGATGACCTCGCGCGTCAGTGCAACCCGTCGGCCAGCCTGCCCGCGAGCAACTGCGCGAACCGGTGCGGATCGGGCAGCTCCTCCCCCTCGGCCAGCAACGTCGTGCCGTACAGCAGGTGCGCGATGTCGGCCAACGACGGGTCGTCGGCGTTCTTCGCGTGGGCCTCGCGCAGCCCGGTGACCAGCGCGTGCTCCGGGTTGATCTCCAGAATGCGCTTGATGTCGGGCAGCGGCTGGCCCATCTGCTTGTAGATGCGCACCAGCTCCGGGCTCAGGTCGCCCTCGTCACCGACGATGCAGGCGGGCGAGGTGGTCAGCCGCGACGACAGCCGCACGTCCTTGACGTGGTCCGACAGCGCCCCGCGCAGCCACTCCAGCAGACCCGCGAACTCCTCCTTGACGCTCTCGTCGGCCGCGTCGTCGCCGGAGTCGAGGTCGACCTCGCCCTTGGCGATGGACCGGAAGGTCTTGCCCTGGAACTCGGCGCCCGACTCGACCCACATCTCGTCGATCTGGTCGGTCAGGATGAGCACCTCGACGCCCTTGCTGGTGAAGGCCTCCATGTGAGGCGACTTCTCCACCATCTCCCTGGACCGCCCGGTCAGGTAGTAGATGTGCTCCTGGTCGTCGGGCATGCGCTCGACGTACTCGGCGAGCGTGGTCTGCTGCTCGGCCGAGTGGGTCGAGTCGAACGAGGCGATCGCCAGGATGTCGGAGCGGTTGTCCGGGTCGGTGACCAGGCCTTCCTTGACGCACGTGCCGAACTGGCTCCAGAACGTGCGGTACTTGTCCCGGTCGGCCTGCTCGTCGGAGTTCAGCAGCCCCGACACGGTGGACAGCACCTTCTTGGCGAGCCTGCGCTGCATCGCGCGGATCTGCCGGTCCTGCTGCAGGATCTCGCGCGAGACGTTCAGCGACAGGTCCTGGGCGTCGACCACGCCCTTGACGAACCGCAGGTACTCGGGCATGAGCTCTTCGCAGTCGTCCATGATGAACACGCGCTTGACGTAGAGCTGTACCCCGCGTTTGGCGTCGCGGGTGAACAGGTCGAACGGCGCGCGCGACGGCAGGAACAGCAGCGCCTGGTACTCGAACGTGCCCTCGGCCTGGAGCCGGATCGTCTCGAGCGGGTCGGCCCAGTCGTGGCTGATGTGCTTGTAGAACTCGTGGTACTCGGCGTCGGTGACCTCGCTGCGCGGTCGAGCCCACAGCGCCTTCATCGAGTTCAGCGTCTCGGTCTCGCGGACCGTCGTCGACTCGCCGTCCTCGTCCTCGGCCGGCTTGACCCGCTCGACCTCCATGCGGATCGGCCACGCCAGGAAGTCCGAGTAGCGGGTCACGATCCGCCGCAGCACACCGGTGTCGGTGTAGTCGTGCATGCCGTCGTCGGTGTCGACCGGCTTGAGGTGCAGGGTCACGGCCGTGCCCTGCGGAGCGTCCGGCACGTCGGCGACCGTGTAGGTCGACTCGCCCTCCGACTCCCAGCGCGTCCCCGTCGACTCGCCCGCCTTCCGCGTCACGACGGTGACCTTGTCGGCGACCATGAACGCCGAGTAGAAGCCGACGCCGAACTGGCCGATGAGCTCACTGCCCTGTGTCTGCTTGGCTTCCTGCGCCTCCTTGGCCGACTTGAGCTTCTCCAGCAGCTCGGCGGTGCCGGAACGGGCGATGGTGCCGATCAGGCCCACCACGTCCTCGCGCGACATGCCGATGCCGTTGTCGCGCACCGTGAGCGTGCGCGCGGCCGGGTCACGCTCGAGCTGGATGTGCAGATCCGTGGTGTCGACGTCGAGATCCTTGTCGACGAGCGATTCGAGCCGGAGCTTGTCCAGCGCGTCGGACGCGTTCGACAGCAGTTCCCGCAGGAACACGTCCTTGTCCGAGTAGATCGAGTGCACCATGAGCCGCAGCAGCTGCTTCGCCTCGGCCTGGAACTCCCGTGTCTCGGACTCCTGCATCACCTGTTCGGCCATCTGCGATGGAACCCCCTTGCCTGACACCCGGTATGAACGGTGACGTCCTTGCGCCCGTAGAAGATACGCGCCCCGCCACGCGCGCCGAGCAGGAACGGCAACGAAACGTGGCCGGTGTCCCTGCGGGGCAGGAACACCGGCCACGGTGTGCGGGATACGGCCTGCGGCGAGGAACCGCCACGGCCCGCCGTCAGTGCTCGTGCAGCGTGCCGCTGAGCTCGTTGGGCGCCTGGTCGAGGTCCGCGGTCCCGGTGACCTCACCGGATTCCAGGTCGACCGCGTGCAGCTGCTTCTCGCCGGGATCGGAGACGTACGCGGTGCTGCCGCGGACGAAGATCGCCGGACGCGGCTCCTGCCACTCCATCGGCTCGCTCCACTCGCCGATCACGTCGATCGAGTCGGTCAGCTCCCCCGACGTCTCGTCGATGACGTGGATCTTGCCGTCGGTGCCGAGCACGAGAGCCTCGCCCTCGGGACCGCGGGCCAACGAGCGGACCGTGTAGCTGGCGGGCAGCTTCACGCGCTCGAGCTTCTTCTTCTCGGTGTCCACGAGCGCCACCTCGGTCGGGCGCTCGAGCTCGGCGTCCTCGTCCTGCTTGTAGTCGCCGAGGATGATCGGCGACTCGGGCGAGCCGGACTGGTTGCCGATCCGGCCGTACTCGGTCGGGCTGTCGACCTTGGTGATCTCGCCATCTTTGTAGATGAGCACACCGTCCTCGCAGCCGACGGCGATGGCCTCACCCTGCGCGGCGGACTCACCGTGCACCTCCGGGCAGTCCTCGTTGCGCGTGACCTCCTCGCGATTCTCGTCGAGCACCGCGATGCCGTTGCGCTCCTCCTCGTCGCCGAGCGTGACGACCATCCCGCCGTTCTCGAGCTCGACGGCGACACCGTGGTGCGGGTGCTCGGTGGTGTACTCCTCGGTCTCGGGCATCCCGTCACCGAGGTCGTGCGGGTCGAAGCTGCGCACCTCGCCCGTGCCGTCCGTGAACAGCACCGTGCGGCCCGCGTGCCGTACGACGTGGCCGGGTTCGGCGCCGGGGAACGCCACGTCGGTCATCTCGCCCGCGACGGCGTCGAAGAGCTGGAATCCCTCCGACGTGGACACCACGACGTGCCGGTCGTCACCCGCCGGGTTCAACCGGTTGAACCCGTCCAGTTCCACGTCGGCCTGGACCTCGAGGGTGTTGCCGTCGAGCACGTACATGCCGCCGTCGTAGGTCACCGTCACCGGATCGGCGATGTTCTTGCCGCCACCCTGCTGACCTCCGCCGCCCTCACCACCGGCCTCGTCGGTGCCGCAGGCGCCGACGAGGCCGAGCATCGCAGCCGTCGCGGACACCGCCGCGATCCGTCCCTTTCGGACACTACGGTTCATCATTCTCCTCTTCCGTTACCGGGAACTTCGTGTTCGCGGTCTTGCACACGTCCCCGGCGGGTTCCGGCGTCAGTCGCCGGTCAGGCCGCCGACGATCGCCTCGGTGTTGGCGCGCATCATGTCCACATAGGTCGGTGCGCCGCCGTCAGGTCCGGTCAAGGACTCGGAGAACAGCGACTCGACCTGCACGTCGATCCCGGCGTGGTCGGCGAGTACCTTGGCCAGCCGGTCGGGTTGCGACGAGTCGGCGAAGATCGCGCGCACGCCCGCGTCCCGCACGGTTCCCGCCAGGTCCTCCAGGTCGGAGGCACTCGGCGAGGCCAGCGTGGTTCCGCTCGGGATCACCGCGCCGAGCACGTCGAAGTCGTACCGTTCGGCCAGGTAGCCGAACACGTGGTGGTTGGTCACCAGCGTGCGCTTCTCGTCGGGGATCTTCCCTAACTGTCCGGTCATCCACTCGTCGAGCTCGTCGAGTTCGCCGAGGTAGGACTCGGCGTTGGCGCGAACCTTCTGCTCGTCCACACCATCCACATCGGACACGATGCGGTCAGTGATGATCTCGACGGCGGTGCGCACCCGTTCCGGGTCGGTCCAGAAGTGCGGATCCTTCTGCCCCTGTGAGCCACCGTCGGAGTAGCTGATCGGGTCGACCTCCTCGCCGACGGCCAGGTCGGGCACACCCTCGGCGACGGCGGCGTCGACGTTGCGCTGCACGCCCTCCTCCAGCCCGAGTCCGTTGTGGATCACCAGACCGGCCTGCTCCAGCGCGGCCGATTCCTGGGCGGAGATCGCGAACGAGTGCGGATCGGCGTTGGGTTTCATCAACACGGTTACGTCGGCCTCGTCCCCGACGATCTCCGAGGTGATGTCGCCGAGGATGTTCGTCGTCACGACCACGCCCGCACCGTCCTGGCCGTCCGAGCCGGCCGCGGAGCAGCCACCGAGGACCAGCGCCAGCACCGAGGCGCCCGCGGCCACGAGCCTCAGCCGCGCCCTCATCGTCCGGTCTCCGTCAGGTGCGCGGGCGCCACGTCCACGTCGAGCGTCCTGGCCACCCGCAGCTCGTCGTTGTAGTCGACCTCGTGGACCTGCTGCGCCGCCACGTCGTTGACGTAGGCACGGTTGGTATCGACGGCGATCGTCGCGCCGTCCCGCACGTCGCCGTCGACGAGTTCCTGCGAGGCCTGCTGGTCACCGGACTCCGGGTCATAGGCGTGCAGCACGCCGTCGTCGGTCAGCACCAGCACCGGGACGTCCTCGCCCACGGCCGCGACGGCCGCCACCGGCGCTTGCGTCTCGATCCGGTGCCAGCTTCCCTCACCGGCGTCGAGAACCCACACCTCGTCCTCGCCTGCCGCGGCCGCGAGCACGCTGCTTCCGGGACGCTGTCCGAAGGTGCCGAGCGATTCCGACGGCCCCGAGCCGGGGTAGGCGATCTGCTCACCGGAGAACGTGTCGTCGTCCTCGTCCACGAGCACGGCTCCGTCGGCGCAGCCGACCACCACGCCGCGGGTCGTGACCGCAGCGTCGCGGGGATCGGTGCACGTCGCGTCGAGGTCGGCGACGTCCTTGCCGTCCCGGTCCCGCACCACGATGCCGCCGGATCCGGCCACGACGACGTGCTGTTCGTACGGCACGGCGATCCCGTCGACGGTCCCGGTCTCGGCGACCTCACCGTCCTCGAGCTTCTCGCGGTCGAGCAACACGGTCGTGCCGTCGTCGCGAGCCAGCGCGGTCGTCTTCGTGTCGGACCACGCACCGGTGACGGTGCCGTCGATCGCACCCGCCTCGGCGATCTTCGCCCGGTAGTAGTGCTTGTGGTCGCCGTGGTCGACCGTCCACACACCACTGTCGATCACGCGGGTGCGGTCGCCGGAGGGAAGATAGGCGAACCGGCCGTCGGTGATCGCGCCGCTCGCGGCCGCTCCGCCGTCGAGCTCGGTAACGTCCCCGGACAGCAGGTCGAGCACGCCGACCTTCCCGCCGTCGGCGTCGGCCAGCACGAGGCGCGACTGCGGTTCGCTCGCCTCCTCCGCCCCCTCCACATACCCGTGGGGCTTGGCCGACGCCCCGGATTCGGCCTGGTCTCCGGGATCTCCGGAGCCTCCGCCGCCGCACGCCGCGGCGAGCAGTCCGCACAGGACGATGGCGGGCACGGATCTTCCGACGGATGTCGTCACACGCTGAGTCACGATGTCCTTTCGAGGGTTCTTCGAGTGGTGGTGCGCGCGACGCGGCCGCGCGCACGGGACAGGGATGCGGAGGCGGCGAACAGCGCCACCGAGGTGATCGCGATCGTCGCGCCGGCGGCGGTGCCCGCGTGCCACGAGATGAGCAGGCCCGCGGCCGTCGCCAGGCTTCCGAGGAGCGCGGCGATCAGCATGATCATCGGGATGCGGTCGGCCCAGAACATCGCCGCGGCGGGCGGTGCCACGAGCAGGCCGACGACCAGCAGCGTGCCGACGACGTGCAACGACGACACGATCGCCAGGCTCAGCAGCAACATCAGCGCACCGTGGGCGACGCGCGGGCGGAGTCCCAGTGCGGTCGCGGTGCGCGGATCGAAACTGAGGGCGACGAACGCGCGATGCCCCGCGGCGCACACCACCGCCGCGACGCCGAGCGCCACGGCCAGTTGCACGAGGTCCGGACCACGCACGGCCAGCACGTCGCCGAAGAGGATGCTCGTCAGATCGACGGCGAACGAGCGCGAGTAGGACACGATGATCACGCCGAGCGCAAGCATGCCCACGAACAACAGGCCGATCGCGGTGTCCTGCGCGAACCGCCGTGAGCGGCCGAGAACCGTGACCCCGGCGGCCATGACGACGGCACTGACGGCACCGCCGAGCATCAGGTTCCAGCCGGACAGCGACGCGACCGCGACACCCGGCAACATGCCGTGCGCCATCGCCTCGCCGAGGAAGGCCATCCCGCGGACCACGACCCAGGTGCCGGCGAGCGCACAGATCATCGACACCAGAACGCCGCCCCACAGCGCCCGCTGCACGAAGGACACCTCGAACGGCGCGATCAACCACTCCACGGCGTACACCTTAAAATGAAAACGAATTTCATTACAATGCGTGAAGCGGGACAACTCGGGAGAGGCATGACACAGACGACGGGCGGAGCCGAATCGGATACCCGCCGTGACACCGGCGGGCACACGGCCGACGGCGGAGTGACACTCGAGGGCCTCAGCGCCGGTTACGACGGCACGCCCGTGCTCACCGACGTGTCGGCCCAACTGCCGCGCGGGGCGGTGACCGCGATCGTCGGACCCAACGGCGCGGGGAAGTCGACCCTGCTCGGAGCGATCGCCGGAGTGGTCCGGACCACGGCAGGGACGGTGCGGCTGCCCTCGGCCGTCCGGCCCGCACTCGTGGTGCAGCAGTCCCGCGTACCGGAGCGGCTGCCCATCACCGTCCGCGACGCGGTCCGCATGGGCCGCTGGGCACACCGCGGGCCGTGGCGCCGGCTTCGCCGGGAGGACCACGAGCGTGTCGCCGAGGCGCTCACCCGCCTCGGGATCGCCGACCTCGCCGACCGCAGGCTGAGCGCACTGTCCGGTGGACAACGCCAGCGCGCCCTCATCGCGCAGGGTCTCGTTCAGGACTCGCCCGTGTTGCTGCTCGACGAGCCGGTCGCGGGCCTCGACGTCACCGCCCAGGAGACGATCGCCGACGCACTGCGGGAGGCGGCCGACAATGGCACCGCCACCGTCCACGTCACCCACGACCTCGCCGCGGCCGAGGACGCGGACCACTGCCTGCTGCTGTCCGGCGGCGCGCTCGTGGGACAGGGCACGCCACGCGAGGTGCTCACCGACTCCGCCGTCGACCTCGCCTGGGGTCTCGGCCGCAGGCGCCGCGCCTCCCGGCCGGAGCGGTGATCCGCACCGCCACGCACGCCCGATGACGCACGGCAGCCGCGCGCCCGCGTGACCTCACCCACTCCGCGGTGTACGCCCTGCGCCCGACCGTTCAGCATGCGTACACACGGGTGTGGTGAGGCATGACCGCCGCACCGGCTACGGACGCGAGGAGGCGCTCATGGTCACCGATCGGTCGGCATCCGCGTCGTCCGAGTCGTCCCCACCGACTGCCTCATCGGCATCGTCCGCGCCTCCCGGGTCCGCTGGGTCCGCTCGGCCGTCCGGGTCTTCCGGGGCCGCTGGGCCGTCCGGGTCCCCTGCCGGGACCGGCACGGCACCCCGGTTCGAACGTCCGTCGTGGCCGCCGCCGGGACTGGGCAAGTTGCGCCGGGATTCGGGCGTGTCCTACCTCGCGAACGGCCTCATCGGGCTCGTGTTCGCCGCGACCGGCCCGATCGCGGTGATCATGACCGTGGGCGTGCAGGGCGGACTGTCGACCCCGCAACTGTCGTCGTGGATCTTCGGGATCTTCTTCCTCAACGGCCTGCTCACGGCGCTCGCATCGTGGCTCTACCGCCAGCCGCTGGCGTTCTTCTGGACCATCCCCGGCACGGTGGTCGTCGGCGGCTCGCTCGACCACCTCACCTGGCCCGAGGTACTCGGGGCCTTCGCGGTCACCGCACTGGTCATCCTCGCCGTCGGCCTCACCGGCTGGGTGCGCCCGGTGATGGCCGCACTCCCGATGCCCATCGTGATGGCGATGGTCGCAGGCGTGTTCCTCCAGTTCGGCCTCGACCTGGTGGGCGCGTTCGGTCTCGACGCCGCCGTGGCCGTACCCATGGTCGGGGTGTTCCTCCTGCTCAGCGTGGTGACCACGCTGGGACGACGACTGCCACCGATCCTGGGTGCGCTCCTCGCCGGTGTCGCGGCCGTCGCACTGTCCGGCCGTTTCCAGCCGCCGGCAGGCGAGGCCGGGTGGTTGGCACAGCCGATGCTCCAGGCCCCGCAGTGGTCCTGGCAGGCGATGGTCGAGCTGGTCGTACCGCTCGTCGTCACGGTCCTGGTCGTGCAGAACGGGCAGGGAATCGCCGTACTGAGCCAGGCGGGACACCGGCCGCCGATCAATGTCGCCACGGTGGCGTGCGGCCTGTGGTCACTGCCCGCGGCGGCCGTCGGCGCGGTCTCGACGTGCCTGACCGGGCCGACGAACGCACTGCTCACCGCGTCGGGGCAACGCCACCGTCACTACGTGGCCGGCGTCGTGTGCGGGGTGCTGGCGATGATCGTCGGCTTGCTGGCACCGGCGTTCGTCCGCCTGATGCTGGCGACGCCGGAAGCGTTCGTCGCCGTCCTCGGCGGCCTGGCGATGTTGCGTGCCCTGCAGGGTGCGTTCGTCACCGCGTTCGGCGGGCGCTTCACCCTCGGCGCCCTCGTGGCACTCCTGGTGACCGTGTCCGGCGTGACACCGCTGAACATCAGCGCCGCGTTCTGGGGCCTCGTCGCGGGCATGGCCGTGTCGGCCCTCATGGAACGCGACGACTTCGCCGCCGCGACGACTTCGCCGCGGCGGCGGCCGACCGCGCGGCGGCGTGAGCCCGCTCAGTCCTGGTCCGGCCCCGTCTCGCCGGCGAGGAACCGTTCGAACTCGTCGGCCAGGTCGTCGCCGGTCGGCATCTCCTCGCCGCCGACCAGCAGGTTGTTCTCCGACGAGGTGAACGCGTCGTACTGCTGCTCGAGGCTGCGGACCACGTCGGCGGCCTCGTCCGAGTCCGACACCTGCCGGTTGATCTCGACCTCCGCACGCCGCGCCGACTCACGCAGGGCGTCGTCGGGCAGCGTCAGACCCGACACCTTCTGCACCGCGTCGACCAGCGTGAGCGCCGCCTGCGGATACCGCGACTGCGACAGGTAGTGCGGCACGTGCGCCGCGAACCCGACCGCGTCGTGGCCCGCCTGGCCGAGGCGGTACTCGACCAGCGCCTCCGCGCTGCCCGGCACCTGCGTGCGGTTGAAGGTGGGGCTGAACTGCCGCACGAGGTCGGTGCGGGTGCCGTGTGCCGTCACTCCCAGCGTGCGCGTGTGCGGCACGGCCATCGGAATGCCCTGGAACTGCACGCTCAGGCGCACGCGCCACCGCTCGACGAGCCTGCGCACCGCCTCGGCGAACGCCTCCCACTCCCGATCCGGTTCCGGACCGCTCAGCAGCAACATCGGTGTCTCGTCGGCGTCGTGCAGCAGCCGGACCGTCAGTTCCGGCGCGTCGTAGTCGGCCCAGCTGTCGCCGTCCCACGTCATCACGGGCCTGCGGGAGCGGTAGTCGATCAGCCGGTCGACGTCGAACCGCGCGACGACCGGGCCGTCGAACGCCTCCGTCAGGTGCTCGGTCAGCAGCTCGCCCGCGCTGCCCGCATCGACATAGCCGTCGAGGTGGTACAGCAGCACCGCGCCGTCGAGCACGGGCACATCCGAATCGACCAGGTACAACTCGTCCGCATCGGCCATCTCGACACCTCTCTGTTCGCCCCCCACCGCGTCGGCGGGCGCCGGCCCGCCGACCCTCCGATGGACGGTCGTCGGCGCCTCAGTGCGCTCGACCTACCGCTGCTTCCTCGGCTTCTTCTCCCGGACCCGCACGTTGATGCGCACGGGCGATCCGCGGAAGCCGAAGCGTTCCCGGAACTTGCGCTCGACGAACCGGCGGTAGCCGGCCTCGAGGAAGCCCGTCGTGAACAACACCAACGTGGGCGGCCGGATTCCCGCCTGGGTGGCGAAGAGCACCTTCGGCTGCTTGCCGCCGCGCACCGGGGGCGGCGTGGCCGCCACCAGGTCCGAGAGCCAGCTGTTGAGCTGGCCGGTGGGCACCCGCTGGTCCCACGACTCCAGCGCCGTACGCAGCGCGGGCGCCAGCTTGCGCACCGCGCGCCCCGTCAGCGCGGACACGTTGACCCGCTCGGCCCACGGAACCCGGACCAGGCCGCGGTCGAGCTCGCGTTCGAGCTGGCGCCTGCGATCGTCGTCGACCAGGTCCCACTTGTTGAACGCCAGCACGAGCGCGCGCCCCGACTCCGCGACCATCGTGATGATGCGCAGGTCCTGTTCGGACAGTGGCTCGCTCGCGTCGAGCAGGACGATCACGACCTCGGCCGCATCGATGGCCGTCTTGGTGCGCAGTGACGCGTAGTACTCCATGCCGCTGGCCGTCTGCACCCGCTTGCGCAACCCCGCGGTGTCGACGAACCGCCACGCCTGCCCGTCGAGTTCGACGAGCGAGTCCACCGGGTCGACGGTCGTGCCCGCGACGTCGTCCACAACGGACCGTTCTTCCCCGGTCAGCTTGTTCAGCAGGCTGGACTTGCCCACGTTCGGCTTTCCGACGAGCGCCACCCTGCGCGGGCCCGACGAGGCGCCGAACGACTCGCGCGGCGCCTCGGGCAGCGCCTCCATGATCGCGTCGAGCAGATCGCCGGAACTGCGCCCGTGCAAGGCGCTCACCGGCCGCGGTTCACCGAGGCCGAGCGACCACAGGGATGCCGTCTCGGCGATCAGGCGCTGGTCGTCGACCTTGTTGGCGGCGAGGATCACCGGTCGCTTCGACCGGCGCAACACCTTGGCGACCGCCTCGTCGGTCGCGGTCGCCCCGACCGTCGCGTCGACGACGAGCAGCACGGCGTCCGATGTGGACATCGCCAGTTCCGCCTGGGCGGCGACCGACCCCTGCAGGCCGTCCGCGTCGGGCTCCCACCCACCGGTATCCACGACCGTGAACCGCCTGCCGCTCCACATCGCGTCGTAGGCGACCCGGTCGCGGGTCACGCCCGGCACATCCTGGACGACGGCCTCCCTGCGGCCCAGAATCCGGTTGACCAGGGTCGACTTGCCCACGTTGGGCCTGCCGACCACGGCCAGCACCGGCTGTGCCGCGACGGCGCCCTCGTCGTCGGCCCCGGCCTGTTCACCCAGTTCGTCGAGGCGGGCGAACTCGGCCTCGTCGGACCACGTGCCGTCTGCTTCGGTCATGGCTTTCGTTTCTCTTCCCTGTCGCTGTTCCTGGCCGCATCCACGTGCGCGACCAGATCGGCGAGCGTTCCGCGCAGGCGTTCGGTGGCCTCGGCCAATCCGCTCCGCCCACGTCCGACGTCCAGTGTGAACGGCTCCCCCGCCACCACGTCCACCACGGGACGGAGCCGTCTGCGCGTACGTTCCGGCGGGCGCAGCGTGCCGCGGACCGCGACCGGCTGCACCGCCGCGCCGGACATGCGCACGAGCCACGCCGCGCCGTGGTGCGCCGAGCTGACGTCGCCCGCGCCGCGCGTGCCCTCGGGAAACACTCCCACGAGCCCGCCGTCGGCGAGCACCCCGGTCGCCGTGGTCAGCGCCGTGCGGTCCGGCGCGCCCCGGGTGACCGGGACCTGGCCGATCCTGCGCAGCCACGGCCCGGCGACGCCGTCGAACATCTCGTCCTTCACGAGGAACACCGAACGCCGCGGCAATAATCCGAAGATCAGCTGCGGTTCGATCATCGTGCTGTGGTTGGCGACCAGCACCACGGGCCCGGTGCGCGGCACCCGGTCCATGCCACTGACCCGAAGCCGGTACGCCGGCCGGTAGAGATGCCGCGCGATCGTGCGCCCGACGTCGTGCAGCCAGGGCACCGAACCCTCGGGCAGTCCGCTCGCCGGGCCGCCGGATCCGGTCACCGGCACGCCTCCGCGGCCCGCGCACCCCGCACGTCCTGGTCGAGCAGCCCACGGTGGCCCGCCAGCTCGGTCAGCGCCGTGAGCACCTGCTCGATCGACAGCTCCGAGGTGTCGAGCTCGACCGCGTCGTCCGCGGGCCGTAGCGGCGAGGTCGCTCTCGTGGAGTCGAGTTCGTCCCTGCGCTGCACCGACGCCAGCACCGCAGCCTGGTCGACGGGACGTCCGGCGGCCGTGTCCTGCGCCCCGCGCCGCGCGGCCCGCACCTCGGAGGACGCGGTGAGGAAGACCTTCAGGGGCGCCTCGGGCGCGACGACGGTGCCGATGTCGCGTCCGTCGACGACGATGCCCCCGACCCGCTCCACCGTCTCGGCGATGATCGCGCGTTGCCCGCGCACCAGCAGCTCCCGCACCTCGGGCACGGCGGACACGGCCGAGACCGCGGCGTCGACGCGCGCCGTGCGGATGGCCTCCCCGACGTCGGTGCCGTCGAGGCGTGCACCCGGCGCGCCCGGGTCGGTCGCCACGTCCACCCGCACGCGCTCGGCCAGCGCCGCGACCGCCTCGGCGTCCGCGGGGTCGACGCCCGCGTCCAGCGCGGCGAGCGTCACGACGCGGTACATCGCCCCCGTGTCGAGGAACCCGGCTCCGAGGGTGGCGGCCAGCTTCCGCGCCACGGTGGTCTTGCCGGTGCCCGACGGTCCGTCGAGCGCGACCACCCCGCGTAGGACTCCCGTCACCGGTGTTCTCCTCAGCTACTCGCGTGCGTGTGTCCAGGTCGTCAGGCACGTCCCGCTGGCACGCTCACCCGCTCGCGAACCGCGCCCGTGCCGACGTCCCATTCTGCCTTCCGGTCACTTCCGCCCGGCACGCAGGCGTTCGGACAGCTCGTCCACGACCAGCGTCGACCGGTCGACCGCCCCGGTCCGGTAGGCCGCGCGGCCGAACAACTGCGACAGCACCGGGGCCGTGATCACCTGGAACAGCCCCGCCACCAGCAGACCCACCGCGTGCTGCTGCTCCAGCCGCACCGCCACGCCGGCCAGGATCAGCAGCAGTCCCAGTGTCTGCGGCTTCGTGGCCGCCTGCAGTCTGCTGAGGGTGTCGGGCAGGCGCACCATGCCCCACGCCCCGACCACACAGAACAGCGCGCCGGAGATGAGCAGCACCGCGCTGATCCAGTCCCCTGTGCTCACCGGTACTCCTCCCTCCGTTCGACGAGCCGGACGACCGAGATCGTGCCGACGAAGCCGAGCAGCGCCACCACCACGATGAGGGCGATGTAGATACCGCGCAGGGACATCGCCATGCCCACCGCCGTCCCGGCGACGATCAGGACCACCAGCACGTCCACGGCCAGGATGCGGTCCAGCGTGCGCGGGCCCCGCACGATCCGCACGAGGGTCAGCAGTCCGGCCAGCCCCAGCAGACCGAACGTGATCGCGAAGACGACGCTCATCGGTCCTCCCGCCTGGTGTCGTCGGTCCCCTCGGCACCGCTCCCAGCCGCCGTGTCCTCGGCGCTGTCCGGGGACACGGCGTCGGCGGCGTGCGCGGGCGCGTAGCCGTCCGTTCCCGCGCTACGGGAGGCGGCCTCCGACGCGGCCACCGCCTCGACGGGAGCCGGCCGCTGGGGGCGGCACACGGAGGAACGGTCGCGTTGCCGCTTCGCCTCCTCGGCGCGGCTGCGGGCCGCGGGCGCCTCCTGCTCGTCCCCGAACGCCCACACGACCGCGCGCTGCATGTCGATCACGTCGTCGTAGGCCTTGTGCGCGTCCTCGGCGGTGCGCACCCCGGTCCTGTAGACGTACCAGATGCCACCCGGCCGGTCGATCTGCAGCACGAACGTGCCGGGCGCGAGCGACACGACGTTCGCGGCGGACGCGATGACGTGGTCGACGTCCGAGAGCACCGGCACGGCGATGATGGCCGCCGAGACCCGGCCCGACGCCCGGATGCTGTCGACGAAGAACCGGAACGCCGAACCGAACAGGTCGATCACGACGTACACCGTCAGATACGCCAACCGATGCGGCCTGCGGAAGATGTTCCACCGGTGCGAGGGCAACGGGAACAGCACCAGGACCACGAGAGCCACGAGCAGGCCGTACACCGCCGTGGCGACGTCGAACGTCCCCCACAACAGCATCCAGACGATGACGAGCCAGATCACCAGCGACGGCGCGACGCGGGTGCCGGGCATGCTGCGCCGGGGCATCAGCCGTTCCCCTCTCCGAGCACCGCGGAGCGGTACCCCTCGTCGTGCAGCAGGTCGTGGGCGGCACGTTCGCTCATGTCGGCGAGCGGACCCGCGAACACGGCGATCAGCACGCTGATCAGCACGAGACCGCCGGTCGCCCCGAGCATCGCCGCCGACGTGGAGCCCGTTCCCACGGTCACGTCGTCGTTCGGGTCGGCGTCCGGCAACGGCTCGGTCGGCGGGCCCCAGAACGCACCCACCCAGATCTTCGTGACGGCGTAGAGCGTCAGCAAGCTCGTGAGGACGGCGCCCGCGGTCACCGCGATCGCCATCGGGGTTCCGCTCGCGGCGCCGGCCTGCAACAGGGCGATCTTGGCGACGAAGCCCGAGAACGGGGGGATGCCGGCGAGGCTCATCGCGGGGATGGCGAACAGCACGGCCACCAGTGGATACGCCCTGGCCACCCCCGACATCGCCTGCAACGACACGGTGCCGGTATGCCGAGTCACCAGACCGCTGACCAGGAACAACGCGCCCTGCACGGTGATGTGGTGCACCACGTAGAGGATCACGCCCGCGAGGCCGATCACGGTGAACAGCGCGAGCCCGAACAGCATGTAGCCGATGTGGCTGACCAGCAGGAACGACAGCATACGGTTGAGGTCGTTCTGCGCGATCGCGCCGAGTGCGCCGACGATCATCGTCACGAGCGCCACGCCCAGCAGCACCGCCCACGCGTCGTTGTGGACGAACACCAGCGTCTGGGTGCGGATGAGCGCGTACACGCCGACCTTCGTCAGCAGCGCCGCGAACACCGCGGTGATCGGCGCGGGCGCCGTCGGATAGCTGTCCGGCAGCCAGAAGTGCAGCGGGACCAGCGCCGCCTTGATGCCGAACACGATGACGACGAACAGCGCCAGGCTCGACTGCACCCCGGCGGGCAGTTCGGCGATCAGCTCCGGCATCGCGGCGAGGTTGACCGTGCCGGTGGCCGTGTAGACCAGCGCGATCATCGTGATGAACAGCAGCGACGACGTGAGACTCACGATCACGTACGTCATGCCCGGGCGAACCCGTTGCGCGGTCACGCGCCGCGTGATCAGCACGTACGAGGCGCCGAGCATGATCTCGAACGCGACGAACAGGTTGAACAGGTCGCTGGTCAGATACGCCAGGGACACACCGGCGCAGAGCACCAGGTACATCGGGTGGAAGGCGGTCGAGGCGGTCCTGCGCCCGAAGTCGGTGATGCGCTGACCGATCGAGAAGATCAGCACGGCCAGCGTGACGAGCGCCGACACCAGCAACAACAGCGAGGAGAGCCGGTCGGCCACGAGCGTGATGCCGAACGGCGGGCCGTAGCCGCCGAGTCGCAGGACCACCGGCCCCGTCTGGTCGGCGTGTACGAGCAGTACTGCCGCCACCACGGCGATCACCGAGAGCACGACCACGCCCAGCAACCGCTGCACGCGTGGCGACCGTCCGGCGACCAGCGAAAGGGCAGCCGCCAGCAGCGGCAGCAGCACGGGGAGTGCGACCAGGACACTCATCGGATCCGGGCCTCCTCGTGATCTTCGCCGGGCCTGCTCTCCGGCGCCTCTGGCGCCTCGAAACCGGCCACCCGTTCACCGTCGGGGGTCTCGTCCTCCGACTCCTGCTCGGCGAGTTCGGCCTCCGCGATCCGGCGGTCCTCGACGTCGTCCTGAACCTCGTCGTGGCCGAGCAGGGCCCACGACCGGTAGGCCAGCGCGAGCAGGAACGTCGTCATCGCGAACGTGATGACGATCGCCGTCAGCGCGAGCGCCTGCGGGAGCGGATCCACCATCTCCTCGATGAGCGCCGTGCCCACGAACGTCGGCTCACCGGGCGGACCGCCCGCCACCTGCAGAAACAGGTTCGCCCCATGGCCGAGAATGACGATGCCCAGGATTACGCGCATCAGCGAACGCTGCATGAGCAGGTAGAAGCCGATGGAGTACAGACCGGCGAGTGTGACGGCCATGGTGATGTTGATGGTCACGGCCGCCTCACCCTCTCTCTTCCTCGAGCGCCTCGTCGTCCACGCCGGGACCACCGACCTCCGTGCCCGCGCCGACCGTGCGGAGCAGATCCACGACCACCCCGATGATCAGCAGATACACACCGAGGTCGAGCAGCAGGTTCGAGGTGATCTTGAGCTCGCCGAGGACGGGAAGGTCCAGCTTCCAGATCGCCGACGCGAGCACCGGCTCGCCGAACAGGACCGGCACGAGCGCGGTGAGCACCGACAGTGCGAGACCGGCGCCGATCACCACAGGCGGGCGCACGCGCACCGTCATCGCGAGCTCGGCACTTCCGCCCGCCACGTAGCGGAGCACGAAGGCGAGACCGGCCACCAGTCCCCCGCTGAATCCGCCGCCCGCGTCGTTGTGGCCCGCGAGCAGCAGATACACGGAGAAGACGAGCACCGTGGGGAACAGGATGCGGGCCAGCACCTCGAGCAGCATCGACCGAGGCCACGAATAGGCGTCCTGCTCGGTCATCAGCCAGCGTTCCCGCGGCGTGTCCCATTCGGTCCAGGGAACGGGTTCGCGTACGGGGTCGGGGCGGTCGCTCACGACGTCACCTCCGGCGTATCGGCAGCGGACGTGGTGTCGGAGCCGGCGTGGTCCGGCTCGGCCGACCGGTCACGCTCGCCCGGCTCCGGACCACCCCGTTTCCGCGACCGTGCCAGGATCAGGCTGGCCGCTCCCGTTGCCGCGACCGCGAGCACGGTGATCTCGCCGATCGTGTCGAACGCACGGAAGTCGACGATGATGGCGTTGACGACGTTGGTGGCTCCGGTCTCGTCCTCGGCGCGCTGGATGTACTCCCGGCTCCCCTCCGGCATGCCCGAGGTGTATCCGGAGTAGAGCACCGCGAGCACGGCCACGAACGTCCCGGCCGCCACGGAGACGATCGCCTTCGGCCAGCGCCCGTGCACGTAGCCGCGGTTCTCGATGAACCGCGGCGGGAAGCGGCGAATCACGAAGACGAACACGACGAGCGTGAGCGTCTCGACGAGGAACTGTGCCAGCGCCAGATCGGCGCCGCCGTCGACGACGAACCAGGCGCCGATGCCATAGCCGACGACACCGGCCAGCAACACCGCGGTGAGCCGCCGGCGCGCGATCAGAGCCGTCACCGCCGCGGCCAGCACCAACACCGACAGCGGCAGCTGCAGCCAGTTGTCCACGAGGCGAAGCTCGCCGAACTCCACGCCGCCGGACAGCAGGCCCGCACCGGGAACGACGACGAGTGTGGTGAGGATGACGCCGAGATACACGGGAAGCGAACCGACCTGGATCCGCCCGGTCACTCCCTGTGCGAGGAACTCGAGGCTCTCGACCGACTTGGTGTACCAGGTCTGTGCCCGCAGGGGCGCCGGAACGTAGCCGCCGAGCCGCTGCAGCCCGGCGTAGCGATGCACCAGGAACCCGACGACGACGATGCCCACGCTGATCAGCAGTGCCGGAGTGATGCCGTGCCACAGCGCGAGGTGGTATCCGGGGTGACTGCCGTAGCCGTCCGCGTACCCGGCTTCCATCGGCTCGATCACCTCGGGCACGAACGCGAGCACCAACCCGGCGAGCGCCGGGATCGCGACCAGTCCGGTCATCAGACGTCCGCACGGCACGGGCTCCGCCGCCGCCATGTCGGGCTTGGTGCCGAACGCCCCGCGGAGGAATCGCAGGCTGTAGGCCACGGTCAGCACCGAGCCGATCGCCACGCCGACGCCGATGACCTGATCGAGGGTGTCGCCGCCGAACAGCGCTTCGAGCGCGACCTCCTTGCCGATGAAGCCCAGGAGCGGGGGCAGGCCGGCCATGGACATCGCGGCGAACGTCGCCAGGGTCGTCAGCGTTCGCCATTGCCTGCCGAGACCGGAGAGCTCACGGATGTCGCGAGTGCCCGCGCGCTTGTCGATGATGCCCACGGTCAGGAACAGCGCGGATTTGAACAGTCCGTGCGCGAGAATCAGGGTGCCCGCCGCGAGCGCCGACATCCACGTGCCGGAGCCCAGCATGATCATGAGGAAGCCCAGTTGGCTGATCGTGCCGTAGGCCAGCAGTGTCTTGAGGTCGTACTGGCGCAGGGCGCGGAACCCACCGAGCAGCATCGTCCACAGGCCGCACACGACCACGGGAATCCACCACGCGGGGTGATCGGCGAATCCGGGCGAGAACCGCGCGACCAGGTAGACGCCTGCCTTCACCATCGCGGCCGCGTGGAGATACGCACTCACCGGGGTCGGCGCCACCATCGCGCTCGGCAGCCACGGGTGGAACGGCACCTGCGCGGACTTGGTCAGCGCTCCGAGCAGGATCAACAGCAGGGCCGCGGTGACGATCCCGCCCGACGGCGGGTCCGCCAGGATCTCGGAGATGCGCATCGTGCCGGCCGCGGTGCCCAGCAGGATGAGCCCGAGCAGCATCGCCAGGCCACCGAGCGTCGTCACCAGCAGCGCCTGCGTCGCCGACTTGCGCAGCCGCTTCGCGACGCCGTCCCCTCCGACCAGCAGGAAGGAACACACCGTGGTGAGCTCCCAGAACAGGTACAAGGAGATGACGTCGTCGGCCAGGACGAGGCCCAGCATCGCGCCGGCGAACGTCACCAGCAGTGCCGAGTCGCGAGCGGCGGTGCGGTGGTCGTCGGCCTTGGCGTACTGGGAGTAGTAGCAGAGCACGACCGTGCCGATGCCGCTGACCAGCAGGATCAGCAGCAGGGCCAGTTCGTCGAGCCGCGCGGTGAACTCGAG
>Ga0079224_100000526_pt1 | contig 37923 bp, 31 predicted proteins | sample Stecom2015_FD_80414 | JGI IMG/M metagenome (GOLD analysis project Ga0079224, IMG submission 80414) | Agricultural soil microbial communities from Utah to study Nitrogen management - Steer compost 2015 | ecosystem: Environmental > Terrestrial > Soil > Agricultural land | place: USA: Utah... | reverse complement strand
CCCACATTTTCAATCCATTTTCCGGGAGATTTGGTGGTGTCTGTAATGGAATATCCAAATGGATCTTTCGTGTCAATAATGATTTTTCTAACGATTTTACCTCTATAAGCGCTATAGTTTATCTCAGAATCATTATCCTTAAAAGGAACGGCATCTGTGGTGCGTTTAAAAAGCCAGTTGTACACCGTTCTGGTAAATTTCCTTTTGGCAGAATAACTTTGGATACGGGAATAAAAATCGGTGCTGTCATTAACCTTTCTCGTTGAATCTGTTTTTTGCTCTAGGTCCTTCTTTCTGGAATAATCCTCTATATTCTCGTAAAGAGCAGTGGTGTCTTTTTTTATTTTATTCTCTTGAGCAAAGAGATTAAATGCTGAAATAAATGCTACGATAATCACTAATTTGTTCAACGGCATTGGCAAAAGATTTCAACTTCAAATGTATAATAAAGCCCTATATAAATGACTTTTGGTGAAAAACCTTAAGAAAGATTTTGCGAAGTCTTAATACATGACAAAGGGGAATCGATTCGATTATTTTGAAACATTGTACCTTTGTAAGTCTTTAAAAAAATATTTACAAGACCTTAAAACCCCAATATAATGAGCAAAAATCAAAGCAAACGCCGAGAGGCTCTTCTTTATCACGCCAAGCCGAGACCCGGAAAGATCGAGGTAGTTCCCACAAAAAAATATGCGACCCAAAGAGATTTGTCTTTGGCATATTCTCCATGGGTGGCTGAACCATGTCTGGAAATCAATAAAAAAACTGAAAACGTTTACAAATACACCAATAAGGGGAATCTAGTAGCAGTTATTTCAAACGGTACTGCAGTATTGGGATTGGGAAACATTGGTCCCGAGGCCTCAAAACCTGTGATGGAGGGGAAGGGATTGCTTTTCAAGATTTTTGCAGATGTTGATGTTTTTGATATTGAAATCAACACCGAAAATGTCGATGAATTTATAGAAACGGTCAAAAGGATTTCTCCAACTTTTGGCGGAATTAATCTGGAAGATATTAAAGCACCTGAAGCTTTCGAAATAGAAAGAAGATTGAAAGAAGAGCTTGATATCCCGGTGATGCACGATGATCAACATGGAACGGCTATTATTTCTGCCGCTGCACTTCTAAACGCTTTGGAACTGGCAAACAAACAGATTGATGAAGTCACTATCGTAGTCAGTGGAGCCGGAGCTGCAGCTGTTTCTTGTGCCCGATTATACAAAGCCTTTGGAGCTAAAGGTGAAAACATGATGATGCTGGACAGCAAAGGTGTTATTCGTAAAGATCGGGAAAACCTTTCTGAAGAAAAAGCAGAATTTGCTACCCATAGAGACGCCAATACTTTGGAAGAAGCCATAAAAGGTGCCGATGTATTTATAGGTTTATCTATTGGAGATATACTTAGTCCGGAAATGCTTAAAAGCATGGCGCCAAATCCCATTGTTTTTGCCATGGCTAATCCGGATCCGGAAATTGATTACGATTTGGCCGTTGCCACCCGAGAGGATATTATTATGGCTACGGGAAGAAGCGACCATCCTAATCAGGTAAATAACGTTCTTGGTTTCCCCTTCATTTTTAGAGGTGCACTTGATGTGCGTGCTACCAAAATTAATGAAGAAATGAAGATGGCTGCTGTTAGAGCATTGGCAGATTTAGCGAAAGAGCCCGTTCCCGAGCAAGTGAATATTGCCTATGGAGAAACCAAACTTATTTTCGGAAGAGAATACATTATTCCGAAACCCTTTGATCCGCGACTGATTGTTTCTGTGCCGCCGGCTGTGGCCAAGGTCGCCATGGAGAGTGGTGTGGCTACAAACCCCATAACAGATTGGACAAAATATCAAGATGAACTTTATTCCAGAATGGGCAGCGACAATAAATTGATCCGACTGTTGCTCAATCGTGCAAAACTTAATCCGAAAAAGATTGTCTATACAGAAGCCGAACATCTGGATGTTCTTAAAGCTGCACAGGTTGTCTATGAAGAAGGAATTGGTATTCCCGTCCTTTTAGGCCGAAAGGATATCATTGAAGAACATATGAAACAATTGGAATTTGATGCCGATCTGGAAATCATTGATCCAAAAAATGATAAACAACCGGAAAAATTGAAGCTGTATGCTCAGAAATTCTGGGAGAAGCGCAGAAGAACCGGAATCACTCTTTATGATGCTGAAAAGTTAATGCGCGAAAGGAACTACTTTGGCGGAATGATGCTGAATGAGGGAGATGCAGATGCCATGATCTCCGGATACTCTAGATCTTATCCGGTGGTAATTAAACCAGTATTTGAAACCGTAGGTCGTTTTGAAACCGTGGATAAAGTGGCTACAACAAATTTGATGCTCACAGAGAGAGGAATCCTTTTTATTTCGGATACGGCGATTAACATAAATCCAACCGCCAAAGAACTGGCAAAAATTGCCCAGATGACCAATTATACCATGAAGATGTTTGGATTGGAACCTGTTATTGCTATGATTTCCTATGCCAATTTTGGCTCGTCCAAAGATCCTCATGCTGCCAAAGTTCGTGAAGCCGTCGAGATTCTGCATAAAAGCAATCCGGATATGATTGTAGATGGAGAAATTCAAGCCGACTTTGCATTGAATCCACAACTCTTACAGGAAAAATTCCCTTTTTCAAAGCTCGCCGGGAAGAAAGTGAATGCATTGATTTTCCCAAATCTCGATGCAGCAAACAGCACCTACAAACTTTTAAAGGAATTGACCAGAGCAGATTCCATTGGGCCAATAATGCTTGGCCTTCGTTTGCCGGTTCACCTAGTCCAAATGCACGCCAGCGTTGATGAAATGGTAAATATGAGCGCGGTGGCTGTGGTCGATGCACAGCAGAAGGAGAAGATAAAGAAGAAGAAGGAGATTCAATAAAAAAACGAAAACCATCCGGAAAGATGGTTTTCGTTTTTTAAGTAAAATCATGTTCTTGCCTCCTAAGGAGTATAGGATGGATTGCCAAATTCTACAATGGAGATATAAGCTTTTAAGCCATTCAAAGAAATATCGGCAGAAGAGGGATTTCTAAGGATGACGCGGACGGTTCCTGTATCTTTGAATCGAGCAGATGCAATGATAATGTCATCGGTAGCAGTACTGTCCTGTAACGTGAAGTTTACTGTGCCATTAACAGTGAATAATTGATTTTCTGCCGGAATTGGAACTTCTAAGACGTATTTTCCTCCTTGTGGAACGTTTACTGCGGAAGAAAGGGTTGTCTCAAATCCTACCACATTTCGGATATGATTTCCTCTTTCCCCCAATTTAAATTGTCCATTTACATCCAGTCTTGCTTTTGGATCTTTGGTACCAATTCCAACAAAAATGGCTGCAGGTTCCGGTAAAGAGTCATGTTCTTTATTACGATCCTGCCCGAGAATGATGGTGTTTTTCTTATCGGCTATCGTTCCGATTCCCAATGCAAAGGCATTTGTTGCTGTCGCCTTTGTATTCGGTCCTAAAGCGAACGCTTTTTCTTCGGTTGCCTTAGCATAAGAACCTATTGCGGTAGCCGAATTTCCTCCTCCAGCTTCTGCACCGGCACCGAAGGCGACAGATTCCTTGGAGGTAGCTTTCGCAAGGTGTCCGAAGGCGGTCGTATTATCTCCCGTGGCTTGAGCTTGAACACCAACTGCCGTAGGGTAATTACCTGATGAGTTGGCATACCTTCCGATACTAATTCCATAAGTTGAATTCCATGATTGCGCGCCATTACCTATGGCAATCCCGTTCTCAGAAGAATTAGCTCCTTCTCCAAGATCCAACCCGCCATTAACCTTGATACGACCCACAATAACATTATTGATTTTAATGATTAAAGGTTCATTATTGGTTGTCCCGATAAAAGCATCGGTTGCCACTTCATTTCCGTTTGGTGACCAAAATTCGGAGCTGTTGGCTCTTAAAGGAATCCATTTTGAGCCGTCCCAATAATAAAAACCATCGGTCATAGATGTTGCACCACCTGTTTTGTACACCAGCAATCCTGTGGCAGGTGCGGAGATTGTAGCATCGTCGTTCACGCCTTGTAAAGGCACGCGTGGAATGAGAATTCCCTTGTCTGTGGATACAACGTCTAAAATACTGGAATCGTCGGGAGTATCAGTATTAATCCCAACTTGCGAAAAAGCAAAGCTTGTAATAAATAATAAAAAAATAGTAATTCTCTTCATAGTTATCTCTCTCTGTGTGCGAACAGGCGAAAATAATATCCTTTTTAGAAAAAAGAACTGATTTTGGTCAAATTTAAAGAATTGGAGATGCGGGAACGTTTTTAATTTCTATTGATAGATTTTTAAGGAAATGCATCACGTTCAAAATATCATATTAAAGCGAAACAATTTTTTTCTCTTATATTTGACACCTTAATTTTTTGTGAAAAATGATAAGTCATATTCAGGGGCGTCTGGTGGAGAAAAATCCGACAGATGTTGTGATAGAATGTAACGGTGTTGGATATTATCTGAATATTTCACTTCACACTTATTCGCAACTCCCGGATTCTGAAACCGTAAAACTATTTACACATCTCATTGTTCGTGAAGATGCGCATCTCTTGTTTGGGTTTGCCACTCGTGAAGAAAGAGAGGTATTCAAAATGTTAATAACTGTTTCAGGAGTTGGGCCAAGTACTGCCCGCACCATGCTTTCTTCCTTGTCTCCCGATCAGGTTGCAGAAGCTATTGCCAATGAAGATGCAAAAATAATTCAAACCGTAAAGGGAATTGGGACTAAAACTGCTCAGAGGGTCATTCTGGATTTAAAAGATAAAATAGTCAGGCAGTCGTCAGATGGTGTAATTTCAGTTCCAAAAAGCAATACTCATAAGATTGAAGCGTTATCTGCATTGGAAACCCTGGGATTCGTTAGAAAAAAAGCGGAACAGGTATGCGATGCAATCTTAAAAGAAGACCCACAAGCATCAGTAGAAATGATTATTAAACTCGCTCTAAAAAGATTATAACTTTGAGGTCAAAGAAATACCTATATAGTACAGGCTATTTGCAGCTCCTGATTCTTATTTTCTCTCTTTTTCTCGGAATAAATTCGCACGCACAAGATTCAACGGCAACAGGCTCTTCTATGGGGAGGATAAATATGCCTAATCCTCCAAGCATAAAAGATTTCTATACCTATGATCCCATTACAGACAGGTATATCTTCTCTCGAAAACTTGGAGATTTTCGCATTGATTACCCTTTAGTTTTAACCCCCGAGGAATATCAGCAATTGATCCGGAAAGAGGAGATGAAGGCCTACTTTAAAGAGAAAATTGATGCCATGGACGGTAGAAAGAAAGATGCAGAGGATCAACAGAAAAATCTGCTGCCTACCTTCTATGTAAACTCGGGTTTCTTTGAATCTGTTTTTGGTGGAAACACCATTGATGTGCTTCCACAAGGATCGGTAGAAATGGATCTGGGAATTCTTTATACAAAACAAGATAACCCACAATTTTCTCCAAGAAACAGAAGAAGCTTCACTTTTGATTTCGATCAGCGCATCAGTCTGAGTTTATTGGCAAAGGTGGGAACAAGATTGCAAGTAACAGCCAATTATGACACCGAAAGCACATTTGATTTCCAAAATCAAATAAAACTGGAATATACTCCTACTGAAGATGATATTATTCAAAAAATTGAAGTAGGAAACGTGAGTATGCCTCTTAACAGCTCCTTAATAAAAGGAGCTCAAAGTCTTTTTGGGGTTAAAACACAATTGCAATTTGGTAAGACAACAGTAACGGGAGTTTTTTCTGAACAAAAATCACAGACTACCACTGTGATGGCTGAAGGGGGAGCTACAGTGACAAATTTTGAACTTTTTGCACTTGATTATGATGAAAATCGGCACTTCTTCCTCTCTCACTACTTTAGAGACAATTACGACCGAGCTCTAAAACAGTATCCTTTTATAAATAGCAATATACAGGTCACCCGTGTGGAAGTATGGATTACCAACAGAAGTAACCGTACAGACAACGTTCGAAATATTGTTGCAATCCAGGATATTGGAGAATCAGACCCAACCAACATAGGGCTGATGAATCCTCCCGGAGGTTTTATTAATGCCGCACCCAACGCCTACCCAAACAACAGCAACAACCGATTTAACCCTTTCGGAATAGATGGAAGAGCACCTTCTTTATTAAATCCGGCGATTAGAGATATGGCTACAGTACGTCAAGGATTTACCGGAGTGAATGTGCGAGATGGAATAGATTACGTAAGCCTTGAAAATGCACGAAGACTAGAGTCAAGTGAATATCAGTTAAACCCGAAATTAGGATATATTTCATTAAATCAACGCTTAGATAATGATGAAATTTTGGCGGTTTCTTTCCAGTTTACTGCCAATGGAAGGGTGTATCAGGTGGGAGAATTTTCTAGTGATGGAGTAGATGGAGGAAGAGGGGAATTCCCCGGAGGACCTGGCGGGTCCGGAAATCCCGGAGTACCGGGACTCCCGGGAGATGATCCGGGACAACAAGTGGGAGCCGGACAAAATCTGGTAGTGAAGATGTTGAAAAGTAGTACTACCAACGTAAAGCAACCCATATGGGATCTGATGATGAAAAATATCTACCCTATAGGCGCTTATCAGCTGGAAAAGGAAGATTTTAAAATGAATATTCTTTACACAGATCCTTCACCTTTAAATTATATTGAAGAAGCTCAAGGATCTATCCAACATCCCTATGCAGCCTTACCGCCTGACGTGAAAGATCAGATCTTACTAAGAGTTTTTCATCTGGATCAATTAAACTTTAACAATGATCCGCAACAAGGAGGAGACGGATTCTTTGACTACGTACCGGGAATAACCATTGATGCAGAGAATGGTCGGATAATTTTTACGACAGTCGAACCTTTTGGAAAACATCTTTTTGACAAATTAAATAATACACCTACAGATAATATTCCAAAGGCAGTTTATGATATCCCCGAAACCTATAACGCAAACCAAGATAAGTATGTGTTCAGAAGCTTGTATCGGGTTACTAAAACACAAGCCGAACAGCTGGAAAGTGAAAAAAATAAATTCCAGTTGGTGGGTAGCTATAAATCTACAGGAGCAGACGGAATTCCCATTGGAGCATTTAATGTGCCGCGGGGTTCTGTGCGTGTGACTGCCGGAGGAAGAACATTGGTAGAAGGAGTGGACTATACCGTAAATTATGAAATGGGAAGAGTACAAATTCTAGATCCATCTCTTTTAAGCAGTAATACGCCAATTTCAGTAACTACAGAAAATAATGCCATGTTTGGTCAGCAAACAAGACGGTTTACAGGGCTTCATGTAGAGCATAAATTTACTGACAATTTCATGGTAGGCGCAACCTATCTCAACCTCAATGAAAGACCCATTACTCAAAAATCCTCCTATGGAGGGGAATCTGTAAACAATAGCATTTTTGGAGTAAATGCCAATTATGCTACGGAAATTCCTTTTTTAACCAGATGGGTAAACAAGCTGCCAAATATTGATACAGACGTAGAGTCAAATCTATCGGTGAGAGGCGAATTCGCTTACTTGCTTCCGGGCACGCCGAAAGCATCGGATTTTGAAGGAAAGACTACCGTGTATGTGGATGATTTCGAATCTTCCCAAACAGCCAATGATATCAGCAACCCAACCAGCTGGTATTTGTCAAGTACTCCTGTTGAAGCCAATCTTGGAGGCGAAGCTGAAGATCTTTCTTACAACTTTAAAAGAGCGAAACTTGCCTGGTATAGCATTGATCCGGTATTCTATAGTTCAAGAAGACCAAACGGCATTAATGACCAGCACTTGTCCAATCCTTTTACCCGGCGTGTCTTTAGGGAGGAAATATTTCCCGAACAAGACATTGTTCAAGGACAAACCCAAGCATTATTTACACTGGATTTAGCTTACTATCCGTCGATAAGAGGTCCATATAACTATAATCCTGCTGCGGCCTCAAACAGTGTGCTCCCGAATCCGGAGCAAAATTTCGGAGGAATTTCGCGAGCAATCAGCACCACAGATTTTGAGCGATCCAACGTGGAATACATCCAATTCTGGATTATGGATCCTTTCATTTACGAAGAAAATGCCAATAATCCGGGAGGGGTGTTAAACTTTAACCTCGGAAACATTTCGGAAGACATCCTTAAAGACGGTAGAAAACAGTACGAAAACGGTCTCCCTATTGATGGTTCTGACGCTAATACGATTTCAACGCTGTGGGGAAAAGTACCTGCCAACCAATCACTGATTTATACATTTAGTTCAGAAGGTCAGGAACGTGCCAATCAAGACATTGGACTTGACGGACTAAATAACGCACAGGAAAAGGCAAAATACCCTTCCTTTGCTCATCATGATGATCCCGCAGGTGATGATTACCAATATTTCCTGCAAGCAGAAGGAGATATACTTGAACGTTATCTGAAGTATAACGGAACAGAAGGTAACTCCCCGGTGGAAGTTACCGATACCAATAGAGGAAATACAACCTTGCCGGACGTGGAAGATATCAATAGAGATAACACCATGAACACGATTAACAGCTACTTTGAGTATAGTGTTCCTTTCAGGCAAGTCAATGGTCAATTGGATACCGATAATAACAAGTATGTGGTGGATGTAAAAACCGTACAGGTTACAACTCCGGACAACAACACAATTCCTGTGAGATGGGTGCAATTCCGAGTTCCTATTAGCGCTCCGGATAAGGCAATTGGAGGAATATCCGATTTTCGTTCTATCCGATTTATGAGAATGTATATGTCTCAGTTTTCTCAAAACACAGTTTTACGATTTGGTACCCTGGATCTGGTTCGTGGTGATTACCGTCGCTTTACCAGAACATTAAATGACGTCACATTTGAAGATCCCACCAATAGTAACACGGTTTTTGAAGTGGGCTCGGTGAGTATTGAGGAAAATGAAAACCGTCTTCCTATTCCATACAGAATGCCTCCGGGTCTTGAACGTGAAAGATTGAATAACAATAATAATATCATCCGTCAAAATGAACAGTCGCTATCACTTAAAGTTTGTGGGCTAAAGCAGAATGACGGGCGTGCGGTGTATAAAAACTTCAGCGTCGATATGCGCCAATACAAAAATCTGGAAATGTTTATCCACGCCGAATCTCTAGAGAATCAAACTCCGCTTTCAAATGGAGAAATGTATGCTTTCATGAGACTAGGGAATGATTTGACCAATAATTATTATGAGATTCAAATCCCTCTAAATCCAACAGCTTTCGGTACAAGTAATCCGAATGAAATTTGGCCGGTGGAAAACAGATTGAATCTGCCGCTAAAACAATTGCAAGAAGTAAAAACTAAAACTCTCGCTTTTTTCCGAGCCAATCCAAATGCTGACAGATCGGAAGTGCACTTCTTTGATCAGGAAGAATTGGAAGGAGGTGTAGTAGGGGGTAGTAATCCATTGAAAATCGGAATCAAAGGAAATCCAAGCTATGGAAATGTGAGAACCATAATGTTGGGGATAAAAAACCCGACTTCTAATGATATCTGTGGAGAAGTTTGGTTTAATGAAATGCGGCTGACAGAATTAGAAAATCAAGGAGGATGGGCTGCCGTGGTAAGTATGGACGCCAATGTTGCTGATTTTGCTACAGTTTCAGCCACAGGAAGTATGAGCACAGTCGGGTTTGGGTCACTAGAACAGGGTCCAAATCAAAGAAGCCTGGAGGATCAACAACAATATGACGTAGTGACCAATTGGAATCTGGGACAGCTACTTCCAAAAAAATGGGGAATTCAACTCCCATTCAATTATGGAAGATCTGAAGAATTAATCACACCGAAATATGATCCTCAATATCAGGATATCGAACTTCAATCAAGACTCGATAACGCCATTGACAGTGAGGATAGAGACCGAATCAAAAATCAATCGGTGGATTATACCCGCCGTCAAAGTGTAAATTTTATAGGTGTAAGGAAAGAAAGAGTTGGAGAAGCCAAGCCGAAAATATATGATGTAGAAAACTTTACAGGTTCCTTTTCTTACAACCAAGTAGATCATCATGATTATGAGGTGGAAGACGCTCTGGAACAAACTGTTAATGTAGGTGCAACATATAACTATAATTTTGACACAAAGACCTATGAACCGTTCAAGAAAAATGATTCCATTTTCCGAGGACGTTACTGGCAGTTCCTGAAGGACTTAAATTTCAATTATTTACCTACCAATCTGGCCGTTACTTCTAATATTGTAAGACAGTATAATCAGCAGAAATTCAGAGATGTGGATCTGCTTCAGGGAAATATTGGTTTACCTACCCTTTACCAAAGAAACTATATGTTTGATTGGCAATATACCATCAACTATAACATTACGAAATCGTTGCGATTGAATTTTACCTCTGCCAATAATAGAGTTGTCAATAACTACCTGGATGAAAATGGAATTGTTGATAATTCCATTGGAGTTTGGGATGATTTCTTTGAGGTAGGTATTCCCAATCTGCACACGCAAACGCTTCAGGTAAATTATGATTTGCCTTTCAGTAAATTTCCTTTCCTCAAATTCATACGGTCCACCTATTCCTACACGGGAGATTTTCAGTGGCAGAAAAGTAGCGATCAGTACAGTGACCTCACTGTGGAGTTGAGCGATGGAAGAAGCGAAACCTATAATCTTGGAAACTCTATTCAGAACGGAAGTACCCACCAGTTGAATTCCAGTTTGGATATGAAAACATTCTATAGATATATAGGATTGACCAAAATTACACCTGCATCCAAAAGACAGAAGGCCGGAAGAGCAACAGGCGCAGGAGATACCGGAGACAACAAGGCAGCAGGAGACAAAAATGCCGAAGCAAAACAAAACCCGCTCCAAAGAAATGATTCTCAATCAATGTCAATGAGAGCCGGTGGAGGTGCACAAGGAGGTGCCGGAGTAATGGCTTTAGATAGTGGAGATAAGGCGAAGAATGTTTTAATTGATCTGGCTACTTCGTTAAAAAGAGTACAATTTAATTATCAGGAAACAAACGGTATTTTCTTGCCCGGATACACACCCTCAATTGGTTTTATTGGAACGCTGAAACCAACAGCCGGATTCGTATTTGGAAGTCAGGCCGAAGTAAGAGAACTTGCAGCAAGAAACGGATGGTTGACATTGTATCCGGAATTTAACGAGCAATACACCGAACTGGAAAGTAGGCAAATGGATATACAAGCAAATTTGGAGCCCATAAAAGGATTGACCATAGACTTGACCGGAAATAGAGTGTACTCTGAAAATTATTCCGAAAATTATTTGGTACACGACGGGTTGTATCAGTCATTGACACCAAATTTGTTCGGAAACTTTAGCATTTCAACAAACCTGATCCGAACAGCATTTAGAAGTAGTGATGAGTTTAATTCTCAAACATTTGAAGAGTTTAAAGAAAACAGATTAATTATTGCCAATAGACTGGCGGCAGAATATTATGGAGATGGAGTTATTCCTCGCACAGAAGATGGATTCCCTGTTGGTTTTGGAAAAAGTAGTCAGGATGTCCTGCTACCGGCCTTCCTTGCTGCCTATAAAGGAGGGAATGCATCAAAAGAAAAAACAGGAATTTTCCGCGATATTCCACTGCCAAACTGGGATATTAAATACACGGGACTTATGAACTTGACCTGGTTTAAAAATAATTTCAAACGCTTTTCTTTAAATCATGGATATCGAGCAGCATATACGTTGAGTCAGTTCCAGTCAAACTTGGATTATAATATTAATGAGCCGGATGCCGTAGATCAGGCCGGTAACTTCAAAGTCAAAACTCTATTGGCTAACGTCAATTTAACCGAACAATTCTCTCCTTTAATCCGAATAGATTTTGAGATGATGAACTCAGTAAAGATTTTGGCAGAAATGAGAAAAGATAGAGCCATGTCTCTGAGCTTCGCAAACAATCTTCTTACTGAAATTAAAGGAAATGAGTATATTATCGGACTCGGGTATCGCATAAAAGATATACGAATCGGAACGAATATAGGCGGAACACAATCCGTAATGGCGAGCGACCTGAATTTTAAAGTAGATTTGTCCATGAGAGACAACAGAACCATTGTGAGATATTTAGATATAGCCAACAGCCAGACTACCGCCGGGCAAACTATTTATGGAGCGCAGTTAACTGTGGATTACGCCCTGTCAAAAAACTTGACAGCCTTGTTCTATTATGATCATACCTTCTCCAAATATGCCATCTCCACAGCATTTCCACAAACCAATATTAGGAGTGGATTTACGTTGAGATATAACTTTGGAAACTAAAATATTAATTTAAACTTTTTACTTATGACTTTTCCATCAGATTTGAAATACTCAAAAGACCACGAGTGGGTGAGAGTAGAAGGAGACATTGCTACAATTGGTATAACCGAATTCGCACAAAGTGAACTTGGCGATATCGTCTATGTAGAAATTGAGACAGTGGGTGAAACTTTAGAGAAAAATGAGATTTTCGGAACTGTTGAGGCTGTTAAAACAGTGTCTGATTTATATTTGCCGTTATCCGGAGAAATTCTTGAATTCAATGAAGGACTTGAGGACGAACCGGAAAATGTAAATACCGATCCTTATGGAGACGGCTGGATGATTAAATTGAAAATAGCGGATAAATCCGAACTGGATGATTTGCTAAATGATGCAGCTTATAAAGAACTTATTGGAAAGTAAATATGTTCTCCGGGCAGCAATTTTGTATAGCGGCCTGGTAACTTACTTTTTTTTAATGCCCACCTCAGGCCTTCCCAAGGTGGGCATTTCAGGATTTGACAAGGTAGCGCATGTATTGCTATTTTTTCTCCTCACCTTTTTATGGCTCCTCTTTTTCGAATTAAGGAATAAAAAGATGAGATGGTTCTTTGTTTTGGGGTTCACGCTTGTTCTTCTGGTATATGGCATACTAATTGAAGTGGTTCAGGAGCTCTTTACACCTTCCCGAACAGCTGATGCATATGATGTTTTTGCAGATATGATAGGCGTGGGCTGTGGGATAGCGTTTTTCAAAACAATTAAGTCGAAACTTCTTATTGGAAAATAATTTTTCGATTTATGTATTATTCTATACTTTAGCAACTCTTAAAAGAAAGTACTATGCAAGTTAAAAAGAACCCCAAAGCCGATGTAGGTCGGAAGAGTATGCTCTTCTTCCAGATCGGATTGGTAGTAATGCTCTTCCTGGCCTGGCAAGCAATTGAATGGAAGACCTACGAAAAATCCCAAATTGACATCGGAAAACTTGATGTGGGTGACGATTTAATGGAAGAAATTCCGGTCACACAGCAACTAAATACCCCGCCGCCTCCGCCACCACCTCCGCCACCACCGGCTCCGGATATTATCGACGTTATTGAAGATAAAGCTGAAGTAGAAGAAACTGTGATTCAATCGACAGAAACCAAACCAGAAACAAAAATTGTTGAAGTAAAACAGATAAAAGAAAAAGTAATCGAAGAGGTTATCGAGGAAGTTCCTTTTGCAGTTATTGAAAACGTGCCAATTTATCCCGGATGTGAGAAGGAAAAAACAAACGACGCCAAAAAGCAATGTATGAGCGAGAAGGTGAACGTGTTTATCCAAAGAAAATTTAATTCAGATCTGGCAGGAGAACTCGGACTGCAAGGAAGACAGCGGATTATGGTTCAATTTAAAATCGATCCGGAAGGAAAGGTGACAGAGGTTCGAGCCAGAGCACCGCATCCAAGATTGGAGAGAGAGGCTGTATCGGTAGTTCAGTCACTTCCGACGATGATTCCGGGAAAACAAAGAGGAAAAGCAGTAAGTGTTTTATATTCGCTTCCTATAATATTTGATGTACAGTAGTTGATGTAGCTCAACTGTATTTGCAAATCCCGTTTCTGACCGAAACGGGATTTGCTATTGATAATAAAAGGATTTTTAATTTTCTTGATTTCTCTGCCTTCAAAAATCCTTATCTTTCCCGCCAAATTGTAAAAGATCTCATGAAGCGAATTTTACTCCTGAACGTACTTCTTTATTCGGTGTTCCTATCCGCCCAAAAAACGACTCTTTCCTATGAACAATATCCCATTTTTCCTGAGTGTGTAGAATCTCACCATGGAGAGCTCGAGAGTTGCTTTAACTTTACGCTTCAAAATTATATTTATACCAATTTCCAACTTCCGGAAGAGATAAGCCAAAAAGAATATAAGGGGGTAATGAATGTGTTTTTTGAAGTTACCAAAGAAGGAAAATTTCGTTTGCTCTATATTGATGCAGCCTATGATGAATTAAAGGCAGAGATGCAAAGAGTATTTGAAACGCTTCCGGAAATTGAGCCTGCTACATATAGCGGGCGCCCCACATACGTTCAATTCAATATGCCCATTGCCATTCCGCTTATTGAACCGGGAAAAAGCAGGCCGGCGCCTAAAGTAGAAAACTATTCAAGAGATTTGGCTGCAAAGGAATATGATGCCATTCAAAATCTGCCCTATGAAAATGAAGAGTTCAAAAGCAATTTAAATATCCCATTTTCCCACAGAAATTATTATCTCTTTGATGCTGCTCTTAATCGGGTTGGAACGAATAGCCATACAGCCCAAAAACCTTACACTTACGAAGATGTAGATCCTTATTTCAACTTTGAGGAACACAACCAAAGCTTGATGAAACCTCAAAAAACTTGGTTGGGGAGAAAATGGTGGAATGAGCATATGTTCATTATGAAGGGTGAGAATTATTGGATAACACTGGATCCCGGTGTAGATGTTCAATTAGGAAAAGATTTTGACGACAACATAAATACCTATAATAACACCCGGATTTTATACACTCAAGGCGGAATTGGTAAAAACCTCTCTTTTTTCGGAGCCATTTTTGAGAGTCAAGGGCGTTTTGCGGGTTATATGAATAGATATATCGAATCTATTCCTCCTCCTGGAGGAAATCCGGGAATAGTGCCCGGAATGGGAGTTGCCAAAGATTTTAAAACAGATGGTTATGACTATCCGGTGGGCTTAGGGTATATCTCTTATTCTCCTTCAAAACATTTTAATCTTCAGTTTGGTCACGGAAAAACTTTTCTGGGAGACGGCTACAGATCCCTTTTATCCAGTGATAATGCCAGTCCCTATCCCTACTTCCGGATAAACTCTAAAATCTGGAAAATAAAATATACCAACACTTGGATGTCTCTAAGAGACGTAAGAAAAGAAGTTGCACCACAAGGTTCTTTTAGAACTAAATATATGGCCAATCATTATTTGAGCCTCAACCTAACAAAAAGATTAAATCTTGGGTTCTTTGAGTCTGTGATTTGGCAAAATGATAATGATAGGGGTTTTGACATGAATTATATGAATCCTGTAATCTTCTACAGGGCCATAGAATTTGCCACCGGCCCCAGAGGTGGTAATGCAATGATTGGTCTGACAGCCAAATATAAATTCTCTGATCAAATAAATGTTTATGGCCAATGGGGGATTGATGAGTTTTCTTCCATAAATGTTTTTAAGGGAGATAAGAGCTGGAAAAACAAACATGCTTATCAGTTAGGAATTAAATATTATGACGCTCTTGGAGTTCATGGACTCATGATGCAGGCTGAATATAATAGGGTCAGACCTTACACCTATTCGCACAACACCATTATTTTAAATTATGGTCATATGAATCAGAGCATGGCTCACACCCTGGGAGCTAACTTCACTGAGTTTATCGGAATAGTGCGCTATCAAAACGGAAGGTTTTACGGAGATGCCAAGGCGGTGGTAGCCACTCGCGGTTTTGATTTTAACACTGCCGACGACTCTTTAAATTATGGGTCAGACATCTACAGATCAGAGCGGGAAGACAGACCTTGGGAGCTTGGAAACAAAACAGGTCAAGGAAATAAAACGAAATTTTTCCACGGGGAAATGCAGCTGGGCTATATTATAAATCCGGCAAACAACTTCAAATTTTATGGGAGTGTGATCTATAGAAATTTCGACCCGATGGTTGAGACGGCCAAAGTTTTTGAAAACAGTACTACTTGGTTAAGTCTTGGCATCAGAACAGAATTGTTTAACTGGTATTACGATTTTTAACCATTTGAAGTCTCTATTTCCTTTGGTTGAAAGGATGAATGCCATGTATCTTTGCGCATTCCATTTTATATTATGAGTTTATCCGTAGCATACAGTCCTTCACTGTTGAAAACAACAATCCAAAATTTTATGGACATCACGAAATTTCGTCTGTCTGTTAGTGTTGTGTTTTCCTCAGTTGCAGGTTATTTACTTGGTGCTGAAAATATCGATTTCGCAATTGTCTTTCTATTGAGCGTTGGTGGGTATTGTATGGTTGGAGCTTCAAATGTTTTCAACCAAATAATTGAAAGAGATTTAGATGCCTTGATGAACAGAACGAAGAACCGACCCCTGCCGGCCGGAAAAATGACTGTAAAGACGGCTTTCATTTTAGGGGTAATTCTTACCATAGTTGGGCTGGTCGTTTTGTACAATATTAATCCCATCACTGCACTATTTGGAGCTGTCTCAATCTTTATGTATGTCAGTCTTTACACGCCGCTCAAAACGAAAACGCCCTTGTCAGTATTTGTAGGTGCCTTTCCGGGAGCAATTCCCTTCATGCTAGGCTGGGTTGCGGCAAGTGGTAGCTTCGGAATAGAGCCGGGAACGCTTTTTTTGATTCAGTTCTTCTGGCAATTTCCTCATTTCTGGGCTATCGGTTGGTTTTTGTATGATGATTATGAACAGGGTGGATTTTTTATGCTTCCAAACGGAAAAAAGAATAAAGGAACAGCCATCCAGATAATAATGTATTGTGTCTGGACCGTAGTAGCGTCTCTTATACCGGCATTTGGAATCACCGGAAAATTATATCTATCGCCTATTTCAGCGGTCTTAGTTGGATTGTTGGGTGGCGGATTAATTTATTATTCAATAAAATTATTTCAAGAGCTGTCTGATGCGATGGCTAAAAAATTGATGCTGGCAAGCGTAAGTTATATTACACTGCTACAGTTAATATTTGTCTTAGACAAATTTATACGATAAGAATGGCTTTACAGAATATCACAATTATGCGTAGAGGAGTGGAAAAATCAGATGAGGCAAAAATTGCCACTGCCAAGAAAAATATTTTGTGGTTCGGAATAATTAGTCTTTCCATGAGTTTTGCGGGGCTGACTAGCGCCTATGTCGTTAGTAAAGAAAGACCGGATTGGATAGGAAGTTTTGAACTGCCTCTGGCATTTTATTTTGCCTTGGGGCTGATCTTGATCAGCAGTTTAACCATGCACTTGGCAAAAAAAGCCATTAAAAAGGAGGAAAATCGGAAAGGAATGATCCTTTTAGTTGTTACCTTACTCCTTGGATTGGCCTTTATTTTTTCTCAATTTGAAGGTTTTTCCGAGATCATACAAGAAGGATATTATTTTACCGGCCCCACAAGTTCCATAACTACCTCTTTCATTTATTTGGTTGTTATTTTGCACGTAGCCCACGTTATAGGAGGGATTATAGGGCTGTTGGTCGTAATTTATAATCATTATAAACTAAAATATATAAACGGGAAAATCCTTGGAGTAGAGCTTGCTGCAACATTTTGGCATTTTGTGGATGTGGTGTGGATTTACCTGTTTTTATTTTTATATTTCGTTAAATAAAAATTAAACGTATTTTTGAACCTTTATTTCTAAACCAATACCAATCACTTTTATGGAAGCAGCTGTTGTTCGAACAGGCACTGAAGGAAAGACATGGGGTGGAGGGACATCTCCATTAAAGGCCAGATATGGCAAGATGATGATGTGGTTCTTCATCTTATCAGACTCCTTGACTTTCACAGGATTTCTTGCGTCTTACGGTTTGATGCGATTTAAATTTGCAGAAACCTGGCCTATCCCCGATGAAGTTTTTACACACGTACCTTTCCTGCACGGGGTTGAAGCACCAATGTATTATGTGGCTTTTATGACCTTCGTGCTGATTTTTTCTTCAGTTACGACAGTATTGGCCGTGGATGCGGGTGCCAGAATGCAGAGAAACAAGGTAATAACCTATATGTTTCTTACTATTCTTGGCGGACTCGTGTTTCTTGGTTCTCAAGCATGGGAATGGGCTACGTTTATAAAAGGAGATTATGGTGCAGTTGAAACAAACGGAAGAGGTATCCTTCAATTTGTTGATACGGAAGGAAAAAGAGTAGCTATTGCAGATTTTGTGGCTGCTGCCTCTACCGAGCGTTTAGAACATAATAGAAACACCGGGATATGGTACAAAGCAGAAGATAAATTCTATACCGGCATGGCACTTGAAGATGTGAAAGCCGGATTTCTTGCCAATGACAACCTACTTGTCAGAATACAGGAAAAAGATGAACATGGTCATCATATAATCTTATCACGAGAAGAGTCTATTGCGAAACTCGATAAGGATGGAAAGGAAGTTGTCTTGGGTGCAAATCTAAAGCGCAACGAATATGGACATCCGCTGTTTGCAGATTTCTTCTTCTTTATCACAGGTTTCCACGGATTTCACGTCTCCATTGGGGTGATGCTTAACATCATTGTCTTTATAAATGTTCTTTTGGGAACGTATGAAAGACGAGGTCATTATGAAATGGTTGAGAAAGTGGGTCTTTATTGGCACTTTGTTGACTTAGTGTGGGTATTTGTATTCACGTTCTTCTATTTGGTATAATATAAAATAAGCTTATTAAGATGGCACACGAACATAAATTAGCAATTTTTAGAGGTTCTTGGAAATTTAGAGATACCGTGTCAAAAATATGGGGAGTCTTTGTTGTACTTTCTATTGTGACAATTGTGGAAGTGGCATTGGGTATTTTAAGACCTGATTTCCTCATTAGCACAACGTTCCTTTCAATGAAGTTGCTAAACTGGATTTTCATTATCCTTACAATCGTGAAGGCATACTACATAACTTGGGATTTCATGCATATGCGGGATGAAGACTCAACATTCCGAAGAATAACTGTATGGACAGGTGTTTTTCTGATAGTTTATCTTGCCGCTCTGGTACTCATTGAAGGTGACTATATTTATGAGGTTATGAAATACGGTCATATAAAAACCGGTTTCTAGACTCTAAAAAATACGAATCTATAGATTTAAACCCTCGATGTCTGAGGGTTTTGTCATTGAATAGAAGTTGAATTCATTTGGTTAAAAACTTGTAATACGCACCTCAAGCCGTTACTTTTGTACGAGCTTATAAAAGAGCTTTGTTTATGAAAAAGTATATTGTTCTTGGCATCTTGTTCATCTTGCCTATAACGGCATATATTTTCTTTGCCTTGAGCACAAACTATTTTCGTCCACTACCTATACTACACGATCAGGTTGATGAGTTGGAAGGGTTTGTTAATATCTCGGGTCAAGGTGTACATCTAAAAGATAAAATCACCATTCTCGGATTTTTCGGAGAAGATTTGGAAGCACATCGGGCTTATGCCTATAATCTTGCGCATAAAATTTATGGCAAGAACCATAAATTTAAGGATTTTCAATTCGTTATTCTATTGCCGGAGAGTACTCGTGAAGTTGCAATTTCAATTGATGAGAAAATCAAACAAATCGCACCGACTGATTCGTGGCACTTCTCCTTTGGAACCAATGATAGAATAAAAGAAATTTTTGAGTCGCTCGATGTGCCTTTCACTTTGGACTCTGGTCTTTCTACTCCGTATGTGTTTATAATAGATAAAGAACGCAATCTTCGTGGTAGAGATGATGACAAAGAGGAGGGAATTATGTATGGCTACAATTCTGCAAGTATTGCTGAAATCAACAACAAAATGAGCGATGATGTGAAGGTTTTGCTTGCTGAATATAGAAGAGCTCTTAAAAAATACGGGGCTCAAAGGGAGATTTAACAGTGTTTTTATGATGCAGAAAATGAAAAAAAAGAATTATTCATATATAGGTATCTCCTTCATCATTCTAGTTTTTGGCATCTGGGTGGTGGTGCAAATGCAGGACAGATATGGGAGAGGAAAATTGGAAACAATAGGAACAAAATCGGTTCCGAGCTTTAGCTTCACAAACCAAAACGGCGAGAATATTACCAATTCAGATTTTGATGGTAAAGTTTATGTGGTAGAGTTCTTTTTCACTTCCTGTCCGGATATTTGCCCGGTTATGAATGAGAACATGCTTAAAATACAAAAAGAATATTTTGGAAATCCGGATGTGGGAATTGCTTCTTTTACTATTGACCCCACTCACGATACACCCGAAGTTCTAAAAGCATACGCAGAAACCCATGGCATTTCCAAAAAGCAATGGCATTTGTTAACAGGAGAAAAAGAAGCTATTTTCAAGCTGGCCAATGAAGGGTTTAATCTTTATGTAGGCGAGTCTCCGCAAGAAATAGGAGGCTTTGAACATTCAGGATTTTTTGCGCTGGTAGACAAGGATGGAAAAATAAGATCCAGAAAGGATGAGAATGGAAATCCGATAATATATTATGATGGCCTTGATGCCAAACAAGTACAGATGTTGAAAGAAGACATTAAGAAATTGTTATAAAGTGGAAAATACGCTAAGACAACGGAAATACAAGAGATGGATCTGGATACTTTCTATAGGCATACCCTTGGCTATAGCAGTCTTATTTCGTGTGAGAATTCCCGGGGTGGAACGGCTGGGATTCTTACCTCCCATCTATGCAGGAATAAATGCCATAACAGCAGTTATCCTCGTACTTGCTATAATCAAAATTAAAAAAGGAAATAGAAAGTCCCATGAACGTTTGATAAAGACAGCCATAGTCCTGTCTTGTTTGTTTTTAATACTATACTTGACCTATCACATCACTTCAGATCCCATTCCGTTTGGTGGTAGTGGGTTTTTGAAAGGCATGTACTATTTTATTCTTATTACACATATTTTACTCTCAGCGGTAGTAGTGCCTTTTGTTCTTATTACCTTTGTTAGAGGAATTCTGGGAGATTATGACAGGCATAAAAAAATTGCACGAATCACCTTTCCTCTCTGGTTGTATGTTGCGGTGAGTGGTGTTCTGGTCTATCTTTTAATCTCTCCTTATTATTAAATTTATGACCATCAAAACGAAATATATTTTTTGGATGATGTTGGTGTTCTTCCTATTCACGGTTCTTCCGGCAGAGGCACAATGTGCTATGTGTCGGGCAGTTCTGGAAAGCGAGGAAGGAGGGGATGCCGCAAAAGGGATTAATAACGGGATTGTTTACCTGATGATTTTCCCCTATTTACTTGTTGGAGGCGTGGGGTATGCCATTTATAGAAGTAGGAAGAAAGCGAGGAAAGTGGGTCAAGTTTAAAAGTTTGTGGAAATATTGATCATATTCCGTAACATTTTTGCACGTAGATAGTCTTCCAATAAAGGGCAGATCTATTATAGCTGCAACTGCCTCGTAAGATACAACTTTAGAAAAATGATAAAATATTTCCTTTCAGTCATTCTTTCCCTGACTTTTTTTGCTTCTATTGCTCAAAAGAAGTGGACACTCGAAGAATGCATATCTCATGCTCTGGAAAATAATATTTCGATTCGTCAAAGTGAATTGGAATTGGATTTAGCTGACGTTGGAAAGAAAGATGCAATTGGTAATTTTTTACCCTCTCTTAACGGAACGGCTACCAACGCTTGGAATACAGGACTTACACAAAATGTAACCACAGGAGTTTTGCAAACCCAAACCACGAGAAATTCATCCTATAGTATAACGGCGGGAGTGGGAATATTTCAAGGACTACGCAATATCAGATTAAACCAAAGGGCTGCACTGGCCAAAATGGCGGCGCAATATAATCTGGATAAGATGAAAGACGATATCGCTCTAATGGTTGCAAATTCCTACCTACAAATTTTATTAAACAAAGCAAATCTGGAGGTTGCCGTTTTCCAAAATAGATTGACTTTGGAACAATTAGCCAGAACCAATGATTTGGTAGATGCCGGAGTTTTGCCGCGTGGGGATCTTCTGGAAATAAGAGCTACAGATGCCAATGAGAAACAAAAAATTGCAGTAGCCGAAAATGCCGTTCAAATCTCTCTGATTAGTCTTGCGCAACTTCTTCTGATTAAGGATTATGAAAATTTCGATATTGCTGACAGAGAGTTCGAAGTTTTTCCAAATGAATTTTTGAATAAGCCCGTTAAAGAAATCATTGCGGCAGCTCAAGAATCAAGATCTGAAGTCAAGATTGCAGAAAATCGTGTGGCGCTTGCCCAAAAGGATTTGGAACTTGAACGGAGTAATTATTATCCTAGTCTAAACGGATTCTTTAATTATAACACACGTGAATCCGGTGCAGATAGAATAGTTTCCGGAGGGATTAATCCCGATCAACCTACCCAGACCATAGGGATAGTGGAAGAAACAGGACAAGCAGTAGTAGCACCCAATTTTGCTTTTATCACTGAACCTCCATTACCTTATGTGGAACAATTGTGGAGAAATGACGGTATATCTTATGGAGTACAATTGAATCTCCCTATTTTCAACGGTTTATCGGTAAGGAATAACGTAAAAAGACGGCAGATCGAACTAAAAAACTCTGAATATCAACTAGAACAAGCACGGCTTGATCTGGAATCAAACGTGTATCAAGCTTTCGTAGATGTACAAGGAGCCCTTAAGGCTTATGAAGCAGCTCAGGTTGCTTTGGAATCTCAGGAACTAGCTTTTCAATATGCAAATGATCGGTTTGATGTGGGATTGACCAATGCATTTGATTTTAGCCAATCTAAACTACGATTGGATAATGCCAAAATTGAACTAAACAGAACCAAATTCGATTATATTTTTAAAGTAAAAGTGCTAGAACTCTATTTCGGAATCGCGCCTAATCAACTAAAACTCTAAAGAATGAAAAAAAAGACGTTAACCTGGATTATTGTAATAGTCTTAGTGCTGATTATCATCCTGATTGTTGGGAAGAAAAATGGCTGGTTTGGAGGTAAAGGAGATTTTATAGAAGTGGAAGTGACTACTATTGAGGCTATAGATATTGTAGAAACAGTGGCAGCAACCGGGAAGATACAGCCGGAAGTTGAAGTGGCACTTTCCTCAGAAGTCTCGGGTGAAATCATTGCACTACCAATTAAAGAAGGGCAAGCTGTTGAGAAAGGAGATCTGCTAGTGAAAATCAATCCGGACTTGATTCAAGCCACCGTGAGTCAGTCTCAAGCCGGATTACAAAATGTGCGGGCACAACTTGCACAAGCAGAAGCAAGTGAACATAATGCAAAACTGAATTATGAAAGAAGCAAAACACTTTTTGAAAAAGGAGTGATTTCTAAATCAGAATGGGATAAATCCGTGGCTGATTATGACATGGCAAAAGCCAATAAACAGGCAGCGTACTACAATGTTCAAAGTGCTGCGGCTAATGTGAAACAATCTGTTGACAACCTTGCAAGAACCACAATTTACGCCCCGATGAGCGGAACAATTTCCAAACTATCTGTGGAACTTGGAGAACGTGTTGTGGGAACAGCACAAATGGCAGGAACAGAAATTGTGAGAGTCGCCAACCTGAAAAGCATGGAAGTGGTAGTAGATGTCAATGAAAATGATATTGTGAAAGTAAATATTGGTAACGAAGCAAAGGTGGAAGTAGATGCCTATTTGAAACGAGAGTTTAAAGGAGTCGTAACCGAAATTGCGAATAGTGCAGAATCCAATTTAACGGCAGATCAAGTGACCAATTTCAAAGTAAAAGTCAAAATACTTCCGGAATCCTATAAAGATCTGACCGAAGGTAAACCCGATAGCTACTCACCATTCAGACCGGGAATGACTGCCACTGTAGATATTGTTACAACTAGAAAAGAACAGGTTATCGGAGTGCCAATCAGTGCAGTTGTTGTGAGGACAGACACAACGGGTGTAGAAAACAACGACATCAAGGGGAAAGAAAAATTCGAAGCAGTTTATGTAAAGGAAGATGGAATGGCGAAATTGCGAGTCATTCAAACGGGAATCCAAGACGATACCAACATCGAAATTATTTCAGGTCTGAAAGAAGGGGAGACTGTAATAGTAGGTCCTTATACCACAGTAACTAAAACGCTGAAGCCGGGTGATAAAGTAGATACTGCCGCAAAGAAATAACATGAAAACAACCATTCTTTGTTTAGAGACGGCAACAACCAATTGTTCCGTTGCCTTGACTGTAAATGGAAAAGTAGTATCCGTTCGGGAAGAGAACAGCAAGAAACATGCTCATGCCGAAAAACTGCACGTTTTTATTGAAGAAGTCCTACATGATGCACAAATTGGCAAAAAAGAAATAGACGCCATTGCCGTTAGCAAAGGTCCGGGATCTTATACAGGGTTGAGAATAGGTGTCTCAGCAGCAAAGGGTCTTGCATTTGCACTTGATATTCCCATTATCACTATAGGAACATTGAACGTTCTGGCACAGCAGGTAAAAGATCAAGTAGATTTTATTATTCCTCTATTGGATGCGCGAAGAATGGAGGTGTATGGGGCCGTATTTGATAATAACAAAAATCAAATCAGAGATATTCGTGCAGAAATTCTAACGCCCTCGTCTTTTGCAGAATTCTTGGGTACCGGAAAATGTATTTTTATTGGTGATGGTGCAGCTAAGTTCAGAACTGTTAGCGACTTTAACAACGCCGCATTTTTACCCGACAGATATCCCAGCGCTAAAGAAATGGGTGAGTTGGCACTGGATAAATATAAAATAGGCGACTTTGATGATGTCGCCTATTTTGAGCCTTTTTATTTAAAGGAATTTATTCCCGGGAAATAGCTATTGCTGGTGTAATTGGTCATAATGTGCCACTGCCTTAATTAAATCACGCTCATTGCTAAGATCAAGTTTATTTTGTTTAATAAACGTATTCATGTCTTTTTTGGATCCTGCAAAAGAATTCTGGATTTTGGATTTCCCTGTTGGCAGTTCGAGGAAGGTTCCGTTGTCCACTAAATAATAAGTTGTAGTTTTCGGAAAAGAAGGTGGGGTGTCACGAGCATAATTAGATTGCGCTTTTTGAGCTTCCTTGAAGGTTGCAGTCACTTTTTTATAAAGACTAAAACGCTTTCCTTCGTGCAAAACATTAAAATATCCTCCTTTCTCGTTAGATCCTCGAAAAGGAACAAAAACATAAAACTGTGTACCGCTTTTTACATAAACATTGGGGTCTTTCATCAAGGCTCCAATTTCTGTTGCTGAAGGGCTTTGTTTTATCTCAATCTCATCGGCAAAAGCGTTGTATCTCATCGGAACGCCTGTCCTCACCGGTTTGTTATCCTGATAAATAGTACCCGGGATAAAATTCGGATTTGCGTATGCTTGATCTTTAATAGCCTCAAATTCCGCTTCAGTTAAACCAAAAGCCAATGCTTTTTCGTTCAAATCGATGGTTCTTGAGTGAATATCCAATTCACTGTTCATACGCTGACCGATAGCCGAGAAACCTAAGCACAGACTAAAACATGCTATCAAAATTTTTTTCATAGTTGTCGTTGTAAAATTCAAATAAATACAAAAATATGGATCTTTCTTAAATAAGTGATTGGTTTATTGTAATTTATTTGTATGGAGCGCTTTGAGCTTTGATTTGCTCCATAATCTAATCTATTCTCTATGCCGCCTTGGGCTCCATTATTGTTTCTGAAGGGAATCCTTCACGTGAACTACTCGTTGAGGATATGGAATATCAATTCCCGCTGCATCTAATCTATTTTTAGCTTCTTCTAAAACGTAGAAGTGTAGATCCCAAAAGTCTGCATTTGTTGCCCAGTAGCGAAGCGTTAAATCTACCGAATTTTCATTTAGAGCAGCAACTGCCACCATGGGCATTTTCCCTTCTTCTTTTAATACGGCATCCTGTTCCATTACCAAGTTCATCAAAATCTCCTTTGCAAGTTTAATATCGTCACCATAACCAATTCCGAAGGTGAAGCTCTCTCGACGAATGTTTAGAGCGTTGTAATTTACAATTTTATCGTTGCTGAGTTTGCCATTGGGAATAACAGCTACTTGGTTTCCGAAGGTGGTAATTCGGGTATTGAATATGGATATTTCCGATACTGTTCCTTCTACCCCTTGGGCGCTGATCCAATCACCCACTCGAAACGGACGGAGTACCAATAATAAAACACCTCCGGCCAGGTTTGATAATGATCCTTGGAGTGCCAGACCAATGGCTAAACCTGCTGCACCAATCATTGCAACAAGTGAAGCTGACTCAACCCCGAGCTGAGTTACTACCAATACAAATAACAGAATTTTGAGTGCCCAATCTACCAAACTACTGATAAAATTTTCAAGTGTCGCGTCCGGATGGCGCCTGGTAAAAAATCGTCTGACTAATTTCTTAATAAATTTTATTACCCAAATTCCGATAATTAATATTAATAATGCGGAAATCAGCGAAGGTAAAAAATCGATGATTTTGGTGATTAAACGTTCAACATACACATCAAATTGATGGATCTTGTCTTCCATAAAATAATTTTAATTCTTAAGTTTAGTAATTAAGGAATTGATATTGGTAGTAGGTTGTTCGCAGACAGAATTTCGACAGAGGTAGGCTAGGGTTCTATAACGTTTATAACGTCCTTTTAATAGAGGTATAGACTCAATTTTTGTGGAGAATGCCAGAATTTTATTCGGAATATATTCGGCTAAAATTCTTTTTGCTCGCTCCGGGGCATCTTTTCCAATTACCGCAATTTCATGAAAATCTTCGGTGAAGTTTAAAAGTAAATTTAGCCAATGAGAAAATCCTGTGGGATAGGTTTCTAATCGGTCAAAAATATTTAATAAAAATTGTTTGCTTAGATCTTCATATTCCGGATTTCCAAAATAACGACTCAGGAAAAACAAATTCTCGGCCATGACTGCGCCGGAAGAGGGGATGACATCATCATGAAAATCAACCGGCTGAATGAAAACCTCACGAGATTTCACGGTTGTAAAGCTGAGACTTCTAATACTGCCATCATAAAAATCCTCCAGAACCTTTTTGGTGAGCTTTTCGGAGAGATCCAGCCATCTGAGCTCGGATGTAATTTCATAGCATTTTATAAAAGCAGCAATAGTCCAAGCATAATCTTCTAAGAATCCGGGAATAGACGATTTTCCATTCTTATAATTTCGCCAAAGCTCATTACCATTGAATTGATATTTAATTAAGAACTCAGCATTCGAGAGTGCCATATCTAAGAATCTTTGCTCGGGAATGGCGCTATAAGCATCCAATAAACCAATAATTGTTAAGGCGTTCCACGCAGTAAGAACCTTATCATCCAGCCTTGGTTTTTTTCGCTTCTTTTGAAGTTCTCGTAATGTATTTTTCCATTCAGACACTTTTTCATTCAGAGATGCAACTGAAATATTGAACTTGTTTGCGAAATCAGAATCAGAAAATCTCCGATGCAGAACAAAACGACCTTCCCATTCCGCCTCAGGGAGCATGTAATAATATTGAGAGAATAAATTAAAATCCGTAATGCTATTTTCTAATTCCTGAATTGTGAAGGTGTAGTAGAAACCTTCTTCTCGTTGTGCATTTTCATTTATACTGTCGGCATCCATTGAAGAATAAAAAGCTGCGGTAGCATCTGTCAATTCCGTAGATATGAAGTCAATAATGTCAATGGCAGTTTGCTTAAAAATCGGTTTTTTAGAAATCTTGAAGGCATTGATGTACAAACTCAAAAGTTGGGCATTGTCGTAGAGCATCTTTTCAAAATGTGGAATTCTCCATGTGCTATCAGTGCTATATCGAGAAAAACCTCCATTTAATTGATCAAAGATTCCGCGTTGCGCCATTTTCTCCAAGGAAGAAAGCACATAAACTTGCAGGTCATCATCCTTTTTCAACGTTGCATATTTCAGTAAGAATGATAAGGTTCCGGGAAGCATGAATTTTGGAGCTTGACCAAACCCACCGTTTACGCGATCAAAATTTAACTTGAAAATTTTTATAATTCGTTCCCAGTCAAAGGAATGGATGCTGTCCGGCGTGGTATTGCCGTCTGTCCGGAAAGATATTTTTAAACCTTGTTCAAGTCTTGAGGCATAATTAAGAAGTTCTTGTGGATCCTGTTCATACAGTTGCTGAATAGATTCCAGGTTTTCGATCCACTGTTCTTTTCGAAAATATGTTCCTCCCCACACAGGTCGCCCATCCGGTAAAGTTACGACGTTAAGAGGCCATCCGGCAGAGCCTGTCATCAGTTGCACTGCTTCAATGTAAACATGATCAACATCGGGGCGTTCTTCCCGATCTACTTTAATGCAGACATAATGCTTGTTCATGACATCAGCCACATCGGGGTCTTCAAAACTTTCGTGCTCCATAACATGGCACCAGTGGCAAGCGGCATAGCCGATACTTATGACAACAAGCTTATTCTCTTTTTTTGCAAGCTCGAAAGCTTTTTTAGAAAATGGTTTCCACCATACCGGATTATTGGCGTGTTGTAGTAAGTAAGGACTTGATTCACTTTTTAGCTCATTTGCGTGGGGAACCATAGTATTGAAGTTTAAAAGTTTTATCCGTTAATTGCAACGACCCGATCTATTTTGTTCGGCAGTAATTGCTTTAAGAGGTTTTCAATACCGTTTTTCAGGGTGGCGGTAGAAGAAGGGCAACCACTACAGGCTCCTTGTAATAAGACTTTAACCGTTTTTGTTTCCGGTTCAAAAGAATCCAAAGAGATAAATCCGCCGTCTGTTGCCACAGCAGGAGTAACATACTCATCTATAATGGCAATGATCTCCCGCTCAAAATCTGTTAACAGTCGATTTTCTCCATGAAGAGGAGCTTTTTGTGCAGTTTTCTTTTCTTCGGTAAGAATGGGTTTCCCTGAATCTACATATTTTTTAATGAATTCGCGAACCTCCATAGTAATATCTTCCCATTCCAGCATTGGATACTTTCGGATAGAAATGAAATTCTTCTGAATGAAAACTTCTTTCACAAATGGAAAATTGAATAGTTTTTGAGCAAGAGGAGAATCTTTGGCTTCATCGATGTTTTTAAATTCAAAATTACCGTCAACCAAGGTGCGGTTGGCAATGAATTTCATGACCATCGGGTTTGGAGTGCTCTCAGCATAAACGGAAACCGGTAGATTGCTGCGCGTTGGTTTTTCAATGATAACCTCTTTCCCGGAATCTAAATATTTTAAAATTGAAACAGCTACTTCCTCCTGAACGTCTTTCCATTCTACAATGTCATATTTCTCTATGGCGATAAAATTCTGAGAAATGAAAATAGTTTTAACGAAAGGAAGGTGAAACAATTCTTGAGCTAAAGGACTTGGTTTAGCTTCATCTATATTATGAAATTCATAACTCCTCGTTTTGGTAAGAAAAATATTCAGATTGAATTTCACTATTCCCGGATGTGTTGTGGGAACAATTTGAATTGTAGTTTTCATGAAATCTTTTTTGCAAAAATAAAGAATACCAGACGATAAGGAACATGTATTCGCCAAACTAACATTCTATTATGTTTTGAGCTTAAGAATAAAATTGGACAAAAATCACTCTTGATGATGATATTATTTCAGATTTACTTCTATATTTGGCAGTTGCTCCCTAAGAATTATGCGTCAGGTATACCTGCCGTTAACATTTTCTTTTGTAATATTGGGAATCTTTTATAAATCGGGTTTTGACATAAAATAGATCAACACAATCAAACCTAAATAGATATATGTAAATTATGAAGATTAAGCTCATTCCCCTACTGCTACTTCTTATAGCGCCCTTAATCACTTTTTCACAAGACGGATTACCGGTATATACGGATTACTTAGCTGATAATCTGTATGTAATACATCCTTCTATGGCAGGAGCTGCACCGGGAACACGTATTCGTTTAGGAGCTAGGCAGCAATGGTTTGATCAAAAAAATGCTCCAAACCTTCAGACGCTTAATGTAGCGAGTAGAATCACAGAACGTTCGGGTATAGGGGGGATTGTATTTAACGATCAAAATGGATTCCATTCACAAACCGGAGGGTATCTTACATATGCACACCATATTCCATTCTCTTTTATTGATAGTGAATTGAATCAGCTTTCTTTCGGGCTAAGTGCCGGCATAATAGATTCTAGATTGGATGAAACACAGTTCAATCTGGAAAATTATGACCCGATCATTTATGGGAATATCCTGAGTGCCACATATTTTAATATGGATGCGGGAGTCTCTTACCATTTTTTGGATTTTGCTGCACATTTCACGGTGAAGAATTTACTCTACCAAAAACGCTTGAATTATACTGAAGAAATAGAATCTATAAATCAAAGAAAATATCTTCTTGGAGCATCCTATGCCATGGGAACCATGAACAAAGACTGGGGATTTGAACCATCGTTTATGTTTATGCACACTGAGGGAACTCAAGAAACCTCTGTTGATCTAAATTTCAGAGCTATCAAAAGGTTTGATGGAGGCAGAGGATGGGCAGGGCTTTCTTATAGAAGAGCACTGGATACGCCGGATTTCGAAGAAGGATTGGGTTCTAAGGGAGACGCTATGCAGCACATTACACCGGTTATTGGTATTAATTTTCACAACTTCGTATTCGCATACATGTATTCCTATCAAATGGGAAATGTTACGTTTGACAACGGCGGTTTCCACCATTTAACCCTCGGTTATAACTTTGGAGTAAGACAAGATAAGTACGATTGTAACTGTCCGAACGTTAATTAAAAATACTTTTCAATGATTATTAAATCTCTTGGAGATAAGCGTCCGGTTATACCGGAAAGTTGCTTTATTGCTGAAAATGCAGTTATCGTAGGGGAGGTTGTTTTGGGCGAGGAATGCAGTGTATGGTATAATGCCGTAATTCGAGGAGATGTGCATTCAATTTCCTTAGGTAATAAAGTGAATGTACAAGATGGAGCCGTAATTCACGCTACTTACAAAGTTTCTCCCACCGTTATAGGTAACAATGTGTCTATTGGTCATAATGCTATTGTTCATGGTTGTACTATTCATGACAATGTACTTATTGGGATGGGAGCAATTGTGATGGACGACTGTGTTATAGAAAGCAACAGCATTATTGCGGCAGGAGCCGTGGTCTCTAAAAATACACGGGTTGAGAGCGGGAGTATCTATGGCGGGATTCCGGCTCATAAAATTAAGGATGTAAGTCCGGAATTAACCAAAGGAGAGATTGAGCGGATTGCTAATAACTACACTTTATACGCTTCCTGGTACAAATAAAAGGACAACAAATCAGCTCAAATTTCTTCGTCAAAAATCCAAAAATTCTACAGAGACAGAGCTGCCATAATCTTTAAGAAGACTGTTTAAAACATCGGTGTCTTTATTTGTGTAAAATTTACAACTGGGATTGTGCTCCTCCGGTTGAAGTAAATTCTGCTCGTATAACACCTTTTTGGTTTGCTTTGCGACGGCTTCTCCGGAATCGATGACATGAACATTTATGGGGAGTAATTTTTCCAAAATTGGTCTCAAATGCGGGAAATGTGTAGAGCCAAGTACAATATAATCGGCATCTGCCTGAAGCATGGGTAGGATATGTTTTTTTAACAATAAAAGCATTTCCTGAGAATTGATCTTTCCTTCCTCAATTAAAGGAACCAGGCCCTCCCCAACAATTTCGGTAATGACTACGTGATCTGAGAAATGTTTGGAAGTCTTGTGAAAATGATCACTATTTAATGTTCCCTTAGTGGCTAAGATGCCTATGCTTTTAGTTTTTGAAAGTAGAGCCGCCGGCTTTATAGCCGGTTCAATTCCAATTAGTGGAATAGTAAATTTTTCACGGAGTATCTCAATAGCATTTGTTGTTGCCGTATTGCAAGCTACCACAACCAGCTTACATCCAAAATCCTGTAATTTTTGGACGTTTTTGATGCTTAACTCAATGATTTCTTGTCGCGGTCGATTCCCATAAGGCGCATATTTGCTGTCTGCCAAGTATATCGTATTTTCATATGGGAGCAATTTGTGCACCTCTTTCCATATAGTTACGCCGCCTACTCCGGAATCAAAGAAGCCTATGGGTTGGTTTGTCCTCATGCCTTAAAAATAGCTAATCTGCATAAAAAAACCGACTCTTTAGAGAGCCGGTTGAGAAATTTTTGGAAAATCAAATTAGATGCCGAGTTCCTTTTTTACATCATTCATCAAATCTTTTCCTTCTGCCATCAGGATTCCGCTCCCGATAGAAGAATCAAAAACATATTGAAAACCTTGCGCTTTTCCAACTTTTTGGATGGCAGCACGTGCTTTTTCAAGTATAGGTTTCATGATATCCATTTGTTTCTTTTCTATATCGGCCAAAGCTTGCTGACGGTATGCCTGAATGTTGCCTTGCATTTCTTGAACCTCCTCAACACGTTTCATGTTCTCTTGTTCGGTTTTACTAGCCGCCTCACTATCATACTGTCTCATTTTAGTCTCCAGTTCTTTCATCATCGCTTTTATTTCGGTGTCATAAGACCGCTCTATCTTCTCAAGAGATGAGATAGCAGCTTTATATTCCGGCATAGATTCTACCAAAACTTGAGCCTCAATATGAGCAACTTTAGTTTGAGCAATGGCAGCCCCGGTGGTTCCTATGATAAGTGCCAGAGCTACTATTATGGTTTTCATTCTTTTCATTTTTTCGAATTTAATTTAAGTGTTATGGAAATAATTAGTCTTTCTTGTAAATCAATTTCTTTGTCGGGCATTTCTTATAGAGTCTTGACGCCGTTGCCTTTCTTCCAGTAAACGTTGTCTTCGCTCTTCAAATTCCCGCTGTTTTTGTTCCCGAATGGAATCTCTTTCACGTCTACGAGCCTCGGCAGTGCTCTCTCTTTCTCTTTGTTTTTCCTCAATTTCTTTTTCGCGTTCTTGCCTTTTTTCTTCCAGTTCTTTTTGTCTTTCAGAGGCTCCTTCTTTCTCTTCTTTCATGGCTTGGCGCTCTTCGAGTTCTATTTCACGTTGTTCTTTTCGACTATTCGCCTGAACTCTACGACCTGCACGCTCTATACTGCGCAATACCAAATCACTGATATCATTTCGTTGTGCAGCAAAAAGCATTACAACATCTGCAGACTTATCAAAAATAAAATCATATTTCCGATTCTCTGCTATCTCCTGAACAATATTAAAAACTTGATCCTGTATGGGCTGAACAAGTTGGCGGCGCTGGATCATTAAATCTCCCTGAGGTCCAAATCGGTTTTGTTGATAGGCTATGATTTCATCTTCTTTTATTTTTATTTCTTCTTCTCTTTCATCAATCAGTTCCTTTGTGAGTAAAATACGCTCATTGGCAAGATCAAGTTTCATTTGGTTCACTTCATTTTGCATCTTTTCCAAATCACGCTTCCATCTTTGTACTTTTCCTTCCAATTGAGTTTGAGCTTCACGATATTCAGGAACACTTTCAAGAATATATTCCATGTCTATATACCCGATTTTCACCCCACGTTGTGCAGAAATACTTAAGGAAATAAAGGAAAATAAAAGAAAGGAATAAAAAAATGATTTTGTTTTCATAATCCGATATGGTTCTAGTTGTTGAAAAAACTATGCCAAAATTAAAACTGTTGCCCGATAATAAAATGGGTTTGCCAGCCATTGGCTTCTTTCCTTCCCATTACCGGATCAAATCCGTATCCGAAATCAATTCCTAACAAACCGAATGCAGGCATGAAAATACGTAACCCTGCTCCGGCAGACCTTTTCAGTGCAAATGGATTATAGTCTTTAAATCCATCAAAAGAGGCTCCACCTTCTGCAAAAGCAAGAACATAAATAGAAGCCATTTGCGCCAAGGTTACAGGATATCTTAATTCTAACGTAAATTTATTGAAAATAGTATTCCCGTCAATATCACTCAAAGATTGGTTTGGATATCCGCGCAGCTGAATGATTTCCCTTCCGTCCAGACTATAAGCTCCAAGACCGTCGCCGCCTACAAAAAACCGTTCAAACGGAGGGATGCCTCTGTCATTGTTATAAGCTCCAAGAAACCCAAATTCAGTCCCGGTTCTTAAGACCAATTTTTCTACAAGTCTGGTGTACCAGTCGCCTTTAAATTTGATCTTATAGTATTCAAGCCACTTAAAACGCTCCTGATCTATTTCCGAACGACGAATACGAGCATCTACCAATTGACTGCTATTGGAATTTGGATCTCTCAAAATACTTTCCTGTACCGCCCGATCTTCTTTCAGGCTCTTATAATCAACTCCATTGAAAAGAGAATAAGGCAAAGTTACCTTGGCCGTAATGCTGAAATCTGATCCGCCTGTTGGGAAAATGGGATTGATCGAGGTGTTATTCCGGCTCAAACCAATGGTATAGGCAAGGTTATTTGAGTATCCGTCACCAAAAGTGAACAATCCGGTATTGTAATTACTTAAACTATAATGTTGGAAACTCAGAGCGTTTGACCAGACAAAATAATCATCAGGCCAATTAACGCGCTTTGCCAAACCTACTGAAGCTCCCGAAATAGTAAAACTTCGCGATTTGTCGGCACGACGGCGATAATAATCATAGTAATATTGTTCTGTATGCGAAACAGAGGTGGAAAGCTGTACGGGTTTTTTGCCCCCAAGCCAAGGTTCTACCAAGGAAAGGCTGTATGTCTGATAATATGCACTTGCCTGGGCACGAAGAGACAACATTTGTCCGTCTCCCATAGGTAAGGGCTTGTAATATTTTGGATTAAAAATATTTCTTAAGGAGAAGTTTTTGAAAGAAAGTCCCACTGTTCCAATACAACCTCCGCCTCCATAACCTCCTTGAACTTCTACCTGGCTAGATCCTTTTTCCACTACAGAATATTCTAGATCTACCAATCCATTTGCTTCATCAACATTTTTGAAATTGGGAGATAGTTTCTCAGGATCAAAGAATTGTAATTGACCTAATTCACGAAGGGTTCTGACTATGTTCTTTTTGCTGTAGATCTGTCCCGGACGAGTCCGTAGCTCTCGATAAATTACGTGGTCATTGGTTCGGTCATTTCCAACTACAGTTATGTCGTTGAAGTAGAATATATTCCTTTCAATAATTCTGATTTCAAAATCAATGGTGTCATTACGAACGGCAACTTCCACAGGATTAATCCGGGCTGCCAGGTATCCGTTGTTCTGGTACATATTCGTAATATCTTCAGCCTCGGGATCCTTTTCGTCTTGAATTTTTTTCTGAAGAAGAACGCCATTATAAACATCACCTTTTTTGATTCCTAATACTTGCCTAAGCTGAGCATCGGTGTACACGCTATTGCCTATAAAACGAATGTCTCCGAAATAGTATTTCCGGCCTTCTTCCAGATCCATCTTAATAGCCACATTCTTGTCATCAATAACAATAACCGTATCTTTTAAGATTCTTGCATCTCGATATCCGTTGGCCTTGTATTTGTTTAGGATGGATTCTTTATCCTCTGCAAAACCATCTTCGGTATATTTTGAACGTTTCCAAACCCTTATCGGATTTTTTTGTTTTACCTTTTTCATGGTTCTCCGTAATTTGGAGGAGCTGAAATGCTCATTTCCTGAAAAGGTTATGCTTTTAACTTTTACTCTACTCCCGCGATTGATGTCAATATTCAGATCACGCGAAGTTTCAACTCCTAAAGAATCGATTATAGGAGTTGTAGTGATGTGGGTTTTTGTGTTTAAGTATCCGTCTTTGCGGTACTTCTTTTTAATATAGTTGCTTGTTGTATTAAGTAGGTTATTCGTAATCTTTGTGCCGGGTTTAAGATCGTTATCTTTGATAATCTCTTTTTTCTTTGCTTTTTTTATGCCTTTTCCTGTAATGGATACTTCATGTAGTTTTGGCAATTCTACAATATAAAGTTCAAGATCGATCTCATCACCTTCAATATTGGTCACATAAAACGCAATATCACTGAAAAGGTTTTGGTCCCAAAGCTTTCTGGTTACATTACTCAGTTTTTCGCCCGGAACCTGGAGACGGTCACCCACTCTTAATCCTGTGAACGCAATTACCGTTTGCTCATTAAAACTTTGAGCTCCGGTAACCGTTATAGAACGGAGTGTATAAGTTTGACCACTGTCAAGTTTATTTTCTTGTGCTTGTAGAGGTAGGGTTACAAAAGCGAGTATTAGAAGAATACTAAAAATTCTTTTTAACATGTTTGCTGGGAAACTATTCATTAAGCTGCTCACTGGTTCTTCCAAATCTTCTTTCTCTTTGTTGATAATTTAGCAAGGCTTCAAAAAGGTTTTCTTTTGTAAAATCAGGCCACAATATATCCGTGAAATAAAGCTCGGCATAAGCTATTTGCCACAAAAGAAAATTGCTGATGCGTTGTTCGCCACTTGTGCGAATCAAGAAATCTACATCAGGCAGATTTCGCGTGTAAAGATGATTATTAATTGTTTGCTCATCTATATCGCGGGGCGAAATTAGTTTATTTTTAACTTTATCACTAATCTCTTGAATGGTTTTTACAATTTCTTCCCGAGACCCATAACTTAAAGCAAGTGTGAGGGTCATCCGTTTATGATTTTTCGTTTTTTCAATCGCCCTCAAAAGCTCATTCCGCGTTGATTGTGGAAGAGCGTCCAGGTTGCCAATAGCATTTAATTTAATATCATTTTGCACAAGCCGCTCCATTTCCGATTTTAATGAGGAAACGAGTAGCTTCATTAGTAAAGTCACTTCCACCGCCGGTCGGTTCCAATTTTCTGTAGAAAAAGCATACAGGGTCAAGTGTTTAACTCCTATCTCAGCACAACCTTCTACAACTTCTCTGACGGCCTTTGTGCCATTTTCATGCCCTTTGTGTCTAAACAATCCTCTTAGCTGAGCCCACCGCCCATTGCCGTCCATTACAATGGCCACATGCGCCGGTAATTTTTCAGGTATGATCTGGTCTTTTATGCTCATATTTTAGAAGTTACAATAGCATGGCTTTCGGCCAAATGTAAGAGAAAGATTAATGCCGGTAAATAAATACCAGTCATTGTTATTGGTGTTTCCAAAACTAAAGTTCTCTTTGCCGTCTCCTTTTGGGTTGCTTCCGTCCAGATTGTCTGTAAAGGTATATCGAGCTCCAATTTCCGCACCTAAAATGGCATGTCTTCCTAAAGAGAGTTTATAACCCAAGATCATGGGAATTGCAAAGTTGATTGATTTCCCGTCTGCCCTAAAGACTTCATTCTGATCCTTATATAAGTTGTGAAAACCAATTGCAGTTAAACCTGTATAAAGATAAGGGGTTGAAATATGCTCTCCGCTATGCACGTCAAAATCCCAAAAAGTATATTCTATCCCCAAAGATGCTTCTCCTAAGGTGCTTTGAAATGAATATCCTCTTTCATTGCGTCGGGTTTCATGACTGTCCGCATCATCAGCTTTTAATCTCGCTAAAATTAAGCTGGCACGAAAAGAATGACGGAGACTTCTGTTCCATCTAATAATTCCTCCCAGTCCAAGAGTTGTGGGGTTAATGAAAGCAGTAGATCCAACATCTCCAACAAAGTTGACACCTCCCGCAGTTAAACCGATTTCATATGTTTGTGCTGTCAATGTGCCGAGGGTGATCATACTCATTAACAGTGCAAAAAAGTATTTCATACTTATTTAAAAAGTTTGCAAATATAAAAATAACTTCGCTTGATTGTGATATGTTCAAGCTTTGTTGTTTAACAAGATTCGCTGCTGAATATTGTTCAAATCGTAAAATTTGTAAATAAAGTTGCTAATTCCTTTTATCTTCTCCCCAAAATAACTTCTTTCTGAGGGTTTGGATAAAGCTGTCTTCTTGGAGTTGTAAGAGTTTAATTCTAAAAGGGGCTTTCTTTATAAAAACCTTCGTTTCATTGGCTACCGTAATGGTTCTTGAATCTAAAGAAAGTAAATAGCTGTCTTCTCTGCCGGTGACCTTG
>Ga0079224_100000525_pt1 | contig 37940 bp, 27 predicted proteins | sample Stecom2015_FD_80414 | JGI IMG/M metagenome (GOLD analysis project Ga0079224, IMG submission 80414) | Agricultural soil microbial communities from Utah to study Nitrogen management - Steer compost 2015 | ecosystem: Environmental > Terrestrial > Soil > Agricultural land | place: USA: Utah... | reverse complement strand
CGACGACGTCATCGTCAAGACCGGTGGCCTGCTCGCCCTCGTCGTCGTCGCGGGGGCGCTCAACTGGTTCCTCCTCGGCGGCAACCTCCTCGTCACCTTCGGTGGCCTCGTCGTCGGGCTCGTACTGGGCCTGGTCAACGCGTTCAAGCGGGAGCCGAGCCCGGGCCTCATCGTCGGCTACGCCGCCGCCGAGGGGCTCTTCCTCGGTGGCATCTCGAAGTTCTTCGAGGGCGCCTACCCCGGCATCGTGCTCCAGGCGGTGCTCGCCACCGGTGCGACGTTCGTCGCCACGCTCCTCCTCTTCAAGAGCGGGGCCGTCCGCGTGACGCCGAAGATGACCCGCTTCGTGCTCATCGCCCTCGTCGGGTACGCGCTCTTCTCGCTCGTCAACCTCGGCATGATGCTCTTCGGCGCCACCGACTCCGCCTTCGGGCTGCGGACCAGCGTCGAGATCATGGGCATCCCGCTCGGCGTCATCGTCGGCGTCCTCGCCGTGGGCCTGGCCGCGTTCTGCCTCATCATGGACTTCGACGCGATCAAGCGCGGCGTCGAGGGCGGCATCCCGGCCCGCTTCGCGTGGTCGGCGGCCTTCGGGCTGCTCGTCACCCTCGTGTGGCTGTACCTGGAGTTCCTGCGCCTGCTCGCCATCCTGCGGGGCGGCGACTGACCGGGCGCTCACGCCTCGTCCGCCGGCTCGCCGGAGCGTCCGTGTGCCCGTTCATGGCACTGCGCGCCCGGTAGGACGGGCACACGGTGCACCGACGGGCACACGGTCGGGAGAGGCCTGACCGTCAGAGGTGCTCGGCGAGCCAGGCGAGCTGGCGCCCGCGCTGGAACTCGGTGCCGCCCTCGTGCTCGTTGAACGGGTAGACCTCGACGGTGACCTCGCCGCCGTAGTGGTTCGCCGCCGCGTAGACGGTCGACGGCGGGCAGACCGGGTCCATGAGCGCGACGGAGTACAGCGCCGGTGCCTGGGCGCGCCGGGCGTGGTTGACCCCGTCGAGGTAGGACAGCGTGCGGAAGGTCTCCTCCACCCGGTGGCGGTGCGCGGCCAGGTAGGTCCGCACCTCGGCGTACGGGCCGCTCGGGGCCATCTCCACGCCGCGCCGGATGTGCGACAGCCACGGGACGTCGGGCATGGCGGCGGCGACGTCGATGAGCCCGGCCACGGCGGTGGTGATCGCCCCACCCTGGCTCACCCCGGTGACGGCGACGCGTGCGGGGTCGACGCCGGGCAGGGAGCGGGCCGCCTCGACGGCGCGGACGCCGTCGGTGTAGACGCGCCGGTAGTAGTGGTCGTGCGGGTCCTCGACGCCCCGGGTGAGCGTGCCCGGGGCGGCGACGCCGGCACCGACCGGGTCCGGGGTGGCGCCGTGGCCGTTGGTCGCGGCGGTGCCCTGGCCGCGGGTGTCCATGACGACGTACGCGTACCCCGCCGCCGGCCAGGTGAGCCGGGTGTGCGGGAACCCGCGCCCTCCGCCGTAGCCGAGGTACTCGACGACGGCGGGGAGCGGCTCGTCCAGCCCGGCCGGCCGCAGGTACCAGCCCTTGACCCGGTGTCCGCCGAACCCGGAGAAGGTGAGGTCGTAGGCCTCGACCAGCCGCAGGTGGGCGTCGACCGGCGTCACCTCGACGGCGAGGTCGTGCGCCCGGGCCTCGGCCAGGGTGCGGGCCCAGAAGGCGTCGAAGTCGTCCGGCTCGGCGACGTCCGGTCGGTAGTGCGGGAGGCGTTCGGTATCGATGTCGAAGAGGGGCACGGCGGTCACCCTAGCGTCGCCGGGCCGACGCCCCGGCCGTCCGACACGGCCGCGGACCCGCCCCGGCGTCCCCCACGGGCGCCGCCTACCCCTGTGCGACGAGGTCGGGCTGCCGCTCCACCCGGCGGGCCACCCGCCGCTCCACCCGGCGCTCGACGAGGAGGTAGAGCACCGGGACGAGCAGCAGGGTGAGGAACGTCGAGGTGAACAGCCCGCCGATGACGACGAGCGCCAGCGGCTGCGAGACGAAGGCGCTGCCCCCGGTCACCCCGACCGCCATCGGGACGAGGGCGGCGATCGTCGCCGCCGCGGTCATGAGGATGGGCGCCAGACGGTGGCGCCCGCCCTCCTCGATCCCCTCGTGCAGGCTCATGCCCTGGCGCCGGTACTGGTTGATGAGGTCGATGAGGACGATCGCGTTGGTGACGACGACGCCGACGAGCATGAGCGCCCCGATGAGCCCGGGGACGTCGAGCTGGCTGCCGGTGACGACGAGCATCGCGATCGCACCGGTGGCCGCGAACGGCACCGAGACGAGGAGGATGAGGGGCTGGACGAGGGAGTTGAAAGTCGCCACCATGACGAGGTAGACGATCGCGATCGACAGCGCGAGCGCGACGCCGAGGTTGGCGAAGGCCTCCTCCTGCTCGGCGCTCACGCCCTCGATGGTCGCCGCGACGCCGGCCGGCAGGTCGAGGGAGTCGAGCGCGGACTGCAGGTCCGCCGTCACCCGGCTGAGGTCCGTCGCGGTCGAGGTGGCGGTGATCGTCGCACTGCGCAGCCCGTCGGAGCGGGTGATGGAGACCGGCTGCGCCACCTCCGTGACCTCCGCGAGCTCGGCGAGCGGCACCGGGCCCGCCGGCGTCGACACCGGCAGCGCGGCGAGCTCCTCCCGCGTCTCCGGCGTCTCACCGACCTGGAGGACGACGTCGTTGCGGCCGTGCTCGGTGTCGATCGACGCGACGGTCGTGCCCTGGAGCGCGGCCGAGACGACCTGGCCGACCTGCGCCTCGCTCACCCCGAGCGCGGCGGCCGCGTCGCGGTCGACCTCGACGAGGAGGGTGGGCAGCTCCGCCGCGAGGTTGGACGTGACGTCCGTCGTGCCGTCGACGGCGGAGACCGCGTCGAGCACGTCCTGCGCGGCGGTCTCCACCGCCTCGCCGTCGACGCCGCTGACGACGACCTCGAGGCTCCCGCCGAACCCGGCCATGCCGGTGGCGACGGTGAGCTCGCCGGCGCCCTCGAGGTCGGCGAGGCGGGACCGGAGCTCCTCCTCGGCGGCCGTGGCGTCGGCGTCGAGGTCGAGCGTGATCGCGAAGAGCGTCTCGTTCTCCGCGCCGAAGAACGCCATCGCGGCGTCCCCGGCGCCGCCGGTTACCTGGTAGGTCTCGACGTCGTCGAGCTCGGCGACGACCTCCTCGACCCGCTGGGCCGCGGCGTCGGCCGCGGCGAGGGAGGTCCCGGCCGGGAGCGTCTGTGTCACGGAGAGGGTGTTCTGCCCGGAGTCGCCGATGAACTCGGTCTCGAGCTGGGTGGCCAGCCCGACGGTGCCGGCCATGACCGCGACCGCGGCGAGGACGGCGAGCCAGGGCCGGCGCAGCGCTCCCCGGAGAACCCCGACGTAGCTGCGCTGGAGCAGGCCCGATCGCTCCTTAGCCTCGGCCGCGGCACGCACCGCGGCGGCGTCCTCGTCGGTGCGCGGGCCGCGGACGAACCAGTAGGCGAGGACCGGGATGATCGTCAGCGCGACGAACAGCGAGGCGAGCAGCGCCAGCGCCACCGTGAAGGCGAACGGGCGGAAGAGCTCACCGACCATCCCGCCGACGAGACCGATGGGCACGAAGACCGCGGCCGTGGCGACCGTCGCGGAGGTGATCGCGCCGGCGACCTCCCGTACGGCGTCGATGATCGCCGTGCGGCGGTCCTTGCCGTAGGACAGGTGCCGGTTGATGTTCTCGATGACGACGATGGAGTCGTCGACGACGCGGCCGACCGAGACGGTGAGCGCCGCGAGGGTGAAGAGGTTGAGCGTGTAGCCGACCGTCCGCAGCCCGATGAGCGCGACGATGAGCGACAGCGGGATGGACAGCGCCGTGACGCCCGTCGGCCGCCACCTGCGCAGGAAGAGGAGGATGACGACGACGGCGAAGACGAGCCCGAGCAGACCCTCCGTCGCGAGGTCCGTGATGGAGTCCTCGATGAAGGGGGCCTGGTCGAAGACGACGGTGATCTCGGCCCCGTCGCCGAGCGCGGCCGCGAGCTCGGGGAGCAGCTCCTGGACGCCGTGCGAGACCTCGACGGTGTTGCCGTCCGGGGTCTTGGTCACGGCCAGCCCGAAGCTCGGCTGTCCGTCGGTGCGGTTGAAGGACGTCGGCTCCGCGGGCGCGGCGGTGACGTCGGCGACGTCGTCGAGCCGGACCGGGCCGGTCTCGGTAGGGAGCGGGAGCGCGGCGACGTCCTCCGCCGACGTCAGCCGCTCGCCGGTCTCGACGGACAGCGTCCGGTCACCCTCGGTGATCGACCCGCCGGGCACGACGGCCCCGTTGGCCTGGAGGGCGGAGGTGATCGCGCTGGGGTCGAGGCCGGCGACGGCGAGCGCCTCGAGGTCGACGTCGACCGTGACCCGCCGGTCCGGCACCCCGCTGAGCTGGACCGCGCGGACGCCGTCGACGCGCTCGAGCTCGGGGACGACGACGGTGCGCAGCGTCTCGGCCGCGACGTCCTGGTCACCGGGGACGGCGACGGCGAGCTGGACCACCGGGAGGTCGTCGATGCCGCCGGAGATGACCTGGGTGTCCGCGGACTCGGGGAGCACCGGGTCGAGGCGGGTGATCGCCGCCTGGAACTCCTGCTGGGCGTTCGTGACGTTCGTGCCGTACTCGAGCTCGAGGAGGACGACCGAGCTGCCCGCACTCGACGTCGACGACGTCCCCTCGAGGCCGGCGACGACGCCCGCCGCCTGCTCGACGACGTCGGTGACCTGCTGCTCGACGACCTCCGGCGAGGCACCCGGGTAGGAGGTGACCGCCCCGACGACGGGTAGGTCGAGCGGCGGGATGAGCTCCTGCTTGAGGGTCGAGGTCGCCCACAGCCCGCCGAGGACGGCGAGGACGGTGGCCAGGGCGACGAGCGCGCGGTTGGCGAGGCTGAACCGGGCGAGTGAGGACACACGTGCTCCTGTGGGTCGGGGGGCTGCGCGGGCGGCGCGGTCCTACGGTAACGCGCAGCCACGCGCCCACCCGCGACGCTCCGGCCCACCCATCGTGCGGTGCCGTGGGCACCGCGTAGGGTCGAGCCCCATGAGCGCAAACCTGCCCATCGCGTCCGGCTCCTTCGGTGACGACCCCACCCTGACCTTCCCCGACACCCCGGCCCCCGACGGCCTCCAGGTGGCGGTCCTCGAGGCGGGGGACGGGCCGGCCGTCGAGGCGGGGGACACGATCGTCGTCAACTACCACGGCCAGATCTGGGGTGGTGGCGTCTTCGACAGCTCCTTCGCGCGGGGCCAGACCATCGCCTTCCCCATCGGGACGGGCATGGTCATCGCCGGCTGGGACGACGGCCTCGTCGGCAAGGCGATCGGCTCCCGCGTGCTGCTGTCCATCCCGCCGGAGCACGGCTACGGCCCCCGCGGCGTGCCCCAGGCCGGGATCGGCGGCGAGGACACGCTCGTCTTCGTCGTCGACATCGTCGGGGTGGAGTAGCCCCGGGGCCCGACGCACGGGTCGGGCGCCACGGGACTCGTGCAACCGCCTGCATTCAGGGCGGGACCCTCCCTAGGCTGGCGCGGACAGCCGAGCACGAAGGAGTCCGATGGTCGAGCGCGCCCGAATCTACGCCGCGGTGAGCACCGAGGAGCTCGACCTGCTCTACGCCCCCGCGACCCAGCGGGAGCTCGCCGACCTCGGCGAGCTCGTCGTCGCCGGCGGGAGCGGCCCGGTGGAGGTTCCGGCAGGCGTCGCCGACGAGTACGACGTCCTCATCACCTCGTGGAGCACCGCGACGTTCCCGCCCGACCGGCTCCGTGGCTCCCGGCTGCGGCTCGCCGTCCACTCCGCCGGGTCGGTGCGCAAGCTCTTCCCCCGCGAGGTCCTCATGGACGGCACGCTCCGGCTCGCGCAGGGCGGGTCGGACGCCATGGCCCTGCCGGTCGCGGAGCTGGCCGTCACCCTCACCCTCGCCCTGCTCCGCAACCTGCACACCCACGACCGTGGGCTGCAGCGCACCCGGGACTGGTTCGCCGGCGGCAACGGCCTGCTCGGCAACGGGATCGCCCACCAGCGGATCGGGGTCGTCGGCCTCAGCCGCACCGGCCGTCACTACGTGCGTATGGTCCGCGGCCTGGGAGCGACCGACGTCGTCGCCTACGACCCGTACGCCACGCCCGCAGAAGCCGCCGCCCTGGGGGTCGAGCTCACCGACCTGGCCGCGCTGTGCCGCGGCGTCGACGTCCTGGCCGTCCACGCGCCGGCGACACCGGAGACGCGACATCTCGTCAGCCGGGAGATGCTCGCCCTGCTGCCGGACGGCGCGGTCGTCGTTAACACCGCCCGCTCCGCCGTCGTCGACGAGCCGGCGCTCACCGACGAGCTCGTCGCCGGGCGGCTGCGTGCCGGGCTCGACGTCTTCGACGAGGAGCCGCTGCCGCCGACCAGCCCCCTCCTCGGGCTGCCCAACGTCATCCTCACCCCGCACGTCGCCGGCGGCACGGTCGAGGCACGGTTCGCGCAGGGCGCCACGGTGCTGCGCGAGGTGGCCGGCTTCCTCACCGACGGCACCCTGCGCTTCGAGGTCACCGCGGACGGCTACGACCGGCTGGCCTGACGTGCACGACACTGACATCAGGGCGCGGGACGCCGTCGTCGCCTTCCGCGAGGTGCGGCTCGCCCGCCCCTTCGTCATCAGCGGCCGGCCGATCGACTTCTTCACCATCGCCGAGGTGACCCTCGACGTCGAGACCCGTCACGGGCGGCGGGCCCGCGGCCACGGACAGAGCGTCCTGTCGGTGCCCTGGGCCTGGCCGCACGGCGACCTGCCCGTGCCGGCCCGTGACGAGGTGCTGCGCACGCTGGTGCGCCGGTACGTCGATGCCGCGCTCGAGGCCCCGTGCGCCGACCCCGTCGAGACCTGGCGCCGGCTCACCGCCGACCTCGACGGCGTCCTCGCGACCGCGGCGGGCCCGGGCGCGGAGGCCGTCCCGCGCCTCGCGGGGCTGCTCGCGGTGGGGGCCGTGGACAACGCGCTGCACGACGCCTGGGGACGGGCGGCGGGCCGCTCCTCGCTCGCCATGGCCACCGCGGACCACCTGGCCCAGGACCTGTCCTGGCTGGACCCCGGCCTGCGCGGCACCTTCCCCGGCGACGTCCTCGTCGCGCCGCGGCGGCACCTGGCGGTCCAGCACGTCGTCGGTGTCGGGGACCCGCTGAGCCCGGCCGACGGGCCGGCGGACCTGGAGACCTGGCTGCGCCGGGAGCGCCCGCACCACCTCAAGCTCAAGCTCGTCGGTGCCGACCCGGCCGCCGACGCCGAGCGGGTGGTGGCGGTCCACGACGTCGCGGCCCGGCACCAGGACCGCGTGGTCCTGGCGCTCGACCCGAACGCGGGCTGCAGCGGCCCGCAGGTGGCGCTCCGGCTGCTCGAGGAGGTCGCCCGGCTCTCACCGGCGGCCGCCGCGGCGGTGGACTACCTCGAGCAGCCGGTGGCGCGCACGTCCGACCCGGACGCGGCGGCCCTGCGAGAGCTGTCCGGACGCGTCCCGACCGTGCTCGACGAGGGCTTCGACCGGCTCACCGGGCTCCTCGACCTGGCCGACCGGGGGTGGAGCGGCGTCGTGGTCAAGGCGGCGAAGGGCCAGACCGCGGCGCTCGTGGCGGCGACCGTCGCCCGGGCACGCGGTCTGTGGTGTGTGGTGCAGGATCTCACCGCCAGCTCCTGGGCGCTGGCCCACTCCGCCCGGCTGGTCGCCGAGCTGCCCCTGACGCGCCGTCATCTCGAGCTCAACAGCCGCCAGTACGCCCCGGACTCCAACGCCGACCTCGCGCGGCGGCACCCCGGACTGGTGTCGGTCCGCGACGGGACGGTGACCTACCCCGACGGGGACGGGACAGGGCTCTACGGCTTCGCGTGAACGGCCTCCGCGGCCGGCTCCAGCCACCCGAGGGCCCGCAGCCGGTCGCGGACGAGCCGGGCGACGAGGTGGTAGCCGACCATGTCGAGGTGGTTGTGGTCGGCGGAGAGCGACGGCGGCTTGCGTCCGGCGGCCTGCTCGGCACGGTCCTCGGCCGTGGCCGTGAGGCCCGTGCGCTCCCACACGTGGGGCGCGGTCAGTGGGCCGTTGACGTCGAGGAAGTGGTCGCCGTACTCGGCCTGGAGCGCGGCGTTCGTCGCCTCCACGCGCCGCTGCAGCTCGGCCGGGGACCCGGTGTTGACGAAATGCCCGAGGACGAGCACGCGGGTACCGCGCGCCGTGAGCCACCCGGCCGTGGCCCGGGTCCGTCCGACCACGTCCTCGGCGCTGTCCCCGTGGTGGAGGTCGTTCTTGCCGATCCACAGCAGCGTGTCGTACGCGGCGAGCTGCGGCCCGAGCAGGGAGTGGAACGGCACCGGCCCCGGTACCGCGACCGGCGGCCCGGGGGTCTCGCGGGTGAAGACGACCTGCTCGGCGCTCGGGCCCAGCACCCCGCGGACGCCCGCAACCGTCCCGGCGACCGCCCGGAGGGACACCGCCTGGAGGTCCAGGACCGAGCGCACGGGCACGCTGCCGGCCGCCGGGAGGACGCCGTCGGGGAGGGTGAGCAGCGGGGGCAGGGCGCCGAGCCGGGCGGCGGTGTGATGCGACGTCTCACCGCCCTTGCCGAGGTTGCGCAGCTCGCGTCCCGTCCCGTCCAGCGCGACCTCGAGGGCGGGGCCGATCCCCTCCATCGACGAGGAGCCCCAGCCGACGATCACGCCAGCCACCCGTCCCGGTTGGCAGCGACGAACTCCTCGTCGAGCAGGTCCGGGTAGCGCGCCCGGACGGCGGCGATGCGCTCGGACTGCCCGGGTGAGAGCACGTCGCGGCCCAGGCAGCGTGCCGTGCGCACCAGGCCCTGCTGGCGCAGGACCTCGTTGACCCCGGGGACGCAGCCGGCGAAGTCGTGGTCGACGTCGAACACCGCCGCGTTGACCTCGACGAGCGCGCTCGCCTGCACCATGAGGTCCAGCGGGACGGAGCTCGAGGCGACGGCGGCGCCTGCCGCAGAGACCAGCTCGACGGCGGCCCGCGTCCCCACCGCCCACTGGCCCAGGAGGCCGCCGGTCGCGCGGACCTCGCGCTCCTCGCCGTCCACGGTCGCCCGGTACGGGGTGAGGAGGTCGTGGACGATCGCGTCGTCGTTCCCGGTGAGGACGACGACGTCGCGCCAGCGGTCGTGCGCGAGCAGCGTCTGGACGACGTCACCGGTCCGGTACCGGTCGAAGGGGGCGGTCTTGACCGCGACGACGGACTCGAGGTCGAACAGCGAGCGCCAGTAGCTGCGGCTCAGGCGCAGCCCGCCCACGGAGTCCTGGAGGTAGAAGCCGATGGTGGGGATGACCTCACCGACGGCAGCGGCGCGTGCGAGGAGCGTCGCCTCGGTGCGCTCGGCCATGCCCCAGGGGCTGAGCAGGGCCGCCTCGTAGCCGAGCTCGACGGCCAGCTCGGCCTCGGCCACGGCCTGCCCGACGTCCCCGGTGATCCCGGCGACGAGGACGGGGGAGCGGCCGCTCGCCCGGGCCTCCCCGGCCGCGAGCTCCCACACCTCGCGCAGCGCACCGCGGTCGTCGTGCAGCTCGAACTGGGTGGTGTGCACGCCGACGGCGAGCCCGTGCGCCCCGGCCGCCAGCTGGTAGCGGGTGATGGCGCGCTGCGCACGCAGGTCGACCGCGCCCCGGTCGTCCAGGGCGAGGGGGTGGGCGGGGATGACGACCCCGCCGGCCAGGCGCTCGTGCAGGCCCATCAGAACCTCCCCTCCCGCTGCTGGAACTTCGTCGCCTTGCCGAGCTGGCGGCCGCCGTCGGCCACCCACCGGCTCACCCAGCGCACGAGGCGGCGGAGCGGCACCGAGGGGTAGCCGTACCGCTCGAGGCACTCGGCGGCGTCGGACAGGAGGGCGTCGGAGGACTCCTCGCCGACGAGGTCGACCTCCATGCCCATGTCCTCCGCCAGCCAGGTGGCCAGCCGCCGGACGGGCACCGTCTCGGGCCCGGTGGCGTTGAGGATGTGCGGCGGGGTCGCCGCGAGCTCCAGGGAGCGCAGCGCCCAGGCGTTGACGTCGCCCTGCCACACGACGTTGACCGCCGGCATCGTGACGTCGACCGGCTCGCCGTCGGCGATCTTCACCGCGATGTCGGCGATGACGCCGTAGCGCAGCTCGCAGGCGTAGTTGAGCCGGAAGATCGTCGTCGGGGTGTTCCACGTGTGGGCGGCGCTGGTGAAGATGCGTTCGCGCGCCAGGCAGGACTGGGCGTACTCCCCGACCGGCAGCGGCTCGTCGGTCTCCACCGAGCCGCCGTAGGAGAGCGGGGTGAGGGGGTAGACGTTGCCGGTGGAGTACACCACCGAGGGCACACCGCGGTAGCGGTCGGCCACCATGGCCGGCATGGCGGCGTTGGACCACCAGGTGCGGTGCTCCTGGCCGGTGGTGCCGAACTTCATCGCGGCGAGGTAGAACATCGCCGCGGCGTCGGGCAGCTCGGCGTAGGACTCCGGGTCCGCCAGGTCGGCCGACCGGACGACGATCCCGGCCTCCTCCAGCTGCTCCCGGACGGCGGCGTCGGAGAACCGGGAGACGGCGATGACCCGCGCGCTGGAGCCGACCGCGTCGAGCGCCCGGCGTGCCATGAGGGACATCGAGGGCCCGATCTTCCCGCCGGCACCGAGGAGGACGATGTCCCCGCCGGCCGCGGCGAGCGCCTCCCCGACGCCCGGCGTCGGCTCGGACAGGAGCTGGTCGAGTGCCGCCTCGTCCGTCGGCTCGGAGGCGTGGGCGATGGTCGTCATGGGGTCTCCTCGGTGAGCGAGCGGTCGGCGTCGGGCGTCCCGGGCGTAGAAAAGCATTTCTCGTGCCCCCGACGGTAGGTGAGGCGGCGCGGTGCCGTCAAGGTGCGCCGTCCGGGACCGGTGTCCGGTGCCCGGCAGCAGGGGAGCTACGCTCGCCGCATGGCCGTCAACCTCAGGGACGTCGCCAAGCGCGCCGGTGTGTCCGTGCCGACGGCGTCGCGGGTGCTCTCGGGCAGCGACTACCCGGTGCTTCCCGAGCTTCGCCGGCGCGTCGAGGCCGCCGCGCAGGAGCTGGACTACGTCCCCAACGCCCAGGCACAGGGGCTGCTGCGCGGGAGTGCGGGGACCATCGGCGTCCTCGCCGGTGACGTCGGCGACCCGTACTTCTCCGAGATCGTCAACGGCATCCACGCGGTGGCCACCGAGCGGCAGCTGCTCGTGACCATCTGCCACACCGAGCGCGACCCGGAGCGCGAGCTGGCCTACTTCCGGATGCTCCAGTCCCACCGGGCCAGCGTCGTCATCGTCGCGGGGTCGGGGCTGCAGGACGAGCGCTACCGGGAAGGCATGGCCGCCCGGGCCCGCTCCTTCCGGGCGAACGGCGGGCGCGTGGTCGCCATCGGCACACCCGTCATCGACGTCGACCGGGTCCTAGTGGACAACGAGGCCGGGGGCCGGGCGCTGGCCGAGCACCTCGTCGGCCTCGGGCACCGCACCGTCGGCGTGCTCGCCGGCCCCGCGAACGTCGGCTCGACCGCCGAACGTGTCGGCGGTCTGCGCGCGGTGGTCGAGGCGGCCGGCGGGCGGGTCCGGGTCCGCCACGGGGCCCCGACGCGTGACGACGCGTACACCGGGGCGCGGGAGCTGCTCGCCGCCCACCCCGACGTCACCGCCGTCGTCGGGTCGGCCGACCAGCTGGCGATCGGGGCGATGGCCTACCTCCACGACCACGGCCGGGCCGTACCCGGTGACGTGTCGGTGGCTGGGTTCAACGACATCGCCGTTGCGGCCGACCTTCGTCCGCCGCTGACGACCGTGCGCCTGCCGCTGCGCGAGATGGGCGGCGCGGCGCTGGAGGTCGCGCTCGCCCCGGCCCCGGAGGACGCTCCGGTGGTGCGCAGCTTCGGTGTCGAGCTCGTCGTGCGCGGCTCGACGGCTCCGGTGCGTCCCGAGTAGGCGCGCCGTTCCCCGACCCCGGCGCGGCCTTCCGCGACCCTGCAAGCGGTTGCCGGAATCGCCCGATCTCGCTAGTGTGCGACGCAGCCATCTTGCAAGCGATTGCAGATCCGGTGCTCCGGACCGACCGTGCCGGGACTCGTCGACGAGTCCCGGCACGTAACCCTCCGGCCCGAGGTGCCGCCTGACGCTCCGACGAAGGGGTTCGCATGACGCACACGACCGGCACGGCGAGCACGGCCCGCAGGCGGGCGGCAGGAGGGGCAGCCGCCGTCCTCGCCGCCGCCCTCCTGTTCGGGCATGCCCCAGCGGCCGCTGCCTTCGAGGTCTCCGCGGCGGACGGCGTCGTCGTGACCGACCTCGGCCCGGCGATCTCCACCGCCAACGTCCGCAGCGCCGAGTTCGGCACGCTGCCGGACGGCACCGACGTCGTCTTCGCGCTGTCCAACGGCTCCCCGGCGACCTTCAGCGTCGTCGACATGAGCGGCGAGCGGCTCTTCGCCGACGAGCTCGACGGGTACACGCTGGGCGGGTTCGCCACCCAGGCGGAGGACGGGACGGTCTACTTCACCGCGCGCAACGGCACGTCGGCGGCGCTGTTCACCTTCGACCCCGCCACCCGGGAGACCACCGAGCTCGACGTCGACCTCCAGGGCCAACGGGTCCTGTACGAGGGGACCCTCCTGGACGACGTCCTCTACTTCGGCACCTACCCCGACGCGATGCTCATGGGCTACGACACGGCCGCTGGGGAACTGCGGAGCTACGGCAGCCTGACCGACGACGCCGCCTACGTGTTCTCGGTCGGGGTCGTGGGCGACGAGGTCTGGGCCGGCACCGGTCCGGTCCCCCACCTGTTCCGGGTGGACCCGCAGACCGGGGCGACATCCGAGCTGCTGCCGCCGGAGCACGTCATGGACAACACGAGCTGGTTCATCGGCATCGAGCAGCGCGATGACCACGTCTTCGTCCGCCTCTCCCCACGAGGCACGTACGACATGGCGGTCTACCACCTGGCCGAGGAGCGCTGGCTCGACGTCATCATCGAGGGCACCTTCGACACCCCCGTCACGCCGGTCGTCGACGGCAAGGTCTACTACCTCGCGGGCAGCGTCCTCACCGGCTTCGACCTCGAGACCGAGGAGGTCTTCTCCACCGGGTTCGAGGACTCCTGGGTCCACGAGGCGACCGCCGACGCCGTCGGGACCTACGAGCTCTCAGTCGTCGCGGCCGACGACGAGGCCTGGGGACCGACCATCGCCGGGATCAACACCGACGGCACCATCTGGAGCTACGACGTCGCGACGCGGGAGGGCGAGCTCGTCCCCGCCGACGTGCTGGGCTCACCCGCGGGCGCGCACTCGATGGGCGTAGGGCCGGACGGCGCCGTGTACCTGGGTGCCTACCTGTCCAGCGGCGCGATGAGCCGGATCGACCCGGTCACCCAGGAGATCGAGCACGGCCGCGGTCCGAAGCAGGGGGACGCGATCATCAGCCACGGCGACCAGCTCGTCATCAGCTCCTACCCCGGCGCCGGGGTGCACGTCGGACCGGTGGACGGCGGCTGGGACTGGAGCCGCCTGGAGCAGGTCATGCAGCTCGAGCGGGGCGAGCCATACTTCCAGGACCGGATCTTCGCCATGGTCTCCACCGGTGACCGCATCGCCGTCGGCAGCGTGCCGGACTACGGGCGGCTGGGCGGCGCCCTGACCGTCCTCGACCCCACCACCGGTGAGTTCGAGGTCCACCGCAACGTGGTCCAGGACCAGTCGGTGACCGCACTGGCCCACCGGGACGGCCTCGTCTTCGGCGGGACGTCGATCCACGGCGGCATCGACAGCGAGCCCACCGCCTCCGCGGCGGAGGTCTTCGTCTGGGACGTGGCCGCGGCAGAGCTCGTCACCAGCGACGTCGTCGTCGACGGGGCGACCGTCGTCGACCAGCTGACCGTCGGACCCGACGGCCGGGTCTGGGGCCTGACCGACACCGGCGTCGTCTTCGTGCTCGACCCCGACACCCACGAGGTGGTCGAGCACGTCGCGACCGGTCTGCGGACCAGCAACGTCTGGGGCCGTACCACCTCGCTCTACCTCAACCCGCACGACGGCGCGATGTACGGCAACGCCGGAGGAGCGCTCTTCCGGATCGACCCCACGAGCCTGGAGCTCGAGATCCTGGTCGACAGCGGGGTCCGGGAGTCGGCCGTCGACAGCCGGGGTCAGGTCTACTTCGCCGGGTCGGTGAACGTCCACGCGCTGACACTGGCAGTCCCGGCACCCGAGTGCGACGTGACGGTCACCGGCGACCGGCGGGGACCGCTGCGGGTCGCCGAGGGCACCACCTGCGTGACCGACGCCGACCTGCGGGGCCCGGTCACCGTCGCGGCCGGCGCCGGCCTCGTGGTCACCGACTCGCAGGTCCGCGGCCCGGTCCGGGCCGACGGCGCGGACCTCGTCGAGATCACCGGCACCGACGTCCGCGGGCTGGTGAGCATCGCGCGGACCACCGGCCGGGTGGCCGTCGTCGCCAACGACATCGCCGGACCGGTCACGGTGAGCGACAACACCGCCGGCCACGAGGTCGTCGTCGCGGCGAACACGGTCCGCGGGCCGCTGTCGTGCACCGGCAACCGCCCGGCGCCCGTCGGGGGCAGCGAGCCCAACAGCGTCACCGGCCCGGTCCGCGGGCAGTGCGTCGGCTTGTGACCGGCCTGCACGCGCGCTGACACCCGACGTCGGCGGCCGGACTGGGCACCGTGCCCGGCCGCCGACGCCCGGCGGGGGCCGGCACAGCCGCTCAGCCAGGATCGAACAACAGGGGGAACCATGCTCAACCACAGCGGGCGACGCGTCGCCGCACTCACCACCGCGACCTTGTCTCGTGACACCGCAACCGCGGCCGTACCGACGGACGAGGGACTCGGGTTCCGCCGCCGTCGTGAAGATCTCCGGCACGCAGGTACACGGCCCGGTGACCGTCGTCGGCCCAACGACGCGAACGGGCCCGCCACCGGCCAGTGCGCGGGCCTGTGACCGAGGGGCTCCCGCCGCACCGGACGGGCGGCCGGGCCCCCACGCCATGTCCTCCGGTGCCGTGCCCGGCACCGGGTCCGTGCGCCGCGCCCACGGGTGCGGCGCCCAGAAGAGGAGGATGCAATGACGCCCCCTGCACGTCACCCCAGGGCCCGCCTACGAGCCCTGGTCACCACCCTGCTGGCGGTGCTGGTCGGCCCGCTCGCCGTGCCGGCAGCACAGGCTGCGCCCGCCCCACCCCAGCCGACGGTCCACGACCTCGGACCGGCGGTCATGTCGGTCAACGTCCGCTCGGCGACCTTCGCCACCCTGGACGACGGCACGCCGGTGGTCTACGCGATCTCCAACGGCAACCCGGCGACCTTCACCATGGTGGACGTCACGACCGGTGAGGCGCTCTTCAGCGCCGAGCTGGACAACACGACGATCGGCGGCTGGATCACGGTCACCGACGACGGGATGGTCTACTTCTCCGCGCGGCACCCGATGAACGCAGGCCTGTTCTCCTTCGACCCGGAGACCCGCGAGCTCACCCACATCGCCGCGGGTGTGGCCGGGGAGCGGGTGCTGTACGACGGCAGCGTCGGCCCGGACGGGCGCCTGTACTTCGGCACCTACCCCAACGCCAAGGTCGTCGCCTACGACCCGGCGACCGGCGACTTCGAGGACTACGGCACCCAGACCACCGACGCCGCCTACGTCTTCTCGCTCGGCATCGTCGACGGCGAGATCTGGGCGGGCACCGGACCGGTCCCACACCTGTACGTCATCGACCCCGCCACCGGGGAGCGCCGCGAGATCCACCCGCCCGACCACGTCATGGCCAACACCCAGTGGTTCATCGGCATCGCCCAGCGTGCGGACACCGTGCACGTCCGGCTCTCACCCCGCGGGAACTACGACTCCGCGGTGCTCGACCTCGCCACCGGGCAGTGGGCCGAGGAGGTCATCCCCAGCGTCTTCGGCTCGGACCCCACCGCGGTGGACTCCCGCGGCGTCACCTACCTGCTGTCCGAGGGCACACTCGTCGGCCACGACACCCGGACGCTGGAGCTCCTCCCCACCGGCTTCGCCGACACGGAGCTGCCGGACGTCCTGGCCGAGCAGGTCGGCACCTACGGGATGGAGGTGCTGGACCTGCCGGGTGCCGGGGAGTCCGTCGTCGGCCTGAGCACCGACGGTGACCTGTGGGCCTACCACCTCGAGACCGGGACGGCCTCGGTCACCCGGGCCGAGATCGCGCCGGCACCGGCCGAGGCCCACGGCCTCGGCGTCGGCCCCGACGGCAACACCTACATCGGCGCCTACCTCTCCAGCGGGTCGATGACGCGGGTGGACGCCGAGACCCTGGAGCTCGAGCCGCTGCGCGGCCCGAAGCAGGCCGACGCCGTCGCGACCCACGGGGACGAGCTCGTCGTCACGTCCTACCCGGGCGCCGTCGTCCACGCGGGCAACCTGGAGGAGGAGTGGCGCTGGGGGACCAACCCGCGGCACGTCCTCACCCTCGAGCGCGGTGAGCCGTACTTCCAGGACCGGATCAACGGCGTGGTGTCCACCGGGGACCGGCTGGCCATCGGCACGATCCCGGACTACGGCGAGCTCGGCGGGGCGCTCACCCTGGTCGACACCGAGACCGGCGAGCTCGAGTTCCACCGCAACGTCGTCCCGGACCAGAGCGTCATCTCCCTCGCCTACGCCGACGGCCTCATCTACGGCGGCACCGCCATCAGCGGTGGGCTCTCGTCCACGCCCACGGCCACCGAGGCACGCCTGTTCGTCTGGGACGTGGAGTCCGCCTCCCTCGTGTGGGAGGGCCCGGTGAGCGACGAGGCCGGCTACGTCGCCGGGCTGTCCTGGGGTGCGGACGGGATGCTGGCCGGCGGTACCTCCGACGGCCTGCTCTTCGAGCTCGACCCCGCGACCCACGAGATCACCTGGACGGCGCGGCTGTTCCCCGCCGAGCAGGGCAACCACCGCGGGTGGGGCTACGCCACCAAGACGATCTGGGACGAGCGCACCGGGACCTACCTGGTGACGAGCAACACCACGCTCTACCAGGTGGACCGGGCCACCGGTGAGGTGACCGTCGTCGCCGAGGAGATGGAGCAGATCACCCGGGACGGCAACGGCAACATCATCGGGGTCGACCAGACCAACGCCTACCTCATCGACCTCGTCGGCCCGACGCCGGACTGCACCGACACCGTCACCGGCACTCACCACGGGCCGCTCCGGGTCACCAGCGGCGTCACCTGCATCACCGCAGCGACCGTCAACGGGCCGGTGACCGTCGGCACCGGTGCAAGCCTCGTCGTCACCGACGCGACGATGCGCGGGCCGCTGACCGCGTCCGGCGCCACGCTGGTACAGGTCAGCGGCGCGGAGCTGACCGGTCCGCTGCGGGTGTCCGGGACCACCGGCAACCTCGAGCTGACCGACACCGTGGTCCGCGGTCCGGTCGAGCTGACGGACAACCGCACGACCCTGGCCCCGCTGGTGGCCGGCAGCACCGTGCACGGACCACTCAGCTGCACGGGCAACGAGCCCGCCCCGGTCGACGGCGGCAGCCCGAACAGCGTGACGGGGCCGCAGCGCGGCCAGTGCGCGGCGCTGTAACGCCACGCCCCCGTGCGTGTCGAGGGCTGGACCGTGCGCCTGCGCGGTCCAGCCCTCGCCGTCTGCGGGGACCGTCCCTCGAGCACAACCGAGTGTGAGACAAGGAGAAGGGAACGTATCGATGAGTGAACAGAGAGTGGACAGAGCCGGACCCGGGACCAGGGCCCGACTGCTGGTCGCGGCCCTGCTGGCCGCCGCGGTCGCGCTGGTCCTCCCACCGGCTGCCGACGCCTCCCCGACCGGGCCGGGCCGGTCCGTCCCGGTCACCAACCACAGCTTCGAGCAGCCGGTGACGCAGGACGGCATCCCCGGCTGGACCGTCTTCGGTGCCGGCCGGGACGGCAGCCGCGAGGTGGTCGACGACGTCGCCTTCGACGGGTCGTGGAGCATGCGGATGGTCGACCCGGAGAGCGACGTCGCCTACGGGCTGCGCAGCGAGCCGGCCCCGGTCGAGGCCGGCCGCACCTACGAGGCCTCCTACCGGGTGTGGGTCGAGCACGGCGTCCCGTCGATGTACCTCTACTTCTACGACGCGGACGGCAACCAGCTCCAGCAGACGAGCAGCCACTTCCGTGGCCTGCCGGCCCAGGAGTGGACCACGGTCGCCGTCGAGGCGGTCGCTCCGGAGGGGGCGGCCACGGCCGCGGTCCTCATCTACTCGATGCAGGCCTCCGTCTCCGACTTCTACGCCGACCAGGTGGAGCTGCGGGAGCTGCCGACCCTCGACGTCGTCGACCACGGCGTGGCGATGCACACGCCCAACGTGCGCTTCGCGGAGGCGACCGTCCTGTCCGACGGCACACCGGTGGGCTACCTGTTCAACGACGGCGAGCCGGTGAGCATGAGCATGGTCGACCTGCGCACGGGCGAGGTGCTCGACCGGCACGACTTCACCGGCTACTCCGTCGCGTCGGCGATCGTCGTCGACCCGACCGACGACATGGTCTACCTGTCGGTGCGCTCACCCAACGACGGCACCCTGTGGAGCTACGACCCGCACAGCCACGAGCTGACGCGGCTCGCCACGCGGGTGGTCGGAGAGGGCATGCTGCGCTCGCTGCTCATCCACGACGGCGTCCTGTACGGCTCCACCTACCCGTCGGCCAAGGTCTACTCCTACGACCTGCAGACCGGGGAGATCCGCGACTACGGCGCCGTCGCCGAGGGCGTGTCCTACGCCTGGGGCTTCGCCGAGGTCCGGGGCAGGCTGTGGGTCGGCACGGGGACCACGCCGTACCTGCGGGAGGTGGACGTCGAGACCGGGGAGGTCACCGACCTCGAGCTGCCGGCCGACATCGTGGACAACGCCGACTTCGTCAGCCGCATCGAGCGGTACGACGACCTCGTCCTCGTCGGCTACTCGCCGGCCGGCGCCCGGAGCATCGCCCTGTACGACCTCACGGCCGAGGAGTGGTGCTGCCAGGACATCCGGTCGATGGGCAGCTCCACCGAGGAGTCCCACGACGGCGCGTTCTACTACATCTCCGGCGGCGAGGTGCACGGGTTCGACATCGCCGCCCGGGAGAGCTTCTCCATCGGCTGGGCGGAGTCGGGCCTGGCGGACGCGCTGCCCGGCACCCGGTCCCTGCACCTCGTCGAGCTCGGGACGCAGGAGTACCCGGGTGTCACCCTGGTGGGCATCCGCGAGGACGGCGCGGTCTGGCTGTACGACCTCGACGAGGGCACCGGCGAGGTCGTCGAGACCGACGTCGAGGGCGCGCCCGCCACGATCCACTCCATGGGCCTGGGTCCTGACGGCAACCCCTACCTCGGCGCCTACCTCAGCTCCGGCGTCATGGCACGGGTGGACCACGCCACCGGCACCGTGGAGGCGCTCGACGGGCCCGGACAGGCCGACGCCGTCACCGCAGTCGGGGACCGGCTCGTCGTCGGGGCCTACCCCAACGCCCAGTTCTACGTCGGCGACCTCGACCAGCACTGGGACTGGGGCACCAACCCGGGCCACGTCCTGACCATCGGACGCGACGTCGGCCAGGACCGCATCTCCGACCTCGTCGCCGCCGGGGACCTGGCCGCGGCCGCCACCGTGCCCAACTACGGTGAGCTGGGCGGTGCCCTCGTGCTGTTCGACCCCGACGGGACCGAGGCCGACGTGCACCGGGACGTCGTCCCCGGCCACAGCGTCACCGCCCTGGCGTACCGGGACGGCCTCCTCTACGGCGGCACCTCGGTCCACGGCGGGCTGGACAGCACGCCGAGCGACACCGCCGCACGGCTGTTCGTCTGGGACGTGGCGGCCGCCGAGCTCGTCACCTCCACCGTCGTCGACCCTGCCGCCGAGGTCGTCCACTCGCTGACCTTCGACCACGCCGGCCGGCTGTGGGGGATGACCGACAACGGCACGGTCTTCGAGTACGATGTCGCCGCCCATGAGGTCGCGCGTACTGCGGCGACCGGGCTGACCAACGCCAACGTCTGGGGGCGGCAGAGCGAGATGTACCCCGGCCCGGACGGTCTGGTGTACGGCAACGCCGGCGGACGGCTGTTCACCCTCGACCCGCAGACCGCCGAGCTGCGCACCTTCGGGCCCACCGGGGTGCGCTACTCCGCGATGGTGGCGGACGGGACGCTCTACTTCGCCGACGAGACCAACGTCTACAGCTTCCCCGCGGCCGGCGCCCCGCCGGTCGGGTGCACGGCGACGGTCACCGGGACGCACCACGGCCCGCTCCGGCTCTCCGAGGGCGTGACGTGCCTGACCGACGCGCAGGTCCACGGACCGGTGAGCGTCCGCGCCGGGGCGGGGATCGTCGTCGTCGGCTCCCGCATCCAGGGGCCGGTGACCGCGGCCGGAGCGAGTGTCGTCGACGTCTCCGGCTCCGCCCTGCGGGGACCGCTGACCGTCTCGGGCTCAACGGACCTGCTCTCCGTCTCCGGCACGGAGGTCCGCGGGCCCGTGACGCTCACCGGCAACCTGACCGCGCAGGACGTCGTGGTCTCCGGCAACACGGTGTCCGGTCCGCTGCGCTGCACCGGCAACAGTGCCGTGGTCATGGCCGAGCCGAACGAGGTGAGCGGCCCCGCCACGGGCCAGTGCGCGGCCGCGTAGACCTCGCCGCCACGTCGGCCAGACGGCCGGGCGCCCCCTCCCCGGTGTGGGAGGGGGCGCCTTCGTGTGTCAGCCCAGCTCGGCGCACTGGCCGGATGCGGGCCCGACCACCGTGTTGGGTGCTCCGTCGTCCACCGGGGCGTGGGCGTTGCCGCTGCACGCGAGGGGTCCGGTGATGTGGTTGCCGCTCACGACGACGGCCCCGGTCGCGCCGGTGATGCGCACCGGCCCGGTGACCCGGGAGCCGCTCAGCGTGACCGTGCCGGCGCCGTCGACGCGGACCGGGCCGGTCACCTGCGAGTCGACGACCGTGACGCGGGGGGAGCCGGCCGCGTTCAGCGGTCCCACGATGCGCGAGCCGGTGACGACCAGCGCAGTGGCGCCGCCCGCGGTCACCGGCCCGCGGACGGTGGCGTCGGTGAGGCAGGTCGTGCCCTCACCGAGCCGGAGGGGGCCGTTGTGGGTGCCGGTGACCGTGACGTCGCAGTGCTGCTCGGCCGCGAGCGCGTACCGGTAGACATTGGTCTCGTCGGTGAAGTAGACGTCACCGGCCGCGACCGTGGCCCGCTGCACCCCGCTGGGGACCAGGACCTCCAGCTCCGGCTCCGCGGGGTCGAAGCGGAAGAGCCGGCCGCCGGCGTTCCCGTAGACCAGGCCGTCGCGCGGGTTGAGCTGCAGCTCGCTCTGCGTGCCCCACACGTTGCCGTGCCGGATCCCGGTGTCGACGGTGCGGGTCACCTCGTGCGTCCCGGTGTCGTAGGCGAACAGTGCCCCGGTGTCGGTCATGCCCCAGACCTGTCCCGTGGCGTCGACGGTGAGGGCGTGGACGATCTCGGCGCCCTCGACGACCGGGCCGCTCGTCACCAGGCCCTCCTCCAGGTCCCACACGAAGAGCTCGGCGGTGTCCTGGGTCGGGGTCGAGTCCAGGCCGCCGTGGACCGAGGTGCCGCCGTAGACGACGCCCTCGTGGAACGCCAGGTCGGTCACGCTCTGGTCGGGGACGACGTCGCGGTGCACCTCGTGGTCACCGGTCACCGGGTCGAACAGGGTGAGCGCCCCGCCGAGCTCCCCGTAGTTCGGGATGGTGCCGGCGGCGACGAGGTCACCGGCGGCCGCCATGTGCCGCGGCCGGTCCTGTCCGGTGTCGGTGCGTCCGAGGGTGAACAGGTGCCTCGGGTTCGTGCCCCAGGACCACGCCTCGTCCGCCTCGGCCGCGTAGAACGCCGCGTTCGGGTAGGTGCCGATGACGGTGCGGTCCCCGAGGGCGACGATCGAGTCGGCCTGCTCGGGGCCGTCGAGCTGCTCGATCTGCCCGGTGGCCGGGTCGACGCGGGCCATGACGCCGGGGCTGAGGTAGGCCCCCACGTACACCTGGCCGTCACCGCCCTCGGCGATCGACATGATCGTCACGGGCGAGCCGAACGGCTCGGTGGCCAGCACGTCGCCCGCGCCGGTCCGCAGGTTGTACCGCCAGACCATGCCGTCGGTGCGCGTGCCCACGACCGTGGTGCCGGGGAAGTCGTCCGTGCCCAGCTCGGCGAGGAACATCCGGGTCGTCCCGGCGGTCTCCCCCTCGACCCCGCTGCCGCTCATGTCGACCGACCGCGAGGTCCGGGAGGCGACGTCGTAGGCGTGGAGCCGAGCGCCGCTGTCGAGGTAGTAGAAGGCACCGTCCACGCTCTGCTCGGTGTAGAGCCACATGCCGCCGACCGGGACGCGCTCGAGCCAGCCGGTGCCGTCGTGCACCGACAGGGTGGCGCCCCCGACGGCGCGGTGGGAGAACACGGTGAGGTCGGCGTAGGTCTCCACGCGCTGGACGAAGCCGCCGTCGGCGACGACGTCGGCGGGCAGCTCGACCGGGGTGACCTCGGCGGTCGCCGGGTCGAGCCGGTACAGTTGGGCAGGGGTGCCGGCGCCGACCCAGACGGTGTCCCCGTCCGCCTCCAGCCCCCAGGCGTAGTCGCTCTCGCTCACCGAGCCGAAGACGGTGAGCTCCTCGGTCTCCAGGTCCAGGGCGTAGACCTGGGCGTTGGGGTAGGTGGTCCCGTAGAGGGTGTCGCCGTCGATGTCGAGCATCCGCAGCATCTGCTCGCCGGCGATCCCGTCGGCGATCTCGACCAGCTCGCCCGTCTCCGGCTCGTACCGCCACAGCGTGCCGTCGTTCGGGCTGCGCACACTGAGGTAGACCGTGCCGTCGTCGGCGACGTCGATCGCCGAGGCGACGGCGTAGGGCGGGATCTCGTGGCTGTCGAGCAGCTCACCGGTGCGCAGGTCGACGACGTTGAAGCTCACCGGCTCGCCGTCGGAGAAGAGGTAGGCGACAGGGGTGCCGTCGGCGAGCGTGCCGACGTCGGACAGGCGCACGTTGGGTGCCTGCATCGCGACGCCGAGGTCGGTGACCGGCTCCTCGCCGGAGGCCGGCGAGGTGGCCGCGGCCGCCGTGGCCGGCGCCAGGAGGAGTGCCGCACCGAGAAGTGCGGCCACGAGGGGGCCGGCCCGGTGGCGGGGTCGGGATCGCAGGGGCGGTGAGGTCATCGTCGTCCTCCGTCGGTGGGTTCCGTGGGAGCCCTCAACGTATTGCAAGCGGTTGCGGTACAGCAACGAGGCGCGCTGGGAGGCATGCAAGCGGTTGCTTCGAGTGCCGCTCGGCGTCCGACGGGAGGCCTCCCCTAGGGGATGGTGAGCCGGCAGGTCCGACTCGACCCGGGGTCCCACACGCCCAGCACCTGCATCAGCGTGCGAGCCATCGCGCGGTGCCCGTAGGCGTTGGGGTGGCAGCCGTGCCCCAGCCAGTGGAAGGTCGAGTCCTGCGGTGTCGCGGCCCACGCGGAGTGGTGGTCGACGAGCACGGCGTCGACGTCCCGGGCGAGGGAGCGGATCGCCTCGACGTAGCGGTCCAGGTGCCGGACGACGTGGTCCGGGGCTGTCGGCAGCGTGCCGTTCGGCGTCTGCACGACCACCAGCGCCCCGGTGGTGTGGCGGATCCGCTCGACCACCCGGCGGTAGGTGCTGACGAACGCGCCGACGCCGTCGGCACCTCCCTTCGTGTCGTTGAGCCCCGTCCCGATGACGACGGCGTGCGGGTGGTGGCGCAGGCACACGTGCTCGAGGTCGCCGTCCAGGTCCTCCACCCGCCACCCGCTGACGGCGGCGTTGACGACGACGTCACGCACCCGGCCGAGCTCCCGGAGCCGCTCGTGGAACAGCTCCGGGTAGCCGCGGCCACCCCAGGTGTGCCAGCTCGCCGCCGTGACGCTGTCCCCGATGAAGGACCACGTGCGGGGCTCGGCGGCCTGGACGAGCTCGCGCGCTCGGGGGTCGGTGACCGTCCGGCTCATGACAACCTCTCCTCCAGCCAGGCGGCGACTGCCGCGGTGACGTGCTCGGGCAGGGGATGCCCGCCCCCGTGGTAGAGGACGGCCAGGTCGGCCGGGTCCGTCCAGGCGGCGGCCGCCCGTGCCACGAGGTCGTGGTTGTGGAGGCCGTCGCTGCTCCCGCCGCCGGCGAGGAGGAAGGGGCGCGGCGCGACGAGTGCCAACAGGTCGTCGTGGTCCCGGTCACCCGGCAGCTGTCCGCCGAGGTACCACGGGTCCCGCCAGTTGGAGTGGGCGAGACCGAGCCCGGGCTCATGGGCCGCGCCCGCCGTCACCCTCGGGTCGAGCGCCGCGAGGTGGAGGGCGAGCTTGCCGCCGAGGGAGTGCCCGAAGACGCCGACCCTCCCGGCGGTGGCCAGGCCCTCGGCGAGGGCCGCGGTCAGCGTGAGCACGAGGTCGGCGACGCTCCGACCGAGGGCGGTGCCCGGGAGCCGGGCGGCGTGGGCCGCGGCCGCGGGGGAGTAGCGCTCGGTGAGGTCGGTGGCACGGGCGGTGCGCGGGTCCGCGGCGGCGTGCTGCTCGAACCACCACGGGACGGCGAGCACACTGAGCCCGCGCCCGGCGAGATGAAGCCCGTGGGCCTGGGACCAGGCGGTGCGGCCGGTGTGCCGGGTGCGCTCGGCGGGGCTGCCCAGCACCGTCGAGGTCTCGTAGCACGGGACGACGACGACGGCGCCGGTCGCGTCGTCGGGTCGCAGGAGCACGGCGGTGAGGTCCGTCCCGAACGAGGTGACCGTGAGGTCCTGCACCGTCGCCGCGGGGCCGGGACCGGCGTGGCGACAGGCCGGTCCCACGCGCCACGAACCGCGTGGGTCGGGACGGGCGTGGAGCCGGTCGCACCACCAGCGGCGCTCGCGGTCGGCGGACGTCATGACGCGACGCGGACTACCGCACCGGGGCCGGTGCCGGTGCCGGCACGACGGGCCGCCCGGTGCGTCCGGACTCGTAGACCGCCTCGATGAAGGCGACGGCGGCCCGGGCCTGGGCTGCCGTGACCAGGGGTGCCCGCTCCCCGCGGACGGCGGCGACGAAGTCGTGGAGCTGGGCGAGCTGCTGGTCCACCGGCGCGAAGGCCGGCAGCGCCTCCTCCGCCGTCGTGCGGAAACGGACGATCCGCTCCGACTCGGTGACGACGGAGCCGCGGGAGCCCATGACGCTCATCCGGATCGGCAGGTCACCGTAGGCGGAGGTGCTGGCGAGGAACGTCATGAGGGCGCCGCTGCGCAGCCGGGCGGTGACCGTCACCGTGTCCTCCACCTCGATGCCCTCGTGGGCGAGCAGCCCGGTGTGCGCGTAGACCTCGGCCACGTCCCCCAGCAGCCACAGGGCGAGGTCGACGAGGTGGACCCCCTGGTTCATCAGCGCGCCGCCACCGTCGAGTGCCCACGTACCCCGCCAGGCCCCGGAGTCGTAGTACTCCTGGGTGCGCCAGAGCGCCACCTCGACGGTGGCACTGGTGATCCGCCCGAGGCGTCCCTCCGTCACCACCTGTTTGAGGTACTGGTTCTCCTGGGCGAAACGGCGCTGGCTGGCCACGCTGAGCACCCTCCCGGAACGGCGTTCCGCGGCCAGGATCTCGTCGGCGGCGGCGACGGTGACCTCGATCGGCTTCTCCAGGAGGACGTGCTTGCCCGCGTCCAGGGCGGCGACCGCGACCTCGGCGTGGAGCCCGGAGGGGACCGCGACGACGACGGCGTCGACGTCGGGCCGGGAGAGCAGGGCCGCGGCACCCGGGCACGCCTCGGCGCCGTACTCGGCGGCCACCGCCGCCGCGGTCCCGGTGTGCTGGTCGGCGACGGCCACCAGCCGGCCCGGTGCCCCCGGGGTGGTGAGCCGCTGGACGTGCTGGCGCCCGATGACGCCGAGGCCGATGACGCCGAAGGCGGGGGTGTCGGTCACGGCGTCGTCCTTCCCAGGGCCTGCGTCACTGCGTCGAGGACGACGACCGGGGTGCGCAGCTGGGCGTGGCTGAGCCGCGGGCTGCCGGAGGCGACGGCGCCGAGGAACTCCTCCAGGGCCGGCGCGTTGTAGTCCGGCCCGAGGGTCAGCTCCCGGGCGACGACGGCGTCGGTGTGCACGGCGGTGACGTGGAAGGGCACCCGCCCGTCGTCGTGGGGGGTGACGAAGGTGAAGGTCACCTCGACGTCGGCGATGCGGCAGGAGGCGACGGTCGTGTCGCCGTCGCGCGTCGCCCGGGCCGCCACCTGGTCGACGACGGGGTTGCCGAGCATCTCCAGGGCCGCCTCGACGTGGTGGATCCCGTAGAAGTACAGGCCGGAGTACTCGCTGTCCGGGTCGGCAGGGCCGACGACGTGGAGGTGGCGCAGGGCGCCACGGGAGGGGGCGGCGGCCGTGAGCTCGGCCATCTCGGGGACGAAGCGCAGGGCCGAGCACGAGACGAGCACCGCGTCGTGCTCGCGGGCGGTCCGCAGCAGCGCGTCGGCGTCCTCGACGGACGCGGCGAGCGGCTTGTCCACGAGGACGGGCAGTCCGGCCGCGAGCAGCGGGCGGGCGTGCTCGAGGTGCCTGGCTCCGTCGCGGCTCGAGACGATGGCGGCGTCGACCCGCCCGAGGAGGTCGGCCGGCTCCTCGACGATGACGTCGATGCCCCCCTCGGCGGCGAGGGCGCGGTTGCGCTCCGACGGCCCACCGACGAGGGCGGTCCCCGTCACGCCGGGATGTCGCCGCTCGGCGTTGAGGAAGCGGATGAAGTGCTGGACGTGTGAGTTCTCCGTGCCGATGAAGCCGACTCGCTTCACAGTGCTGCTCCCTCGTCGTCGACGTGTGCGTGCACCAGGGTGGTCTGCAAGCGGTTGCATGTCAAGGCGGCCGATGGATACGTTGGGCCGACGTGCGGCGCGGTGACGTACCGGTGCACGAGGAGGACGGATGACCAAGCCTGTCGGTGTCGGCGTGCTCGGGCTGGGCAGCATCGGGGCGACCCACGCGCGGGCGCTCGACGAGCTCCGTGGGCTCGCCGAGATGCGCGCGTTCAGCGGAGGGGACACCGGCCGGAGCGCCGCGGCGGGGTGGCCCGACGCCGTCCAGGTGGCGCCGGAGGAGCTCGTGCGCCACCCCGGGGTCGACGTCGTCGCCGTCTGCTCTCCGAGCGGGCGCCACGCCGCCCACGCCGTGGAGGCGCTGACGGCCGGGAAGCACGTCGTCGTCGAGAAGCCCCTCGCGCTGGACGTGGCCGACGCCGAGCGCGTCGTCCGCCTCGCCGACCGTGAGGGGCTGGTCGCCGCCGTGATCTCCCAGCGCCGGTTCGAGCCGGAGTACGCCGCCGTGAAGCGGCTGCTCGCCGACGGCACCCTCGGCCGGCTGCGGCTGGCCACGACCCACGTCCACTGGTGGCGGGACGACGCGTACTACCGGGCTGCGCCCTGGCGGGCCGCCATGGCCGGCGGCGGCGGGTCGCTCATGAACCAGGGGGTGCACAACGTCGACCTGCTGCAGTGGCTGTGCGGCCCGGTCGCGGAGGTCACCGCGCAGTACGCGACCCTGGCGCACGAGATCGACGCCGAGGACACGACCGTGGCCACGCTCCGCTTCGCGGGCGGTGCCCTGGGGCTGCTGAGCACGTCGACCGCCACGCCGCCCGGCTCACCCGCGACGTTGACCCTCCACGTGGAGCGCGGGGTCATCGAGCTGGGGCAGGGGGAGGTCGTCCGCTGGGACGTCCCTGGCGTCCCCCCGCCGGCGGCGACGGGGACCGCGGCCACCGGGGCGGCGGACCCGGCGGCGATCGGCTTCGCGGGCCACGTCAGCCAGTGGCGCGACGTGCTCACCGCCGTGCGTGAGGGCCGACCACCCGCCGTCCCCGCGGCGGAGGGGGCCGTGACGGTCCGCCTCATGTGCGCCATCTACCGGGCGGCGCAGACCGGGCGTGCGGTGCGGCCGGAGGAGCTGACGTGAAGGTCGCCATCCTCGGGGCCGCCCACCCGCACGTCGACTACGCCCTGGAGGAGGTCGCCCACCGCGACGAGCTCGAGCTCGTCGCGGCCGCCGAGCCGGACCCGACGATGCGTGGGCAGTTCCTCGGTCCGCTGACCGGTGTGCCCGTCTACGCCGACTTCGCCGAGCTGCTGGCCGCGCACGACGTCGACGTCGCCCTCGTCGCCGGCATCTACGCCCGCCGGGCGGAGGCCACGCTGCTCGCGCTCGACGCGGGGGCCCACGTGCTGGCCGACAAGCCGCTGTGCACCTCCACGGCCGAGCTCGAGGCGATCTCCGCGGCCGCGCAGCGGGCGGGACGCCACGTCTCCATCGTCTTCGAGAAGCGCTTCTACCCGGCGACGATCGCGCTGCGGCGCCTCCTCGCCGACGGCGTGCTCGGAGACCTGGCGCTGGTGGCCAGCACCGGTCCCCACAAGCTGCGCCAGGCGCAGCGGCCCGGCTGGTTCCTCGACCCCGTCCGGTACGGGGGGATCGCCGCCGACCTGCCGATCCACGACATCGACCTCGTCCTGGCCCTCACCGGGGCCACGAGCGGGGTGGTCGCCGCCCTCACCGGCAACGCCCGGCCGGCCGACCACCCCGGCTTCGACGACCACGTCGCCCTGCTCATGCGGGCCGGCGACGTGGCCGCCACCATCGAGGCGAGCTGGCTGGGGCCGGAGGCAGCCGACGTGCACGGGCACTACCGGATGCGGGTCACCGGCAGCGAGGGAACCGCCGAGCTGGACTGGGCCTACCACCGCCTCCGCGTCACTACCCACGACCGCCCGGCGTGGGACGAGCCGCTCGGTGAGCCGGTGCGCCCGGCCGCCTACTTCTTCGACGCCGTGCTGCGCGGCGAGGAGCCGGTGATCTCGACGGCGGCCGGACTGCTGGCCACCCGGGTGGCGCTCACGGCCCAGCGGAGTGCCGAGCGTGGGGGAGAGCTGCTCACCTGGTGAGCGGCCGCTCGGCCGAGCAGGAGAAGAGGCCCGCTGCGCGAGCGCAGCGGGCCTCTCCGTCGTCCGGGTGGTGCTACTTGATGCCCGACATCATGACGCCGCGGACGAAGTACCGCTGGAGGACGATGAACACGAGCAGCGCCGGGATGAAGGTCACCACCGCCGCCGCCATGATCGTCGCGAGCGGGACCTCCTGCTCCTGGAGGGTCTTGAGCCCGACGGTGAGGACGTAGTTGCGGGGGGACTGCTGGGAGACCAGCGGCCACAGGAAGTCGTTCCAGTGCCAGAGGAAGACGAAGGTGCCGAGCGTGGCGAGGATCGGCTTGGTCTGGGGCAGCACGATCGACCAGTAGACCCGGAACTCCCCGGCGCCGTCGATCCGGGCTGCGTCGATGATCTCGTCGGGGACGTCCTGGATGAACTGGCGCATGAGGAACATCGCCTGGGCGTTGGCGATCGTCGGGACGATCATGCCCCACATCGTGTTCAGGCCGCCGAGCTCCCGGACGATGATGTACTGCGGGATGATCGTCAGGTGGTAGGGGATCATCAGCATGGCGATGAACACCCAGAAGATGAGCTCACGGCCGAAGAACCGCTTCTTGGCGAAGGCGTAGCCCGCCATCGACGCGAAGAGCAAGACGAGGACCACCGAGACGATCGAGTAGATCGCCGAGTTCAGCGCCCACTGCGGGATGTTCTGGCTGTCGAGCGCCTGCTCGTACGCCGCGAAGGAGATCTCCGACGGGAACAGTGCGTCGGGGATCGTGATCGCCTTGCCCGGCTGCACGGAGATGACGACCATCGCGTAGAACGGGAAGATCGTGATGACCGCGGCGAGGGCCAGGAGCAGGTGCATCGCCCGCGGCGAGGACCTGCGGCGCAGGCGCCGGGCGTGCTCCGGGGCAGGGGCCGGTGCCTGGTCGACCCGGTCGGTCGTGTCGGTCAACATGGCGGCCATCAGGCACTCCTCCCGACGAGGCGGCGCTGGATCAGCGAGAAGACGAGGGTGATGAGCAGGAGGACGACGCCCACCGCGCTCGCGTACCCGAAGTCGAAGTAGCCGAAGCCCTGGTCGTAGACCATGAAGGTCAGCGTGTAGCTCGCCCGGACGGGCCCGCCGCCCGTCATCACGTAGATCGTGTCGAAGGCCTGGAAGGACTTCACCGTCTCGAGGACGAGGACGAAGAAGAGGGCGGGCTTGAGGAGCGGGAGCGTCACGCTGCGGAAGCGGCGCCACGGGCCGGCGCCGTCGAGCTGGGCGGCCTCGTAGTACTCCTGCGGGATCGCGAGCATCCCGGCGAGGAGGATGAGCATGTTGTAGCCGAAGTTCATCCACGCGCTCACCAGGGCGAGGGCGGGCAGCACCAGGCCGCTGCTCTGCAGCCAGCTGCCGGGGGAGAGGCCGACGGTCCCGAGCAGGGAGTTGATCGGTCCGTCCGCGCTGAAGATCCAGATGAAGATGAGGCCGGACAGGACCGGTGACGTGACGACGGGGAGGAAGAAGATCGACCGGTAGATCGACATGCCCCGCAGCACGCGGTTGCACAGCTGCGCCATCGCGAGCGAGACCGTCACGGACACCGGGATGGCGATGGCCGCGTAGAGCCCGGTGACCTTGAGGGCGTTCCAGAAGAGCGGGTCGGCGAACAGCCGCTGGTAGTTGTCCAGCCCGAGCAGCTCGAAGGTCCCGGACAGGCCGTAGTCGCCGAAGCTCAGCACGATGCCGTAGAGCGTCGGGAGGATCCGGAACAGCAGGAAGAACGCGACGTACGGAAGGATGAAGACGTAGGCGATGAGGGCGCCGGGTGACGTCAGCCTCGACCGTCTCCGGCGCGGCGGGCCGACCGTGCTGCGCTGGTCGACCGGTGCGGTCACAGTGGCCATGTGGGGACCTTTCTCCAGCAGTCGTGCGGCCGGGGCGGGACGTACCCGCCCCGGCCGCAGGCGGTCAGCCCCGCGCGATGAGGGCGTCGACCTCCGCGGCGGCCGCGTCCAGTGCAACCTGCGCGTCCTGGCCCTCGAGCAGCGCGGCCTGGATGTGCGGACGGATGACGTCGATGATCTCCCGGGCCTTGGGGTGCATGACGCCGGTGCGGACGTAGTCGAGGTGGTCGATGCCCTCGGCCACCTGCGGGTCGTCCGCGAACAGGCCCTCGATGTCCTCGCGGGGCGGCAGGTAGCCCGACTCCGCGATGAACTGCTCGATGAAGTCCGCCTCGGAGAGGAAGTGGACCCACGCCTGGGCCGCCTCGGGGGAGCTCGTCGTGTCGAAGATGGACCAGGCGCCGACCGAGCCGACCGCGACCTGCTCACGGTGCTGCAGCGGCTCGGTGGTGACGATCTTCCCGGGGTCGATGACGCTGCGGACGTGCGGGAGGTTCTCACCGGAGTGGTAGAGGACGTTGCCCTGGGCCAGCTGGCTCTGCTCGAACTGCTCGGCGACGCTGATCGGCTGCAGCGGCACCCACTCGTTCTCCACCATCTCCTGGATGAACTCCAGTGCCTCGACGCCCTCGGGGCCGTTGAACGCCGCGGCCGAGAGGTCCTCGGTGAGCACCTCACCGCCGGCCATCCACAGGTACTGGTAGAAGCTGTGGTTGAGGGTGGACGTCCCGGAGTACTCCGTGAGGTAGTAGCCGGCGTCCTTGACCGCCGGCCCGGCTGCGCGCAGCTCCTCCCACGTGGTCGGGCAGTCCACGCCGGCGGCCTCCATGACGTCCGTGTGGCACATGTTCACCCCCTTCTGCATGAGCAGCGGCGCGCCGTAGAGGGTGTCCTGCCAGGTCATCGACGCGAGGGAGGCGTCGTAGAAGCTGTCCCAGTCGTCCCGCAGGTCGTCGAGCGGGAGCAGGAGGTCCTGGTCGGCGAACTGGGGGATGAAGTCCGGGTTGAAGTAGACGACGTCGGGGGGGTTCCCGCCCGCGATCGCGGTGATGAGCGCCTCCTCGCGGTTGGAGAAGGACTGCATGACGACCTCGACCTCGACGTCGGGGTACTCCTCCTGGAACTCCTCGACGTGGGGCTGCCACCAGTTCACGCTGTCGATGACGCCGAGCGGGTAGGTCCAGAACACCACCGTCCCGGAGACCTCGTCGGCGTTCGCCGGGACCCCCACCTCGGGCTCGTCCCCTCCACCCCCACACGCGGCGAGGAGCAGCACCGCACTGCCCGCCGCCGCTGTGATCCGTGCTCTCACAGTGCGCCTCATCAGCCCTCCATCGGGTTGCCACAGGGTCGTTGCATCGGCCGTGATGCAAGCGGTTGCAACCTAACGGGGCATCCCGGCAGGTGTCAAGCGCGGACCCGGTGCCACGGGGTAACGGTTCGGTCTCGCCCGCGCGTCGCGCCGCGACGCCGCCCGCCGTTCGTTGCCATCGGTTGCAGGCTACCGCTACGGTTGCCCCCGGCACAGCGGCCATCGAAGGCGGCGTCAACTGCCCGGGGCTGCGGACACCGTCGTGAGATGCTGACGCTCGCCCCGTCGGAGCGTGAGTCCGGCGGTTCTGCGCGACTGGGAGGCAGGTCGATGAGGCAGGCGACCATCTACTCGATCGCCGAGGCACTCGGTGTCTCGGCGTCGACCGTCTCGCGTGCGTTCTCCCGGCCCGACCTCGTCAAGGCGTCGGTGCGGGAGGAGGTGCTGGCCAAGGCCCGCGAGCTCGGGTACGCGCCCAACCGGGCGGCCCGCGGGCTGGCGACCGGGCGCACCGGCCTCTACGGCCTCATGGTCCCGGACATCACCAACCCGTTCTTCCCGCCGTTCGTCCGCGCCGTCCAGCTGGCCGCCGGCGACCGCGACACCGACATCCTGCTCATCGACTCCGAGCGGTCGGCCGCGGCGGAGGAGGACCTCGTCCAGCGCATCCGCCCGCAGGTCGACGGTCTCATCGTCGCCTCCCCACGCCTGCCGAGCGGGCGACTCAAGGAGATGCTCGCCGGGGTGCCGAGCGTCGTGGTCAACCGTGCCGTGCGGGGGCTGCCCCACGTCGTCTGCGACAACTCCGCGGCCCTGGCGCAGGCGGCCGACCACCTCTACGAGCTCGGCCACCGCCGCTTCGCGCTCATGCGCGGGCCGGCGGCGGCGTGGGCGGCGACCCGGCGGGCCGAGGCGGTCCGCGGATGGGCGAAGGGTCGGCCCGACGTCGCGCTCGTGGAGCTCGGGCCGTTCGAGGCGCAGTTCGTCGACGGGCGCGCCGCGGCCGGCGAGATCGTCGAGTCGGAGGCGACCGCCGTCCTCGCCTTCGACGACCTCATGGCGGCCGGGGTCATCGCCGGGCTCAACGACCGGGGCGAGTCCGTGCCGCGGGACCGGAGCATCGTCGGCTGCGACGACGTCCTGCTCGCCCGGACGATGACGCCGAGCCTGACGACGGTGACCGCGCCCCTCACCGAGCTCGGGCGACAGGCGGTCGAGCTGCTCCGGGCGGTGCTCTCGGGGCGTACCCCGCGCAACGTCACGCTCGCCGGTGCCCTCGCCCTGCGCGGGACGGTGGGGCCGCCGCACTGACGGGCAGGTCGGTCGCGCCCAGCTCGAGGATCTGCATGAGGTTGCGCGTGACGTGGAACGGGTCCTTGACCGGTAGCGCGACCACCTGGTCGAGCGGCTCCCCGCGGCGGTTGCGGATCTGCACCCACTCGGCGCCGTCCGCACCGCCGGGGAAGGTGCGCAGGGTGTAGTCCCAGATCCGCTCGAACCACTCTCCTGCGGACCGGCGGCCGTACCGGTGGGCGGCGATGGCCGTCGCCGCACTCGCCTCGGAGTGCACCCACCACAGCTTCGTGGACCATGTGGTGCGCACGAGCTCCTCGTAGGGTGTGCCCGCGGTGGTGCCGGTGGGGGCGTGCGGGCCGTCGGTGTCGGCATAGCGCAGCAGGCCGCCGTGCACCGGGTCCCAGCCGAGCCGGCAGGAGGCGTCCAAGGAGACGAGCAGGGGGTCGCGCGACCGGTCGTCACCGAGCAGGTCGAGCGACTCGAGCGCCACCCAGATGCCCTCGATCGTGTGGCCGGGGACCCGGTGCCGGCTGACGAGCGAGCGGGCGTCCGGCCCGGGCATCTCGCTGAAGGTCCCGTCGGGCAGGCGGTGGGCGAGCATGGCCTCCACCGCCTCGGCGAGCCAGTCCAGGGTGTGCCGGTCCTGTCCCAGCGACTCCGCCGCCTGCGCCACGACGAGCAGGGTGTTCGTGAGGATCATCCGCGGCCCGAAGGCGACGTGCCCCGCGGGGACCGCGTACGGCGGCGTCGGGGCCGTGCCTGCCAGGTGGTCGGCGCGGGAGCGCTCCAGCACGGGACGTGCCGCCGTGAGCCACCGGGACTCACCCGTCTGGCGGGCGAGCTCGGCCAGCCCCATGACGACGAACCAGTCGGCGTACACGCTGCGGGCCGGCTGGTCGCGGCTCTCCGGTCGCCCGCCGTCCCGACCGACGACGAAGCGGGTCGTGCCGTCGGGGAGCACCGCGTGGTCGAGCAGGAACTGTGCCCCTCGGGCGGCGAGGTCCAGCAGTGTGCCCTCGTCGCCCTCGACCAGCCCGCGTCGGGCCAGCTCGGCGGCCCGGGCGAGGAGCCACACGAAGCGGCCCTGGGACCAGGTGAACTTGTCGGTGGAGACGCGCGTGCGTCCCCGGTTGTCGAAGCAGGTGAAGAAGCCGCCCCGGTCGCCGTCGACGCCGTGCTCCAGCCAGAACGGCAGGACCACCCTCTCCAGCTGCGTGCGGGCATCCACCCACGGGGTGCGGTGCGGTGTCATCGCTGCCTTCCGTCCGTCCTACCTGGGCGCTGTGGGGCACACTAGCTTGCAAGCGGTTGCTCCAGGCGCGTTCCACATCGTACTCTTGCAACCGCTTGCATCATTCTGCGTCGCCAAGTCAGTGGTGACCTGTGACGATTGGAGAGAGATGTCCACCACCGAGCGGCCGCTGTCGGTCGACAGTGTGCACGTAGCCCCGTCCGACACCGCTGCGGGGGCCGCAGCGGGTCAGGCGGCCGCGCGACTGCTGCAGGATGCGCTGTCCCGCCGCGGCAGGGCACGGGTCGTCTTCGCCAGCGCGCCGTCGCAGGACCGGATGATCCGCACGCTCAGCGCCGCCCCGGGCATCGACTGGAGCCGGGTGGCGTCCCTGCACCTCGATGAGTACCGGGGGATCGACCCGGAGCACCGCGCCGGCTTCGGCCGCTGGCTGGCCGACCGGCTCCCCTCGACAGCACTCCCCGGGCTGCGGAGGATCCGCACGGACGGCGACGCCCGGGCCGAGATCGAGCGCTACGGCGAGGTGCTGGACGCTGCCCCGGTCGACCTCGTCTGCCTGGGGATCGGCGTCAACGGACACATCGCCTTCAACGAGCCCGGTGACACGGACTTCGCCGACGCGGCGCTGCTGCGGGAGGTGCCGCTGGCCCACGCCTCCCGGCAGCAGCAGGTCGACGAGGGGCTGTTCCCCGCACTCGCGGACGTCCCCACGCACGCCCTGTCCCTGACCGTGCCCGCCATCCTCCGCGGGGCAGCCATCGTCGGCACCGTCCTCGGGGCGGCGAAGGCCGAGGCCGTCGCCGCCGCCCTGGTCGGTCCGGTGACGCCCGACGTGCCCGCCTCCGTCCTGCGCACCCACGGGGCGGTCTCGCTGTTCCTCGACGCCGCGGCGGCGTCCCGGCTCCCCGCGGCCTTCCCCGTCACCGCCGTCGCGGGAGACTGACCCCATGGGAACCGACGCGGTCCGCCGGCCCGGCCTCGTCGACCTCCAGGTCAACGGCTACGCCGGCTGGGACGTCAACGCCGACGACGTCACCCCCGACGACGTCGTCGGGCTCACCCGGGCACTGTGGGAGGAGGGGGTCACGACGTACCTGCCGACGGTGATCACGGCGCCGGAGGAGAAGATCCTCCACTGCCTCGCCGTCGTCGCCGAGGCGCGCCGCCGTGACCCGCTGGTCGCCCACAGCATCGCGGGCGTGCACGTCGAGGGTCCCTCGCTGGCTGCCGACGACGGTCCCCGCGGCGCCCACGACGCCCGGCACCTGCGCGACCCCGACCTCGCCGAGCTGCGCCGCTGGCAGGAGGCGAGCGGCGGGCTGGTCCGGATCGTCACCCTGGCGCCCGAGCGGCCCGGGACGGAGGAGTACGTCCGCGGGGCCGTCGCCGCCGGGGTCCGCGTCTCGATCGGCCACTGCGCCCCGACGCCGGAGCAGGTGCACGCCGCTGCCGCGGCCGGCGCGAGCCTGAGCACCCACCTCGGCAACGGCACGTACGCCACGCTGCCCCGCCACCCGAACCACCTCTGGGCACAGCTGGCCGACGACCGACTCACCGCGCTGCTCATCGCCGACGGGCACCACCTGCCCGCCGACACCCTGACGGCGATGATCCGGGCGAAGTCGCCCGAGCGCTGCGTCCTCACCTCCGACTCCGCCGCCCTGGCGGGGATGGCGCCGGGGGACTACCGCACCCCGGTGGGTGGCAGCGTCACCGTCGGCGAGGACGGCAGGCTCAGCCTCACCGGGACGACGCTGCTCGCCGGCTCGGGACGCTCGCTGCGGCAGTGCCTGGACTGGGCGACCGCCCACCTGCCCTTCCCGGCCGAGACGCTCCTCCCGCTCGCGACGCTCAACCCTGCCCGCCTGCTCGGGGTGGAGGGGCGCGTCACCTCCGGTGACGACGTCGCCGTCGTCGAGGGCGGGGAGGTCGTCGCCGTCCGGGTGGCCGGCGTCGACGTCGTGCGGAGGTGAGCCCGCAGGGCCCGGCCGCTGCTGCGCCCGCGCTCGTCCGGGGTTCGTTCTACCCCGCCAGTTGTCCGCGGTCCCGGCGCTGCAGCACCTCGTGACACCGAGCCGGCGCCCTCGCGGCCCGCGCCGCGATGATGGACGGGTGAGCGCCGCTCGGCGGCTACGCCGGCGGCAGCACGTCCTCCTGCGCGGGCAGCTCGTCCTGGCGCAGCAGCCCGACGGGGCAGGTGTACCCGTTCGGTCCGTGGTTGCAGTAGCCGCCCGGGTTCTTGTGGAGGTACTGCTGGTGGTAGTCCTCGGCGTAGTAGAACGTGCCGGCCGGGGCCAGCTCGGTGGAGATCGGCCCGTGCCCGGCGTCGGCGAGCACCTGACCGAAGGCCGCCTTGGTGAGCTCCGCGGCGCGCTGCTGCTCCGGCGTGGTCCAGTAGACCGCCGAGCGGTACTGCGTCCCGACGTCGTTGCCCTGCCGGTTCGGGGTCGTCGGGTCGTGGTTCTCCCAGAAGGCCTTGAGCAGCTGCTCCGGGCCGGTGCGGGTGGGGTCGTAGGCGACGAGCACCGCCTCGGTGTGCCCGGTCAGCCCGGTGCACACCTCCTCGTACGTCGGGTGCGGTGTGAAGCCGCCCATGTAGCCGGCCGCGGTGGTGACGACGCCGTCGAGCCGCCAGAAGATGCGCTCGGCACCCCAGAAACAGCCCATCCCGACGTAGAGCACCTCGGTGCCCTCGGGCCAGGGGCCGCGCAGCGGGGTGTCGAGGACCTCGTGACGCTCCGGGACGGTGAAGGTCGGGGCGGCGCGCCCGGGCAGAGCCTCCTCGGGCGTGACCATGCGGGGTGTGGGGCGGAAGAACATCGTGCCAACCTCCATCGGAGTAGGGCGCCGACTGCCGCGGGGGGACGGCAGCCGGCGCTACTGGTGAGAACACCACACGAACCTGAGTATTCCCTCGGAGCGGGCGGTCGGCGCGTACGAAAGGCCCGCCTGCACGCACTCAGTAGGCTGGGCCCCGGCTCTCTCACCTGACGAAATGCGGGGACCATGACCGACGACAAGCCGCCCGGGTGGATCTCCCGGCTCACCGCCGCGCGCCGCGACTCGCCGGAGGACGCACCCGTGCCCGTGACGGTCGTCCAGGCCCACCGTCGGGACGACGCGGACCCGGCCGAGCACTCGGTGACCTACTCCGTGCGGGCCGCCGCGGCGTGGTCGTGGCGGGTGCTCGTCATCGCCGCCGCCGCGGCGCTCCTCGGGTACCTCATCATCACCTTCAAGACGGTCGTCGT
>Ga0079224_100000520_pt1 | contig 38114 bp, 58 predicted proteins | sample Stecom2015_FD_80414 | JGI IMG/M metagenome (GOLD analysis project Ga0079224, IMG submission 80414) | Agricultural soil microbial communities from Utah to study Nitrogen management - Steer compost 2015 | ecosystem: Environmental > Terrestrial > Soil > Agricultural land | place: USA: Utah... | reverse complement strand
GAGTTGGATAGGTGATATAGATCCATTCGTTGATGTAGTCACGCGCTGCGCAAATACGAGGAGCCCCATGATCCGTAAGCTGAATCTGGAACACCTGATCGGGGATCTCCAAATCAATCCTCTTAGAGTCAGTCTGAGAGGTAATGATGAGTCCTCTAGTTCCTGTAGTGATAACCCCTCTGTCTAGGTTAACAGCAGAGAAAGTAGCTCCTGATCCAAGCTCTGAGTTGATGATATAGAAGGCGAAGGGAAATAGATCGTTTGCTGTATAGACGAACCGTGCCTGCTTAGTTGAAAAGCCCATGATGAGGACGTCTTCGTTCGCAGATACAGTATTGATATCTGTTTGAAGCCCTGCACTTATCCATCCACCAAGGCCTGTCTGATCTGCCCACCATGCTTGCGGAGTCGCCGTAGTACCCGTAGGAGTAAGGATAGGATTGTAGGTAACAGAAGGGGATGGAGTGCCTGTAAATGACGCAGTGTAATAAGGCGTACCATTCTGGCTATAAATGACCGTGTCAGGAAGATATACCTGGCTTCCAGCTGTTGACGTCTGAATGACAGGGCCTATGAATAGCAGGCGGTCTTTGAAAGGAACGATCATTCTAGCGTTCACTAGGTAATACTGATCAGCGGGCTTTCCTCCAATAGAAAAATCAGCATTAGAGAGAGGAGGGCAGAAGTTCACCCATCCTTGACCTGTTGTAAACACAGGAGGGGAGGCGCTAGTTAGAGGAGCTCCGTTGTAGAACTTGATGCAGTCTTTAGTAGTGTCCGCATTACTGGTGAGATATTGTGCAATTCCTCCTGTACCATTGGTGGCAATCGTAGCGTTAGGGAAGGTGACTGTTACCTTGTCTGCACTGACGACAGTTGTAACATATCCCGTTTGGAAATTTATTCCTGTAGTTGTAGCCACCTCGTTGACAAACACAAAGTCTCCTACCACCAAACCATGTCCTGTGATCGTTAGATCGGCCGTAGCTGGTGGCCCTCCGGTGATATTGTCCACTACACTAATTGCCTTGTATTGCATCCCCACATTAGTTGTTGTAAAAGGCTTAGTGATCCCATTACACGCCCATAAAGCTCCTTCATAATTTACCGTCCAGAACTGTTGGTAATCTTGTCCATTATAGGTAAATGGAGTCCATGTGGTCTTTTGAGTATAACCAGTGTAAGCACCAGTAGCGGGGTTCTTGTAGAAGTTAACAGCGTGAATGGTGTAGGGATAAGTAATAGAGACGTTGTAAGGATAGTCGGTGTCAAAGGCTAAGGTTGCAGTGTCATCTGTAGGATCGAGAATGAGATCCTCAATTCCCATAACCGGAAGATCGGGGTAGTACTTGAAGATAGCGTTGATGACATTAGAGGCGCCGCTGGCAATTGTTATGGCTCCGCTGGCATAGTTGATTGTACCGGTACCCGAGGGCGCCCCCACTAGCGTCCCGTCTTGAGCAGTATCAGTGTAAACATTACCAGATGTAGTATCAGTAATGGTTACTGTTCCAGGAACAATGGACGCATCTGCCTGAATTCCCGAAGAGGTGAACCCGGTAATAAGGTTCCCAGCTCCTGAAGAGAGTGTGATGGTGGTCGTGCCTGGATTGTAAGCTGTGGAAGTAGAGTTGAAGTAACGCGTCAATCTGCCTAGAAGCTCTGTTCCACGCTTCCTCTTAATTCTTCCTCTCCACTGGTAAGCATTGACCAGTTTAGGGAACGAATCGTTGTCTACGTTGAAAGGAGTTACATCGGTTCGAAGACCTTTCTCAATTGGGCCAACAAAGATCCTCTCCCCCATGCTTATACTCCAATTGCCATTATGAATACAGTGGCCGTAGACGAATTGTTTAGCGTTGCTCCCGTTATTGTCAAAGAGGTTAAATTTGGAACCAACCCCGAAACTGCATCATTATAACCAAGAGTTGCTCCATAGACAGCCGTTGTGAATGCAGTAGGCCAGTTAAAAGCTCCTGTTGCGGTGCGTTGTACCCACTGAAGAAGAATACCACCTGGAAGGAAAGTGAACCCACTTGTAGCAGCAGAAGGGGTGCCGCGTGTTAACTGGATCTCTGTAGCTACGTTATCTCTCTGCAAAAAGATCTCACTGCTTCCACTAGATGTCTTGGAATAAGTTCTAGCTTGTCCCGACGCGCTTCCTGGAGCTGACCCTTGCACGACATATGTCAACTGTCTGTGCCATCCGCCGTTGGCGTTACCAAATCCGATCATATCAACCGTCGAATCGCCACCTAAAATACTGGCGATAGAGTTGGTGTTAGTTTCAAGATTGGGCTGGTCGTCGGACAAAAGATTGCTTGCTGCTGGGATGTTTTCGTTATAGGTAAAGGTGGGCATTAGGTTCCTCCGTAAGAGCTGTTGCTTCCTGTGCTTCCAGAGATTCCAGCCTCAGAGAAGATGGTTTGAGTTCTAACCGATGTAAACTGGCGCTGTGATCTCTTCCAGACGAGCTGCTCTTGCTCGATAAAGAACGGCTCATAAAAGTTAAACTGCTCGATATCGCCTGTATCTGACAGGATCTTTCTGGCCGCACCTCTTGCTATGTATTCACACATATAAGCGAACTGTACAGCATCTGAGGTCGTTAGAAACGCAGCAGGAGAGAGGTAGCCATCTAGTGTGATCTGGTACTGAGTGTTTGGAGGATTTCTCACCTGAATGTAGTTGTCATAGAAAAGAACAGCTCTCGGCATCCCTTGCTCATAGTAGTTGCACTGCACGTTGATGGCATTACCTGAAGGAATGTTACTCGGAAAGGTTACGTTTACAACCCCTGTCTGGTAATTAACTGTGTTAGAAGTAGTGCTATAAGAACCGAGAGTAGTATTTCCATAAGGAGCAGCTCCTGGATTAATTAGCACTCCATATAACTCGCTGCTAGTGTTGCCCCCTAGGAAAATACCCGAATCTGTTACAACTATGTTGTTTCCGTTGCTATCAGTAGCTGCAATTGTCACCCCTGGCATGATGCTAGTAGTGGGAATCCTAGATACAGCCGTGGCAATGGTGGGGGAGGAAACATCTGTAAGGAAGAGGGGATCGGTAGGAGCGGCACCAGACTTGATGATCCCAGTCATGTCTACATGACCTGGAACCGCAGGAAACCATGGTAAAGTAAGTTGGTACGTTGAACCACCATCCCCGGTGGCTACTTGATCATTCCACTGGATGAAATTCGGCCATATATTATAGAAGGCATCTCTTTGCCCATAAAAGGGTATCTGAATGCCATTCACATAACAGGGGGAAGCAAAGCCCTGGTAAACAGGATAATAACTTATCGACTGTGAACCAGGTTCTGTCTGTAAGGAGTAAACAGGCATGTTGTACTTGTCTATCCCCGGTATGGTCTGGAAACTGTAAGTGGTCTTGAAATCAAATAGCTGAATTCGAGCATCCATATCCATCAGCCAAAAGCGGTTGATGTAATCGATGATCAGGTTGTCTGTGATCTGCGCATTAGAAGGGCTTTTTATGATCCTTCTAACATAAGTCACAATATCTGATAGAAGGTTCAAATTATACCTCTAGTTATGCGCTCATAAACACAGACTTTCTTCCCTTTGTCACAGGGGTAGCTGTAAGTCTTGCCACCTCGTGATCCACTACTAATGCACCTGTAAAGGTACCTACATGTCCTGAAGCAGTTTGAGTGTGATCTTCGGTCTTAAGACGACGATAATGACACTCTGCAATGCGGTCAGCTAGATAACGAGGCCCCCATACTACCTTTCCGGGAGGAACTTCCCAGTATTCAGCAGGAATACCCTTATATTTTTTAGTCCAGATCTCAATCTTCTCGCCGATGATCTCTTTATGCTCAGCAATAAAGCATACGTACTCTTTGAAGAAGTTGTACTCGTCTCGATAGTTTTCATCAAACTTCTGTCCATCGGAAAGGGAGCGAACAGGTTTCAGGTAGATATCCTTTGAGCTGTTAATATCTTTTTGGGACATCTGTGGCCCTTCAGTCTCTTTAACAGGAGCAAAGCGATCCGTTTCTCTGAGATCCTTCATGGACTTCTCAAAATTGTCTGCGACTTGCTTAGCTTGTTCTAGATCATCTCTCATTTTTGCCATATTACCCTGGGGATACGTTAATAAAACTTCCATTGATATATAGCGTATTGTTGATTCTACCGCTAGAATTTATTTGACCCGAGTTGATATCCCCTATAGGGAGAACCATGGAATCCTGTTTAGTGTTGCCAGCAGAATTAAATGCGGTCATGGTGGTTGCATCCGCATGTACGGTAAATTCAGTAGAGCTAGTAATGCTAGTCACAAGAGCCTGCGCTTGGTTCAGCTCCTGCATGCCCACATTCTTCACAATCACAAAACGTACGACTGTCCCCACTGTGTAGTAGTTATCAGTGGCTGTTACGACGGTTGTTGCTGTCTGTGAGACAGGAGTGATGGAAGAAATAACCGCTGCTTGGGGATTGTAATATTCCGTGTGGATTGGAACGTTGCGGTAGAGGGCTTGAGGGCCTGTGAATAGAGGACTTGTCATAAAGCAAATGAGGGGCTTATTTGCCCCCCATTTTCAGTTATTAAGTAAAACTTTACAACTGATTTTGCAGACCTACATATCCGTAAGCATTGCTTCCCAGAAAATTACATCTGAGTTTGCACCGACGAGAACTGCTGAGGTTAAAGTTACAGCTGTTCCAGCTCCGATAACAAACCCTTGACGAGTGTTGTTAAAGAAGCATCCCAAGATGCCAGGGCCGTTGATAGACGGTACCTGAGCAGCTGCTGGGATTGTGTAAGGAGAAGGGTACAGGTTGCCGCCGCTATAAGCCACGCCACCTGAGTTTACATCGCCTACAGGAACGATCATAGGGAAACTGAGACCGGCTGCTACGCTTGCAAAAGTTTGGTTACTGTTGAAAGCTGTGTAGCTAGAGGAGTCAATGTTCACGATGACAGTGTTGTAATCTGTTACTGCTGTCACATATCCATAGATCGGAGATCCTGGAATTGTGGTGTTAGGTAGAGAGTTCAACTGTGTCATTCCCCATGAACTTGGAATACGAAACGCCACTTCTTGACCAACAACGAGGTTATGCGCCATCGCTGTGTCAATTGTAGTTGTTGTACCAGTTGTCACCGCACTTACCACAGATCCTTGAGGAGCATAGAGAAAAGGATAAAGAACCTTTTTCACGTATGCGCCTGTAGGAGATCCGGACAGAGCTGTGTAGTTAGACTGGTTTGTGTTCCAAGGGATAGTGAATGTAGTAGAGCCTGTCACAGTAATTGTGAAAGGAATTCCTGCGATCTGTTGCATACCAGTTGTGCTAGATTGTGCAAGACCTTGGAATAGCACCACATCACCTGTTGAATAACCGTGAGCCGAAGCTGTAGTTACAACAGCAGGGGAGGCTTTAGTGATTCCAGAGATCTGGATTTGAGCTCCAAAGTTGAAGTCAAGACCAGCTCTGAAAGTGCTAAAACCGTTGGTTGTAATATTATCAGTAGTTAGAACAGGAGTAGCGTTGAAGATTTGCATCACTCCGCCACCTTGGCCCATACCGACATCCCAATTAGCAAAAGGGCACCCGTTTTGTGCAGGTGTTGCCGCTGCTGTATAGTTTGTCATACGGATAATATTTGGCTGAAAAGGCAAGTAAATAGCCTTTGCAGCTCCAGTAGAGGTAAATGTACCTCGAGCGATTTTTGAATACTCAGTCATGATACGCCTCCTTAGTTGCTGCTGCGTGTGCAGAGTAGGTTTCGGATCGCAGTATCTTGAGTAATCGCCTGCGCTTGCGCAAATTTAACCGCTAGCGTCGCGTTTTGCGCGCGCATGCCGGAGTAGTATGGATCTCTATAAATGAGGTTCATACTGTACCCGTCTTGGTTAATGTGCGTTACCGCTTGCTTACCAACTACTGTGTTATAATACACGTCTCTAGAGTTAGCAGAGCTACTTCTAGAAACTGGTGCTTCTGAGCTTGCCAGGATACGGATGTTATAAACAGTACCGTACTCTGATGGAAGCGCAGATGCGTTTGTAGGATAGTTCCATTGGCTAATGAATCCTGAGCCAGTGAGACCATCAAAATCAGTTTGAAGCTCTGTAGAGCTAAGCATAAAATATGCAGAGCGTACAGGGCCTGTTCCAAACTTATCTTCACCTTCGATACCCGCCATAAACTTATAGGCGTTGTTAGTATCGAGTGTTGCTGCAACCAACGAGAAGTCAGAGACTCCTAGGTTGGTTGGGTTGTCCATTAATCTGTTACTTTTGTGACCTAGACTACAAACATCTAGGCGGCCAGGCCTATTGCACCTAGCTCACTAGCTTTCACTAGTGTTCAGAGCACCGCATCCCCTTTCGGGGTCTTCTCGCTTGCTACGTTCAGGCTGATCCCTTCCGAAGGCATGATAGAATGAATTATCCACTAATTCGGGATCTTTGGCGTTTGTGATGGCGATTCTATACATCAGCCTTTCCCGCGCATTTAAATTTTCTACCAACCAATCAGTCATAATCTTGCCCCTTGTTGTCGCCGTCTTTACGCTGCGAGTTTCAAGTCTATCAGAGAAGATTTAACAACGGCAACAACCTTTCGTCTACCGTTGGATCCACCACTAGCGTTAATTTGGCTAGCTGCGGATACGATGTAGTCTCTCAAAATTAGATCTTCCAATCTGTTACCCCATCTTTCGATGTGGATAGGTCATTTCTGCCTATCTCCACCCCTTTCGTTGGATGGTTCGGACTGTCGCATAGCCTTTCGGCTCCAGATCACTCAGTCTCTCACGGTCTCTTGCGAGTTCCGCCCTGTCGGCATGCCTTTCGGTTTAGCCTTCCAAGTCAATCAGATCTAGTTTATCCAGGCCTACTATCTCAAGCCTGGCGCATAGCTACCGCAAGTCTTTCAGAGACCCACGCTAACACCATTTTAGCTATGCTAAGAGGGCGTGTTATTTATTTAATAGCCGCATTTGTTGGTACATCTCTTCACGGAAATCTAAAACTTCTCTAGGAGTTCCTCCTCTGCAAAACCTCACTGAGCAATAATTCTCGCAGAAGTTTAACAAAGTGAAAAGCTGGCCCTTTTTAAATCGCAAATAGTTTTTTACCTTATGAAGGAAATGGATGCATTCATCCTTGCTACCTATAGACATTTTATACGCATAACCTTTGGTCGTACATTTTGCTTTAGGGATGCAAAAACTCCCCAACGAACAGTTTGCACGAATAAAGTTTAAAACGGCCGAAGGAACCATAGTTAGCTGGATAATGGGGTTGTATCTCGTAGACACACTTCCTGAGTGAGGCTTTTCTTTTTTAATCGAAAAAGATCCCTCAGTGTCCATAATCCCTGCCACATATGACCAAAACTTAGGACAATCTGTAGTTTTTATGGACTGTTGATTGAGACTGTCGCTGCCTAATAAAATGGTACGATTTAACTCCTTCATCCGAAACGAAAACCGTTCTCCATCTATTTCACAAAAACAACCTTCACTTCTTTTGCCAACAAAATCCAACATACACTTAGCCTGAAGCGTTTTTAAGACGATATGGGGAGAAATCTGCTCAATAAGACGCCTACATCCCTCAAGGCTCCTCACTGACCATACATAAAGAGTCTTATAGTGGTCTTTCTGAGGCTTTTTAAGTCTTAAAGAGCCGCCAAATTTTTCATGTAACCACTTAGACATGCCCTCATGAGCATTACTCAACTGAATGCATGGGTAATACTTCCCATGAGCTTTCATTATTGAGAAACTCCCGTCTCCGTCTAATATTCCTGCCGCATATGCCATATCTATTTCTTCCTGCATGAAAAACTCCTTTTGACGGGAATTATATCACGGTGTACTATTTACTCACAAATACAAGTTAAGCTGCTATAAACCTATAACCCTCTTGATCCTGGAGTATCACTTGTTCATTTATGATACATCCCGTACCGAAGAACGCCATTTGCGCCTTAATCGATGATATCGCGCTGTGGCACTTGGGCTGGTGGCACTCTGTTACTTTTTCGACCCGCAGCTTATAAGGCGGGGAAACCTCTTCGGATTTCTCTCTCATAGTTACCCATGAGCTCAGACTATCGCATGACCTTTCGGCCCCTTCTCACTTAGTCGTTCACGCTGCTTTCGCTTGCGCCCTGTTGTCCTCATCGAGGAGTTCCAAGTCAATCAGAGAAGGTTTTACATCGACGCACCATAGGTTTTCATCGATCCCAGAATTTCCAAGTTGAACCGTAGGAGGCGTAAGCGCCCTAGGTCTCATGAAACGACAAGTCGTTCCACCATTAGTTGGCATGGACACCTTGTCACACACCAAAATGTAGTTAAAGGAAGGCGTAGGCACGTATAACATCGCAGGCGCAAGCGACTGGAGGATCATAGGTCCTAAGTTTCCTGTGTTTGTAATAGACATAGTCAAATCCAAATAGTTAAATACTTGTTTTTGACCTTGACGAGAGGACTGTACGTCTTAGAAAACATGCCTTACGTAGCTAATGTGCCGCATGCCGCATCTCTAGTCTGTGAGCCCGTCGGCCTTCAACTGAGACGCTACCTTTGCGAAGGGTATTACGCTTGCATGATAACGCTGTCGCTGCGTGGGAATCATTATATGAAATTGTTTATTTTAGTCAATTAACCCAACCTTAATGACTTCTTAAGCTCTTGCATCTTGTCATACGCTGACTTCTGTCCAGTCGAGGAGAAGTCCCCAGCTGCAGAGTAAGGTGCGGCTGATGATCCAGAAGGAGAGTAGTAAAGAGGTTTACGATTGCCATCTATTTTAGTCTGTATACTCGACTTCTCTTCCTTGGGCTTGTGAAGACCCATGGCCTTAATGTTTCTATACACGAGTTTTTGACGGTCGAAGCCTTCTGGCATCGCAAGAATCGTTTCAGCCAACTCAGGATCTTGCTCGGCAAACTTCTGCGCGTGCTGCATGACATCATAGAAATCGGGATTGTTTCGAATCCAGTCTTGTTGTCTCTGCTCCTGCATCGTCCTTTGAAACTCATAGACTGCCTCCTTTTTGGCATCTTCCTTTGCTTTTTGATACATAGAGGAAAGCTCACGCTTGAGCTTAGACTTGTTGATATAGGGCTCATCATAATCATCGTCATCCTCTTCCACAGCAACGGTCTTTTGCTTTCTCTCTGCTTCAATGCGCGCCAATCGCTCCTCAAGAGCCTGCTTCGATCGCTTCTCTTCTTCCAATGCTTTACGCAAGTTGGCGAAGTTTCTTTCAGCATCATTATTTTGAGCTGGCGCCTTTTCCATTTGCTCTTGAACGTCTTCTGTCATACGAAACCCTGGTTGAAGTTAATGTCAATTAAACATATATCTATAGCAGATTAAACATTTTAAGCTCATGAAAATTGATAGATTAGAGACTCACGACAGGTATCAGCACTTCTTAGGAGACCAAGAAAAGGTAATTGCGGAAGGGGCTTCTGAGTGCCTAATGCGCAATCCCCTTTCTCTGGCTCTTCAGGATTACAGCCCTTATATTTACGTATATGGTCACTTCCGAACCCATGAAGATGGAGTCACACAGAGATTGATTTGGCAACCTAAGCTTTGTAAGCCTGCTCCTTCTCCTAACACCTTTCTTTTTAGAGGATTGTCAGGAACCGATCTTTTAGAGCCTTGCTGGGTGCTCCCTAAAGCTGAACTTTTTGAACAATTCAAAGATGGGACAGTGATTGAGGGGAGTGAGTATATCCAGTGGTGCATTTGGATGTACAAGAACAAGAAAAAGGAACTGGGAGAGCCCCACAAAGATGACCTTTCGGAAGAGAAGCAGAAGGAGATTTGGCTGAAGGTGGCTAGAGAGTTAGAAGAGTCTGCTAGAGCTAAGAAGTCGTCTTTGATACTTCCCGAGTTTAAGCGAGTGCCTTAGGTTTTATCTTCAGTTTTTCTTTAACAGGAGATGGAACAGCATCCCCACTAGACCAATGACGGATCTTGCACATCTTGTTCTTCTTGCCAGATCCGTAATAATCACCAGTCCCACGCTCAGTCCATTGGGTATGAGAGCCGTAAGCTGTCTTAGTCATGGTTTAGATCGTTGGGTGAAAAGCATCTAGACTCTTGAGGAACATAAAGTTTAGAAGTTTCCTTTGTTGTTCCAATGGGTTGAGCAAACCCTACACCATAATCATCACCAGCTGCCATAAACTTGCCTGAAAATGCTTGATCTTTGGTGGGGGCTGCAAATGTCTTGCTGGATTTGCGCTCTTTGGGAGCTATTCTGTCTTTGAATACCATATATGCCTCAGTAAAGTTACCTATATGATAACTTTTGTGTAAAAGTGGGTGATTGTAGCTCGAATCACAATCCCCCCACAGTAAATGCTAAAGTGTTCGAGCGTTTAGCAAAAACTAATAACGGTTACCAGCTTTCATTGGGTGGGCTTTGATTTTAGCATCACCTTTGCGCTGATCTCTTTCAATCTCTTCTGGAGAATCGGGATAAGTGCTAACGCCACCAGCTCCCTCACCGGAAGCATATCTCTTCACCTTGTTTGAGCTTCTCATAAGCTCATCAGAATCTTTAGCGTAACCGCCAAAGTCATCAATTCTTCTTGCGCCCATTATGGCCTCCATATTCCAAAGCTTTGGACTAACTAACAATTTTGATTATACTGTGCCAAGTTTCAATTTCAAACCTTTTTGTGATTCCAAAATCCAGGTTCTTCAGTAACCTCAGATCCTGCTAGCGCATCGATAAATGTAGGATGTGTGCACGGACGGCGCCCCAAAAGGCTCAAAACCATCTGACATTGCACTGTGTCTCCTGTAAAGCACTCTACAAGAACGTTGTGAAAATTGCTTGCTCCATGACCTCTCCCACACTCCATCTCATCCATTTTAGCGTTAAAAACCTCACGCAAAACTTCATTTTGGATGCCTTCAGGATTAAAGGTGTAGTAATGTGGGCCAGATGTAATCTTAACTTTATCACAGTGAACGTCTGCCGCGTGGCGAAGCATTTCATCTATCTGAGTCATGGGAAAAATTCTCATGGATTATCCTGCGTTTCGATTAATAGGGTTACCCCCAAGAATTTCTGCCATGAATCGGTTTCCTGCAGAGGTTCTTCGAGCATCCATTTTGCCTCTCTCTTCGTCAACTTGCTCACCGATTTCCATCTGATTGAGCTGGTGGTCAGCCAAGATGGTCTCAAGTTCGCCAAACTTCTCGATCGTCTCAACTAGCTTTTGAAGTGCTTCCATGCGGTCTTTAGTAGCAAGAGCGTGGTTTCGAGTGATCTCTGCCAGCCTTTCTTCAAAGAGTCCGATATTCGAGTCAGACCTTGAATGTCGCTCTCTTGCGGTGGCAATTGCAGAGGCTGTTTTTGCGTACATTTCTTGCAGCTTTGCTTGCTCAAAGGCTTGCTGGATTGTACTTGCTTCTTGCTGGATGGCATTGGCTTGCATCTCCTGTTGTTGTAGATATTTTACCGCTTCTGTTTTACCGGCGAGATTCATATCTTTAACGATAAAGGACGGTGGGAACACCTCTCTGCCAAAGGAAGAATTGATCTCAAGCAGCTGTTGAGCTTGGTACGCTCTTTGAGTTGGAGTTAAAAGTCCTTCCTCCACGATCACCTGAAACTCTGAAAAGATCTTATTGTAAAACAGGGGGGTGGGTTCTTCCTGAAGGATGGTGGCCACTTTCTGCGCGTTCCAGTTGTTTAAAACAATTTGAAGAAGCTTTTCACCTACTAGCTTGAGTGCCAGATCCCACTGATCGAAGTACTTTTGCAGCACAACAAGGTTGGCTGCTTGCTTGATCATAGTTGTAAGAGTAGAGGCCTGCTTGTCATTCTGCGCCGACCAGTTCTCTAGATCAACTCCAGAAGTGGCAAAGATTAAGTTTCTTAGCTGATCAGCAAGAGCAAAGTCTGATTCAGGAACAGCAGTAGGTTGGATTTTTTCAATATCCTGTAATTCATATCCCTGATTAACGATGATATCCCAGCCTTGACCGGACTTTTTAAGGTTATCTTCATTGGCAACAGCTCCGACTTTACGCTTCCATCCAGTTTGGATTGTCGCCTCGGAGATATCATGATTTAAGATGATCCGCCGATTAAGAAGGTAGTTACAGTCACGCATAGTCCGTACAAGACCGCGCACGCGAAGATCGTAATAATTGTTATGAGGTTCATAGTTCCAAAACACCGGTATAAAGGGACAATCATCAAAACCAAGAGGATTATCACCCTGATACATCAGCTGATCGTTTAAAACGACCGCTAACTTCCAGGTTGGCACTGTAACTTCTACAACTTCTAAGTCAGGAATTGCTGAGAGCAGTTCAGGAAGAATTCCCTCGTCCTCTTGGAAATCAAAAAACTGATTTCTGCTCTTAGAATAGAGCTTTTTCCTTTTACGTTTCCAGCGATACCATACGTATGACAAAACTAATAGATCGTTGCGGGCCATATTGTAGTTTTCAGGCAAGAAATAGAATGATCCATAGCGCTGAGGAGTTCCTGCCATCGGAAGGATTCGGTCTTTCTGATCGGGAAATCTTTCTTCTGCTTCTTTCTTTGAAATGTACTCCTGACACCAGACGAATTGAGCGTCTGACATATCGTAGTTGCGGAAATAGGGATCAACTAAAAATGAGTTGTATTCCCATAGCTTCATCTTAATTTCACCCTGAGCCGGATCTTTTCCAGTAAAATCAAGGTAGGGCTGAAGCAATACCATCCCAGCAATGCAAGATTGCTCACAGGCTCTGGAGAACTGCTCGTGCACCATCTGCGAATTACACACCTGAGTCATCAGACGGGTGTATTGGTCAGTGGTGGAGGAATCTCCTCCTTGACCAGGAAGGTAGTTGATCGCCTTTCTGTGCTGACGTTGATATCCCGTCACCATGTTAACAGGCTGCTGCAGAAGGTTGAAGTAGAAGTTCTGCATCGAGTTGGCAGGCGTGTAGTTAAAATACCTGTTTATGAATGTCTGCGAGCCGGCGTAGAAAAGAGTATCGATATTACTTTGATTCCAGCGCGATTGTTCGATTGGCTGGAACTTGCTGTATAAGTTATCAAGCCACTGACGGATGCTCACTTGGTTTGGTTCGAGATCGTTTTCCCATGGCGGATAATAAAATGACATAGGCCCTCATAATAGTGAGCCTAAGCTTATCAGTTAAGTTTTTAAACATCTATACAGGTAATTTTAAGTGTCGATGTTATTTCTTCCTCTCCTCTTCAGACTTCCTGAACGCCCTCCTCAACACCTCCTGCCTCTCAGTCACACTCACCCCATGCTCCTGGAATATATCCGTAAGCCAAGAAGCCTCCCTGGCCACCTTGCGGTTCTCTTTTACGCGGTATGCCTCGAGCTCAGCTTCCGTTAGTCCCAGCTCTAATTCATGTTTGTTTGCCATCTGTTACCTTTTTGTTAATGGTGGAATAACTAGCCAATAAGCGATTTCATTTGTCCAAACTCTTTCACTATTCCCCCACATATCCTCACCTTCTTCATCTTTGCCAAAATACCACAGCACATCTATGCAATAGCCGTCCCCATCAGTTACTAAAACCTGCTGTCTTCTAAGGGGCATCCTGTTCTTAACGCTTATCCACTCCATCTAGCGCTCCTTCGGTGGATAGGGTAGGGGCATCCAATGGGTTATTCCTGTGTCTTCTAAAAAGTCATAATGAGACCAGTAAACATCTTTTCCCATTCCTGAAACAAGAGATCCCAGGTATATGTTTTTTTCTTCTCCGTCGGTATATAGACATTTTAAATCAATATCAGGCAACCTGTCTTTAACGCTTATCCACTCCATCACGCCCTCATCTTAGGCTTCTCAATCTTATCCCGACACGGACAGCTAGGCGCATGCATGATCGTCTCATGCGGCCTCTCTGACCTAGTCTTGAAGTAGATGAACCAATGACCGTCCATCTCAAACTTTAGAAAGTCTACTCCTCCACCCATACCAGGGGAGGTATCAGGCTTTGGGGGAGTTATAATACCAGCGTAACTGGCCGATAACGAGAATACGGCCACTAATACAGCCAAAATTGATCTAAGCATTTTAACCCTTGTTATTTAAATAATTGAACATGGATCTTATTACATTGGGAAACCTAGAGGCCCTGCTATCGTGTAATACATCTAACATCCTTTGAACTTGTTCTAGAGAATTAGGAATTTGGCACAAAGGGTGATCGCGGCAAAAGTCGCATATCATCGCTTGTCTATTTATGTCCTTTTTCTCCTTCCATTCGATTATAAAGCAATTTGAGCACTCAACAATATACTTCTCGTCTTCTATGGCATCTTCATGCATCACGAGGCTCCTTTAATTGGATCATCCAACTCTTCTTTTCCGGCACGCATTTCAAGACCCCATTAAAACTAGCCATCACCATAGCCAGAGCCAGAGCCAGCCCCATAACCACAGTTAGGTGTTACCTCTACAGCGCCGTCCATTCGGAAACCTCTTTACTATCACTCATTTCAAAAGCCTCATTAACATTAGCCATAGCCATAGCCATCGGCATAGCCATCGGCATAGCCATCCCCATAGCCCTTCGAATCGCCAGAGCCCTTCGAATCGCCAGAGCCAGAACCATCCCCATAGCCATAGCCAGCCCCATAGCCAGAACCATCCCCATAGCCATAGCCATCGCCATAGCCAGAAACAACCCCAGAGCCAAAGCCATAGCCAGCTGATACCCTTACATAGCCGTCCATTCAGGAACCCCTTTACTATCACTCATTTCAAAAACCCTGTTAAAATTAGCCGTTGCCATCGGCATAGCCATCCCCCGAGCCATCCCCATCCCCCGAGCCATAGCCAGTGCCATAGACAGCTCCAATGCCAGATCCAGATCCAGATCCAATGCCAGATCCAATGCCAGAGCCATAGCCAGTGCCAAAGCCAGAGCAAACTGTTACCATTACCCCGCCGTCCATTCAGGAACCCCTTCTATGGACTTTCTTGCTTCAGGAGTGGTATCTAAAATCTCAACGACTTCTAATAACTCTACCCGATCGACGGCAATAGGGAACTTGCACTCTTTAGGATTAGCAACCCCTTTCATGGCAAGTTCTGACAAAGACGCAGCGCCTGACCAGTACCAAAGCCTACGCGCATTCCTCATTACCACCTCGCGTCCGTTGCGACTTTCTATCTCTCCAGCAAAAACACCAGCTGAATAAGTTCTAACAATCTTGTATTCCATATATCTCCGTTTTTTCCTTGACAAAGTTAAAAAACCACATACAATATCGCTCTGCGCGCTAGCTGAGCATCTAGCGAAGATCAGCTGACGCAGGGACGACCGCCTTATTCCTGCATTAAAGAATCAACAGACACTCTAAACGAATGGGCTCTCTTTAGTGAGGTGGGAGAAGCAGGCAGTTCATTTTTAGAGGCCTGAGATTCTAATATTATTTTTACAAGCAAATCTGTTCTACCGCTTGCCTTTTCTGCTTCAGAGATAGGGCTAAGGTCTTTTAAAGGATCTAAATAAGTTGCTTTGGGAGTGGTTGCTCCAGTGTGAGAAGCTACTGTCATATATGCTCCATATGGGTAAAGTGACACATGTATATCAATATATATCGATATACATGATTAAAATCTACTTCGAGGACGAAAACCTCCTAAAGTTCCTGGGTTGTAGTCGCCTTTATCTAGGATATGAAGAGAGATGGCAAGATATCTAAAGGCATCCGCCCCGTGGGAGAATTGGTTGTGGAGGGGACGTGATTTCCAGCAAACGCGTTTTTCATCCCATTCTTTGGTATAATTTTCAAGAGATTGAACTCCTCTGGCGCACTTGGTCTCGTCGAACCAACATCTAGAAATAATTCCTCTAGCAAGATCGATTCCTTGTAGAACGTCAACGCGAGGACTAGCAATGAAGTTCATCCCCATCTTACGGGCTGAGTCCTGCCGCGTCATACCAGTAGAGTACTCGTGGGCCAATATGTCATGAGGCCCAATATGTTTGTCATAGATGTAAGGCTTAGATTTTACAACGCCCAGCCAGTGAGCTAGGGATTCTCCTGAGCCTTCTACATAGTCAATTAGTCGAATTTCTTTGCCAACCAGCTGACAAAACCATATAGCAGTAGAATCGTTGTAACCGAGATCCCAGCAAGTATGAACTGGTAGATTTTCGTCATAAGGAATAAATCCAATGCGTCCTTCTGCGCGAGCCAAGTTCATTTGCTTCGCATAGTAAGAACCATCGATAGCAGACATCCAAGACTCTTCAGACGTAGAAGGGTACTCACGCATCATGTTATCGCCTTGAGTCTGGGATTTCAAGGCATACCACGCTCTTTGCTCCTGATCTATCTTTATTCCTTTACCTTCTAGGTATTCAAAATATTCTAGCACGTCTTGATCAAAAGCAATTACGGACCCTGTGCGATAAGCAGGCTCTTTCCACCAGGGGAAGAAGTGGAAGCGAAAGTCTAGGTCGGTTAGATCCTCTGAACGGGTTTTCTCGGCCTTTTTGCATATGTCGTAGAAGTAGCCAGCTCGCCCTTCAGCCGTAGACTCAATGACTACGTATTGCCCCGGAGCCACCGTATTAAGCGATCCAGTAATGATCTCTTCAGCTTTATCAGGAAACCTAGCGCATATCTTCCCAAATTCCGAGATATGTAGAAAATTAAGAGTGCTACCTCGCATAGAAGTACCCACACGAATAGAACTGCCATTTGTAAACACAAGTTCGCGCGCACTATCATTAGTTGCCACAACCTCTTGGCGTACATCTTCAGGGAGGCTGTCGTAAGCAAATTTAATACGTTTGAAAAGGTATTCGGCATCTTCCCTTGTATGAGCAATGATGCCAGCAGCCATATTGCGATTGAATACACAACGATCAAGAAAAAGCAGACAGATAAAGGTGGAGATCCCCAGCTGCCGAGCTTTGAGCACGACGTTGCAATACCAAAAATTGTCATAGAGCTCCTTCTGGGCCCAGTTCATCTTAAAAGTACGCTTTTGGCCGTACTTATCAATTATCTTGTAGAGATTCTCTATCCTCCAGAGAGGATTCATCAGAAACTCTTTTGCTACTTCTTTCTGGATCATGCACTATATCTCTTGAGGTATCCATCGATTCTAGAACTGCTTGAGCAAGGGGATTGTTGTTCTTTACTACAAGGGTCGTTTCAACAGGATCTATTACTTTCCACTGTGTCAAAAAGAGCTTAGCCATACTCTCGGACATTCTCTTAAAAGAGGCGCCTTCAATCCAAGTTGAGTGTAGCATTTGTTGAATCATTTCTAAAGTTTCCGTAAATCTCGGGTGCCTTTTTACTGCTTCTTGGAGCCTTTTAAAGAGATATCCACGCTGAGCACAGAACTTATTTAGATAGATATTTTGAGGGTCTTGAACCCATTCAGCCATTGCATTAAGTTCACTTTCTAACCATTTCTCATGGTATAATTCGGGTCTCCCAGCTGTCTCTTGAAATCCACCATACGGATTACCTGGACCAAACCTACCTTTTGCGTCTCTCCCGGGTTTGATTCCATGTTTCTTATCAAACTCAGCTGCCTTTTTCTTTAGGATAGCTTTTTTCTTCTCGGTAGGAGTTGGCCCCTTAGGCCTTCTTCTTTTATCAACTTTTTCAGCCATGCTACCAAATCTGTTAAGTTTTAAAGAATTGTATATCAAGATGGGGTGCTATAAAGCTATCAAAATAATTTGCTATAAAGTGATATTTATATATATTGATACACAGCTCAGGAGGAAAGGTGAGACACTCAAGTGTTATCCATAAACTAGTAGATTTGATGCTCATGGACGATGAGTTAGATCGTGCTTTAGCCGACCTTATCGATATATGGCCAATAGATCTTTGGTATGGTTCTCCCTTGGAGACTATCGTGGATGCTCTCTTAGAGGAAGATCCTTATTTCCTAAAGCGAGATCCCAAGAGGGCTATCCAGGAGCTTTATGAGAAACAGAGCAAAATGCAAGCTGTGCTATGAGACTATAGAGAGCTTTCATCAGTTTGACTACGTCTCGTGCAAGTGTGGCGAGATTTCTATCAGTGGAGGGGAGACCAAGTACGAGGTTTCCTTTCGTAATCCTAAGAACTTCTTAAGAATCGATGATAACGGAAAAGAGTTCACTCCAGTCTTCAAAGACATTGGTGTAGAAGAGGGAGAAACCTCGGATAAACCTATTGGAAGACTAGAAAGGCTAGAATCCACCATCCAGCAACTGGAAGCTCTCCCAACTAATGCTATGCAATCCCCTCTTAATCACTATGATCTCGTACATATACTCAAATTGATCAAAGATTTGTTTACTGCTGAGGAAAAGAACCCCCATGAAAGTAAGAGCACTTCAAAAAAACAGCACCCTAAAAAGAAGGGAAAACATGGAAAACAAGACAATCCTCATCAGGATTCCTAAAGAGTTGAAGAAAGACTTCGTTATGCACTGCTTCAACAGGAACACCTCTATGTCTGAGGAGATCAAAAGGCTCATTGCTTTTGCGTTGAAATCTTCTAAAGCTCCATCCGAATAGTTAAGTGTCCTTTATCTACTTCCTGACCGAACTCTTTACGAGCCGCTTCTATGTGTGCTTTAAGAATAGGATCGTCCAGGCTTAGGCGAAACTCTTCATACTCTAGCACGGGCGTCTTTTGCTCTTTGCTCTCGTTCTTGAGAGTGATCTTTATTTCCGCTACCATTACTTGCCCTCTCTTTCCTCGTGACGTTTCTTAAGCTCAGGATACTTGGAGTATACCTTCTTCTTGATGCCTGAAGGATTCGGGGCATTGTGAGCATATGAAAGCGCTGCACGTGCTCTCTTGATGTTGTTGATGGGGTAGCTACCACGTGCCGCTCCGCCGCTTGGGCCCGCGAAATCAGACTTAGAAACATTTTTATATTCCCCCACGTTGCTAGATCCTGGCTTCTTTGATAGCTTGGACTCCTCTCCACGAGCGATGGTCATCCCTTTGCCGATCTTAACTCTATTCGCTGTATCTCTTGCCATAATTACCTCGCTGTTTTGTGTTTCATAGCATGGCTATGATGAGTGCGGTGAGATTTCTCCCAATGCTCTCCAGCTTTGTATCCTTTTCGTTTTGCCTCTGAAATGGCAATCGCCGATGCCTGCTTATCGCTGGTTACGATAGGTCCATGTTTAGAACCACTGTGCAGTCTCCCTTCACCGAATTCTTTGTAGACCTTGTCCATCTTCTTCTCAGCCTTGGCAGAGTAAAGACGGTCTTTTGCTGGTTTATAATGACCCATTACCTCCTCCGATCAGCTTTTTTACGAGCCGGGCATTGTTTGTCTAGTTTCTTATCTTTGCTGATTAGCTTATCTTCAGACTTCTTGAGCTTCTTACGAACTGCATCAAGAGTAGATTTGATCAATTTATCCATGTTTCCTCAAGAAGGGGGCGTCCGAAGAATACGAAAGCCCCTCAGGGTTACTTCTTCATCGCTTTTTTCATGCCACGAGACTCAGCTTTATGATGCTTCTCAGAACGATTATATTTACGTCCTGCCGCTGCTTCATGCTCTTTCTTCTCTTTAGCAGACTCATGTTTCTTAGGATGATCTTTCTTCATCGCTTTTTTCATGCCTGCTGCTTCATGCTCACGGTGCTCTTTAGAACGATTGTACTTGCGACCCGCTGCTGCTTCGTGCTCTTTTTTTGCACGCGCTGATTCTTTCTTAGCCATTTCTAACTCCTACGCTTTTTACCCGTTCCCAGTAGTCCACAAGTCGCTGGAAACAGCTTCCGCATTTTTTTAAGAGGTTCTTTATCCCTGTTTTTGTACTTACATTCCGTACACAAATCAGTATAACCAAAATTTCTCTTAAAAGAGAAAGAGGTTACACACTTTTCTTTACCGCATTTTTTGCAGGTTTTGAGATGGGGCATAGCTCTGAAATGGTAATGATGGTTTGAGGCGTGAGAGAATAGATCTTCTTGGCAAAGCCTTCTACATTGATGTTATCATCTTTGATTACTATCCCTTTAAGGGCATCCTCGGAAAACTTTTTTAAATTCGTAAGGTCGGGCTTTGAGGAATGGTATACTTCTTCCCCGTTTTTAACCTGCTTCAAAATCTTTGGTTTAGATTTAGGGATAGGCATACAGAACAAGAAGTCGATACGGATAGGCCTGTCGATAAGCTCCTTAGAGGATATAAGACCTCCCTTAGCTTTGGCATGCTGAATAAACAGCTCCCACTGAGCCCTCTTTTTCTCGCAGTACTTCGGGCTATAGCTCTTCTTTCCATAGCCTTTATGCGCCTGCCACGGAGTAGGATCGCCAGGGATTACGTATTGCATACGCGGACAAGTCGTCTATTAGGGCCAATGGCATACCCCCAATTAGTAATTGGGACACTCTCTTTAGTTACTTTTTGAATCTTTAATGCCAAAAGAGGGCTCGGTGTAGTCTTGTCATTTACCCATAGGCAAACACTTGCAGCCGAACATCCCATCTTGGCTGCAAATTCTGCATAGGAAAGCCCCTTATCTAAAAGGTAAACTTTAAGCAGATTTCCCTTAGAAGTTGTTGTCAAAATATTCCTCCTGTTAAACATTGTTAAATATACAAAAACGGATATTTAATTGGATACAAATCAGGGTATTTAACGTATTTTAGGAGAGGAAAGTCATTAAATCTTGCACGAAATTAAACAGGGTGTCACAATGAGCTTATCATTGATAATGATTAAGCGACGGAGTCAGCCATGATTGATAGAGGCGATTGGGAGTGGGTTGAAGAAAGCTACATTCCAGAAGAGTTCTTTGCCGAATACCAAGCTAAGGTGGAAGAAGAGTTGATGCAACCGTGGGCACGGGAAGAGTTGGCTCACGGCGCTCAGAAAGATGACCTAGAAGCTATGTTGTGGAAAGACTTTGATGAGTGGTTACAAGCACATCTAGCTGAGAAAGAATTTTACAAAGGGGAGGATGAATATGATGCACTCAGAGAATGTGAATGAGGTCGTCGCCGCGAACAGTTTGGATAAACTAAAAGAGGCCATAGAAGAATCAAACAGTAAATTAGATAAAATCAGCTACGAAATCCGTCAGTTAGAAGGATATTTAAAAAAGAGCCCATTTGATCGATTTGAGAAAAGATACGATGGTGGCAGGGGATTGGCGTGGGATAACAAAAGGCTGACTTTTATAAGATTTCACGAACAAACGGGTCAAGAATATTTTAGAAGACCGTTAATAGAGTGCAAAGCACAGGATAGATTAGCAATGAAAGATTATATTGATGATTTTATTTTTAACATAATTGAAAAAAACAAGGATTCATAATGATGCACTCAGATAATGTGAATGAGATCGTATCCGCTTTGAGCAAAGCTCAAGGGGAGTTTCCGATCCTAGAGAAGAAGAGTAAGGCATACAACTACATGTATGCAGATTTGGCAGAGACTCTGCAAGCTGTACAGCCGATACTTGTTAAGTATGAGCTAGCGATGGCTCATTGTATTGTAGAGGGGGACTTTCCTAGGATGGTCACCAAACTGTTTCACTCCAGCGGCCAGTGGATCTCTACCGAGATGCGCTTAGATTACAGGGCTGATGGAAAGGTAAATGCTATGCAGGCTAAGGGTTCTGCTATCACGTATGCCAAGAGATATACCATTGGATGCCTTTTAAACCTTGCTGCTGACAAAGAAATGGATGATGACGGGGAAAAGTCCAGCCCCAGGTCAAAACAGTCAGAAATGCTATCTGCAGAGCAAATTAAGTCAATCTATGGATGGCTCAAGACCTTTCCAGATGCCAGATCGTATCTTTGTAATAAATATCAGGTAAGTTCTATAGAACTCATCCCAGCTGATGCTTTTGAAGCTATTATCAATCTTTTCAAAAAGCGCTATGCTCAGATGAAGGAGGAGGAACAGGCTTCTGAAAGAGCCAAAGAAGAGGGGAAAAATGATGACGCCCGATGATGCAGAAGATTTAAAAGAGAAAATCGGGGAGTTATGTTCCAAGCTTTCTGGATTTTTAGAAAAAGAAAATGTGAGTCCAAGTGTGGGCGTTCTGTCTATGCTGATAGTGTCTGCAGATGCGATTAAAGATTATATACCTCACCACCAGGGCAGAATGGTAAAATTGTTTTTAAGATTTTTATCAAAAGAGAGAGAAAATGACGCCTGACGATATGGATGATGTATTAGACGCTGTGAATGAGTGTGAAAAAAAGATTATTAACTACATCAACGAAGAAATGATGCCTGATATCATTGTGGTTCAGGCCTTGATGCGGATAGCTTGCAAGATTATTACGCATTATCCATTGGATCAGCAGACACAAATATTAATGATGTTCAATCAACTATTGGTGAAGAATGAGAAAAATAGAGGTAGGTAGTCAAGAGTGGCTAGAAATAAGAAAGAATTACATAACAGCTACAGACTTGCCTGTGATTATGGGGATCAGTCCATGGAAGAGCCCTCAAGAACTCTATGAAGAGAAGATAGGGGAATGTCCTCCGGCGCCCAGCAATGCTTGGATGGATAGAGGAATAGAGTTAGAACCAGAAGCCAGGCATATCTTTGAGACTAGATTCGCAACCCTTGTCGATCCTCAGTGGGTAGTAAGCCCAGAAATAGAATGGGCAGCTGCCAGCTTAGATGGATGGGATGGTGGAAATACACTAGTAGAAATCAAATGCCCAGGCAAGAAGAACCACGATATAGCCAAAAAAGGTGAGATCCCAAATTACTATTACCCTCAGATCCAATGGCAAATGATGGTGACTATGCAACAAAAAGCGTGGTATGTGAGCTATAGACCCGAAGACATTAATCATTTTGTTGCAATGCCCGTGAAAAGAGATCAAGCATACATTGATGAGATGATAGAGAAAGCAGCGGAGTTTTATGAGTCGATAAAACACAAAACCCCGCTAGGTTGGAAAAACCTAAATTCTTCTTCCGGAGCTATCATGATTACTGACGAAGAGTGCCTTGTTCTCGAAAAGGAACTATATCAGACCCTATCGCGAAGAAGAGAAGAAGACGAAAGGATAGAGTTCATTAAACAACAGCTTATCAAAAGTTGCAACGGTCAAAAAGGCTCAGGAAAATACCTTACCATCACCCCAGTGGAAAGAAAGGGGGCTGTAAATTACGCTAGCATTCCTCAGATAAAAGAAATGGTGGAAACTTATGGGGAAGAAGCATTAGCTCCTTTCAGAAAGCCCTCTACTACTATCTGGCGCGTTGATCAAATTCATGCAGATCTATAGTTTCTCATCGTTTTCACAAAAGACCTCATGTGTGGGCCTAGGTAATACCTGGGCCCTTTTCTTCATATCCTCAGATTTGATTTCTGCGAGTGCTACTTTTATGTAAGCATCCAATTCCCTATCATAAAGCTTCTTTTCCATAGTCATGTACTTGTTGAGCTTTTCCATAAACTCTTTCTTTTTCCCATGCCTACAGCACCAAACCCATAGATCTGGCCAATTAACATCATAAGGATCTTGATCAATCATAATCAGTAGATGGATTGTATCCCGGGGAGAACTGCTTGTAAGAATCAGATATCTCTTCTTTCTCTCTAGCTATATTCTCAAATCTAGCACATTCTTTCACGTAAGCTAAGTTTACTTCCCCCGTAGGACCATGACGGTTTTTCCCGACGATCACTTGAGCAAGCCCGGGCTTTGTATAAGGGTCATATACTTCAGGTCGAGATAGCAAAAGAACAACGTCAGCATCTTGCTCTAAAGCCCCACTCTCACGAAGGTCACTGACAATTGGTTTCTTCTCCGTTCTTTCTTCAACTTTCCTAGAAAGCTGAGCTAAACAAAGCACTGGGATCTTAAGTTCTTTTGCTAGCAGTTTCATGTTACGTGAAATCTCAGCTACCTGAGTCTGACGATTCTCATCTCCTCGAAAAGAATTAGAACCAGCAATCAACTGAAGGTAGTCAATAATGAGTATACCAATATTATAACGCTCTTTCATGCGACGAGCACGAACTCTCAAGTCTCCCATACGCAAATGACTCTGATCATCGATGATAATTTGCGCACCTTCAAGGTTCTTAGAAGCTACATATGTTTTTTGAAACTCATCACCTGCTAGATTTCCTGTGGAAATCTTGTCTTTACTGATCCTGGCATTGGAACAAATGAGTCTCATGACAAGTTCATCTGCTGTCATTTCAAGAGAAAAAATTCCAACTGGAGTGTTGTTTTCTATGGACACTCTTTCTGCGATGTTAAGAGCAAAAGCCGTCTTACCCACAGCTGGCCTTGCTGCTAAAATCACTAAATGAGAGTTACCAAATCCCATAAGAAGTTTATCCAGATCGATAAACCCTGATTTCACACCTTCAAAGGGAGCATCCTCCCCACCGCTCTGAATGAACCGCTGTTGCCTCTCCTGCAGTTCTTCGATAAAACTCTTCTTAGATTCTGAGTGTTTTCCGTCTAGTATGTCTTTGAGAAGCATCCCCGCATTGGAAAATGATCCCTGACTCACTTTGAAAAGCTTAGACTGTGCATCTTCTAAAAGTTCATAACCGCTTTGATTAGGCTTCATCGATTTTAGATACATATCAGAACCAATCCGGCCAAGCCTTCGTAGGGTAGAAAAGTTCTTCACAATAGCAATATACTCTTCTAGAGTTCCATAGCACTGAGAGTAGATGTGCAAACTCTTAATAAATCCAATCCCACCGACCTTGTCCAAGGCAGAATTAGCACGCAATTCTTCGATGAGCACATGTTCATCAACCGATTGGTCTCTTTGCCAAAACCCCTTTAAAACCCTGAAAATGATCTTATTTGGGGCAAGGTAGATATCTTCCTCCTCCAAAGCATCAACACACGTGTTAAGGGCATCTACAGAGTGAATCATCATGCCTAGGATCAGGTTCTCGGTTTCTTCCGAGTGTAAATCTGATGCTATCACTTCATTCACACCACTCATCCTCTTCTCCTTTTTATTTTTCAGATTTAACGTACTTCAATTGGAGAATTTTATTAAATATGGAATCTTCTTTTGAACCTTCCCACTCTTCGTCTATCTCTAAAACGTCTTTCACAAATCCGGCAGAGATCAACCCGCCAAGAACATCAGTCTTGAAGTGAGGGGAATCATATCTACCTCCGCATCTTCGCCCTCCAGGGAATTCGATTATTATCCCCACTTCGCTGATAGAAGATTTCACGTCATTCCTGCCGCTTAACTTGTTATTCACAATAGACGCCAGACGGAAGTTCTCGCGCTCCTGATTCACCTCGCGCAGTTCTTGCTGCACAACTTCCTCCATCGCGTCAATCTTTCCAATATCATACATGTTCACTATCCATCCGACGGGGTTTTTCTTTTTGTCGACCTCATCTTTGAAGGCGCGGTAATAGTTGATGGCAGCTTCTTGCTTATCAGAAGGAATCCTACTGCTCCTAATCTGTTCTTCGATGGAAGCAGCAGCAGGGGCAGCAGGGGAGGGGCGCTTGCGCGCCTGCTTGCTGCTGTTTATTATCTTCTTTCTATTATCTTCTTTCTGGTGGCAATTTTTTGCCGGGGGGGGTGGCAATTTTTTGCCGGGGGGGTGGCAATTTTTTGCCATCCTATTTTTTTCTTGAAACTCAAAGGAAAGTTCGATGTGTCTTTTGGAGCCCGTGTCATCGAAAGAACGCTTTATATATCCCTCCTTTTCCAGGCTTTCTAGCCAGTTTCTAACCATTCTTTCTTTTACATTCATCTGTTTTGCTAGATAGTTATTAGAGGCGTAACAATAACCATGATGACGCGTTAGATTGCGTATGACTCCATAAAATAGTTTAGCGTTTGCTTCCAAGTTTTCATTTAACAAAAGATGAGAGGGTAGAACGATATCATATCCAAGATCTTGGCTCATACTTCTTCCCCCTTTGCAGGAACTTTGTCCACATTCTTTTTTAATACAACGGAGTAAAACTTTATTCGCTTTCCATCTACCTCCTCAATCCGTCTGAAAATCAGTTTTTTTCTTCTTAACGCGCCTAGAGCTACAAAGAAGGCAGGTGCAGGAATGGAAGATTCTATCTTCAAATGGCCCTCCTTCATCTTAACGCGCTTCGATCCAGGCGAACACGTTTCACGAATGAGACACAATAGAAGACGCGCCTCTGTTTCTTTTAAATCTGGAAGAACCTCTTCCAAAACAAAATAGGGGGTCTTTGTAGTAAGATTATTTGAATAATTCATACTTCTCCTTGGCTAAGTATTAGCCTGACAAGAGCTGTATAGAATGATTCCTTGATATTGCCAGAAATCTGTATATCAATATATCATGTAATACATCAGCTACTTGGTCAAGCTGATCCCTCACTACGCGTGAGGAAGGGGGCAGGTTTCTCAAGTCACACTGACTTGGCCTGCTGAACAAGGGTGAGGTTTGTCCGCCTCATCCTTTATTTTTTATGGCCTCAGGTTACTGGGGCCAATTTTATTTTGTCAACCAATTCCAATTTGAATCTTTACCGCTCGGCGCTCTCTATAGAGAGAAAAATAATTTGTATGCCTGCTAAACTTCGACTTTAAACGCACTGAACCTCAGACATTAAAAAAACAGATAGCTCTTACCATAAATTCTCTATGTGTATAGATTTAACATTAGAAAGGCTAAACCAGAACTTTAGATAATCGAAAGGAGGGGGCTATGAGAAGATTTCCCAAGACTTCAGAGGACTTCCATTTATGCTATAGTAAGACACGCATGGCTATTGTTATCGCTTTTGCCGTTATTTCGATGTTGGCAGCTTTAGTTGCTTATGGGCATGTATTCGATATGGAAATTAGAACACCGGAATGGGATCATCTAGAAAACGCTGTTCGTGACAAAGAAAACGAACGGTGTTTTGAAAAGTTAGAAAGAGACCCCAATTCGTGTTCAGAAAGAGAAATAGAGAGGGCGGGGACATGGGGTCAAGATCACAGTGCATAAGTCCATTTAAGCAATTTGTCATCTGGGGATCTCTGGTATCTGTCAGCTGGTGCGTAATTATATTTTGCTTCAGCAAACCTTACCAAGAATACAAAGAGAGACAGGCAGCCAAGAAAGAACTGGAAGAGTACTTAGACTATCTGAAAAACAGCGCTTAAGATTACTTCCTTCTAACAAACGGAAGCATGTCTAGGATCATCTGAAATGTAAGAGGTTTTGGATCGGAAGGGGTAAGGGGGGTTACGCGTTCAGCGATAACTTTGAGAACCTCTTCTCTGTCTTTAGCTCTCTCTTCCGCCATATTAGCAATCACTTGCTGCAAGTGAGAAATTGAGCGCTGAAGAGCTTCACGCTCATCTTGAGCCTTACGAGGATCAAAAGGCTGTACAACCCCCTTAGAATCGACGTAGGCGGCCTTTTTTAGATCGGGTTCAGATCCCCAGCAACAGCAGTTGCACGAATCATTGAATTCAAAGGTTACATCTCTAGCTTGAACTTTGGGATTAATTGTGAATGGAGCTGTCATAAGACCTCCTATGCAATATATTCCGTAATGATGACAATACCATCAGCACCAGCACCTCCCGCAGCATCCGCAGAACCGTTAATAGATGCTCCTCCCGACCCTCCAGCTCCAGGAGCCTGCCCCGCTCTTCCTGTACTGGTGGTTATCCCACTAGTAACTACATAAGACTGGACAGCAGCTCCGCCAAAGACAGTGACCCCGCCTTGACCACCTTGGCCTAAAAAAGCTACACTGGTATCAACAATAATACAAGCGGCTCCCCCTTCCCCTCCAGTTAAGTTAACATCTCCTAAAGATCCTACTCCTCCAGTAGATCCCCCCACCCCTACTTGAGCCATAAAAGCTGAAGAGACTGTCATTCCTGGCCCACCGCCAGTCGCTTGTATAAGAGTACTTCCTACCGAAGTGGTATTACCAGCTGATGCAGATGCACCACCCGCGCCTACTGTCACCGATTGAGAAGCCCCAATATCGGCTGCTGTAAATACTCCTCGACTATATCCACCCGCACACCCTCCAGAACCAGCCGAAGCTTGGCCGGCTGCAGTAGTAGAAGCTCCGCCACCCCCGCCACCACCAACTACTTCGATGACACAATAGACCATTCCAGAAGTAGGGGTATATGTTCCGTTAGAAGTAAATGTTTGGATATTCACTGAAGCGATATCGCCAGAACCAGAGACTAAAGAAACAAACCCGTCGGAATCTACCGTAAAGTGAGCAGAATTAAAGTGAGACACTCCATTGCTACCAACCACTGCAGAGGCTTCAGTCTTTGATCTCTGCACCTGAACAGTGTAAGTATTAGCAGCTAAAGAGTTAGTCTGAATGCAATTAGCAGTGGTTGCAGCTGCAACTTGTCCTCCTGTCACTGTGATTGCACCACCTGCTGTGGGAAGCACAGGATCAGTTCCGGGGGGTGTTGATGCATCTACGTTCACCTCGTCAATCGCTGCCCCTCCCCCTAACAGTTGTACATATCCATCCGAATCAACGGTAAAGTGATCTGAATCAAAGTGGCATACACCATTGCTACCTACAGTAGGGGATGCTTTGGCGGTGGATCTCTGTACTTGGATAGTGTAGGTATTGGGAGCGAGTGAGTTGGTCTGTATTACGCTAGCTGTCGTCTCTGCTGCTACTTGACCCCCAGTGACAGTAACGATACTATCTCCGTCAGGGACAACAGGATCTGTGCCAGGAGGAGTGGAGGCATCCACTGCAAACTCTTCCACTGTTTGTCCACCAGAGCTTAGGCGAATCCAGTAACCTGTAGTGTCTGTGGGGTTATCTACCAATACGTAATACGAGTCAGTTGCTGTGTCTACCCATGTTTGACCGATGGGATAAGAATAATCAGCAGATGCGGTGAGGGGGGATGCAGGAGGAACGACATCTACAACGATTGGGGCTACTGCTCTCCACTGTGCGGATAGTGACCCGTTAGATGCGGTGACAGACTCAAGATACCAAATTCCTTTGGTATTGGTGTTAACCCATCTCTCGTATAGCTTTGAATTAGAGCTGAAGTCAAATGAGTTGGGATCTCGGGTCTCGAATCTATATGTTGGTATTTGAGAGGTTCCCGATGCTTGAGAATAAGCTAACTGATTGGTGGGATAGGTCATTTTTCCTCAGTGTTTTTCCGGGGTCCCTGGTGTGAAGTCTAGATCAATCCCTGTGTAATGATCAAGCGCCGCTTCTGCTATTTCTTCTACTGCATTGTCCGGAGTAGAAAGATATTCCCATAGGGAACAACCAGACAAAAGAATCATGGGAATTAATATGCAGACTATTCTTGATTTAAGCAAAATACCATATAGACCCATTTATGCTCCCAGCTGTTGGATAAGACACATTTTGGCCGTTTCCTGAACTATCCGTTGTTTGAATAAAAATGTTAGAAGAAGAGACATCTCCGGCTATAATCGCCTGAACATCTACTGTATTAGCAGGGGGAGCAGCGGCGCTTCCTAACTGAACGTCACCAACCGGTCTCCAAGCCGTTCCGGAATTAGGCGCAATAGGAAGACCTCCTATTAACAAGTTTCCTGTCCCAGTTCCTGTATTCCATTGCAAAGAGAACATAACATACACAAGTGACCCTATACGCACATATTGACCGACTTGTATAGTATAATTAGCTGTTCCAGCCCCTGTGCTACCAACAACTGTAGGAGTCCACGCAGTGGTTGCTATGTAATTCCCTAAAGCACTTCCTGCTCCAAAAGTGATACTAGTAACGGATGGAGTAGCAGTAAATGCGGGATCTGCTCCTGTTACCCCCCCAAGAACTGTACCTGTGGCCCCCACAGCTAGGGCATCAATAGGAGAGGTTCCGCTTCCTACCAAAACCCCATGATCCGTAAGAGAAGTAGCTCCTGTACCTCCCCCTGCAACAACGGCTGTGCCAAATGTCGGGTTGGCGCTAGATCCTTGAGAAATTACAGGGACACCAGAAGTAGCGCTAGGAGCCACATTGTTCAACAAATTGGATGCACCCCCTGTTATCAAGTTGTACTGTGTAACCTGATGGTTGGCTGAGTTATTGGTTCCTGTCATAATGCACCTATGCTAATACCCAGTTACCCATAGACGCTACGGTCATCCATAAGGTGCTGGTTGAGTTGTATACTAAATGTAGGCAGTCTCCGTTAGCTGTATTTGTGGCTGTACCGGCAACGCTTGAAGTAGTCGAAGATACACGGATAGTCTGTCCTGTATTTGCTGTAATCACACAGGCGCCTGCTGTATTCACTGCAAATCTAATAGTATCTCCTTGTGAAGGAGATCCAGGTAGAGTAGCTGTAGAAGCGGCGGTTAGAAAGTAATTTGTTCCCGAAGCCGCATTAAATACCCCGCTTTGATCTTCCCAAGACCCATTAGTGCTATTTTCCCATGTAGGAAGATTTCCAGGACCATTACTGGTTAAAACTTGCCCTGTCGTCCCCTCTCCGGCAGCACCTTGAAAAGTGTAATCTACGGTCAATCCACCTGTATATTGATCATTATCTAAAAACGAGCAGTTAGCAACGGTTAGAGATCCAGCCCCTGCACCAGTAATGGAAGGATTGTTAGAAGAGTTTATTACGCAATTTGCAAGAGTTACAGCACCAGAGGAGGACATCGTGAAAGCGGGCGCTGCCCCTGTATCAAAATAGCTATTTACAATATGACCTGTCGAATTAGAAGAAGCAGTTATCGTGTTGTATATCCAGCTTCCACCTTGGATATTGAAAGAGCCTCCGTTGAACTGAACTTCTACTCCAAGCTGTACGTTGGTAATAAGAACATTTCCAGTACCAAATTGCATAGTAGCTGCTGTTACCGAATTCCCAACTGTCATGTTAAACAAGGCAAAATCGGCTGATCCCGTAGAGTTGTCTATGAAAGAGTTGTTAGCTCCATGCGTATCAATATCGAAGAAGAATATTTCTCCTGCCCAGTTCGGCACGTCAAACGCTGGCCCTGTTCCCGTAATCTCTAAGTCCGCTTCCTCAAATGTAATAGTCGCTGTACCTGCAGCTGCAGAGGAGATAACCGCGTTAGTTCCTGACCAATAGATATGCTGAGTAGAGAAAGATCCAGTTAGAGGAGGGGTATGAGTGCCTACAATTTTAACATCCTGAAGGGCTGGAACTCCTGTAAGCCCTACAATAGTCACCATACTGTAGAGAGTGAGGTCTTCGGTATAAGTCCCAGGTTGAACGTATACTGTACCTCCACCAGCTGCATTGGCTGCATCTAAAGCCGCTTGGATGGTAGCAAAATTGCCTGAAGGCCCGACAATATAGGGGGACATTCTTCCAATCGCTCTTTCGTATGTCTGTGTAATCGTTCCGGCCACAACACATGAGTCTGCATACGAGACATTACCAAAAGTCACACCCCCAGTCCCTGCAATAGCCGTAGAGTTGGAAGTATTTATATTGATATCTTCCAGAGTTAGCTCGCCCGAAGAAGTTGTGGTAAAGGGCGTGATAGCTCCGGTATCAACAGCAGAGTTCTGCATAGTTAGAGCATGAGAGTCACTCAGCGTAATAGCGTTGGTGAACTGACACCCGCCGTTAATAGAACTGACCCCTGAACCACCTAAATTAAGTGCGATGCTACACTGAGTATTTACCATTAGTAGATCGCCGTGAATGATCGCCGTTCCACTTACTGCAGTTCCTAGAGTAAGAGTGTAAACGATGACTGTAGAACCGCCAGTGTTATTTACAAAGCTGTTAGCAGCCCCGCCAATCTCTCCAGCAAACATAACGAGATCACCAGTCCAGTTGACAAGATCAAACATGTACCCTGAAGTAACGGTAGTGATACATGAGTCAAATAGAAGATTGGTTGTGCCCGCTGCTGCAGAAGAAAATACGCTTCCTGAATTCGCTGTGAAGGAAACTCCGTAGAACCTAACATTACCACTAGTGGGAGGAGTGTGAGTTCCTATGATATTAACATAGTCCCCATGAGCAATTGCTTGTGCTCCCACTAGGTCTACATTGTTGTATAGAGTAAGATTTTCCGTGTACTGTCCTGGTTGGATATATACTTCTCCGCCACCAGCTGCATTAGCTGCGTCAATTCCAGCCTGAATGGTTTGGTAATCAGCTTGACCGATTGGCCCCACTACATAAGGACTAATCGGATACCTTCCGGCAGATATATCAATAGTAAGAGTGCTAGTACCTGGATCGCCAACAGTAGTGATCCCAGATCCTCCCACGATATCAATATTGACCGGCGAACCCGATCCTGGAACCGCGCCCCCTGAATCACCAGTTAGGGTTTCAATCCCTGGTATCGAAGGGTTACCTTCTGAGAGCTTTCCTGCTTGGGACATTGATCCTCCTAACTAGGGATTGTCATTGTGGGAGTAACGGCTGCTGCTGACATAGCATATACAAGGCCTGTTCCAGCACTTCCTTTGATCACCATAGGACTGCCTTTCTTAAGCTCCAAGACAGGAGCACTCTCGCCCTTGTTAGTGCCAAAGTCGTAAAGAACGAACGAACCTGCTGGAATAAGAAGGTGATCAGTCGTCCCTCCATCAAAAGAGATCGTGGCATTCTGATCGGAGTTATTCACAATGTGTAAGATGCGAACTGGATAGGTAAACCCTGTACCAAAGGCAATATAAGAGCCTGTAAAAGTAGCGCTATCCACGCTTATCAAAGGGTTAAATACTATACTTGTACTTTGGTTCATGATCTTACCTTAGTTTATAATTACCCAATCGATCACGGACACGTCGGTAGCTTGAAGTGAAGTTGCATCCGCTGGGTCTACCGAGTTAATTACAAATGAAGTCCCTGCGGTTACAGTTCCCACTACTAAATTTCCAGTAGCAGCAGCTCCTGTAGCCCCAATGCTTTTTCTGCTAATATAGATCAGTGAATCGGCTGTTACTGCGCTTGTTGAGACGGTTACAGTACCAGCTGTAAGAGTTGCACTCCCAGCAGACGCATCTGCTCCAGTAGCGATTTCAATTTTGTTACCAGCAGTCCCTAGAACAAGGTTACCATCTGTAGCGGTGATATCACCCGCTGTTGCTGTAAGAGTGGTTGTTGTTGTCAAAGACCCAGGAGCTGTTATTGCGGACGGTAAAGATAATGTTACTGTACTTCCTGTTGCACTCGTAGACACTTCGTTAGCAGTTCCAGCAATAGTGATTGCCCCCGCTGTTGGAGTCGCGCTTCCGCTGTCACCATCTAAAGTGTCTAAATCTCCAGAACCTGCACTGAGAAGGTTCCATGTTGCTGTAACTGTTCCAGCTGAAGCAGTAAAGTCAGATAACATGTAGTTAGCAGGAGCAGAAGTGTCTATCCAAATCTGACCGATTGGGAAAAGGCCAAACTGACCTTTAACATCTGTTGTTGCTGGAGCTCTTGTTGCTCTTACAGGAGAGCTTGGAAATTGAGCTGAAGAGGCAGTCCCGCCCCCTTGAGAGTAAAGATTGACTGAAGGAGAACTTGTCATAGGGTACCACCTAATTTTTACTTGTCTATAGAGTAAAATTTAGTGGATTAATTGGAAAGGGATATTATAGTATTTAATTAGAAACTAGTTTTAATTGTTTTTAATAGACAAAAACCGTTAAATTAGCTTATCTTATTGGTTAGAATGATGGAAATATGGTTGGAAAGTAGGAAGTAGTCACGGACGGGGATTGTTTGGATGACTCCGGTATTTGAGGGTCAGCCTTGATATAGATAGGGGGCAACCATTTCATTTTTTAGGAGGAAATATGTGGATTCCAGGATCAGTAATAACTTTTATATGCGTATGGATTTTATGGGAGTGCGCATGGGAAATCATAGATAGCGTCCGCAATGCATCAGCAAAATCTAAAAGAGAAGAAGAGGAATCGTACCCTTGGGACGACTACTATGCTTCCAAATATGACTTAGACTAACTTTCTTTTTCTTCCAAGGCCTTTGTAAACACCTGTCCCAGCTTTAACACGTTCTGAACCTTCCCTTTTTCCATTTCTGAAAACATTTTAGCATGAAGCCTTTGAAGTCTAGGGCTAGTTAAAAATTTACGAGCCACATAGGGGGCCGCTGCCGCCGTTAGTCCCAGTTTAGGAAAGGCGGCAAAATTTAGACTGACTGCAGCCGCTATGCCCGGATTAATCTTCTCAAGCTTAAGAAAGGAATCAGCCTGTTTCTTAGTCATATGTTCGGTGAAATTAGCAAGCTGTGCATAAGATTTGTTAACCATCTCATGTTCCTTAGAAAGAGCTGGATCCAAATATTTCATCGTCTTTTTGGCGACATCTTTAAGAACTCCTATCGAACGTTTTCCACCGGTCATTCCTCGCAATGCATCGTTGGCTGCATGCTCAAATTCAGCTAAAGATTTGAAAGTGATCGGTTCGCTGAAAAGGAGCTCTACTTCTTTTTTTAGCGCATCTCTATATCTAGGATTTAAAGACTGCAGTGCTTTGTTGAGATCGCTCGTAAAGATAGAAAGCCCTTGATCACCAAGAGCCTTCTGCGCCCCTTTGGAGTAAACTTGTTCATATAAAGAGCCAAGATTGTCTCTAATCTCTCGAATAAATGGGCTTTTCTCGGGATATTTAAAAGCTACTTTGGAAAGAGCAGCTAGCTTTTTCTCATCTTGAATGATAGGAGTAATCTGTTTTTCCGAAAGACCTTTAGATCGAAGAAAATCTACTACTTCTTTTTGCGCAGCTGATGGCTTGATTACCTTAGAAAGGGCCGCTTTAGCAAGACCCGGTGCCGCAATTCCAACTCCTGACGCAAGATCCTGCGCCCACTCGGGAAGGCCAACTTCTTTAGCTCCCTTTTTAGCGAGGCCCCCAGCAAAGGCAGCTCCTCCTTTTGCAAGAGCGCCTCCAGGTCCGGTAGCTACAAAAGGGAGCTGTTCTCCTGCAAACTGAAGAATGTCTTCTACAGGACCCTCTAAAGTAGGTAGGGCTTTCTCTACCCATTCTTCTCGCTGTGTCTTAAACTTCTTTTTTCTTTCAGCAAATTCGGGAGATAGCATGTTAGTTAGAGAATCCACAGGAATGTTTAACAGTTCCCCGATGGATTCTAAACTTTTAATAGCTCCCTTAGGAGCTGCTGATAACAAAGACTGTAATCTTGAAGGGCCCGCTTTGGTCTCTTCGGGTCCTTTTACTTCATGAAAAGGAACATCGTCACCGATAGGAGACTCCTCTTCTTTGGCTAATCTAGAAGGCTCTTTTTTTTTTAGATCAAATTGGGCAAGTGGATGATCTTCTGCGCTCATTTGCATGGTACGGCTTAACAAGCTTTCTAATCCGGCGATAGCTCCAGCAATTTCGTCTTGATAAGCGCTAGGATCTGTGATGATTTTTTTGTATTCTTCAAATTCTTTCTGGTTTCTAATGGAAACCCCGGCCGAAACAAGAGGGATTAAAGATCTTCCTAACTGCTCAAATTCTGCGCGATCTCTTCTAACTTCCGGAGAGAACAACGCTGAAAATCCTGAACCTTTTCCGAGTTTTCCTCGCCCTAAAATTCCTTTCATTTGCTCTAAAGTTCCAAGGCCACCTTCAATAGCCCGAACTCTCTCTTCTTGCTTAGCTTGCTTACCCGACGCAAATTGTTTGGCAAAATCGCGTTCCATTGCTCTTTTATTTTCAATCCCTGAAATGAGACCATGAGATAGGCCAGTCCCCAATCTTTCACCAAGAAGCGAAGAGAAGGATTGTTTTCTTTTATTCTCTGGAATGATCTGAACCATAATTTACCTATAAAAATGAGCCGAATATGCCGCCTGCAGCATGAGACAATCCAGAAGCTGCACCCAATCCTAATTGTTTTAAAAAGCTAGGAGTTTTAGGAGATTTTTGAACCAGAAATTGTTCTGAAGGTCTTTGGCCTAGAAGCGCTTCTGATAGACCAAAAAGCTCTTGTAATGCCTCTCTCTGAAGCTGTTGGCGCTGAGATTTTAATCCCAAAGCAAAATCTTGCGCTGACTGAGACATCGTATTTTGAAATCCGCTGGACTTCTGCAGTCCGGTTCCCATTCCGCTGAATCGGCTAGCTAGACCCCCAATAGATCCCTGGTAATCTCTCCAGGCTTGCTCTTCATCAGGCAAACCCTCTTCTCCTCGGGATAACCTAGATAAATAAGACTGTGGGCCGACATGAGAAAACAATTGAGAAAAGAGTTCGACTTGCTCGGGAGAAAATTGTTGAATTTTGCCTAGGCGGTATCCTCGAGGGATGCTGTTTCCCCCCATTAAAGAGTTCATTCCCGCTTGTGTAGGCCCAACTAAGCCTCCAGCACTACCGTTTAGCTTTGGAGCAGCTTGTGGCATCATGCTCATAAATCACCTATCGTTTTCTCTATCATATACCGCCCTTATTTTTGCATCAGTAGATTTTTGAAACATTGAGTTAAATGGAGTATGCTATCAATATATATTGATATACAAAGGGTTAAAATGTTTAAACAAATAGCCTTCTTCCTAGGCATGATGATATGCCTATTCATGGTGCTCTTAAGCGCTACAGATCAGATGTATGGTTGTCAGAGCTTATTTGCCACGGGACTTGCGGGGACACTGTTTTTTGCTATGCTGCTTAGAAACTGCTAGACTTGAGATATAAATTCTAAGCAAACAATCCCAGAAGTAATCGACGGAGGGGCGCCAGCTCCAGCACCAACGACAATGTTAGTACTAGTGATGTAAAAAGAGTTTTGATCTGCCACAGGGGTACTTCCCGCAAAGATCAGTCCATAAATATTAGTACCGTCCGTGTACGACCCGAAGCAATTCGTGAAGTAAGTGATTGTGGATATGTCCAAACCATGCGCAATGTTGCCTGTGGCTGTAAATGTGAACACTTTCCTTTGTCCCGCGTGGGACTGTCCACTGAGGTACCATCTCTCACCGTTTCCAATAGGAACGTTATCCGGGAATACACCAATAGTTCTCGCGTTTACGTTGTTAGCAATAGCCAAGTAGGCTCTATCTATCTCTACCCCTAGAGCCTGAGGGTTATCATCAGGAAACTGCCAGGAGCTTCTAAGGAAGGGGGCTTGATTACTCATGTTACACCAAAAGTTGGCTAGGACTTACGTCCAAAATGAATGAGTGGAGCTCTATCTCTACAAACTGATTGGAAAAGTCGGTGTCACGCATTTGAGTATCATCTAATGTAAAGCCAATCTGCACTGTATCTCCAAGAAGGCTAGTGTTCATCCTGTGCCAAATTTGAGACTGTTGCGCTGCCGTTGGCATTTGTAGGTTAGTGTTTGGCGCCGTAAGGCCAAGATTAGTACTCTCTGGGCATGTATATAGAACAGTGCTGTAAATAAGGGAGTCATTATCGGCCTGATTGTTATAAGAAGAGACTGCGTTTTGGCTAAGGAAGATCTGCAGAGTAACCTGGCCATTGGCTGTTCTGGTAAATAGGTACTGCTGAGGGCCTATGCGCGTTTTTCTTCCCATCCCCCAAGACACAGGGAATTGCCGAGTTTGTATCTCAGGTACATACATGCGCTTGATAACGCCGTTTCCTAGGTAAGTGCCACTAATAGTGATATCGTCATTAACAAGAGTAAAGCTATCAACTGTAGGACTAGCAACTGAGAATATTTTTCCATTGACCCCGTCTCCTACAGTTCCTAGACATCCAGATAGCACTATATAATCGCCCTCATTCAGGCAGTGATCCGGAGATGTCACAGTATTGCCCGAAATATTCTGAATGTAAAGAGAGTTTCCCTCACCTGTACCTTGAGCCCTTAGCATCAGAAATCCCTGCTGATTTCCTCCAACTACTTCTGGTTGAAGAAGGGTGTTTTCTCCAGAATCCCAGGCAAACGTCGCAGAAGCCCATGTGAAAGTAGCGGCAGACCAGGTGAGACCTGTTTTCTTTCTAAAGAGTCCGTAGGTGGTATAGCACTCATTAAAAATAGCCCACGTGCCTTCACGGTAGTTATACTGAACCGTTTGAGTTGGGAATGTATAGGCTACCGACACACCAGTATTGTCAGGAGTTGGATAGGTGATATAGATCCATTCGTTGATGTAGTCACGCGCTGCGCAAATACGAGGAGCCCCATGATCCGTAAGCTGAATCTGGAACACCTGATCGGGGATCTCCAAATCAATCCTCT
>Ga0079224_100000519_pt1 | contig 38121 bp, 26 predicted proteins | sample Stecom2015_FD_80414 | JGI IMG/M metagenome (GOLD analysis project Ga0079224, IMG submission 80414) | Agricultural soil microbial communities from Utah to study Nitrogen management - Steer compost 2015 | ecosystem: Environmental > Terrestrial > Soil > Agricultural land | place: USA: Utah... | reverse complement strand
TCTGACTATATAATCAAGGACAACACCGTTATCACCGCGTTTATGCAGCAGCACCCTTTTGCGCAAGTTGTGTGCGCCGGTGATACTTTCCCGATTATTAATCACATGCCGTTGCTATATGATGCCGGTCAACATTGCTTATGGGGGCATCTGGCTAAAAATAACCCAGATTTAAAGCACCTGACTAATTCTCACGTTACCGTGGTTTTCTCAGGTTCACATGGTTATATTTCACCGGATTGGTATGAAAAACCCGGGGTACCTACATGGAATTACCAAACCGTTCACGCTCAGGGAATTTGTCAGACAGATACATCTGAGAAAATCGCCCAAGAGATTGTGGATGAACTCTCAGATTTACACCAAAAGTCGCTCGGTTTAAGCTGGGCCAACGACTACAATCCGGCCATGTTATCGGCCATTGTTGCCATTAAAATTGATATTCATGATGTGCGCTGTCAATTTAAACTCAGTCAAGACTGCAGCCCACAAGACCGACAAAATATAATTGATGCCTTATCAAAATTGGGAAAACAGGATTTAATGCGGGCGATGCAAAGTTTCCTAAACAGTTAATCAATCCTTAGTTTGGCAAATAGTCGCAAAACGTGACAACACTTTTTTTGCTGCAGGGCAATCAACCAACTCTTTTAATAAGGTTTCAGGGTGCAAACCTTCTGCCACCAAATCATCGCGACGTTGTTTGATGTAACCGGCAGTAATGGCGGCATTCCACTCCGGGTGATACTGAACCCCCCAGATATAATCTTGGTAGCGAAATAGGTGATTGGCATCGGCTTCGGTGTGGCCAAAAACCATACTCATTGGTGGTGGACTAATGACAGTTTGTGAATGTGATACCAGCACATCAAACTCAGGTTGTGGCAAAACTTGAAACAAGGGGTCTGTGGCGGCTTCGGCACTGAGGGTACAACGACTCAAACCCATGCGACGGCCTTTGGGGTTATAACCCACTTTACCACCCAACATATCGGCCAGTAATTGATGGCCAAAACAGACACCCAATAGAGGGATTTTATGGTCCATTGTTTGACGCAGCCAAGCTTGAGTCCTTAATACCCAATCATCACCCTCAGTGACCATGGCTTTGGAGCCGGTGATTAAAATACCGGCATAGATTTCAATCGCTTGATTACTATTAGGCAACGGTTCACCCTTATGGACATTCACCACATCAACAGTATCGGGACTGACTTGCATATCGGCAATAAACCAATCGGCAAAGGTCTCACCGTTAGGCGCTGCTAAAGGTACCGGATCTCCGGTTTGTATAATGAGGAATTTGTTTTTCATGAGATAGAGATGTGGTTAGTAATGGTGAAAATCAATCCATATTAGGTGGTGCCAGACGTATCGCTTCTTCTAACGAAGTTTTGCCGGCTTTCAGCAACTCTGCAATCGCCACTCGTAACGGCAACATACCTTGGCCGTAGGCAATTTTTGTAATTACTTCTGAGGGGGTGTCTTTTTTAATATTTTTTCTGATTTCTGCATCAATTGGCATCATCTCAAAAACCCCGGTGCGACCATGATAGCCGGTATTACGACACTCATCGCAACCCACAGCAGTAAACAATTGTTTTGGTGGCGATAAATCATAAGGGTGCACCATGGAAACCCATTTTTCAGCATCAACTTTAGTTGGTTCTTTACAGTGAGGGCACAACAAGCGTATCAATCTTTGCGCAATTATACCGGCTAATGTGCTGCGCAATAAGTAATCCGGCACCCCTAAATCCAATAAACGATTCAGTGCCGAGGGCGCATCATTTGTATGCAAAGTTGAGAGTACTAAGTGTCCGGTCAAGGAAGCCTGTACTGCCATTTTCGCAGTTTCCAAATCACGAATCTCACCAACCATAATTATATCAGGGTCTTGTCGTAACAAGGTTCTCACACCATCTGCAAAGTGTAAGCCTATTTTAGGGTTCACTTGCATTTGATTCATTACACTATCGACCATTTCAATCGGGTCTTCAACAGTGGACACATTGACTTCCGGGGTCGCTAGTTTTTTTAATGTGGAATATAAAGTGGTGGTTTTACCGGAGCCGGTAGGGCCAGTCACCAGTACAATCCCATGGGGCCGATTTATCATTCGCTCCCAAATTTCAGTCTCAGATTCACTGAAACCTAAATCACGGTAATTAACCACCACGGCTTCGGGATCAAAAATTCGCATTACACATTTTTCACCAAAGGTGGTGGGCATGGTGGAAACCCGTAATTCAATTTCACGACCATTTTCCGACAAGGTCTTAATTCGACCATCTTGTGGACGCCGTTTTTCGGCCACATCAATCCGAGATAAGATTTTAATTCGACTGGTTACCGCTGCCATCACCGATGGCGGTAAATCGTACACTTTCATCAATTTACCATCTACCCGAAATCTTACCAAAGCTTCATCGCGTTTTGGTTCTAAGTGAATGTCACTGGCACGCTGCTCAAACGCGTATTGTAGTATCCAATCCACCAACCCTATGACATGCTGATCATCGGCGTGAATGTCCTTGTTGCTGCCTAATTTAACCAGCTGCTCTAAGTTTAAAACCGGGTCGTTGGTTTTTTTAATATGGCGGCGTTTGGCCGATTGTACCTGACGATTAACACCATAAAACTCAAACAACAGACGCTGTAAGTCTATGGGGTTTACATGCACCCGTTGGATTTTTTGACTGTGAATCTTTTTAATATCTTCTAGCCAATCATTATGGGCCGGATTCGCCACTGCAATGGTTAAGGTTTTGCTGTCAATACTGAGGGGTAAAATTTGATGCTGGCGGGCATAGGCTTGAGAAATTATCTGGGTTACTTGGTTGACATTAATTTTGGTAGGGTCAATTTTTAAATATGGTAAATTGGCCGCTTTTGCCACCCAATGAGTCACAAACTCTAAGGTAATTGGTTTACTGTTCTTTTGATTAACCAACTGATTATCAACAATCGCCACATAAGGATGGACAGTACCGGACTTCATATGCGATTTTTCCATTAATCGCTCAAAAGCAGGCGTCGCCAAAATACCCGCATCATGCCATTGTTGCGCTATGGTTGCGATAAATCGAGAATCTGTCGGGTTAATCACTGTCATTAAATAATCTTTCAAGGTTGCCTGGTGATAGTATTGTAGCGGAATCACCGGCCAGATAACACTCTTTGCCTAACAACAACAGCACATGGCTGCAATGGTTGGCAACGGTCTCTAAATCATGACAAACCATAACGACTGCCTGCGATTGGCTCAATGCTTTAAAGCGCTGTAAAATAAATTTCTTATAAACCACGTCCAAATGGTTAAAAGGTTCGTCTAATAACAAATAATCCGCTTGTTGTGCCAAGCAGGTTGCGATTTCGACTTTGCGCCGCTCACCACCCGATAAATGTAAAATCGAACGATTACGTAAATCATCGATGCGACACAGACTTAGAATTTCATCGGTTATGGCTTGTTGATTATGCGGCGATTCTAGCCACGGATAGCGACCCATTTCCACCGCCTGTTCAACAGTAAAAGCTAAACTGGCTTCTTGCTCTTGCATTAGATAGGCAATTTTACGGGCACGGGAAATCGAATCCAGCGTTTGTAAATCATAACCCTCCACCGCAATGGTACCGCGCTCTAACGGCAGTAGACCGGCTAAGGTTTGTAACAAGGTTGATTTACCCACTCCATTTTTACCGACAATTCCCCAAAACTCGCCAGTTTTTATGGTCAAACTTAGATCGGTAAGAACTAACCGTCGATTTTGATAAACTTGGATATTTTTAGCTTTTAGCATTACATCCGTCGCGATAAATAGAGAAAAACCGGCACCCCAATAATGGCGGTAAAAATACCCACAGGCAACTGAATCGGACTAAGCACAGTGCGCGCCAGGGTGTCCGCAATCAATAAAAATAAAGCACCGGCAATCAGGGTAACTGGTAATAAATGACGGTGTTGATACCCCACCAAAAGCCGAACAATATGGGGGATAATTAATCCGACAAAACCGATGGTACCTGCTTGTGCCACCGCCATCGAAGTTAATAAGGCGGTAAGAATAAACACCATTAAATTTAAACGCTCAGCATTAACCCCAGATTTGCGGGCAAACAACTCACCTCGCGCCAGTAAATCTAAAGCAGTATGTTGACGACGCAATAATGCATAACTAATAAACAGTAACAGCGCCATCAGCCAACTGGGATCAGCAAATGACAAATCCCCCATCAGCCAAAACATCATTGAGCGAATTTGCTGGCCGTCAGCCAAAGACAGCATAAAAGAGATCACTGCAGCGAAACCAAATGCCATCACCACCCCATTTAAGGTCACTTTACTGGCATCAAGTCGGCCATGATAACTTAGCTTTAATACCCATAAGGTGGCCAATAAGGAACCGACAAAGCCAACTAAAAACAGGGCTTCCGCGGATAAGCTTAAGCCCAGCATAATAACCAATAATTGGCAGGTGGCAGCCCCCCCGGAAACGCCCAATAAATATGGATCGGCGAGTGGGTTTTTAACCATATTTTGAATAAGCAAACCCGATAACGCTAAACAGCTACCCACCAGCATGGCATTGAGACCGCGGGGTAATCGTAATTGCCAGACGATATTGTAGGTAATGGTGCTTTTATCAAAAATCTCAGTTATTGGTACTGACACCGAGCCAACCAGCACTGAAAATAACAACGCGACCAGTAACAAAAACGCCCAAAGCCACGGTTTTCGCAACCATTGCCTTACTTGCATGACCACAGCCTACCGGCGGGTACTGATTGAAAGAACGTCTTTGCGCTGAATACTGATGGTGGCATCACCACTTTTAAAGCGAGTGGTCACCGTAATTTGTTGATTATTAACAGCCTTAAGGACACCAAAAACCGGCCGGCCACGTTTTGTCATAACTTTAACATCCTGACCAATTGCTGAGGCCCAATTACTGACAATGACCTCATTTTTCTGTTGGCCGCCAATATGTGTTTTAACTTGTCTCAGCAGTTTTTTGGGCTGCTGTTCAGCGGCTTGTTGATCTTTTTGCAATTGTTTCCTTTGCTCCATATCGTTTCGCAAAGTATCAATATCCAGATTCAAATAATCGATTTTTGACAGCTTTATGGCTTGGTATTCTTGTTCACCTAATGCGGCTTCAATCTCAGAGTTAGCCAATAAATCATTTTGTTTCCAAGCACCAAATTCAAAAATATATTTTGCTTCTTTAAGTTTAAAAATCGCATTGTATTCAACGTCAGGTTGTAATGAACGCTGATACAAATTAGATAATTTCTGTGACATTTCACCACCGGCATATACCCGTAAGTTCTGTTGCACGGCCTCGGCACTGTCTAAGCGATACCCGGCAAAAGATGAATTCTTTTGGGCGCTGCACATATCATTCCGTCTTTTGTTAAATCCTTGATCAGCATAGTAATAATATAGGGTATCAAGAATTGTGTCATGAAATGTCAAACGATCATCATTGTTACTACGCGTTAAACTACCGGACCAAGTTACGAACCAGTTATCGATGTTATTAACATTGACATTAAAGTCTAAGGTGAAATCATCCACTAAAGCATAGGTCAACTTGATATCAAACACCGGAGACTGAGGGAAAAGTTTCAACCACTGCTGTTCTGAAAAGCTCGGCTCAGGATTATCACCGCAACCAAAAGCCCCTAAATACCCAACCACCATGGGGTAGTAACTATCCGCATTGATGTTTTTCTGTAAATCACCGCTTCGATCAGCCACCTGCACATGGTTAAAGTTTACTGCTAATTGAGCAGGCAATTTAACCAATAAATCAGCCGATTTAGTAAACAATAGATCACGGACATCGGCACTTAAGGTAATCGAGTCAATATTTATCACTTGGCGGTATCCATGGGGTTTAAACTGTACCTTGTCAATGGCAATATCACCACTTACAGAAACTGAAAAGTTCTGGTAATCCCAATCACCTAAATGGCTAAATTGGGAAAAGACCCCTTCGACAAAAAATTGACTGTTATGGTTTATCCGCCACCAAGGTAAAGACAGCAGTGCAACGAGGATGATAACAAATAGTATGTTTTTATTTTTCATAAGCGCTCAGTTTACATAATCGGCTCGGCAAAACCACCGAAAGCTGAGATTATTATCGTTTGAATTTGTTTTGTTGGCAAATTAACATTGGGGAAATTACCCACCGCTTTATAATGCTCGAAAAAATTCGGATGGTCACGGCTCACTGGCGCTTTACCGGGCAACAGCTCATAACTGGTGGAATATCGAAACGGCCAAATGTCAAAAATAGGTAATTTTCTGGAAATGGTGGCAAAAAATCCACTGACATGACTAAAAAATGGGATTTGTTCTTTAGCAGCCACCAACCAACTGTTTTCAGGCATCATGTCCAATTCAATACTGCGCGTTAGTCGTGCAGCAAATTCAGCATCCTTAATAATAAAGCCCGACTCAGTATTGAGCACATCGGAACGGGGATCAAAATTATGGGAACCAATCATTGACACATAATTATCAATCACAAATGATTTACTGTGTTGACCAAAACGGGTGAATTCTGTTACCTGATGAGTCGCAAAAAACTCTTCGTACATTGCTGGCCGGTCTTTAAACTCATAAATTTCCATACCCAATTTTTTCAAATAAAAACGTTTGTGTTTTAAACTGATGGCATAAACATAAAAAGCATCAGTGGATGCCAATGAATTGGTGGATACTTGCAGCTGTATGTCAGGATGTTGTTTACGCAGTTTCTTAAACATTTTACGCGCTTCTCGACTAAACACCAAATAGGGTGTTTGCAACAACAGGCGATTTTCTGCATTAGCAAACAAACCATACATTTTTTCGCTTAATTGCTTATTCATGTTCTGATTATCTTTATTAAACGGCTTATCATGACTATCGCTAAAGTACTCTGCTTCATCCACAGCGATAAAATCGGCAAATAATGTGCGCTCAATATAGGCATTATCATCAGCCAGATTACTTAAAGCTTGGGCCATCTTTGGCGGTGGTAAAGACCAGTCAGTTTGAGCTTCTTCATTATTAAGAATACGCATGGCCACATCATCCAACTGAGCCACCGGAACGACATAGGGCGATTCCCAAAAACTATCAAAAGAAGTGATAATTTCAGCTACTACTGAACCAATAGCCATGACTTCTCTGTCTTTATAGTTAAAAGTACTGTCCCAATCAAAGTACCGACTACTGTAATTCCGGCCGCCAACGATGGCATAACGATCATCTACAACGAAGGCTTTATTATGCATACGTTTATTAAGGGCTGCTAAACAGCAAGCAATGGCCGTAAACATCTCAAAAGCCGAGGTATGGGCTTCACTAAATACCGGATTATAAAGCCTGAACTCGAAGTTTTCATGGAGTGTTGCTAACTCAGCCATAAACCATGAATTGCCCATGGTATAAAGCTGATCACCAATAATACTGACTTTTACACCGCGCCGTGCGGCCTTAATAAGCTCGCTAAGCATTAAATGACCGGCCTCATCATTGACCCAAATAAAGGTTTGAATATCAATGGTTTTACGGGCTGCTCTGATTAGATTTAAGCGCACCAACAAAGCCCTTTCACCGGAATCTAAAATCATCAACTGAGTATTTCCTTGCATTTGACTACTGGCGTAGAGCTTATTAAAGGCCGTATCTGCGGCGCAGGTTAAAGGGTCATTGATGGGACAGGTGAGAGCAGAGTCTCTTTTTAAATCAGTAACTGTTTGTGCTTTGCGAATGGTTTCTTGATTAACACGACAGGCGCTTAATGCTAAGCTGAGTAAGATTACTGTGATAACAAGACGACATTTCATATTATTTCAGGGTATTAATCCATAATGTTTTTATAGGTTCAACGGTGGCAACCGCACCGACATAGCCAGCAACACAATTTATATCCGTTAAATACACAGGTTTTTTAGTGTCGTTATCAATGAACTGACTTGCCAACACTGATTGTGATAAATAATACCACAAAACCCCGCCAAACAATTTACAACAAGCCTCTTTACGCGACCACAATCGATAAAAAAAATCACTGCGCTCAGTGTCACTCAAGCGTTTCATTTGCAATACCTCATCGCTATGAAAAAAGCGTTGGGCGAGTGTCATCACATCTCTTTTTTTTTCGGTTGATTCTAAATCAACACCAATCGGACCGCGCTTATCGATACCATACAAGTAAACTGCTCGACTGTGACTATAGGAAAAATAAAGAGCTTGATCACAAAACGGCTTACCATTTTTAGTCCGTTTTAAATGAAAAGGCGCCGATTCAGGACAAGCATCAAACAATATCTGGTGTAAAATACGCTCGCTATAGTCTTTGGCAGCGGCTTTATCCCGATACGGGTTATGGTTTAGCCAAAGCATCAACTCATTACTAGTGTTCATTTATGTCTCAATCCTTACAACATACCCAACAAGCCTTATGGCAACATATTACTGATGCCATTGAAGAAAACAACGGTATTTCATTCGCCGAATTTATGGGCAAAGCACTTTATCAACCGGGCTTAGGCTACTATAGTGCTGGTTTAAAAAAGTTCGGCAAGGCCGGTGATTTTATCACAGCTGTAGAACTTGGTTCATTATTTGCCGATACTTTAGCTGAACAGTTTGGTGAAGTTCTACAACAAGTTGATAATCCAGTTGTGCTTGAGCTCGGTGCCGGCAGTGGTCGTTTTTGTGCTGACATCTTGACCGCCTTAGCGGCTAAAAACAAACCAGAGTTGATACCAAATCACTATTACATATTAGAAGTCAGTGGCGATTTAAAACAACAACAACAAGAGCGCATCTCACAGTTACCCGATGCCCTTAAGCAATGCGTCACTTGGCTTGATGCGCCACCTACTGAAGCGTTTAATGGCGTCATATTTGCCAATGAAGTTTTGGATGCCCTACCGGTGGAGGTTTTTCAATACCAAAACAATGCCTTTCAAAGGCTTATGTTAAAACTCGAAAATAATCAGCTGGTGGAACATTGGCAGCCTTTCCCTGCTGACTTGCAACAACAGCTCGAAACCAAAAAGTTATCATTAGCTAACGGTTATCGCTCAGAGTTCATTCCCAACCTAAATGATTGGATAATGACCATTACCAATTCCTTAAATAAAGGCATGGTATTGTTTATTGATTATGGCTACGGCCGGCCGATTTATTACCATCCAGAACGCCACACCGGTACCATTGTTTGCCATCAACGCCATCAGGCTAACTTTAATCCTTACCATGATGTCGGCTTACAAGACATAACGGCATTTGTTGATTTTACCGCGGTTGCTGAAGGCCTAAAAGCCGCCGGCAATAATGTGGTAGGCTTCAATAATCAAGCTGATTTATTGATGGCTTTAGGTATTGAAAAAAAGCTGGATGCAGAGGGTGATTTTAGCGATTATTATGCCCAAGCCAGTGAACTCAAACAATTACTACTTCCTACTGAAATGGGCGAGCGCTTTAAATGTATTGCCGCTTTAAAAAACATGGACTGCTCACTTACCGGCTTTGCAATCAATCGATTGTATGATTTGTAATCTATACTGTGTGGTGCCTTTAAGCCGGCTAAGACTTGTTTTTTCAGGTAAAAGCCCGCATGATAAGACCTTTAAATATAATTCACTATCGTGTTAGATTCTACCCACCAATCAGCAACCTTGCCCGACATTGCCCAAGAAGAAAAAGCCCGCATTGGCGGTCGATTGCAATGGGTCGGGATGAGCGACATTGAAATGCCACTACAAATTAAGGCCGACAGCTACATTGCACCCAGTATTGCTCGCGTACGTGCTGAAGTGTCCTTAGATGATGCTGTCTCTAAAGGCATTCATATGTCACGATTGTATTTAGCCTGTGATCAGCTATTTACCGATCAATCCATTGATTTTGCCAGTCTCTCGGATCTCACCGATCATTTTCTGGATAGTCACCATGATCTCAGTGAAAACGCCTTAATCGAAGTTGAGTCAGAAGTTTTACTGCGCCGTAAAGCGCTGGTGACCGACCATGCGGGGTGGCGCGCCTATCCAATCAAGTTATCCGTGGTCAACTGTAAAAAAGCCGGCATCTCACGCTATTTAAGTTTTCAAGTGGTTTATTCCAGTACATGTCCTTGCTCGGCCGCTTTAGCCCGACAACTTATTCAAGAAAATTTTGATCGCCACTTTGAAGCCTCTGCACTTAATAAACAGGCAGTTTTAGAATGGCTTGGCAGTGCCGATGGCATTAATGCCACACCACACAGTCAACGCAGTACTGCAGTTATGAAAATTAAACTTCATAATGACCAAGACCAAGTACCTATTAAATATTTCATCGACTTGGTTGAAAACAGCTTACAAACGGCAGTGCAAACAGCTGTTAAACGCGCCGACGAGCAGGCATTCGCTCTACGAAATGGTCAAAACTTGATGTTTTGCGAAGACGCTGCTCGACGCATTAAACGTGTTTTGGAAAAATCTGAGCGCGTCAGTCAATTTCATTTGCGGGTGACTCATCATGAGTCCTTACATCCTCATGACGCCACTGCCGAAGCCTATAGCGATTAAGCCCATCAAACAGAAATAAGCAATTACTTATTCACAAGTGGCTTTTCTAAAGCATGAAACAATCAGTTACCGCAACAGCTTAATTTTTGCGCTTAAGATGGAACGATATCTAGTTGATATTAAAGGAAATAAGTAAAATGGTGAGTTTTTAACCGATTTAAGCCAAAGCCATAGCCGACGACCTTAAATCGCTAAAATTGACACTTATGCACAAAGTTATCCACAGATTTTGTGGATAACTCTATACCGCTTAAATAGACTAATTCTTACCACCAGCCATTAAATTTATGATGCAGCCACTGGCTTCAATGATAAGATAAAAGCCATGACCAAAGACGCACTGAAGATCGTAGAAGTGGCTTTAAAAGTGCCTTTTGCCGACTGCTTAGATTACCAAATTACAAATTCACCAAAAACCAGCTTAATAGGCTGTCGTGTGCGCGTGCCCTTGGGCAAAAATAAACGCTTAATTGGGGTTATTGTTGGCGAGAAAAACCATAGTAGCCACGATCGTTTAAAATCCGTTGATTCGATATTAGACCAGACCCCGGTCATTGATCCAAAATCCCTTCTTCTGATAAGACAAGCAGCCAACTATTATCAGGTTGGTCTCGGTGAAATGTTGATGACGGCATTACCCGCTTGGTTTAAACGGCTTGATAATGCGGCCATTCCTCAAGAAAGTTGGTTTAAAGCCATAGCCGACAAAACCACCGCAGAAAGCCAGTTAAAGAATGCCCCGAAACAATTACAACTTTACATGTATTTACATGACAACGGTCCGCGCTTACCTCAAGCCCTGTCACATATCAGCGCCCAAGCAGCTAAATTATGCCGCGAACTGGCGGCAAAAGGCCTAGTCCAACATGCACACCACTGCTTTATTGATGAAAACCAAATCCAAGAGCCCAACTTTCAACTCACTGAGGATCAACACAACGTACTGCAGACATTAACCACCCAAAGTAATAACTTCGCAGTGCATTTATTGGACGGCATTACCGGCTCCGGGAAAACAGAAGTTTATATTCGCAGTTTAAAAACCCAGTTAGACGCCGGCAAACAGGCCTTGGTATTGGTGCCCGAAATTGGTTTAACTCCACAACTTTTCCAGACCTTCAGTGAGCGTATCGCCGGACGCCTAGCGGTGTTTCATTCCGGCCTGTCTGACGGCGCTCGGGCGCGGGTCTGGCAACAGGCTTTAGCAGGTGATGTGGATGTGGTGGTTGCCACCCGTTCAGGAATCTTTACACCGTTCAAGAATTTAGGCATTATTTTGGTCGATGAAGAACACGATCTAAGCTACAAGCAACAAGACGGGGTGCGCTATTCGGCCCGTGATTTGGCTGTTTTACGGGGCAAAATTGAACAGGTTCCAGTGGTTTTAGGTTCTGCCACACCGGCTTTTGAAAGCCTACGCCATGCTTTAAATAAACACTATAACTGGCTGACTTTACGAACCCGCACCAATCAAAAAGCCCTACCAAAAATTCAACTGCAAAACCTAAGTAACCAAAAAACCCAAGGCGGTTTAAGTCGTCTCACCCTAAAAACCATTGATCAGCACTTGCAATCAGGTCATCAGGTCCTGGTGTTTCTCAATCGCCGTGGCTGGTCGCCGAAATTACTGTGCCATGATTGTGGCTGGATTGCTGAATGCGATGATTGTGACGCCTCTTTAACCTACCATAAAAACCATCATCGACTTATTTGTCATCATTGCCAACGGCGCTATGGTTTACCGGAGTTTTGTCCGTCCTGCGGCTCCCAAAGCATGGACACCATGGGCGTCGGCACCGAGCAGATTGAATCGGCACTGCAAGTTGAATTACCCGAGGCGCCGGTCATACGCTTTGACCGCGATTCGGTATCTACACCCAGACAATGGCAAAAACAACTCGACCAAGTGCGACAAGGCCAGCCCTGTATCATCGTCGGCACCCAAATGCTCGCCAAAGGTCATGACTTCCCAAAATTATCGCTGGTGGTGGTGGTTAATGTTGACAATAGTTTTTATTCCACTGACTTTCGTGCTGAAGAATATTTAGCACAATTATTAATCCAAGTAGCGGGACGCGCAGGTCGAGCCGAAACCGCCGGCCAAGTGATTATCCAAACACATCAACCCGAACATGCGTTTTTTCACACTTTATTGAAAGACGGCTATGAGCAACTCGCCCGCAAAGGCATGCAACAACGCCAAGAAATGCACTTCCCACCTTTTAGTTACATGGCCATAATTCGTGCTCAACACCGATTTGAAAATGTATTGGAGGACTTTTTACTGGAATTGGTTGAGGCCATCGGCGAACATCCGGCCGTGAGTGTTATGGGTCCGTTGCCGGCACCGATGCAAAAAAAACAAAAACTCCATCGCATGCAACTCATTTTAAATGCCAACAATCGTGGAGCTTTGCACCAACTGCTCAATAACCTATTGCAGCAACACAGTCCCACCGCCGGCCAAGTCCGCTGGTTTATCGATATTGACCCGGTAACCTTCGATTAAAAACTTTGGACTATTTATTACATTGCAAACGATCATCAGCTCTTTTATGATTATTGTCCCAGCTTTAAGACACTAATTCATGACCACACACTCTGAAATGGGCACTTTTCACCGCACGGTGATTAACAAATTCCAAATTTATAACAGCTTGTTTTTAAACCTGCCCTTCGATCAGGTCCATCAGGTCGGGGTTTTGTTACCGCTGCTCAATCAGCACTGTCAAAAAGCCTACAATGAACAACAAAGTCCCAAACAAATTATTGAAGACTTTTTTAATCACCATTTACCCGATGATGATGAGCAACAACACATTACGGTGCTGTTTAAGTTTATCCAATACATCGAACGTCAGATTGTTCTGTTTGATGCCATTGAAGAAGCGGCTTTTACTGACAACAATGCTTTAGATGGTGCCGGCAGCGTACCATTACTGGCGCAGCGCACAGCCTTTTTAAATAAAACCGCCGAACTGCAAGAAAAACTAGCTGATTACCATGCCCGCATTGTGCTTACTGCCCACCCCACCCAGTTTTACCCGGGACCGGTACTTGGTATCATCACCGAACTGTCAGAAGCCATCAAAAAGGACAACTTAAGCGACATCGAAATGCTGTTACAACAACTGGGTAAAACGCCTTTGTACAGCAAACAAAAGCCCACCCCCTTTGAAGAAGCGATGAGCTTAACCTGGTATCTGGAAAACGTTTTCTACCAGGCTGCGCAGGACATTAATAAACGTCTGGAAAATAATATTTACCCCGATGGTAATTTACCGGCCAATGCCTTTATTGAACTCGGGTTTTGGCCTGGCGGCGATCGTGATGGTAACCCCAATGTCACCGCTGACACCACACTGAAAGTCGCGCGACGACTGCGCAACAGTATTTTAAAATGCTACCATCGACATGTGCGGGATTTAAAACGACGACTGACTTTTGAAAATGTCGAAGACAAGATTACCGCCATTGAACAAAAACTATACGTTGGCGGTTACACCAACCCCGACACCTTTGATTACAGTGCAGGGCAATTATTACAGGACTTATTTGCCATCAAAGACTGTTTAATCAAAGACCATCAGTCACTGTTTGTCAGCCAAGTCGATGCTTTAATACGCCAAGTACACACCTTTGGCTTTTATTTTGCGGGCCTTGATATTCGCCAAGATTCGCGGGTATTAACCAACGTTTTAAAAGTCTTAAATGGCGAAATTGACAGCTCGGCAGATTTACCGGTTGCGGACACTCTGGCCAGTATGCAAGCCATGCAAACCATTCAATCCGACAATGGCCCACAAAGCTGCCAGCGCTACATCATCAGCAACTGCCAATCTGTCGAGCATGTGAAAACCGTCATGCAGTTAATGGCCAAAGCCAACTTATCGAAACCCATGCCGGTGGATATTGTACCCTTATTTGAAACCATTGAAGATTTGCGCGTGGCACCGGATATCATGGCCAAACTGTATCAAGACAGTGAATACTGCCAACACTTAAAAAGTCGTAACCAACATCAAACCATTATGCTGGGCTTTTCTGACGGCACCAAAGACGGTGGTTACATCGCCGCCAACTGGGCCATTTTAAAAGCCAAAGAAAACCTCTCAAAAGTCGCCAATGAATACGGTATAAATGTAATATTCTTCGATGGTCGTGGCGGACCGCCTGCCCGTGGCGGTGGCGAAACCCATCAGTTTTATGCCTCGTTAAGCCCACATATTCAAAACCATGCGACCCAGCTAACCATCCAAGGCCAAACCATATCCTCAAATTTTGGTAATCCCGACACCGCCCAATACAACCTCGAACAACTGCTTAGCGCCGGAGTTTTTAATGCCATAAATCCGCCCACAGAAGCCTGGCATAAAGGTGCTTACGAGACCCTACAACAACTAGCCGATATCAGCTTTGATAAGTACCAAGCCTTTAAAAAACATCCGGACTTTATCCCTTATTTAGAACAAATCAGCACCCTGAAATACTACGGCCAAACCAATATTTCCAGTCGCCCCACCAAACGTGGTGACGACAAAGGTGGTCTGGTGTTCGAAGATTTACGGGCCATACCCTTTGTCGGCGCATGGAGCCAGTTAAAGCAAAACGTGCTGGGTTACTACGGCGTCGGTACCGCCTTACAAGTCTTGATTGATGCCGGTCAATTAGAGTCCTTACAACAGCTCTATAAAACCGCCGGCTTTTTCAAAACCCTGATGGATAACTGCATGATGTCACTGGCTAAATCCTATATGCCATTGACCGCGTATCTGGCCGATAATCCGCACTTTGGCACATTCTGGCAGCTGATTAAAGATGAATTTGAACGCACCCGAAGCTGCTTACTGGCGGTCTCCCAACAAACCGAACTACTGGCCGATCAAAAACGTCGCAATGCCTCCATCCAAATCCGCGAACGCATCGTGTTGCCCTTATTAACCATCCAACAATACGCTCTACAAACCATCGAAGAACTGAAAAAACAAAATGCTGACCCGGAAATAATTAAAACCTACGAAAACATGGTCACCCGCTCCCTCTACGGCAACATCAACGCCAGCCGCAATGCGGTGTGAGATAAACTGCCCAAAAAAACTTCGTAGCCACCCTTAATCAAAGCTCAAACGGCTGGATTAAATACAAGAGCACAAAGGCCTGGTTTTGGATTAAGCCAAGAGTCTAAATAATTTTCATTAGAATTAGTTAAGCCAAACTGGTAGGCCACGGCATCAACTATAGATAAAAGGACAAAATTTCTATACAAATGACCACTATCATGTATAATTTTTCTATTATTTTATACATGTTCATTGTAAATACTCAAATTTCAGGTCAAATTCTATATGCCAAATTCACTTTCTATGTTGCCATTACCTAATATCGAACAATGGGAAACCCGTGCGGTTTTAAAAAAAACAGCCTTAGCACATCGCTACTTGGCAGAGCTAAAAGGTGTGGCGGCCAGTATTCCGAATGAAGCCATTCTCATCAATACCCTCTCTTTACAAGAAGCCAAAGACAGTTCAGAAATAGAAAATATTGTTACCACACATGATGAACTGTACAAAGCCAACCTATTTCAAGAAGCCGTTAAGAATCCGGCCACCAAAGAAGTTCAGGATTATGCTTTGGCTCTAAAACAAGCATTTCAGACCGTCCGACAGAATAAAATCATACGATTAAGCGACATACTATCTGTACAACAGCAGCTCGAGCATAATAATGCCGGCCTGCGCCGTTTACCTGGAACTGACCTAAAGAATACTAAAACAGGTACTGTTGTTTACACCCCGCCACAACATGCGGATGGAATAAAAAAACTTATGGAAAATCTGGTCGAATATATTAATAAAGACTCGATGTGCGATGCGGATCCGTTGGTCAAAATGGCGATTATTCACCATCAGTTCGAAAGTATTCACCCTTTTTATGACGGCAACGGTAGAACTGGACGCATTATAAATATTTTATATCTAGTGGCCAAGGACTTACTCAATTTACCGGTGTTGTATTTGAGCCGGTTCATCATACTTAATAAAGCCGATTACTACAGTCAATTACAATCCGTGCGCGACACAGGCAATTGGGTTCCTTGGTTAGAATACATGCTGGACGGCATCACCAACACAGCAAAAAACACCATTTTATTGATAACACAAATGAAGGCTCTGATGAAAGATGTAAAACACCGTATGCGTGAGGAATTACCAAAAATATATCGTCAAGATTTACTAAATAATTTATTTTACCACCCGTACACTAAAATTGAGTTCATCGTTGACGAACTCAGTGTAACCAGAGTTACTGCCACAAAATATTTAGATCAATTAGTGGAGCACGGTTTTTTACAAAAGCAGAAAATCGGCCGAGTTAATTTCTATATAAATGAACCTTTATACGCACTGCTGATGGCAAACAAATAATAAAGTGGGTAAAACCAAACTCAGGACAGGCATCTGCTGTTTTTAATTATCAAAACTATTTTTATATATTAAACCGTCTTTAATATCATAAACAAAAATTGAGCCTGAATTTTCACCTTGCTGATCTGTGTAAGGCGCAGATATATATAACTTGGAATTATCAACAGCCACTTTATAACCGAATCTATCCGCATGAGTAAGGCTCGCATCGGTTATAGATTGTTCAAACTCCCAAGTATTATTATTTAATCTAAATAAAGAAACGTCACCGGTCCGGTTTTCATTCGCATCTTTTTTAAATGGTGCGGCGACATAGAGTTGGTCATCTTTGATTGCCACTGATCGACCAAAACTATTCCCTTCATTTAATTGCGGATGAACAATTTTTTGTTGCTCAACCCATTGGTTGCCGATTTTCATATAATTATAAACAGCTCCAGGTATTTCGACTGGATTCAAATCGCCTTTAGCACCAATAAATAATTGTGACCCATTGCCCGTCAATGAACTCCCAAAATACATACCCGGAGTAACACCTAAAGGCACAATTTTTTGTGTTTCTTGCCAATTCCCTAATACATTCTCAAACACATACACTGCATCTGAAGCGCTCACAAACAACTGATTGCCATCATAAAACAAATTTTGACCAAAGAAATCACTTTGATCAGAGGATACAATTTTATATTTTTCGACCCATGTACTGTTCTCTTTCTTAAAAATATAAACGCTGCCTGTGGATGATGACTGAAGTATTTCAAAAGAATCGGCTACAAAAATATATTCATCTGTCAAAATTACTGAGCTTCCAAATTTTCTGGTTTCTTCATCGTAAAGTGTCGGTATGAGTGTTCCACTTTCTAACCATGCCCCACTTGTTTTTTCATAAGTCTTTACAACACCCGTATTATATTGTTGGCCACTAAACCAAGGCTTTGAAGGTGCACTAATAACAACAGTATTTTCATTTAAAGCATATTGATAATTAAAACCACCATCGTGATAATCAATTCCTGTCCAGTTCATATCAATATAATCAATGATTTGACTATCGTTAGTGGCTATTTCATGATGACTCGAAACACTCAATGGATATCCCTCATTATCCAACGTGAGGTCCTCTACAAATATATTTCCATTTTGGACAGAAAATGTATTCCCAAAAAACAATTCAAATGCACCATAATCAGGTCTAATAGATTCTGCATTACCGAGGGATCCATTGTTTAATTGATATATAAATACTGTTCCGGTATCAAGGCTTGGCGCCGTTGTTATAACCTTATTTCCATGTATCCCGACCTCAAGTCCAAAGTGATATCTTGATTCAGGAAAATCAGTGGGTGATGATTGAAAGCTTTTTTCATTCCATCCACCATTTTCAAATTGAAAATGATAAAACCCCTCAAGCCTTACATACAAATATTTTGTCCGTGTAGCCACAAAGTGATCTCCTTCAAGCGCAATGTTTGTCGCGAAATCATCTCCTTCTTGGTGATCATTGGGATAAATATATCCGGTCAATACATAGCTACCTGAATCATATTTATAAGCTGAAATCACACCATCACCCATGGTGTTTAAACGCTTATTGGGTGAGCCAATTAAGAGATGTTGATTATTTATGGCTAAAGAGTCTCCAAACGAAGACCAAGGATTTGAAAAAATTTGGCTTTCGACCCATTCATTTGACTGCAAACTATAAGTAAATAAGTGAACATTGTCAGTATAAGAATCATTTATCAGTATTTTATTGTCATGTGCTTTAATGTTGTAAGCATATAGATTATTAGAGGCGACTTCCGAAGGCTTAAGTTTGTCATTCTCTATCCATTGCTGACCATTCAAATGATAAACATAAACGCCTCTATCAGGCACTTCGTTTGTGGAATAATGTCTTGTACCCACAAAAAGCTTGTTGTTTGTTACATCAATAGAAGTGGCAAAAATTTCATTTACAATCGGATTTTGTGGGGTGATTTTTTGAGTTTGACTCCAAACACCATTAATTTTCTTAAATACATAGACCGCGCCATTGTCAATTTCCGAAGTAACAACCACAAATGAACCCATTATTTTCACTTCATGTCCGAAACTGGCATATCCCTGAGGGTCATTAGGTTCTAAGAAAGCTGTCTCTTTCCATCCACTTTGTTCCTGCTCAAAAATAATAATACCTTTCCCTTGAGCATATTCATTCCCATTGCCTAAAGCAATAATGTCCGCATTAAAGTCAAAAGCTTTACCGTAACAACAATTAGTGACACCTGGAACGTCTGGTAATAATACCTGATTTTTGGTAATGACTTTGGGTGAAGACGCTGAATCAAAAGATATTAATAACGCCATAAATAAGAACAAACAACATGTTTTCATAGTATTAAAGATTAGTTTTTTTCCATTATACAAACCAGAAGAACGTATTTGGTGCAATTAATCACAGTTTTTAAATTCACATGTCATCAATTTATGCACTTATTTTAGTTATTGAGACTCACAATCAATCGAATATCTTTCTTTTTAGCTGTTTTTTAGGTAACCTGTTAAGCCTTTTCTAATGGGCTGTTTGATATGAAACAATTTTTAGTATTTGTATTGGTATTCACGGGTTTATCGGCTTCAGCTGATGTCCTGACACCGGAAAAATTATGGCAGGTTGAGCGGGTCTCGGCGTTGGGTTTATCTGAGGACAAATCCCAAGTGTTTTTTAACGTAACAACACCCGATGTCAAAACCAATGGTTTTGACAAAAAAACCTATAAAATTTCAGTCAATGGTGGCCCTGCGCTACTCACTGAGTCATTCAGTGGTTTAATTGAAGATAAAAACTTATCCCCTGATGGTACAAAACAACTATTCCACAAGAAAGTTTTAGTTAATGAAGTTACCGGCAAAGACCGTTATGAAGGCATGGATAAGGCCGAAGTGAATGTCTATGATTCTCTCGATTATCGCCATTGGTCAACGTATAACGACGGCAAATTTAATCATGTGTTTTACCGTGATTTAGCGACTGAAGCAGAAACTGACATCATGCCTAATGAGCCTTACTACACGCCACAAATGCCGTTTGGTGGCGATGAGGATTATGTTTGGGGGCCAAAAGGTGAGAACATTTACTATGTCAGTAAGAAGCTGGCCGGTACTGAATATGCCAGCAGCACCAACACCGATATTTATAAATATAATTTAAAATCTAAAAAAACCGAAAATGTCACTCAAGACAATCCCGGTTATGACACCAGTCCGGCTTTTTCTTCAAAAGGAAACTTAGCCTGGTTACAAATGAAAACCCCCGGTTATGAGGCCGATAAGAATGATATTATCGTGCAGCATAAAGGCTTTAGCAATAACCTCACCGCCCATTGGGACGGTACGGTGCGTAGTTTTAAATGGGCCGAAAACGGCGAGAAAATCTATTTCACGGCACCGGTCAAAGGTACTGTGCAATTATTCAGCGTCGATGATCCGGGTAAAACCAAACGCATGCCGGATTTACAACAACTCAGCGAAGGTCAATTCGATGTCACCGGTATTGTTGGGGAAGTCGATGGTGCTTTGATAGTCACCCGCACCGACATGAATCATGCGCCGGAAATTTATCGCTTTGATTTAAATAAAAGATCATTCAAACAACTCAGTCACGTCAATGATGACTTATACGAGGCGTTGGATTTACCAACAGTTAAAAAGCGTATGGTCAAAACCAAAGACGGTCATGACATGCTGACCTGGGTGATTTATCCACCAAATTTTGATAAAAACAAAAAATACCCGACTTTACTGTACGCCCAAGGCGGTCCACAATCAGCCTTATCGCAGTTTTACTCATACCGCTGGAACTTCCAGGTGATGGCCTCACAAGGCTATATTATTGTGGCGCCGAATCGCCGGGGTATGCCGGGGCATGGTGTAGAATGGAATAAAGCCATTAGTAAAGATTGGGGTGGTGGCGCCATGCAAGATTATCTTGATGCCATAGATGATGTAGCGAAAGAATCTTATGTAGATAAAGACCGTTTAGGTGCCATTGGTGCCAGTTTTGGTGGTTATTCGGTGTTTTATCTCGCCGGTCACCATGAAAAACGCTTTAAATCTTTTATTGCCCATGCCGGCGTGTTTGATTTACGCAGCATGTACGGCACCACCGAAGAGCTGTTTTTCGTGAATTACGACATGGGTGGTAACTATTGGGATAAAGACAATAAGGACGCCCAAAAAGCCCTGAAGGATTTTAATCCAATTAACTTTGTCAGCAAATGGGATACACCGATTTTAGTGATGCATGGTAACACTGATTACCGGGTACCGATCGGCCAGGGCTTAGCCGCATTCCAGGCAGCACAACTGCAAGGCATTAAGAGCCGCCTGGTATTTTTCCCTGATGAAAACCACTGGATTAGAGCGCCTCAAAATGGTTTAGTCTGGCAAAAAGAATTCTTTAAATGGTTAGAAGAAACGTTGTAACTAATTACTAAATCCACAATAAAAACGCCGCTAAAATGAGTGGCGTTTTTTATGCTTATTAAAAAATCCTACCAGCCTCCGCCGCCGCCGCCACCGCCACCGCCACCGGAATAGCCGCCGCCAGATGAAAATCCGCTGCTTGATGAGGACGAAGAATAAGAACTTGAATAGTTCCCATAGCCATCAGATGAGGACGATATGCTTTGTTTTGATGCCGGCACATCAGCCGCACTTTTTACGGTATTATCTAATCGGCTGGTAATCTCCGATAGTTGATGACTCAGTGAATGACCGCTAAAAGTATCTCCTTGATACCAAGTTAAAGGCCATTCCATTTCTGTCGAATCTTCTTCCTGTTGTTCAAGCGCAAAAACTTGACTGAATTTCTCAGCCCAGCGGTTCTCTAACCCCAATGCCACTGCATAAGGCAGTAAAGCTTCATAGTGAGCTAAATTCTTTTCAGGTGGATTCATTAAATTTAATCGCTGCTCTTCGGCCATCGTCATGTAAAGTTTCAGGCCGTCAATCTTGTCTTTAATTTTTCGACCATAAATCGTTGGTGACTGCATTAACCAAGTAAACAACATGTTCAATCCAATCATTACCAAGGTAAAGTACAAACCCACCTGCGCATCAACAAACCATTGCAGGATTTCAGTCAATGAAGCCAAAATCAGCAATCCAAAGATAATACCGACAATCACCGGCCAGGTTATTAAAAAAGTCAGGGCCAAAATAAATAACACCACCAGAACCATGAACAAATTAGCCAGTTCACCTATATTGACTTCATTGGCGTAATACAACACATAAAAGAGTAAACAACACCCACCGCTGACCAACCACCCCCAAACAATATACCGCTTATTGTTTTTAAAACAGGCTTGCTGGTACTCTTTCTCCAGTTTGGCCGCTAGCCGTTGTTTTGCCGCCGCTAATTGTTTATTCGGTGTTTTATCAATAACAAGCTTATTAGTATTATTAACAAATAATTGTTTATAAACCAGTTTTTCTCCTTTTGACATGGGCTTATTAGTGGTTTTTTTAAAAAGCTGATATTGCTGTGATTTCTGCTTAATTCGAATCGCACCTTTAACCGCTAAACTAAGCAGAACAGCCGTTAAAGTGGTGTTAGTGATCTTTTTATTATCCAAATAATTTATGGCTGCGGGTGACAAACCCACCGGCGGTTTAAAGCGTGCCACAATAACTCCTTTTTGCGGGTCGCGGCCATGCCGAAACCAAGCCATCCCCATAAACACCAATAAGCAAGTCAAACTTAATGCGGTGGTCACCCACAAAATATTGTGCCGAATAAACTGACCTATTTGCATATCCGGTGGCGTAAATAGACCTTTTTTAAAAGCCAGGCCGATGGTTAAACCTTGATGTTCTGCTAGAGTCTGGGTGGTAGAAAACCGCACCACATCGGGCTGTTTACTTAGTGTCGGTTCAATTTTAAATGCGTCACCTTGTTGCCCTTGATAGCCGGTCCAAGCCTCCCTGTCCTTTATCAATTCGCCGCCACCTGCTGGTAAATGTACTGTTGTGGTAATTTGATTAATTGGAAACAGCCATCCGTTACCACTGACATTCCAATACAGTTCATCATATCCATCAAAAAACTTGAGCTGACCATCGGTACGATAGGTTAACTGAAAACGGTGCTGACCATGGGATAAATAATGATTCTTATCACCCATATAAACCCGGGTGCCATTCAACATGCTTTGCTGCGTTACTGACGTGGGTTCGCCATCCAGAAAAACCGACAGTACATCAAAGCCAGTACGGTGTTCAATCGCCAACTCATCTCGGTACCGGGTTGGAAAATCACGGTAGATACCACGCTTAATGGCGTTACCTTCAGCCCATACGTCAATGGTTTCAGTGACCGTCATCGCACCGTCTACGGCAAGGGTAATTTCACTATCAAAATGCAGTATTTTTTCCACCGCCAAAGCCGGTAAAGCGGTGATGAATAGTGCTAAAAATAACAACCGAAGAAACCCGGCTTTTTGAGGTCGGCTCATCAGTCGCTGGCAAACAAGCGACTCATGTCTTTAAAGCCTTTGAACTCCAAGGCATTACCGGACGGGTCTTTAAAAAACAAAGTGGCTTGTTCACCAGCTTTCCCCGGGAAACGAATATGTGGTTCAACAATAAATCGAACCCCATATTGTGTTAACCGTTCTGCCAATTTTTGCCAATCAGTCATCGACAATATCACCCCAAAATGCGGGATGGGTACCGCATGCGCATCCACCTCATTGTGAATCAAAGTTACTTGTCCGTTAACACCTAAGCTGGGGTCCAAATGGCACACCAGTTGATGCCCGTATAAATTTAAATCAATCCACTGTTCACTTGAACGTCCTAAAGAACAACCCAACACATCCCGATAAAATGCGGTAGCTTCGGCCACATCTCGGCACGGGATAGCTAGGTGAAAAGGGGTTAATTTGGTCATGATTTTCTCGCAATTAATTGCACCACATTAGCGCCACCGGTATGGCCACGACCTTCAATCACATCACGTTTTAATTCAGCCAAATGCACAATATTCAAACCGTTAAAATCGGCCTTAAGCATGGTTGCATCCATCATCAATTCAGCGGTTGGTGGGCCACCGGTATTGTTAGCCAATTGTGCCTCGGTATAAGCTTCCAATACAATCGTTCCGCCTGACACCAACCCATTGGCAGCAGCACGATGAACTTGTTGCCGTAGAGTCGGTGGTAAATGACAAAATATCGATACAATGCCATGCCAAGCTGAGACTTCAATCTGATACTCAGCCAAATCAGCCTGCACGGTGGTAATCGCTACACCACGGTCGTGGGCTAATTTCTTGGCTTTTTCTAAACCCACTTTTGATGAATCCACAGCCGTGACTTGATAGCCTTGTTCCGCTAAAAACACCGCATTGCGGCCTTCACCTTCAGCCAGACACAGTACCCGGCCTAACGGGATAGATTGGTATTCTGCTGCCAAAAAATCATTGGGTGCCACCCCATAGAAATAACCCTCATCATTGTAACGATCGTCCCAACTCATGACTTTACTCCTAAAATATCCTCAATCATTTCACCACCCAAGACCACTCCGTCAACTATGTGGTGACACTAACCTTAAATGTTACGCATACTGGGCTCCTGGGTCAATCCCGAGAGCAACGCGGATGGGCGAAAAATTAAATGTAAAGGTCTCTAACGCTTACTTTATTTTAACATGCGAATCGGTAGTGAGGCATAACCACTACCGGGATAATGCGCCGCTGTGGTTTCACCGGCTGACTCAAGCACGTGACTGCCATTCAGTAGCACTGTAACCACTGCTCTTAATTCCATTCGCGCCAAACCGGCACCGGGACAGTAATGAATACCGGCACCATACAATAAATTTTGACTGTGATCTCGACCCCAGCGGAACTGGTCGGCATCTTCAAAAACACTGTCATCACGGTTAGCTGAGACCCAATTTAAACTGACTATAGAATCTGCCGGAATATCACGACCGCCCAATTTCACCGGGCAGGTGGTTTTACGGCGGTTGGTCACCAAAGGTCCCTGTAGACGCAGGATTTCTTCGATGGCCTCAGGAATTTTTGCTTCATCCGCTCGCAGTTGTTGCTGGATATTTGGGTTTTCGGTTAAAAACTGTAGCAAAATCCCCATGGCCGCCGCCATGGTGCCAATTTCACCCACCGCCCAATTGCGTAAAATGCTGATGAGCTGGCTGCGGGTTAACGGCTCGCCATTAATTCGTTCTTGTAACAGCCGTGCGGTGACATCATCTTTATTCTGATGCCGCTCAATAACACCCGAAACAATGACTTCAAATTCTGCAGCACAATCTGCCAGTTCAGCCCTGTCTTGTGCCAAAGTGGCTTTTTGGTTTCTTTTCACCCAGGCTGTTAAGGTGCCAATGTGTTGCTCTGACCAACCCAAAAAAGCACATTGCATGGCCACTGCCACCGGCCAGGCAAATTCAGTCATAAAATCAATGGCTTTACCCTGATTGATTTTATAGCTGTATCGGTTAGCAATATCATGACATGTTGGCGCAAACTGCTGTACCGCTTGCTCACTGAAATACGGATTTATCAATTCTCGGTAAATCCCATGCATGGGTGGATCCATGCCATTAGGCACTGATAAATGACGCGATACTTGGCTGCTGAAAGTCTTATGGTCATTAATAATGGCCGCAACATCTGAATGTCGAAAAACAGACCATTGCAAATAGTCGCTATAAGCCACCGGACAATTTTCACGCATGGCATCATAGGTCTTTAATGCTTTATTTAAAGCGTCTTCAGAACGCGGATTCCAGTCATTATGTTGGTGCATCTTATAAACTCCAAATACCCTTATCTATACCCGTTTTTTTGTTACCTCCATTGTCTCGATTCGCAACCATCATGCAAGTTTAGTGGAACTAATAACGGGTTTTTTGAACTAAATTATGACTTGTATCAAATCTAATCACCCTGTAACCCGTAAAGAAGATCTTTTATTTATGGGTTTATTCAATCTGGTTTTTATAACTATGTCCTTATGTCATCCATTACCTTTGACCTATAAATGATTGAAAAGTAATATGAATACTGACTTTTGGCCCATGTAAAACCACGCTTATTTTGTTTAAATACAATCTCGGGGGTCTGCAGTCAATACTAAATTTGGTGCACCTACCACGATATTTAATAACTACATTTAGGGAACAAACAATGAACAAAGTAACCAAAATTATGTTACCTATCGGCGTTCTGGCATTCAGCATAATCGGTTTAAAATTGATGGTTGCCAATAAGCCGGAACCGGAGAAGAAAGAAAGTACTGAGCGCATTGTTTCACTTTACACAACACCGGTCACTCAAATTAAACGAACCATTGATGTAGAGACCCAAGGTGAAGTTCGGCCTAAAAATGAAATTCCCCTGACTTCGCGAGTCAGTGGGCATGTAATCAGTATCGATGAACAGTTTGATGAAGGTGCTGCGGTCAATGCAGACACTGTACTGATAAAAATTGAAGATACAGACTATCAGGTGGCGGTTATTCGAGCACAAGCTCGGGTAGCGGAAGCAGAAGTGGCTTTACAACGTGAGTTAGCCAATGCAAAAATGAAGAAAGACACTTGGGATCAGAAAAAAGGTAATGCTCAGCCCTCACCATTCGCACTGAATAAACCTCAAGTACTTGAAGCAGAAGCTAAACTTAGAGCAGCAAAAGCAGACCTAACCGAAGCCGAATTAAATGTCGCGCGTACTGAAATCAAAGTACCTTTCAATGGCCGGGTTATTTCTCGAAATGTCGGCTTGGGGCAATATGTTTCAGCCGGTACCGTTTTAGGACGGGTGTTTTCTGTAGACACTGCCCAAGTACGTCTGCCGCTAACAGACTTACAACTAGCCACCCTTAAAATTCCTCTGGGTTTTGAAGCTGATAACAATAACGCCCCCGCGGTTAAATTTACCACCCATATTGGCCGTAATGAACACCATTGGCAGGGACATATCATTCGTACTAATGCTGCTGTTGATCAAAACACTCGACTCACTTACGCCATCGCCGAAGTTAATGACCCTTACGGTAGCGGTGCCGATAACGGCGTGCCGTTTGCGGTCGGGATGTTTGTGACCGCTCACATTACCGGCAGTGAAGTAACCGAAGCATGGATGTTACCGCGGGACGCCTTGCGTCAAGATGATTCGATTTATGTGGTCTCTGCAGACAACACCTTAAGCATCCGTCAGGTTGATGTCTATGCCACCACCAGCGATGAAGTGATGTTTAAAGACGGTGTTACCGCCGGTGAACAAGTAGTGACTTCTGCGGTGACTAACGTTTATGAAGGCATGAAGGTTAACCCCATAAGTAAAGAAAATGCCACCGTCGTCGTCAGCAAAGACGCCGAGCCGCAGCTGTAGGAGAACGACCATGAATCGACTTATTGCCTGGTGGGCCCATAATCACGTTGCGGCTAATTTAATGATGATTGGTATTTTCTTAGCCGGCATCATTGGTTTTAATTCTCTGGAGCGAGAAATGGAGCCACAAGTCCGATTCCCAGGGCTCTATATCGGCGTAGCTTGGCCTGGAGCCTCTCCACAAGAAGTTGAGGAGCAATTGGTCGCCCGTATTGAAGAGTCCGTTAGCGATATGGATTCCATTGAATGGGTACGCTCAAGTTCTCGCGAAGGCAGCGGTTCAGTATATATTCTAGCTGAACAACAAGTGGACTTTTCTCAATTCTTGAATGATGTAAAAATTCGTGTCGATTCAATTTCCACTTTTCCCAGCGACATGGAACAGCCGATTGTACAGCAATGGGTTAATCGCAATGAATTTATTCGCATTGCCTTACACGGCGATATGGAAGAACGGGAACTAAAACGATTAGCAGAAACATTACGGCGCGAAGTGGCTCAATTAAAGGCCATTACTGTGGTTGAGCTGTTTGGAACCCGTAATGAAGAAGTCTCCATTGAAGTGGGTGAAATGGCCTTAAAGCGTTACGGATTAACCTTTTCTGATGTGGCCAACGCCATTCGCAACGCTTCCATGAACCAGTCTGCCGGCACCGTGCGCACCGAAACCGGTAGCTACCAACTTAAAGTCCGCAATCAAGCGGACACCGAAACCGATTTTAATAATATCATTATCCGCGAAAGTGCCGACGGCGGTGTGGTTCGGGTGGGTGATGTCGCAACTGTTATTGACGGCTTTGAAGATGAACCCATTCTAGCCACCTTAAATGGTGAACCGGCGGTTCTTATCCAAGTTATGACCACCGAAATCATGGATATTGTTACCGCTTCAGAAGCCGCCAATGAGTGGATTGCCAAACGCCAAGAAACCCTACCTGAAAACGCCAAACTAACACTTTGGACTGACAGTGCTGAAGACTTTAAGAGTCGCATGAGCACCATTGGCTCATCCGCTTTTATCGGCTTAATTTTGGTGTTGTTCGTGTTAATGATGACCTTACGGCCCAAAGTAGCACTATGGGTTGCGATTGGTATTGCCACAGCATATGCCGGTGCATTTGTGTTCTTACCGACCGTTGGGGTGTCTTTAAATATGCTATCCACCTTTGCCTTTTTACTGGTATTAGGAATTGTGGTGGATGATGCCATTGTGGTCGGTGAAGGTATTCACAGTAAAACCATGCAAATGGGTGGTGGTGTTGAATCGGCTATTGCCGGCACTCAGATGGTAGCTAAACCTGTGATTTTTGGGGTATTAACTACGATTATTGCGTTCTTACCCTGGTTATTCTTAGGCGGCTCAACCAGTGAGTTTACCCGTCACATTACGTGGGTTGTTATTTTAGCTTTAAGCTTTTCCCTGATTGAATCGCTGTTTATTTTACCGGCACATTTATCCGGCATGAAGCCACGCGTTGTTCACAATCGCTTTGGTCGTTTACAGAAAAAAATTGCCCACGGCATTATTAATTTTGCCGACAAACACTACCGACGCATGATAAATTGGGCCTTAACCCATCAATACTTAACCGCCAGTATTTTCATCAGCTTACTCGTGGTTGGCTTCGGTATGTTCGGTAATGGCTTGGTTAAAAAAGGCTTTATGCCGGAAATAGAATCCGATGAAATTAGGGTTAATGTGGTTCTGCCGGAAGGTGCTCCTTACAGCCGCGCTTTGGAAATCCTCGGACAATTACAACAAGCTGAGCAAGCTTTGGTGGATGAAGTCAATGAACGGACCGATGGTGAAGGCGAGCTCATCGAAAACTGGTACACCCGATCTCGACGAGACAGCGTCATGGCGATTGTTAAATTATCACCACCGGAAATTCGCGACATGACCGCTAAAGACGCGTCGATTCGCTTGCGTGAGCTGATGGGTGAGATTCCTGATGCTAAAGAAGTTTCGGTCGAATATACTGATGGCGATAATGACCCGGCATTTGAGGTTTCAGTCAGACACCCTGATTTAAATGTTCTACGAGCTGCCACCGCTGACTTAGAAACACAATTACGTAGCTACGAAACGCTCTATGATGTACGCAATAATCTCGACGGGGCGTCTGAAGAAATTCGTATTACCCTAAAACCTGGCGCCACCAAACTAGGACTGACCTTAGGCTCTGTTAACCGTCAAGTAAGACAGGCATATTTTGGCGAAGAAGTCCAAAGGCTGCCGCGAAATGGCCAGGATGTTCGAGTAAAAGTTCGTTATCCAAAATCAGAACGCTACTCCATTGAAAGTTTGAATAACTTCCATGTTCGCACCCCCGAAGGCTATGCAGTGCCTTTGTTGTCAGTCGCAGATTTAGAGTTTGCACCCGGTATTAAAAGCATTCAACGCTGGAACGGCAATCGTGCTGCTCGGGTGAGTGCCGATATGAAAGACAATGTTCGACAAGATATTGTGGAAGATATGGAAGCTAACTTTTACCCTGCCTGGGAAAAACGCTACCCCGGAATTATTCGTGGTGAAATCGGCCAGGCTGAAGGCGAAGCTCGTTTTTTCCAAGAGTTATTGGGTCTCTATTTAATTGCCTTCTTTTCTATGTATGCATTATTGGCGGTGGCTTTTAAGAGCTATACCCAACCGCTTTTAATTCTAATCGCCATGCCTTATGCCTTTATTGGCGCCGTTGTAGGCCACGCCGCTTTAGGCATGACCATGGCAATTTTCAGTTACTTTGGAATCGCGGCTGCCGCCGGGGTGGTGGTTAATGATAATTTGGTACTGATGGATTATTGCAATCAACTGAAAAAAGAAGGCATGGAGGCCAAAGAAGCCATTGTTGAAGCCGGTGTGGCCCGTTTTCGGCCCATTTTGCTGACTTCAGTGACCACCATAGTCGGTCTGATGCCGATGATGCTGGAACGCTCCATTCAAGCGGCTTTCCTCCAGCCGGTGGTGGTATCCTTGGCCTTTGGTGTCTTTATGGCCTTCTTTGTTACCCTATTTATGGTGCCGGCACTGTATGCCATTGGTATCGACTTTCATGACTGGAAAGAAAGCATAAAAGTCCGTTTATTCAAGCGTCCAACAGAAACTACAACCATCGACAAAAAATCGGATGAATTAACCCAAAGCTCCTAGCCGATAATTTATCGCCACAATATGGTCAAAATCTAAGCTCGACAAGGAAGTCGGCTTTGATAGTTTATAATAAACATCATGGATAAACATAATCAATACAAAAACACCTTAATCGGCGGCTTAGTCGCTGATGCCGCCTCACTGGGGCTACACTGGCTATATGACGTTCAGCGCATAACTGACGTGTTCAAAGAACATAATAACCAACCCGCTTTTATACCCATTAATGCAGAAAACTACTGCGGCGAGGTCGGTTACTTTGCCCATGGTCATAAACACAGCGGCATGCTAACGCACTACGGCGAATCGTTACGCTTAATGATTAACAGCATGAATGATTGCCAGGGTCAATTCAACATGGCATCGGTACAACAGCATTTTAAAGACACCTTTAGTAGCGGCGGCAGTTACCACGGTTATATCGACAAACCCACCGCAGGAACATTGAAGAACCTGGCATCGGGACGAACCGAACCATCGGGAATCGAAGATGACCAGTTACCGGCACTGGCCAGATTAGCGCCTGTTATCTTAGCGTATCATTCACATACTGACTTCAAAGCAACCCTAAAACAAGCCATCGAAATCACCAACACCCACCCGGATGCCCTTAATTACGGACAGGTTTATGCGGGTTTATTGGCATTGATATTAACCGGCAGCGAAATGAAGGCTGCCCTGCAACAAGTTGCTGAACAAGCACCAGAAACCGTCCGCAAAGGACTCAAAGAGGCCATTAACAACAATGAGCCTGATTCCGTAAAATACGGCGAACTCACCGGCCGCGCCTGCCCCCTATCCCAAGCCATGCCCTTGTGTTTTCATATCCTCAATAACACTGAATCCTACCAACAAGCAGTAGAAACCAATATTCTCGCAGGCGGCGACAACGCCGGCCGCGGCATTGTCATCGGCACCCTACTCGGCGCCTATTACGGCATCGATGAAAACAAAGGTATTCCGATTGAATGGCTTCTGAAATTGGATGATGGTTTAGGGCTTTGGAAGGCTTGTAAACAGCTTTCTAACCAGCTGAATGAGTTAACTATGCATTTATGAGTAAAATTGAGCATGAAATATTAATTTTTACTGGCATAAGTTTAATAGTTTTTGGCTAAAAGCGAATAATTGCGATCTTCAATCAATCGTTAAGTCCTTTTGTTGTCTATTTATTCTGGCTTGATGAGGACGGCTTAAGTTTTTTCCTTTCATAACTAATCTCAAGTTTGCTTTTTCTTTGTGATAATTTCTGAAATTTTCAGCAAGCTCCACGTTTGAGAAATTGTGTACTCCGTCCATAATTTCTACATATTCAACAGCTCTGATATTAATACGGTAAACCTCTATAAATCTGTCTACAATTACGGAAAATGTATTTGGTTGTCGATGATCAACATTTAATTCCTCCCATTTACATAATTCTCCTGTTTCTTGACATCTGACTTGTCCTTTTGTAGAAAATTTCTTGAAATATGCCAATTTCACATTTCTGAGGTCATCGCTTATTGTTTCACGACAAGCTTTACTAAATTTAACGGTGGGCTTCGATTGTCCAGTAATACTGCTTCGATAGGAAAAAACTTCTTTTGAACCATCTTTTCGAATTAATTCAAAACACTTTGTTTTGTACCGTACCTCAATGACGTGAATCGTTTCAATTCCACATCCAAATTTTTCGTCTTTGTCAGGACGAATCTCAATAAGTCCGACTAAGTCATTAAAGTCTTTTTCGTTGACAATTTCTGTTGGTTCGTATGAATTCAAGATTGCTTTAAAATAATTCAAAGCATCCTTTTTGTACTTAAATTCTTTGTTACCGATTTTCATTTTCAGTATTTTAAATTGATACAAATATTTTAGTGCACACAATAGTATATATTACATCATTCTACCAGTTATTGTGGCAGGTCTTGATCACTATCCGGCTCACCCATTATCTCTTGGTAACAATGAGACATCAGGGTGATGCAATAGATAACGATCACGGCATACATGACCAGTACCAACGCAATTAACAACCATTCGGGCAAAGGCAGGAAGTAAATAACGGCCGGTACCAGTTGGGCCAGAATGGGAAAGATAATGATTAACCAAAAAACGGTCAGGGTGTGTGGTTTGGTTTTGTTCCAAAGTTCATTCAGAGTAAAAGATTGACCAATGGCGATGCTTGGAAAAGCCAGGGCAAGGCGAGCACCGAAGTAAGCTAAGATGCCAAAAATTAGAACAAAAAACACAACGCTTATGATTTCAGGGTTTGATATAGGAACTGAACCAGAAGGCGAGATCATCAGTAAAAGCATGGTGATAACAGATATGAAGGCTGCGATGGCGATTGCTACAGCAATCATCGCCAGCATATAAATAACTTCAGGAAAGCCCCATTTAAAGGCATGAATAATATCCTTTTCATTCAGTAACACGGATCGGTGCACCAAAACGGCTAATTTGGCGTACAACACATATTCAATAACATTAACCACAAAACCATCGGCTTCAGGCCCAAAGATTACTTCCACAAGCAACGACAAAACCATAAATAGGCCTGCAAAAAACAAAAATGGTTTGAGGTTTTCAATAAAAGTGCGTTCGGCTAATTTATGAATTGCCAGGGAATTAATTTTTATAACCATGCTTCTGACCCAAAACATTGGTTGTAATAGAAAATGCCGCGTATATCTTATCTGACTTAAGTAATTTACTTTAATGTTCTGTTTTTATTAATACTACTTCACCCTCATTAATTGTACCCAGAAAGCTTAACCCCACAATCCAATGCCTACGCCTCCTTCAACCACGTCGCCGGATCAACTTTGTAGAAATCCACCAGCAGCTGATACAAATCGGCGTGTTTTTCCCGAAAGGTTTTCGGTTGTTCGTAGAAATGTTCGGAAATAACGGCGAAAAATTCCGCCGGGTTGGTGGCACCATACTGGTTAAAGAATGAATTATTTCTGAGCTTAGCTTTGACTTTGAGGCTTTTAAACTCCTTGCTCATGACTTTGCCCCAGGTTTTTATTTGCGCATTATTTATCAGGGGCCTGCCGTCACCAGCACCATCGGCTTGGTCTAATTGGTGGGCGAATTCATGAATCACCACATTGCGACCATCTTCGGCATCTTGACCACCTTCAATGGCATCGGACCAGGACAAAACTACCGGGCCACGAAGCCAAGATTCACCCAAATTATGGCCTAATTTATCCTCATGCTTGGGATTTTTAAATCCGCCCGGATAAACCCGTATGGTTTTCAAATGCGGAAAATAATTGGTGTTACGATTTAACAGCAATAAACAAGCTTGCGCGGCAATGGTGACACGGATTTCGTCAGTTATTTCTAAGCCGGCATGACCGGTAAAATACTTTTCAGCCACAAACACATGGACGTGACCCAATAATTCTCGCTGCAGATTTTTGGGTAAAAAGTGATAAATGGCGACGTTATTCTCGATGTACTGCAACCACTCTTTAGGTGTTTCCAAAGAACAAAGTAATTGTCTTCTTTTCGATTTACGGTATTTAAAATAACGGTATAAACCGAATAGGGTGACCAAGATAATGCTCAAGTATAAGTAAAACGTGCTCATGGGTTAACTGCAAATCCTTAGAAATATCGAATAGAAATGGTGGTGTTGGAGATCATTTATAAACGCATCTTAGCACTTTACGTCCTGCGATAATGTGTGACTTTTCCAACTTTTATTGCAAATTCAATACTGTTAGTGAACAATAAGTGCTTTTGTTTAAAACCAAGCGCCCATGAGCTCAAAAACCGATTCCAATACAGAAGTCAAATCAACAAACAAAAATTCCACCAGTTCACCACAAAAGCCACCGCAAAAAACCACCGGATGGTTTGCTAAATTTCTAGGCTTTGTTGAATGGCTGGGTAATTTACTGCCCCATCCAGTGACTTTATTTGCGCTGTTTTGTTTGTTTGTTATTTTATTCAGTGGCTTCGCGGAATGGTTAGGCATCAACGCAGTAGACCCGCGTCCCGAAGGCAAAGGCCGTGTAGAGGGTGGCATTATTGAGGTTATTTCCTTATTTTCCGCCGACGGTTTACGGCAGATTGTTACCAATTTAGTGACTAATTTTACCGGTTTTGCGCCTTTGGGAACCGTCTTAGTGGCCTTATTGGGGGTTTCGGTGGCAGAACATTCCGGGCTACTATCTGCTGGTATGCGGTCGATGGTCATGGGTGCATCGAAGCGCATGGTGACGCTGACTATTGTGTTCGCCGGGGTGGTTTCCAATACCGCATCGGAATTGGGTTATGTGGTGCTGATTCCCTTGGCGGCGATGATTTTTCATTCTTTGGGGCGACATCCTTTGGCCGGTTTAGCGGCGGCTTTTGCCGGCGTATCCGCCGGTTACAGCGCCAATATATTTTTAGGTACGGTGGATCCATTACTGTCAGGGATTACTGAAGAGGCCGCCCGGCTTATTGATCCAACTTATTCAGTTGGGCCTGAAGTTAATTATTACTTTATGGCAATTAGCACCTTTCTAATTGCCATTCTCGGCACTTTTGTTACTGAAAAAATTGTTGAACCACGCTTAGGCAAATATGACGAAAGTGAAGCCAGTGTTGATTTGGGCGCGCAGAGTATTGAAGGGGTCACTGATCAAGAGCGCAAAGGCTTAAAAATGGCCGGTTTAAGCTTTCTTGTTTTATGTATTTTATTGGCGTTAACTATTGTGCCTGAGTGGGGAATTTTACGCCACCAGGAAACCGGTGAAGTCGCTGGTTCTCCGTTTTTAAAAGGCATTGTGGTATTTATTTTTATCACCTTTGCCATACCCGGCTATGTATACGGAAAGGTTGTCGGCACCATGAAAAATGACCGCGATGTCATCGATGCCATGAGTAAGAGCATGGGCACCATGGGTTTATACATTGTGCTGGTGTTCTTCGCCGCTCAGTTTGTGGCTTTTTTCAAATGGTCCAATTTAGGCACCGTGTTGGCGATTAAAGGCTCAATTTTCATTCAAAGCATGGGTTTAGATGGACCGATTATCTTTTTGTTTTTCATTATTCTCTGCGGCATGGTGAATTTATCGCTGGGTAGTGCTTCGGCGCAATGGGCGGTGACGGCACCGATTTTTGTACCCATGTTGATGCTGGTGGGTTATGCCCCGGAAACCATTCAAGCGGCTTACCGAATTGGTGATTCGGTGACCAATGTTATTACCCCGATGATGAGTTATTTTGGTTTAATTTTGGCGATGGCTTGTCGTTATAAAAAGGACTTAGGGATTGGCACCTTGATAGCCACCATGTTGCCTTATAACATTGTGTTCTTTGTCGGCTGGACTATATTGTTTTATTTGTGGGTATTTGTTATTGGCTTGCCAGTAGGTCCGGGTGCGGCCACCTATTATACCCCTTAAATTGGTAATAAATTCGTGATGGATAGAGTCATTGGCTTTATTAAATTTCACATTAAGATTAAGATTATACGCATTGTATCAACGGTTGAATTTTAAACGTGTCAACTAACTTATTAGGCGTTTTTGGGTCATTATTGGGTGGTTTAGGCTTATTCTTGCTGGCCGTTGGTATGATGACAGATGGTTTACGCCTGGCAGCGGGCTCTTCACTCAGAAACATCTTGGCCTATTGGACCAACTCTTCCTTACGTGGCGTATTATCCGGTTTTTTGATGACCGCCATTGTCCAATCTTCAAGTGCCGTGACTGTAGCCACCATTGGCTTTGTGAATGCCGGCTTATTATCCATGCGCCAAACTTTGGGCATTATTTATGGCGCCAACATAGGTACCTCGATGACCGGTTGGTTGGTGGCTATTGTCGGTTTTAACTTTAATATTCAAGCCTTTGCTTTACCGATGATTGGTGTTGGTATGTTAATTCGCTTGTTTAATCAATCAGAAGGCAGGTTGCCTGCTTTAGCCATGGCGCTGGTTGGTTTTGGCTTGTTTTTTGTTGGTATTGATATTCTTAAAAGTGCTTTTGAGGGCATCGTGGCGAATTTTGATATCGCTAACTTTACCGTCGATGGCATTAAAGGCTTGCTGGTGTTTTTATTGATTGGGATTGTCATGACAGTGCTGACCCAATCTTCAAGTGCTGCCATAGCTTTAACAATCACCGCTGGTGCTTCGGGCATGATTTCACTTTATTCGGCGGCGGCCATGGTTATCGGCGCCAATGTCGGCACCTCATCCACAGCCCTGTTAACCACCATTGGCGCCACTGCCAACGCCAAACGGGTGGCTTGGGCGCAGGTTATTTTTAATGTTACCACTGGTTTTTTGGCCTTTTTTATTTTACCGGTGCTGTTTTTCGTAATCCAATGGCTTAGTGATGCCTTCGGTTTTGAGGCATTGGTAGGTGTCCAATTAGCCCTGTTTCATACCATCTTTAATGTTTTTGGTGTGTTGTGCTTTTTACCGTTAAATAATGTGCTGGCTAATTTCTTGGAAAAAAGATTTATGGCTCAGGAAGCACATCCGACCCAACCCAAATATCTTGATAATGCCATTGCCGTATCACCAGCATTGGCCATTAATGCCTTGGTTTTAGAGCTTAAAGATAATACCGAAAGGATACGTCACTTGCCACAAGTCGATTTCACTGTCACCACCGGTGCCCCTAAAGACAGAGAAAAAAACCTCGCTGTCATTCAGAATTTATCCAAACAGATATCTGACTTTATTGTCACAGTGGAGAAAAACGAGACATCCGAAGAAATCTCTAAGCAATTGTCCTTACTGTTACGCATTGACGAGTATTTACTGACTTGTGCCCATGCTGCTGATGCTATTTATCATCAATACCAACGCTTAGATACCACCGGATTAGGGTCTTTTAAATTAGACATTAATTTATACAAAGACAGTATTTTAAACAATCCTGATCTATTCGCCGATACGGATCATGACAAGCTGCAGTTACGAGTCAAAAAAGACCACGATAAGGTCAAAGATAAACTATTAAACTTAGGCTCGCGCGGAAAAATTTCCTTTACCACCATGGTTGAGGTTTTGGATATTCTGCGGGAGCAATTACAAATGATTCAACAGTGGTTAAAAGCCATGAACAGCTTGGAACGGGTTGATGTCGAAACTCACAGGGCCGAATAATCTAATAAGAAGTTTTCTTTGAAAATTATCACTTGCCAGGCCCATTAATCACTAAATTTCTATAAAACGTGACCCCGGCCTCATTTAGTTTGGGCCTGTGACTTTATTCTTGTTTAAAATTAAATGCTATAGAGGAAGATTGATGTCATTGAAAACATTTTTAGTTATGTGCCTGGCCCTAATGGCAAGTTTCACTGGCCAGTCGGCAGCCGTCGACTATGACATTGTGTATGTAAAACAACCGCGTTTTGGTGATGCGGTTAATACCATTTGGCCGGAAATTGCGCATCCCGGCAGAATGGACTATGGCGCTGATTTAATGCTATTACATCCCGATGGCAGTGAGGAGACTTTAGTGGATTGCGAAGTCTGTAGTGTCACCGATCCGGTTATTTCCTTCGATGCCCAATGGGTTTATTACAGTTTATTTCATGATGTTAGCCCAGGTAACCTC
>Ga0079224_100000517_pt1 | contig 38159 bp, 36 predicted proteins | sample Stecom2015_FD_80414 | JGI IMG/M metagenome (GOLD analysis project Ga0079224, IMG submission 80414) | Agricultural soil microbial communities from Utah to study Nitrogen management - Steer compost 2015 | ecosystem: Environmental > Terrestrial > Soil > Agricultural land | place: USA: Utah... | reverse complement strand
GTGCCCCGGACGCGCTCACCGGCGTGGAGGCGACCCTCCGGTCCGTCGGTCCCAAGACGATGGAAGCGAAGAGCTTCGGCCGGCTCTCCGCCTGGCAGAACTGGATCTTCATCCGGCCGAACGCCACGGGCGAGTCGGGCGCGCTCACCCTCTACGGCAAGGCGGGGCAGAGGCCGAATTTCGATTGGGAACGCACCTGAGACCCGGGGGATCGAGAGGAGGAGAGCGATGAGCCAGGTCGCCTTGGACGAAAAGATTCCGAACAACGTCAACTTGTCGCAGGACAAGCGCTTGCAGCGCGCGCTGGAGAAGTGGCAGCCCGCCTTCCTCTCCTGGTGGCGCGAGATGGGGCCGGACGGCTTCCAGGCGCACGAGGTCTACCTGCGCACGGCCGTGTCGGTGGATCCGAAGGGCTGGGCGCAGTTCGGCTACGTGCGGATGCCGGAGTACCGCTGGGGCATCTTCCTCGCCGATCCCATCAAGGACCGCACCATCGGCTTCGGCGACGACTACGGCAAGCCGGTCTGGCAGGAGGTCCCGGGCGAGCACCGCAATGCGCTGCGCCGGCTCATCGTCACGCAGGGCGACACCGAACCCGCATCGGTGGAGCAGCAGCGGCGCCTGGGGGCGACCTGCCCCTCGCTCTACGACCTCCGCAACCTCTTCCAAGTGAACGTGGAGGAGGGGCGCCACCTGTGGGCGATGGTCTACCTGCTGCACTCCTACTTCGGCCGCGACGGCCGCGAAGAGGCGGAGGAGCTGCTCGAGAGGCGCTCGGGCGATCGGGACAAGCCCCGCATCCTCAGCACCTTCAACGAGCCGTGCAACGACTGGCTCTCCTTCTACATGTTCACCACCTTCACGGACCGCGACGGCAAGTTCCAGCTGCTGGCGCTGGCCGAATCGAGCTTCGATCCGCTCTCGCGCACCTGCCGCTTCATGCTCACCGAGGAAGCGCACCACATGTTCGTGGGGGAGACGGGCGTGGGACGCATCCTCCAGCGCACCGCGCAGCTCTTGCGCGAGGGCAAAGACCCGCGCCAGGAGGGCGCGATCGACCTCCCGATGGTCCAGCGCTACCTCAACTTCTGGTACACGCTCTCGCTGGATCTCTTCGGCGGCGAGATCTCGACCAATGCCGCCAACTTCTTCGCGGCGGGGCTCAAGGGCCGGGCGCACGAGAAGAACTACGAGGACCACGTCGCCCGCGACGGCGTCTACCGGATGGAGGTGCTCGAAGACGGCCGCCTCGTCGAAAAGGAAGTGCCGATGCGCGCGGCGATGAACGAGGTGCTGCGCGACTCGTACGTGGAGGACTGCGAGAAGGTGGTGAAGCGCTGGAACAAGCACCTCGAGGGCGTGGGCTTCGAGCTGAAGCTCCCCTCGCGGCGTTTCCACCGTCGACAGGGGATCTTCGCCGGCCACCACTTCGACCCCGAGGGGCGGCTCATCACCGCCGGGGAGTTCGAGGCGCGCAAGCACGAGTGGCTCCCGACCGAGGAGGACCGCGCCTACCTGCGCAGCATCATGCATCGGCCGGTCTACACGCCGGGGCACTTCGCCAACTGGATCGCGCCGCCGCCGCGCGGCATCAACGACCAGCCGGTCGACTTCGAGTACGTCCGCTACAACGAGGCCTGAGGGCTCTTCTCGCGCTCACCGGTCCTTCGCGTCCTCGAAGTCGCGAAGGACCTCCCGCAGATACTCGCCCTTCTCGAGGATCCCCTTGCGGGTGAGGATGCGGACGAGCGTCTCGACGGCCCGCAGCGCGGGATCCGAGGCGCCGAAGAGATCGCGGAGATCCTTCGCCGGCTCCTTCTGGGCGCCGTTCGGCTGCATGCGCAGCGGCGCGCGGGGCGTGGTGTCGATGATCGCGCCGGGCTGGCTCTCCAGGTCGACCACCTCCTCGCCGAAGCGGATGAGCTCGCCCGTGCTCTCGTGGAGCTTGCGCGCCTCGCCGAAGGGGGAGTCCAGCTCGATCTCGTGGCGGTAGTGCTTGCGGATGGCGTGCTCGATGTCGACCGCCGGCGCCACCGCCACCTCGACGCGCAATCCGGTCCGGAAGCGGAGATCGTCGATCGCCTCCAGGTCGGAGGGATCCGCCATGGCCACGTGCAGGAAGGCGCCCTTCTCGTCGCGGCGCACCGCGAGCGGGACGAGCCGATGCTTGCGGCACATCTCGAAGGGCACCTGGGCGAGCGCGTTCTCCGCGATCGTCACCCCGGAAAGATCGACCTCGGGAACGCCGAGCTGCTGCGAGAGGGCGCGGAGGATCGACTTTTCCGAGGCGAAGCCGAGGCCGACGAGGATCTCCCCCAGCCGTCCGCCCCACCGTCGCTGGTGGCCGAGGGCGGTCTGGAGTTGATCCGCGTCGATGACGCCCTGCGCGACGAGGAGATCGCCGAGTTTCTTGTTCACGGTCGCGAAGTTCATTTCAAGCCTCTCTCAGCGGGCTCCCAACCGCTCGATGCGTGCCCCGGGCGGGGGTTCGATCCGGAAGAGGTCCTCCTCCGGCGAGACGTTCCACCCCGCATCGCCCAGGCGGATCCGCAGCAGCGTCCCCGACCGACGCTCGCGAATTTCCATCGCCGCGGGCACGGGCAGATCCGTCTCGACCACCCGATGCGCGAGGACCTCCACGTCCACCGCCTGCATGCCCCGCGTTTCCACCGAGATCAACCTCAGATCGCGGGTGGCCACCCGAATGCGTTGGCGGGCGCGATCCGTGCGCACTTCGATTCGATACACCCCTTCGGGCTCGATCGCCAGATCCGCCTCGGCGCTTTCCAGCAGAGCCGGCTGGCCGAGCAGGAGCGCGGCGATCTCCTCCGGGGGCAAGGCGACCGGGAGAAACGCACCGAGCCGCTCCGCGGTGGCCGGTCCCACCCAATACACGTTTTCGCCGGGGTCGTAGAAGACGAAACGCTCCCCGTCGGTGGAAAACGTGCCGCGCGGCGTGCCGAAGAGGTCGGCCGTCTCCAGATAGATCCGGCCGGGCTTGTCCACCTCCAGAGCCATGCGCAGGCTCCCGCTTCCCCGCGGCGATTCGAGGCTCAACCTGCCCTCGGCCCGTAGGCTCGAAATGCGCGCGTAACGATCGCGGAGGACGGAGAGGATCACGTGCGGGTCGTCGATCGGCCCCCACAGGCCATAGTCGATCCGGTGCGCGCATGCGGAGAGAACCACGAGGAGGATCGCCACGAGGAAACGAAGGAGAGCCATTGGGGCGGATGCTACTATGAACGGCCGCGGGGAATCCTCGCCCGCGGCGCTCCGTTGCCCGACCGAGTGGAGGAACGCCTTGGCCATTTCCGACCTTTGGACCTTCGCCTCGCACGGCGGCTACTCGATGGCCGTGATCCTCCTGCTCTCGGTGGTCGCGGCGGTGGTCGCCATCGAGCGCGGCATCGCCCTCTGGGGCCTCGGCGAGGAGACGCGCCAGCTCTCCGCGATCGTGATCAAGGCCCTCTACCGCGGCGATCTCGCGGAGGCGCGGGGCGCGTGCGAGCGCTCGACCACCCCCTTCGCCGATCTCCTCCTCGCCGCCTTCACCCGTTGGGGGAAGGCCTCGCCAGAGCGCATCGCGGCGGCCGTGGAGAGGGAGCGCACCCAGGTGGGCCTGCGGCTCCGCGCACGGCTCTGGATCCTCGGTACGATCGGCGCGATCGCCCCCTTCGTGGGACTCTTCGGCACGGTGATCGGGATCATGGGTGCCTTCGAGGATCTCGCGGCCCATCCGGGCGGTGGATTCGCCGTGGTCGCCTCGGGGATTTCCGAAGCCCTGATCGCCACCGCCGCCGGCATCGCGGTCGCGCTCGAAGCGGTGGTCTTCTACAACTTCTTTTCGGCCCGCCTCGCCGCGCTGATGACCACCCTCGAGCTCGGTGCGGACGAGGTGCTGGAGCTCCTTTGGCTGCAACCGCCGGCCGAGGAGCGGGAGGCGAGCTCGGCGTGACGGGCGGCGACGGATTCGAGCACGAGGGCAAGGTCTTCTCGGAGATCAACATCACGCCCCTCACCGACGTCTTCCTCGTGCTCCTCATCATCTTCATGGTGGGCGCATCCATGGCGGTGGACGTCGCCACGGGTGGCGGGGAGGCGTCGCAGGGGCTCGAGGTCGAGCTGCCCCGCGGCGAGTCGCGCGATGTCCGGCCCGGCGAAGGCGCGGCGGTCGTCTTCATCCTCTCGGATGGGCGGGTGGTCCTCGAGGGGGAAGAGACGCCGGACGATCTGCTCGGCGAGCGGCTCGGCGCCCTCCTTTCCCGCGTCGCCGACGCCCGCATCCTCGTCCACGCCGACGCCGGCGCGAGCCACGGCCGCGTGGTGCGCGTGATGGAGGCTGCGCGCCAGGCCGGCTTCGTCCACCTCGCCCTCGCCACGCGCGGCGATTGATTCAGTCGAAGGCGAGCGGCGCAATCCCCAGGTCGAGCACGCTCAGAAGACCCGGCGGTGCCTCGCGCAGTCGCGCGGCCGCGTGGGCCACGGACCAGCCGAGGGCCGGATCCTCGGAGAGGCCGCCGGGAACCACGAGTTCCACCGGAGGCGTCGCCTCGATGCGGAGGCGATCCTCCGCGCGCGCGCCGAGCTCGAAGGTCACGCCCAGGCGGACGAGCTCCTTCCCCTCCTCGAAGCCCCGCGCGATCTGCCGCAAACCAATCGCCGCGCCGGCCTCCACGCAAAGCCCGCCCACCTCCATCGCTGCCGGGGCGAGGATGGGGTCGATGGACTCCTCCACCTCGTCGAGGTCGAAGCCGAGGGCCTCCCCCGCCAGAGCGCAAGCCTCGGAGAGGCCGCGCTGCCCCAGCTCCTCCCGCTCCACCGCCTCCTCGAAGGCGCGTTCGGACAGGCCCACCCCAGCCGCGCCGGCGATCTTCGCCGCGTCGACCACGCGCTCCACCTCGAGATGACGGGGATGCCCCACGACGCCGGCCAGCAGGGCCGGGAGTCGATCGAAGAAGAAGCCGGGGTGCAGACCGACGCCCACGACCGAGACGCCTCGACGCGCCGCCGCGTCGTCCATGCGCTCGGCGAGGTCGGGATCGACGAAGAAGGGGTGGATGAGCTCCTCCGCGAGGCCGACGACCGAGAGGCCGGCGTCGATGGCCGCGAAGAGATCGCCTTCGATCTCGTCGAGGCGATGGCCGCGAGCGAGGACGGCCACGCCACCGCGCGCCGCGCGGAAGGCCTCGGCCCGGCCCCGCACCGGGACGCCGGGCGCCTCCTCGAAGCGCGCATCCTTCGATCCGACCACGGCCACGAGGCGCAGCGCCGGATGGCCGGCGAGCGCGCGCGCCACGATCCCGGCGCGCGGGTCCGTGCCAACGAGGACGACGGGGATGGGAGAATCGGAACGCTCGGAACGTCGATCGCGGGAGGTGCGCACGGCGCTGGCCTATCCGAGGTCGGCCCGCCTTTCAATAGCGGATCACGCCCTCGCCGTGGAGCCGCCGGATCAGCCGCAGGGCGTCGATCTGCCGCAGCGGCGCCGTCTGCACGAGCTCTTCGATGTCGCGAACGCCGTCCATGCGGTAGAGAAGGAATCTCTCGGGCGGCGTGAGCGGCATGGCCCGTACGGCGCCTCGATCCACGACCAGCACCGGCTTGAGGTGGTTTTGGAGCAGCTCCGCACGCAACAGGGTGAGAAGGCGATCCTCGGCCGTCTTGCGGAGGGCGCGGACGTCCGCCACGGGCAGATCCTGGCCGGCGGCCTCGAGAATCTCGAGGGCACGCTCGGCATCGCCTTCGGTGAGGGCCTCCCGGGCGAGTTTGAGTGCGGAGGGCTGGCCGCCGCCCTTCAGGTCGGCGGTGGCGGTCGGGAACCATTCCGCCGTGCTCCGGCCCGAGGGCTCCGGGGGCGGGACGACCGGCATGGCGCGCCGCTTCGCCTCCCCCTCCTGCGCGAGTTCGACGAGCGAGAGCGCGACCGGCAACGGGTGCTCGGCTTCCGCCCGACGGCGCTCGTGCAGGTGAAAGGCGAAGGAACCCTCGTCCCACGTGAAGATGCCGAGCGCCGTCTCTCGGAATTTGTCGCGCAGCACCTTCTGCACCACCTCCTCGGAGAGCACGCCGGTCATCACGAGGATCTTGCCGAGCGGCACGCCGGTCTCGAGGTGGGTACGGTGCGCCTGGAGGAAGTCGGATTCGGAGATGTGGCCGGCGTCGATGAGGAGCCGGCCGAGGTACTCCCGCGGATCGTTGGAGGTGGCCGAGGTCAAGCGGCCCTGCTCGATCCCCAGTCGTTTCTCGTCGGCGCCCCGTCGCGCGAAGAGCGCGCCGGTGACCTTCTTCTCGGCGAGGAGGCGAAAGAGTTCCGCACAGCCCAGGAAGGCGAAGCTGCCCTGCAGCGCCAGCATGGCCGCATCTTCGTTTCCCCGTGGATTTGTCGCAAGATCCCGCGAAACGCCAAAGAGGAAGGGCCCACAACGGCATGAAGGTCGAGTTGCTCGTCAAGAAGGACGCCCCGCTGAGCGTCCAGGCCCGCGCGGTCCTGGAGGAGCTGCGGGAGGAGCTGGGACTGGAGATCGAGGAGATCGACGTCACGGAGGACTCCTTCCTCTACCGCCGCCACCGCTACGACCTGCCGGTGGTCCGCCTCGATGGGCAGGTCCTCTCCCAGCGCACCGCCGATCGCGACGAGATCGCGCGCCGCCTCCGCCACGCGCGCACCTGGAAGGAGAACCAGGCGGGCGTGCTCGGGGACGGTCGCCGCGTGGTGAAGGTCACCGCGGCCGGGGCGGCCGCGCCCTACCGCACGACGGAAACGTCGCCCACCGGCCCGCGCCGGGTGGTGAAGGTCAGCCTCGCCGAAGTGGCCGGCCAGGCCCTCCCTCGCACGCCGGCTACGGACAGCCTCCCCGAGGCCGGCGAGGAGACCGACAAGCTCGAACCCCTTCCCCTCCCTCCCGCCGGCGGAGAGGTCTTCTTCGTGGACGGATTCGGAGGCGGCGCGCTGCGGCGCCGGCTCGCCGCGCGGCCCGGCGTCGACGCGGTGCGCGTCGGCCCGGCGACCGGCGTGGCGGTCATCGAGGGCGCGCCCGAGGCGGTGCGGGCCGCGGTCGCCGACCACGGCGGTCGGGCGAAGCCGAGCCCGCCCGCGCTCGCCCTCGCTCTCGGCGCGGCGGCGCTCGCGTTGGGCCTGGCCCCGGCCGGCGTCTCCGGAGGTCTCGCATGGGCCTCCGGCGCGATCGGCGCCCTCTTACCTCTCGCCCTGCGGGAAGGGCGGTGGCTTCTGCGCGATCTCCCGCTCGTTGGCGCCTACCCGCTGATCGCGGCGGCCGGCCTTCTCTTCGCCGCTTGGTCGGGCGCCGTTTTGGCATCGCTCGCCGCCCTGCCCGCGGCCGTCCATCTGGTGGGCCTGGCCTTCGTGCTGCACGCGCGGCGACGCGCCCGCACCGTCCTCTCCGCCTTCGACAGGGATGATGGCGCGAAGGGTCGGCAGTTGGTCGGGGAAGGCGCGCCCTTTCCCGCCGATGGTCGGCTCCTCGCCGCCTGCGTGGTGGACGAGCGTCCGCTCGGAGGAGACGAGGACGCCGAGCGCCTTGCCGGCGAGGCCGTCTTCGCCGGGACCATCGCGCGGACGGAGGTGGAGTTCGTGGCCGAAGGAGGCCCGAGTCGAGCGCACGCGGGTGGGCAGCGCGTGATCCGCGCTCTCGCCGAGGTGGGCGACGACCGCACGACACGGCTGCTCCTCTTCGCGCCGCTGGGAGCCCTCGTCCTCGCGGGCGCCGCCTGGATCCTCGCCGGTCCCCGCGCCGGCACCTCCGTCCTCGCGGGCCTTCCCGTCCTCGCCCTCGCCTTCTTCCTCCCCGTCGGGCGGGCGGCGTCGCTGGTGCGCGCACTGGTCGACGGCGTGGCGGTGGCCACCTGGAGGGCGATCGCTCGCGCCGGTGCGGTGCGCACCGTGGTCTTCGGCAAGCGCGCCCTCCTCGAGCGCGGCGTGTGCACGGTGCTCGGCGTCCGCACCCGCAAGTACGACGTCGGTCGCCTCCTCGCGCTGGCGGCCGCCGCCGAGAAGGACGTCGATCATCCCATCGCCCGCGCCATCGTCGGCCACGCGGAGGAGCTCGGCCTCGAGCCGCCCGCTCCCAAGGGCGCGCCGCGCGTCGAAGCGGGCGGTGTGGAGGCCCGGGTGGAGGGTGCCACCGTGCGCGTCGGCGCACCCGCGTACCTCACGGCCAAGGGCATCGACGTCTCCGCCTTCCTCGGCCCCGCGCACGAGATGGGCCAGCGGGGGAGCACGCCCGTCGTGGTGGCGATCGACGGCGAGGCCGCGGGCCTCATCGAGATCGGCGCCTCCCCCACCGACGGCGCGCGGCAGGCGATCGCTTCCCTCGAACTCCGGGAGGTGGAGGTCTACCTGGCGACGGCCGATCACGGTCAGCGTGCGCGCTGGCTCGCCCAAGCCTTCGGCCTCGACCCCGCCCGTGCCGTCGGCGAGATGTCCGCCGAGAAGGAGGACAAGATGCTACGAGGGCTTCGGCGGCCGGTCCTCCTCGCCGCGGGCACCACCCACCGGGGGCGCACGACGGAAGCCGACCTCGTCGTGGGCGCCGAGGGTGACGCAGAAGGGATACCGGCGTCTCTGCTGCGACCCGACCCCCGCGGTGTCGCGGCGCTGGTGCGCATCGCGCGCCGCGCGCGCCGCGGTCGTGTACTGGGTCGGAGCGCGCTCGGCCTCGGATGCGCCCTCGTCCTCGGGCTGGGTCCTTTCGGCTTGCTCTCTCCGATGACCGCTGCCGCAGTCGCACTGGTGGGCACTGCCGTCGCGCTCGGCGCCGCCCTCGCCCCCGATCTCGCGTTCCGCTGATCGAACCGCCGACCGCTTGGCGCACGGCGATCCCCTCCGTAGAATCGGGCGCGCGATGCGACGTCCCGCAGTGCCCTTGCTCTTGCTCCTCGCCGTCCTCCCCGGGACGGCGGTGGCCGGCGCCGATCTCGATCCGGACGAGATCGAGCTCCTCCGCATCATCAACGCCTACCGCGCCGCGAACGGCCTGGGCTGCCTCACGCCCTCCCCGACCATGAACGCGGCGGCCACGTACATGAGCCGCGCGATGGGGGAGCTCGGATTCTTCAGCCACAACGAGCCGCCCTGCGACGACGAGGGCAATTGCACCGGACGCAATCCCTTCGACCGCATCCGCGCCTTCGGCCACGACAAATGGACGGCGGCGGCGGAAAACATCGCCTGCGGCTACCCGACCCCCGAGGCCGTCTTCGAGGGTTGGAAGAACAGCCCCCGCCACAACGCCAACATGCTGCTGCCGGAGATGAAGGCGATCGGCATCGGCCGTGAGATCGTCGACGGCTCGAGCTGCCGCATCTACTGGACGAACAACTTCTCGGACTGGATCGACGGCGATTACGACTGCGAGGGCAACTGGAACGGCGAGGGGCCGGAGCCCGGATCCGGCGGTGAAGGTGGGTCCGGTGGTACCGGAGGTACTGGAGGAACCGGCGGTGCCGGGGGTTCCGGAGGCAACGGCGGCGGAGGCACCGGTGGAGCCGGCGGCACAGCCGGCCCGAAGCCCCGGCGCGAGATCCAGCCGGGCGAGTTCTGGGCGGGGATCGGCAACGGCAACGGCTCGGGCGGAGGTTGCGCCGCCGCGGGTGGGCCGGCCACCGCGTTGCTCGTCTTCGCGATCGCCCTGCTCCTGCGCCGCCGCTGAGGCGGACGCGCCGCGGCCGGAGCCCCCGCTCAGATGCGGAGGGCCTCGATGGTCGATTCGTCGATCCGCGGATCCACGGTCAGCTCGTCGCGACCGCCGTCGCTCTCCCAGACCACGGCCACCTCGTCGCGGTCCTTCCCCTTGCCGTAGCGGGCGACGATGCGCGACGCGAGCACCATCTCCTCCCACGTCGGCTCGCCCTCCACGAGGGCGACGGGCCCGGGCACGTCGCGCGCCTGCACGAGGTAGCGGCCCTCCGCGTGGCGCTGGAGCTGGAAGTTCTCCCCCTCGGAGCGCCCGACCACGAGCTTCACCTTCGGAGAGAGGCGGAAGTGCCGGCCGGTCGCGAGAAGCGGGATCTCGTCGCGCTCGATGCGGCGCTCCGCGCGATGGTCGAGGATGTCGAAGAAGCGGCGCGCGAAGGCTTCGTCGGTGAGGTAGCAGCAGCCGCCCGCCGGCTGCGGATACTCCTCGAGGCCGAGCTCCACAGCCAGCGCCATCTGCTCCTTCCGGCTACGGCCGGAGATGGCGTAGAGCTTCTCGCGGTCGATGCGCCCGTCCAGCTCCGCCTGGGTGGGCGGAAGGAGCTTGGCGGAGAGGGGCCGGAGCAGGCGGCCCTGCAAGCCGGAGTCGCGCTCGATCACCCACATGGTCGAGCGGCGCTGGCTCTTGGGCCGCTGGCCGAGCACCTCGCCGGTGAAGACGAAGTCGCCGCCCCACTCGTCGAGGATCTTCCGCGCCCGCACGAACATGTCGATGCGGCAGTCGATGCAGGGGTTGGCGTTCGCGCCGTAGCCGTACTTGGGATTGGCGATGACGTCCAAATACCCCTGGTCGGAGATGTCGATCATCTCCACCTCGACGCCGAGGCGCGCTCCGGCCACCAGGGCTTCGTTCGCCTTGGGCTTGCCGTCCTTGCCGGGGATCCCGCGCCGACGCTGCGATTCCGTGATGCAAAAGCCCGTATAGAAGTGGATCGCGCGCACCTCGCAGCCGAGGACGTCGCGCACGATCTTCAGCGCCAGCATCGAATCCAGGCCGCCCGAGAGCAGCCCCAACGCCTTGACCTTCTTCATCGCTTTTCGACCAGACGGACCCAGCAGAGGTATCGTCCGCCCTCCCGCTCGATCCCCAGGAGTTCGTTGCGCGTCCCCTGACACCACACGGGGAGGTCGGCCTCGATGCCCGGATCGGTGGCGATCACGAGCAGGATCCGGCCGGGCCCTTCCTCCCGCGCGGCCTTGGCCGTTTCGATGATCGGAACCGGACAGAAGGTTCCGCTGGTATCGACGATTCGATCCGCCCGGGGACGCATGGGCCCCTTATATACGAAGATTCGCGGGCCGCATCCGCAATCGAACGCCCGCGGTCGGGCCCGGGGCGGCCGTTCTCCCCTTCTTGCACCGGGCGCGAGCTTTTGTTACGAGACTCGCTTCCCCCCCTCTCTCTCGGTGCGCGAGCTCCAGGTTTCCGGGAAGAAGGCCGGGGACACATCCGTTCGACGGAGCAAGTTTCCCAGTGCCGGTACGTCCGGCCGAGCCCCCGGCATGCCGGGTCGAACAACGAGCAGGAGATCGTAGATGGCCAAGAACACGGGATCGATCGCGGTCGCACTGGTGGTCGGCGCCGCCATCGGATTTGCCGGTGGATACAGCATCAAACCCAGGGGAACGGATACGAGGCCGAGCGCGGCTCCCGCGGCGCGGCCGGCGGACCCGACGCCCGCGCGCGCGGCGGCGCCGGAGGCCGAGCCCATCTACAACGTCCCCTTCAACGACTTCCAGCCCACCAAGGGCCCGAAGGACGCGAAGGTGACGATCATCGAGGTCTCGGATTTCGAGTGCCCCTTCTGCAACCGCGTCCAGCCCACCATCCAGCAGATCCTCGACACCTACAAGGACGACGTCCGGCTGGTGTGGGCCAACAACCCGCTGAGCTTCCACCGGAACGCCCTGCCCGCCGCCGAGGCCGCCTACGCCGCCCACGAGCAGGGCAAGTTCTGGGAGATGCACGACAAGCTCTTCGAGAACTTCCGGAGCCTGAGCCGCGAGAACTACGAGAAGTGGGCCCAGGAGATCGGCCTCGACATGAAGAAGTTCCGTGAGGCCCTCGACTCCGGCAAGTTCCGCGAGCGGATCCTCGAGGAGCAGAAGCTCTACACCTCGCGCGGCGCCCGCGGCACCCCGGGCTTCTTCATCAACGGCCGCCTGGTCTCCGGCGCCCAGCCCTTCGAGGCCTTCAAGCGCGTCATCGACGAGGAGCTCAAGCGCGCCGACGAGATGCTGAAGAAGGGCACGCCGCGCGACCAGCTCTACGCCAAGCTCATCGAGGGTGGCCGCACCAGCGCGGCGCAACCGCAGCAGGCGCGCGCGGAGGCCGAGCCTTCCAAGCCCGTCTTCGTCAGCATCCCCGAGGATGCGCCGACCAAGGGCCCGAAGGACGCCAAGGTCACCATCGTGGCGTTCTCCGACTTCGAGTGCCCCTTCTGCGCCCGGGCCAACCCGACCCTGCAGCAGATCCTCGACACCTACAAGGACGACGTCCGCATCGTCTTCCGCCACCTGCCGCTGAGCTTCCACCGCAATGCCAAGCCTGCGGCCGAGGCGGCGATGGCTGCCCACGAGCAGGGCAAGTTCTGGGAGATGCACGACAAGCTCTTCGAGAACTTCCGGAGCCTGAGCCGCGAGAACTACGAGAAGTGGGCCCAGGAGATCGGCCTCGACATGAAGAAGTTCAAGGCCGCCCTCGACTCCGGCAAGTACGCGGCGCGCGTCGACGCCGACGCCAACGATGCCGCCAAGGTCGGCGCGCGGGGCACCCCCAGCTTCTTCATCAACGGCCGTCTCGTCTCCGGTGCGCAGCCCTTCGAGAACTTCAAGAAGGTCATCGACGAGGAGCTCAAGCGCGCCGACGAGGAGCTGAAGAAGGGCACCCCCCGCTCCAAGCTCTACGAGAAGCTCGCCGGGAACTGAGCGAGCAACATGAACCCCCGCGCGAGCCCGTCCACCCGACGGACGGGCTCCACGGGCCCCCCTAGGCGCCGGTCACCCCGGCGCCTTTTTCTTTCCCGTGGTCGTGCCATGGTGGCCCGCGCCGCACCGCTTCGGATGCCATCCGTGCCACCTTGTTGTCCTCGGTGTCCTTGGCGCCCTCGTATGCCCGCGAGTGCCCGCGGTCTTCGAACCCCCGCCGAGGCCCGTCCCACGTTCCCTCGAGACGGCTCTGGGAATGTCCGCCGCGTCCATCGTCCCCAGACGGGGCATGAGCAGAACTCCCTTGGATTTCTGAAGTTTGGCGGACATCGCCTAGAGGGTTTCGAGGGCACGGCGGACATCACCGGAAGAAGCGGCTCTCCATGAACACGGGCGGGGATTTCATCTTTCTCCAAGTCGGGGCTATGATCGGGGCGTGCGCGTGTTCTGGCTCATTGGAGCGATCGCCATCGCGCCCGCGTTGACGGCCGCCCATGCGGCGGAGAAGACGCCGACGTTGGGGGTGGGGGATATCTCCTGCTCCAAGGAGATTGGCGAGGCTCTCTGCGAAACGCTGACGGAGCGTCTCGTGACGGCGCTCGGCGCGCGCAGCCCGCACCCGGTGGAGCGACAGGCCGAGGCGCGCAAGAAGCAACGAGCGTGTAAGCAGGATCCCACCTGCATGCTCGCCCACCGCCGCACCTACGAGCAGATCGTATCGGGCACGGTCCGCGGCTCGGATACGGGAGTGGAGATTTCGCTGCGCCTGCTCGATGCCCGTCGGATGGAAAAGATCGCCGAGGCCAGCGGACACGCGCGCACGGCGACGGAGCAGGATCTCTTGGCCGAGGTGGAGGCAGCGGCCGCTCGGCTCTTCCCCGATCGAGATTGACGAACGTCCGGTGACCTCCTCGATCGCGGTCTCATCCCTCGTGGCAGCGCTTTGCAGCTTTCGGCCAGACGTCCACGAGGGGCACGGCGGACATCTCCCCCGGTCTCCACCAGACGTTTTGTGTCCGACAGCGGACCTTCCTCGTAGGCCAGGGCGGCCAGTTTCGAGCTCGAGGCGGGCATTCGAGAGGTCCTGCGGCGGACGTTCCCCGAGGTCCGAAGGGAGTTTCGAGGGGGCAACGAGGATTCGAAGGGTAGAGACGACGAAGGCCCGGGGGATGCCCGGGCCTCGAGGAAACGTTACGAGGAGCCCTGCCGCACTCAAGGAGCGGCGGCGTCGGCGCTGCTCGAGGCGCCACCCCCCTTGCGGGTGTTGTCGACGTCGACCTCGAAGAGGCGGAGGTAGCGGGTCTTGGCCCAGTCGCCGATGCGGTCCTCGCGGATGTGGCGCGTGCGGTCACTCGCGATCTTGGCGATCCAGAGGGTCTCGCCGTCCTCGCGCAGGCCGGTCAAATGGATGGTGGAGGTGAGCTCGGAGGCGCCGGCGGTCTTCAGGGCGAGCCAGACGGCCTCGTGATGGAAATCGGCCGGAAGCTCCCACTTGAGGTAGGTGACGACGTGGCCGCTGGTGGTGTCGACGCGAACCTCGCGGACGCGATCGGCGAAGGGCAGGCCTTCGAGCGCGGCACGCACCGCGGCTTCCTCCTTCTTCGCCAGGCCCTCGGGACCACCCGCTGCCTCCACGCGATCGAGGACCTCGCGAAGCTGGGCGCCCTTCATCTTGAAGTTGACCTCCGCGATCCGCTGGATGCGGATGTTCTCCGGCATCTTCAGGACGCGGGGATCCTTCAGGGCGAGCTGGGTCTCCATGTACTTCTTGAAGTCGTCGCGGCTGACCGTGGGCTCGGCCGCTCCGGCGGCGGGAAGGCCGAGCCCGATCAGAACGAGCAAAGCAGGTAGCTGCAGGCGCACGGCGTCATTCTCCTCCTGGAAGGTGCGAAAGCTTAGCGGCGGGTCGGGCGAAGGGTCAACGCCCACGCCCACCTTCGGGAGAGACGGGCGGAGGAGCCGGCGTATTCTCTGCCGGTCGGCGCACATCCCGAGGGCGGGTGCGGCTCAGGATCCTCCGCTCGCCTCGGCGAGCGAGCGCTCCATCTCCTCCACGGTGAAGGAGCGGTTCCGCCCCATGCGCTTCGCATGGTAGAGCGCCTGATCCGCCCGCTCCAGCAGCTGGTCCTCCGGCACCTGTGGATAGGAGGCGATCCCCATGCTCACCGTGCAGCGCAGGGGGCCGAGCGAGGTGGTGATCACCGTGCGCTCGAACTCCTCACGGATGCGCTCGGCGGTGATCTTTCCGCCGCGCATGTCGGTGTCCGCGAGGATGAGGATGAACTCCTCGCCACCGTAGCGCGCCACGAGGTCGGTGCTGCGCGCTCCTTTCTGGAAGATGCGCGCGGCGCGCCGGAGGATCTCGTCTCCGGTCAGGTGGCCGTAGGTGTCGTTGACCGTCTTGAAGTGATCGATGTCGGAGACGATCACGGTGACGGGACTGCCGTTGCGCTTGGCCAGGGCGAGCATGTGAGCGAGTCGCTCCTCGAAGACGCGGCGGTTGGCCAGCCCCGTCAGCCCATCCTTTTCGGCGAGGGCCTGCGTCTGGGCGTAGTAGCGCGCGCGCTGGAGCGACTGCGCGACCTGGCTCGCGAGGAGCTCCAGGGTGCGCACGTCGGCGTGCTCGAGGTGCCGGCGCTTCTCGCTGCCGAAGACCAGGGTGCCGAGCACCTCGTTACCCATCTTGAGCGGCGCCACCTTCAGCGCGCTCACCCCCCGCACCAGGGTGTCGTCGCCGAAGATCCGCACGGCGCGCGGCGGAGGTCGGTTGGGGAGGATGGCTCGGTGCTTGACCGCCTGCGAGATCAGGCAGCTCCCGTCGCGGAAGGTCTTGCCCTGGATCTTCTCGAGACCGCGCGGCCCCGAGATCCGATCGAGGCGGTGCCAGAGCCGGCCGTCCTCGTCGACCTCCACCGTGGTGATGGCCACCAGATCTTTCTCGTGCTCGGCGAGGATGCCGCGCACCTCCTCCATCGCGGTGTCGAGCACCTCCTCCACTTCGGTCGCGCGATTCAGCTTTTCGATGGCGCGGTAGGACTTCTCGGCGCGCTCGCGGTCCTGCCGGATCTGGACCATCACCCACTCGCTGGCGATGGCGCGGAGGATCTCGCGCGAGCAGGCGAGCAGGAACTCCTCGTCGGCGTCTTCGAACGGTCGGGCCTCGAGCCGATCGGCCACCAAGAGGCCGCGCAGCTTCCCCTTCCCTCCCGGTTCCAGCTCCCACTCGTCGCGCAGCGGGACGATGAGGACGCTGCGGATGGGCTCCTTCCCGTCGTACCAGACGATGCCGCGCAGATCCCCGCAGAGGCGGAGGGGTTCGCCGCGTTTGACCGCAGCGCCGAGCAGACCGTCCTTCGCCGGGAAGCGGGCGCGGAGCGTCGACTCGTCGCGGGGGCGCGAGGCGAAGAGCCAGAGATCGGCGTCGCCGTCGGGCTCGAGGAGGAAAACGGAGATGGCGCGGGGCGAGAGCGCGAGCGAGGCCACCTCGAGGGTGTTCTTCACCGCCTCTTCGAGTTCGGCCACGGCGGCGAAGCTCCAGAGCGCCTCCTCGTCGAGCGCCGACTCGCCCCACCTCCCGGCTTCCGCGAGGCGGAACCGACGCGCGTCCTCGCGACGCGCCCGCTCGCGCCGGCGGAGTTCCTGCTGCCCCGAGATCCGCATGCTCGTCGACTCGATCGCCAGCGCGAGCTTGGGCAAGAAGGCGAAGGCGAGCAGGAAGAAGATCCGCGCGACCAAGTGGTACCAATACCCGAGGGAGGTTCCCCGCAGGAAAAAGAGCGCGGACTCCACGAAGATCGCCAGTCCCGCCAGCCCCAGAGCCACGCGGTAGGACGAGGGCGTGGTGAGGAAGGCCATCAGCAAGTAGATGAGGGGGTGGAGCGGATTGCCCGATCGGCCGTGGGGATCGATGAGGGCGAAGGCGGCCACGAGCATCAGGCCGCCGACCTCGAGTTCCAGCCACGCGCTGCGCTCCGGCTCGCGCATCCTCCGGTCGACCATGGCGAACCAGAGGACACCGGCCACGAGGGCGAGCGCCGCCAACACGAGGCTCCACCCGAGGCGCAGGCGCTCGAGCGAGGCGTACTGGCCGGAGAAGAGGCCGGACAGGACCACGGCGCCCAAAAGCGGCGGGAACACGCGCCGCAGCCGCCGGCGCCACCTATGGAGCCCGGGCGGCACCTTCCGTCTCCAGGAGGAAAACGACCTCGTCGGGCAAAACGAGGCCGAGCTCTTCCCGCGCGACGCGCTCGAGGGCCTCGGGGTGGTTCGCCAAGTGGCGCAGCTGCGCCCGCAGTCTCTCGTTGTTGGCCGCGATCTCCGCGTTCTCCTGGCGGAGCCGCTCGGCTTCCTTCGCCAGCCGCAGCGTGTGCCGGATTCCCTTCGGGTCCAGGGCGATGCCCAGGGCGAGGAGCGAGATGCCCAGCGAAAGTAGCAGGAGTCGGCGCCGTTTGCCCATGGAGCGATCCTCACTTCCTTGCTACGCGCGCCGGCACGGGAGAGCAAGGTTTCGTCTTGTGGACGATCAAGGCCAGCGGCCCCGCACCTCCCGCGCGCGTTCGAGGATGAAGTCGGCGTCTGCCAGCCCTGTGAAGGACCAGGCCGGGCGCCCGGAGGCGTCGAGGATGAGGATCGCGGGCAGCCGTGGGATGTGGCCGAGCGGGCTGCGGCCGGACGCCACCCGATCGCCGCCCACGAGCACCGGATACGGTGGTCGAAGCGCCATCACGTAGGGCGCGATCACTTTCCGCCCCTCGATGTCCAGGGCGATGGCGACCACGTCGATGCCCTCGGACCGGCCGCGGTGCGCCGCCTCGGCCACGGCCGGTTCCATCGGCTGGCAGAGGACGCACCAGGTGGCGAAGAAGAAGATGACCAGCGGCCGCCCCCGATGCGCCTCGAGGGCGTGGGGCTGGCCCGTCAGGGCGTCGGGGAGCGTGAGGCGAACGGGATCCGGCGGACCGCTCCCGCGGCAGGCGGCCAGGAGGGAGGCGCAGACGATCGCCGAGAGCACGAGCCTTCGCACGCCCCCATCTTGCGTCACCGGACGCCGTCTGGGGAGGGCGAAATCACTTGCAGGCGGGACAGATCCCGTAGAGCTCCATCTTGTGGTGGGTCATCTCGAAGCCGTGGGCGCGCGCCACCCTCTCCTGGAGCGCTTCGATCTCCTCGTCCTCGAACTCGACGATGGTCCCGCACTGGGTGCAAATGAGGTGGTCGTGGTGATCGTCGGTGGCGATTTCGTAGCGCGTCTGCCCGTCGCCACCGAAGTTGCGGGCCTCGGCCAGGCCGCACTCGGTGAGCAGGCGGAGCGTGCGGTACACCGTCGCCTGCGAGACCCGCGGGTCCTGCTGGCGCACCAGTTCCAGCAGCTCCTCGGCGCTGAGGTGGCCCCCCGCCCGGTAGAAGGTCTCCAGGATGAGGGAGCGCTGCCGCGTCGACTTGAGCCCGTGCTTGGCGATGTACCGGTTCAGGATCTCCTCGGGCGTCGTCGCCCGACGACGGGAATCGGGAAGGGAGATCCTCGTCTTTTCCTCGTTCGTCCTCGTCACCGTTCGGCCAACTCGCGCCGCTTGACTCCCGCGCGCATTGTCATGATCTTGCCCCACTTTATGCGAGAAGCCACCCCAAAGTCCCGCATCCCTCGCCGCAGCGCATGCCGGAGGCGGGACGCATGAGCCGCTTGCTCGTTCGCGACCCCAGGGAGATCTCCGACTCCCTGGTCGCCGCCGTGCTCGACTTCTGTCGGCGGGCGAAGCGCCCGTCCACGCCGGAGGAGGTGCGCCTCGCCCTCGCTCGCCTCCCGGAGGAGAGAGAACGCGATCTGCGCATGGCCGCTTCCCGCGAGCCCCCCGCAACGCCTCTCTCGCCCCAAGCCTTCGTGGACTGGGTGGAAGGCATGCCGCCCGACCAGGCGGCCGCGCTCGAGGAGGCGGGCGCCTACCTGGCCATGGCCCGGCAAGCGGCCGCAGAAGCGCTCGAGATGCAGCTCACCCGGCCGGCGCAGGAGGAGGCAAAGCCCCTCACGCCGATCCGCCGCCGACGCAAGGCGACGAAGACGCCGCCCGTCCTCGTGCGCCGACGGAGGACCGCCGAGCCGTCCGCCACGCGGACCGAACCCGAGACACCGTCCGGCGAGGGAGCGGCCGCGGAGGCCGGGGCTTCGACGCGCCCCGGGCGCAGCCGCGCCGCACCGCGCTTCGGCCGCTTCGTCTCCGGGCGGCCGGCCAAGCGCCCCATCCAGGAGCTCGAGGCGCCGGAAGGCGCCGACATCCTGCTCCAGCTCGTCGGTGAGACCGACGGCAACCTCCGCGCTCTCCTCGACCGCGTGAACCTCGCCTGGGCGGAAGACGGTGGGCCGATCGGCGCCGCGCGCCTCGAGGCGCTGCTGCGGCGCCACCAGATCGAAGAGCAGCGACGCCGCATCGAGCGCGACCGGCTGCGCACCCTCCTCCGCCGCGAGCGCGGCTTCGACCGTCCCGTGGCGCGCGCGTGGAAGCTCTCGCCCCGGGAGCTCCGACGCCTCATCCAGACGTATGGCCTCGCCGAGGAGGTCGAGGAGTTGCGGGCGCGGGCGCGGGCCGACATCCTCGCCGAGACGCAGCTCTCCGCTCGGCTCGCCCTCCTCTTCCGCCAGCAGGATCGCCTCCGCGCGCTCGGCGTGTACCGCGAGGTGCGGCAGGCCGCGGCCCACGAACTCCGCGAGCGCGTGGATACCCTCCCCCTGGACGAGAAGATCCAGGCCCCCGAGGTCCTGCTCGAGATGGTGCGGCGCCAGGAGGGGATCGACCGCGGGCTGTGGCGATGGGCGACGGAGGCCTTCGACCTCCTGGCCGTCGCGGCGCGTCGGCTGGGCATCCCGCTCGCGCCGACGCGGCCGCGTCATCCCGGCCATGGGCGGCTGCGCCCGCCGCGCATGCGAAACCCCCGCCCGGATCGGCGGTAGGAGCCTGGCGGAGGAACCGTCCTGCCGCAACGGCGGCCGGGGCTGGGGCCGGGCGCGTCCCTCGTCGCTGCGCCTACCGATGTTCCGAGCGGGGGTGCCGTGAAGGAGCCCATTGCAGCGACGCACCGGGGGCGCGCGCACGAGGAAGCCGCCGTCCTCGGTCGGTCGCCTCGACGGGCTCCGGGATCGAACCCTCAAGCCGATTCGGCGCTGCTCGCCGAGGACGAGGACGACGAGGACTCCTTCTTCTCCTTCTTGTCCTTCGGAACCGAGCTGTAGAGGTCGGCGTACCAGCCCCCTCCCTTGAGGTGAAAGCTCGAGCGGCTCACCTGGCGCGCCATGGTCTGCTTCGCGCTGCAGGTGGGGCAGCTCTCGGGAGCGGGGTCACTCATCTTCTGGATGATCTCCAGCTTCGCCTCACAAGAGGAGCAAACGTACTCGTAGATCGGCATGGCGACGCCGATCTAACCCAGGCGAAAAAGAATGCAAGGGGCCGGACGCCCCGCGCGGGCGCGCCTCATTCCGCCCAGAGCCGCGGGATGAAGTCCTTCTTCCAGATGCGGACCATGGCCATGAAGACCGAGCCGATCATGGGTCCGAGGATCACGCCGAGGACGCCGAAGGCGGCGATGCCCCCGAAGATGGTCAAAAAGATCAAGAGCGGGTGAAGGTCCATCCGCCCCTTGGCGAGGAGCGGGCGCAGGAGGTTGTCCGAGGTCCCCACCACCACGACGCCCCACCCCAGCAAGAAGAGGCCCGCCACGATCCTTCCCGTGATCAGGAGGTACATCGACGCGGGAAACCAGATCGCGCCCGTCCCCACCACCGGGACGAAGGAGAACAGCGCCATCAGCGCCGCCCAGACCACCGGGCTCGGCAGACCGACGATGAGAAAGCCCACGGCGCCGAGCGCGCCCTGGATGAGGCCGGCGAGCAAGTTGACGCCGATCATCGCCTGCGACACGAGCCGCACCTCGAGGAAGAACCGCTCGGAGTAGCGGCGATCGAGGGGGAGCGACGCCAGGATCTCCTCCACGATCACGTGGCCGTCGGCGAAGAAGTAATAGATGGAGACGAAGAGCATGAAGAGGCCGATGACGAGGTTCGCGGTCGCGCCGACCACGCTCGCCGCCGAGCGCGCAAGCGACGTCCCGATCCCGGCCAGCGCCCCGCGAAGCTGCTCGCCGACGCGCAGCCGCTCGAACCACTCCGCCACCGGCGCGAAAAACTCCGGCACCTCCCCGTGCAGTAGCGATCCGAATCCCTCCGGCCCGAGCGCCTTCTCGATCTCGCCGACGAGCGCCACCGCCTGGTCGACGAAGAGGTAGAGGAGCCCCGCCAAGGGGAGCACGACCAGAAGGAAGATCACCACCGTGGAGACGAAGGAGGCGGCGCGTCGTCGACCGCCGAAACGGCGGGCGAGCCAGTCGTTGAGCGGATAGAGGAGCGCCACCACGAAGGCGGCGAGAAGCACCGGCAGGAGGAAGGCACCGACGACGTAGAGGAAGAGGACGAAGACGGCGAGGAAGAGGAGGACGAAGGTGAGGTTGGACCACCTCCGCGTGCCCGTCATCATCTCCCGCCCTCCCTCACGCGCCCCTCGCCCCGGCGCTCAGCCCTGGGTCCGCGCCTCCGCCGCCTCGCCCATCTCCCCGCCGGCGATCCCATGCCGCGCACGCACCATCGGGTCCATGGCGACGGGGGTCTCGAGGGGCACCTTCGCATCCACCACCTGGGTGTCGGCGAAGATGTCGCCGATGCGGATCCCGAGTGGATCGCTGAAGGCCATGTAGGCCTCGAAGGCCAGGATCGGACCTGCGACCAACGCGAGCACCGGATTGAGGGTGAGCGCGAAGGCCAGCGAGGTGGGGAGGTTGCGCACCGCCGAGTGGATCGGCGTCGCCGGCGAGCGCGTGGGGATGTGCACGGTCTTGATCCCCATCAGCCGCTTGCCGATCGACTGGCCGTTGTGGATGGCATCGGCCACGAGGAGGTACGCCATCCCCGCCAGCGGCCCCACGTGGGGAACGATCCAAGCGAGCAGGTAGGCGAGGAGGAGATCGATGGCCTTGCCCACGAGCCGCGGGCTGAGATCCGCCTTCGGATACGGCGATCCACCGCGCCGCGCCGCCCTCTGCCCATTCGCCGCCATCCTAGCTCCGTACCCCACCGAGGAGCGCGGCGGCCTTCGGCGCGTAATAGGTGACGATGCGATCGGCACCCGCGCGCTTGATCGAGGTCAGCACCTCGAGCATCGCCCGCTCCCCGTCGATCCATCCGTTGGCCGCGGCGGCCTCCAGCATCGCGTACTCGCCGGAGACATGGTAGGCGACCACCGGCACATCCACCGCGCGGCGCACCTCCCGGAGGACGTCCAGATAGGTGGACGCCGGCTTCACGATGATCCAGTCCGCACCCTCGGCCACGTCCCGCCGCGCCATCCGGATTCCCTCGCGCAGGTTGGCGGGATCCATCTGGTATCCGCGCCGATCCCCCGCGCGGGGCGTGCTCTGCGCGGCGTCGCGGAAGGGACCGTAGAAGGCGGAGGCGTACTTGACCGCGTAGCTCAGGATGCTGGTCATCCCGAATCCGCTCTCGTCCAGCGCGGCGCGGATGGCCGCCACCCGGCCATCCATCATGTCCGAAGGCGCCACCGCGTCCGCACCGGCGCGGGCATAGGCCACCGCCGTGCGGGCGAGGAGCGGAACGGTGCGGTCGTTGTCCACCTCGCCATCGACCAGCACGCCGCAGTGGCCGTGGTCGGTGTACTCGCAGAGGCAGACGTCGGCAATCACCACCAGGTCGGGGACGGCCTCCTTGATCGCCCGGATGGCCCGCGGGACGACCCCCTCCGGATCCCATCCCGGGCTGCCTTCCGGATCCTTGGTGGGCGGGATGCCGAAGACGAGCACCGCGTCGATGCCCAGCGCCCGCGCCCGTCGCGCCTCTTCCACCGCGGTGTCCACCGAGAAGTTGAAAACCCCCGGCATGGAGGGCACGGGCCGGCGCAGGCCGCTCCCCTCCTCCACGAAGAGCGGATGGATGAAGTCGTGGGGAACCAGCTCGGTTTCCCGCACCAGCCGGCGGAGCGATTCGGTGCGGCGAAGTCTCCGCCCTCGTATCGAAGCCGGGCGCAATCCAACCTCCCAGTCGACAGCCCAGACGGCGGAGTCTAACGGGCGCCCCGGGGGGAGTAAAGACGACCGAAGCCCGGGAAGCGGGCGAAAAGACGAGCGTTCGACCGCCCGCCCTGCCCCTTTGCGAACGCGATCTCCGTGACGGGGTCGATCTGCCAGACCGAGAAGGAGGGGGGAAGCTCGCTGCGCACCGTCCGGCGTGGCGGGGTGCTCGCCGCAGCGGCCACGTGATGGGCTCCCGAAAGGTCGTACGGGCGAACGCACGGGCCTTTCGGCGCGGGCACCCGGAAGATTCCGGGGAACGCTCCGGCCGGGAAGGACGCGGCGATCCGGAGGATCCAGCCTGCGGCCGCCTGGCAGCAGAGCGTTCGCCCCTCCCACATGCGAACTTCGTGCCAGGCGAGCGGGCCTCCGCACCCCTGCCCGCATCATTGGAAAATTTCTAGAATTCCCCCCCTTTACATGGGAGACGCGGCACGGATCCCACCCTGACAGCCGTGGTAGGACCGCGGCAATCCTGTCATGCCTGCGGCAAGACACGACGCCCTTCTCCGCGGCCTCCCCAACGAAGCCGGGACGGAAGTGGGCGCATGCCCGCCACGCCGATACGGTGTGCGAAATGCTAGGCAGAGATGCACGCCGAGGTAAAGCCTTCTGTTTGACGCGCCTCGTCAACAAGGCTCCCGGGCGACGCGGACCTCCCGTCCGGCGCCACTCCTAGCGCGCGCCGCGGCCGAAGATCACGGCGGGGATGGTGCGCAGCACGATCTTGATGTCGAGCCAGAGCGACCACTGATCGATGTAGGCGAGGTCGAGCTTCATCCAATCCTCGAAGTCGATCTCGTTGCGGCCGCTCACTTGCCAGATGCACGTGATGCCCGGCTTCACGGAGAGTCGACGCCGGTGCCAACGCTCGTAGCGGTCCACCTCCGAAGGCAGGGGCGGCCGCGGGCCGACCACGCTCATCTGGCCGACGAGGACGTTCCAGAACTGCGGCAGTTCGTCGAGCGACGTGCGGCGGAGGAAGCGCCCCACCCGCGTCACCCGCGGATCGTCCTTCATCTTGAAGACCGGTCCGCTCATCTCGTTCTTGTCGCGCAGGGCCGCGAGCCGCTTTTCGGCGTCGACCACCATCGAGCGGAACTTCCAGAGGGTGAAGCGGCGTCCGTTGAGGCCGCTGCGCACCTGGCCGAAGAAGACCGGGCCCGGGCTGTCGAGCTTGATGGCGATCGCGATGACGAGGAAGAGCGGTGCGCAGAGGACGAGTGCGACCGCGGAGACGACGATGTCGAAGGCGCGCTTGAGCGCGAGGGAGATCGGGTGGGTGGGCGCGGTGGTGAAGCCGAGGAAGGGCGTGCCCCCGACCTCCTCGTAGTCGATCCGCGACTTGCGCGCCGGTAGAAAGCCCAGCGAGAGCTTGGTGGCGAGGCCGAGATCCTCGGCGGCGATGAAGGCGTGCTCCACCTCGGCGAGGTGCGTGCCGGGGATGACGAAGACCACCTCGTCGACCACCTCGGAGCGAAGGATTCGCTCGGCGTCGCCGAGGTGGCCGAGGTGCCGCACGCCCGGCGGCGGGGGCGCGTCGGGGAGCGTGATCGCGCCCACGAGATCCACCTCCGGCTGCGCCGCGAGGGCGCGGCAGACCTCCTCCATCTGCTCCCCGCCCCCGACCACCACGCTGCGCCTTCGCGTCAGCCCGCGCCGGCGCAAAAGCAGCCGGACGATCCCGCGCAGTGCGAGCGCCTGGAAGAAGGCAAAGGCGAGGTAGAGCACCACGAGGGGACGGCTCTGGTGCTGCTGCTTGAGGAGGAAGGCGGCCGCGGCCAGGACGATGGCCGTGCCCACCGCCGTCCAGGCGAGCGCGACGGCGTCGCGGGAGAAGGCGCGCCGCTCGCCCCAATAGAGGCCGAGCAGCACGCCGAAGAGCAACCAGGTCGGGATCGCGAGAAGCGGCAAGAGAAGGTAGCGGTCCCAGGCGAGGAGGCCGGGGAGCCATCCCATCCGGTAACGGAGTTCGTAGGCGCCGAAATAGGCCGCGACCAAGAGGACCGCGTCGGAGACGGCCGCGGCGATGCCGAGGCTGCGGGCGTGACGATTCATACGACCCTCCTCGCGCGCGGGGCGGCGTCGTAGACGGAGAGCAGGGCCGAGAGGTGCGCCTCCATGCCGAAGGGGCTCGCCTCCACCGCGGCGGCGGCGCCCTCGAGCCGCGGCAGTCCGAGCAGCTCCAGGGCGTGTGCCGCCCAGCGCGCGGCGTCGCCGAGGGGAAGCGCGCGGACGCGATCCGGAAAGAGGATCACCTCGCTCGGCACCTGGTCCGAGATCAGGCAGGGAATGCCCGCCGCCTGCGCCTCGATGGGCGCGAGACCGAGGCCCTCGAAGAGCGAGGGGAAGAGGAAGAGATCCATGGCGGCCAAGAGCTCCGGCACGTCGTCGCGCGCGCCGGCGAAGAGCACCTGCTCGGCGAGGCCGAGCGCGCGGGCGCGGGCTCGAAGGGCGGCCTCCAGCGATCCTTTCCCCACGAGGACCAACCGCGCGTCGGGGAGGCGCGCGCGGAGGGCCGCCATCACGTCGAAAAGAAAGGCGTGGTTCTTCTGCACCTCGAGCCGACCGATGCTGCCGAAGACGACCGCGTCTGCGGGCAGGCCGACGCGCCGCCGCGCCTCGGCCTTGTCGGGCAGCGCCGAGAAACGGGAGTAGTCCAGGCCGCAGGGGAGGATGCGAACGCGCGGATCGTCTCTCCAGCCGAGGCCGAAGAGCGAATCGGCGGCCCGCGCGCTCACCGCGAGATGGACGTTGGCGTAGCGCTGAATCATGCGCCGTAGGCCCCGCCGGTAGAAGGCGCGCACCGGCCCGCCGCGCGCGTCGAAGTAGGAGGTGTCCAGGTGCGAGTGGGCGATGCGGAGAGGAACCTTCGCCCGCGCCCCCACCCAGCCGACGACGCCGTTGACGTGGTGGAGATGGCCGTGGATGGCGTCGTAGGGGCCGTGACGGCGAAGAAGGCGCGCCAGGCGGGAGGCGAGGCGAACAGGGTCGCGGCCGCAGCCCAGGAAGTGGACCCGTGCGCCGCGCGCCTCCATCTCCTCCACGTAGGCCCCGCCCTGCCCCGTCGCCACGGCGAACTCGAAGCGGATGCGCGTCGGGTCGAGGCGGCGGACGACGTGGAGGAGCCAGTTCTCCACCCCTCCCGTGTCCATGGTCATCACCACGTGCAAGACGCGCTTCATGGCGTCCTCCCGGTCGCCGCGGCGCCGAGCCGCCGCAGCCGGGCCCGCAGGATGGCCTCCGAGGCGAGCCATTGTACGAGATGGGTGCCCATCATGGCGAAGGCGGCGCCGCGGATGCCGTGGGTGGGAACGAGGAGCGCGCAGAGCGCGAAGGAGACGGCGGCGATCCCGGCGAAGAGCGGGAGCTGCACCCCATGGGCGCCGGCCGCGGTGAGACCGTAGCCGGGCACGGTGCACGCAAAGCCGACCGAACCCGCCACCGCCAGCAAGACCAGGGCGTCGACGCGCCCGGCGAACTCCGGACCGAAGAGGTGCAGGAGGATGATCTTCCCCGCCACGAGCGAGAGGAGGATGCCGCCGAGCGAGATCGCGGCGATCACGGCGTAGAGCCGGCCGGCGAGGCGGCGGAAGGCGCGGAGGTCGCCAGCGTGCGCCGCGTTGGCCAGGCGCGGGCTCGCCGCCTGTGCGACGGCGGTGATGACGAGGTTCCCCGCGGCCACGAGCTGGTAGAGCGCGGCGAAGACGCCGAGCTCGCCGCGCCCCGCCGCTCCCTCGAGGAAGTAGCGCGGAAACTGCCCGAGCAGCGAGACGAGCATCATCGTTCCGCCGAGCGGGAGCGCGCTGCGCAAGAGCACCGTCAGCTCGTCGCGCGGCAGGGCCGGCCGCGCGAGGCCACCGATCTGCCGAAGGCTCGGGAGGTCCACCAGCGCGAAGACGGCGAGACCGGCCAGCGCGAGGCCCGCGGCGGCCCAGACCAGGCTGCCGGTGAGGGCGTAGCTTCCCGCGAGGAGGCCGAGGCCGATTAGGCCGTGCGCCGCCTGTGCGCGCGCGACGCGATCGAGGCGCTCGGCCCGCTGCAATCGGCCGTGGGCCACGTCGCTCAAGGATTCGAAGGCGTGGGCGAGCGCCACGAAGAAGACGACCGGCCCCAGATCGCGCGCGGCAAAGCCCGCCCAGACCGCCACGCCCAGGGCCGCGAGACCGGAGGTGAGCAGGCGCAGGCCGAGGACGGTGGAGAAGGAGATGCGGCCGCGGGCGTCGGTCGCCTGGATCGGACGGAGTTGGAGGTTGGTGAGCGCGAAGATCGGCGCGACGATCGCGGTGGCGAGCGCCAGCGTACCCACCGTCTCAGCGCCGCCGAGGCGGGCGAGCACCACGAGGTTGAGCCACTTCGCCCCCGCGTGCGCCATGGTCCCGAAGAACGACCAGGAGACGTTCTTGCGGAAGGACAAAGGCGCAGCTTGGGCGGTTCTCGCGGTGGTCTCGGTTCTCATCGCCTTCCCTGCACGCGCCGGCGCGCGCTCTCTACCACCTCCCGGTAGCGCGAAGCCAGAGCGGGCCGCGCGTGGTGCGCCTGCAGATACGCCCACGCACCGGCGACGAGGCGGCGCCGGAGGTCCTCGTCCGCCGCGAGGCGGCGCAGCGCCTCGGCCATGGAATGGGCGTCTTCGGCGATCAGCAGCTCGCGCTCGTGCCGCACGGGCAGTCCGCGTGCGCCCGAGGGCGTGCTGACCACGGGAACGCCCGCGCGCATCGCGTCGAGGAGCTTCATGGCGATGCCGCTCCCCGAGCGCAGGGGAACGACGGCGGTCCCCGCCGCGCGGAAGAAGGCGGCGGGATCCTCCACCCAGCCGGCGAGTTCGATTCCCGCCTCGCGCGCGCGACGGGCGATCGCCGGTGCGAGCCCCCTTCCCCCGACGACGAAGCGCAGCTCCGGCGCGCGCTGCGCCACCTCGCGGGCGAGCCAGTCCACGCCCTCCGCGTTCGGTGGCCACGAGAGCGTGCCGAGGAAAGCCACGCGATGCGAGGGAGGCGGAGGCGCGGGCGCCTCGCCGAGCTCGCCCATGGAGGGCAGGATCGTCACCGCCTCCCGCCCGCTCATTTCGGCAAAGCGCGCGGCGTCCTCGCCGCTGATGGCCACCACCGCGTCCGCCGCGCAAAGCGCCGCGACCTCGTAGCGGCGCAGGCGCGCCCCCTCCCACCGCGCCAGCGGAGCGAGGCGCCCCGCTCCCGCGGCGCGCACGAAGAGATCGCTCTCCACGTTGTGCTGGTCGAGGACGAGGGGGAGGCCGGCCTCCCGGGCCACGCGGCGCGCCGCGGGAAAGACGTTGAGGTGATCGCACCAGATCAGGTCCGGAGCGAAGGAGGCGACGAGCGACCGCGCCCGCCGCTGGTAGGTGGCGCTGGCGAACTTCGCCGTGAGGTAGGGCTCGCGCCGAAGCAGCTGGACGGCGGCCGTGCGCACGAGGAAGAGCGGGCGGCGACGGATCCGCACCGGATGGGGAATCGGAGGTTCCACCCCGAGCCCGGGCAGGGCCCGTTGCAGGGCACGTGCATCCGCCGAGGCGTCGGATGCCTCGGAGACGGAGAGCACGCGCACCTCGGCGAAGTGCAGCAAGCAGGCGAGCGTCTCCGCCGTGCGCAGCTTGCCGCCGCCGTCGGTCGGCCAGGGAAGCTCCGTGGTGAGAAAGAGGATCCGCGGCTTCATCGCCTTCCCTTGCGCAGCTCGGCCCAGGCGATCGGGAAGAAGGCGAGATCCTCCACCAGGTAGCGCCGCGCGAGCCGCCGCGGCTCCTGGGCGAGGCGCCACAGCCATTCGGCGCCGATGCGCTGCACGAAGCGCGGCGCGCGCCGCACCCGCCCCGCGAGCATGTCGAGGCTCCCGCCGATCCCGAGGATGGCCTTGGCGCCGAGCCGCGCCTTCTGCGCCTGGATGAAGCGCTCCTGCCTCGGCGCGCCGAGCGCGACGAAGAGGACGTCCGGCGACGCGCGGCGGACGGCCTCGACCGCCTCCTCGAGGAGCAGGGGATCGCGGTCGAAGCCCATGGGAGGCGAGAGCGTCCCGGCCACCCGCAGCCCGGGGTTGTCCGCCTGGAGGCGGCGCGCCGCCGCGTCCGCGACGCCGGGCGCGGCGCCGAAGAGGAAGACGCTGCGTCCCGCGCGGGCGCAGGCCGCGGCGATCCGGGGAACGAGCTCCGAGCCGGCCACGCGCTCGGGGAAGGGATGGCCCCGCAACCTCCCCATCCACACGATCGGCATGCCGTCCGCGGTGAGGATGTCCGCCGAGGAGAGCGTGGCGCCAAAGTCCGGATCGCGGTGGGCCTTCACCACCATGTCCACGTTGCAGGAGAAGACGACCAGGGGATCGCCCTCCCCCGCGCAGGCCTGCATCACGCGTTCGACGGTCTGCTCGGTGGTGATCACATCGACGCGAAGCCCGAAGAGATCGACCTTCACGACACCCCCTGGAGCAGCGTGACCAGCAGGGCGACGGCGACCGCCACCGCCGGTAGGCCGACGAGGCGCCGCGCGAAGCCCTCGGGCCGGGCGGCGCCCATCTCCAGGGGACCGGCCCACCCGATGAAGAGCATGAAGACGCTGAATGCCCCCATGGCCACGTTCAGCGCCGGCTCCTCGCCGCGCACCGCGATGCCGGGGTCCTCGAGGCTGAGCAATCCCAGCAGCCACAGCGACCCCATCGCGCCCGCCACCTGCGCGGCGCCGATGCGCCCCGGGCGCCGCACCGCGTGCGCCGCGCCCGCGAGGGCGGCCACGAGCGCCAGGATCGCGGTGGCGCCGGGCGGGCTCTGCCACCACGCGGCGGAACCCGGCGCCACCGGCGCCGCGAAGGGCCGCGTCACCAGCCAGGCGAGCGCGGCGAAAACCACCGGCGCGCGGAGGTGCCGCGCCAGTCCGCCGGGGCCGACGTGGACCAAGGCGAGAAGGAGGAGGAAGTGGCCCGCCGAGAGCGCCGCCGTGGACGGCCCCTCCCCCGCCATGGCGATCGCGCCGAGCCCGGCGCCCGCGGTGGCGAGCGCGGCGATCGCCGCGGTGTGGCGCCCCGACGCGCCGACGAGGATGGCCTCGGATTCCTCCCCGTCGCGCCGCCCCGCGGCCAGGCCGAGGCCGACGGCGAAGGCGGCGAGAAAGAGGCTGGACACGTCGGACGCCCGATCGGTCACCCACAGCGTCGCCGCCCACATGCCGAGGACCGCGGCGCTGCCGAGGACGATCTCCTTCGGCTCGTCCTTCCAGCTCCGCCGCAGGGCGGCCAGCGCCTCGCAACCGAGCCAGAGCGCGGCGAGGAGGATGGCCGGTCCCGAGGTGAGCAGCGCGTCGGTGGCGGAGGTGATGACGAAGGTCACGTCCGAAGGCGCGCGCAGCCCGAGCAGGCCGATCGCCACCACGAGCAGGAGCCCATGGCCGAAGCGCCGGCCCACGATCGACGCGACGATCACGCCGAAGGCGACCAGCGCCCAGTCGAGGCGGTCGAAGACCGCGGCGCCCGCCGCCAGGAAGGGAAGGAGGAGCAGGAGCATCCACCCGCCGCGGACCAGGAAGCTGCCGGCGAGCAGGGAAATGGCCACCGCCAGCGCGAAGCGGAGCGCTGGCGTCTCCGGCAGGCGGAAGAGGAGGCCGAAGAAGAAGCGGAGGGCCACGCCGCCCACGAGCAACCGGCCGAGCCAGAAGGTCAAAAAGGGCCCGCGCGCCTGGCCGGCGAGCGCCGCCATGCACAGGAGCGTGCCGAGCAGCACCCAGAGGAAGCCGAGTTCCTCCCCGCTCCAGAGGGCCGGGGGAAGGGCCACGCCGAGCAGGAGCAGCGGGGGTAGGAGCGGCGAGGGCCGCACCTGCCCAACGGCGATCATCCCCAGCACCGCCGCGAGGAGCAGCGCCCATGCGCCGGGCGCGAGCATCCCGGCGCCGAGCGCATACAGGCCGAGCAGCAGGACGAAGACCAGCCCGAACCCGAGCTCACGGGTCAGGTCGATGACGCGCCATCCCGGCTGCACGTGCCACATCGCTTCTTTGTAGAAGGAGCGCCCAGGCGAAGCAATGCCTCTCGCCATGCGCTTTGCGTCGCGGCCGTGGCCCGCGCCCCGCGTTCCGTGGTAGTCGGGCGCCATGTCCACCCCTCTCGCCCTGGAGGCCGCGTCGGCCCGCGATCGCGCGGCGCGCTGGCTCGAGACGATCGCCCGCGGCGGGCTCTACGTCCACGCGGCCTTCCTGCCGCTCTCGATCGCGGGAATGCAGCTCGGCCTGGTCGTCGCCGCGCTCTGCCTGCTCGGCCTGGCGCTCGCGGGACGGCGCGTCTGGTATCGCAGCGAGCTCGACCTCCCCTTCCTCGCCCTCCTCGGCGCGGTGCTCTTCTGGCCCTGGGACGCGCCGATCGGCCTCCGGCTGTACCGCACCTTCCTCGCGCCGATCGTCATCGCCTCGGTGCTCGGCCTGCGGCCCGCCACCATGCGGCGCGAGGCATTGCGCCTGCTCGCCGTCTGGGCGGGCTTCGCCCTCCTCCCCTCCCTTCTCGCCTGGGCGCAGTTCTTCTGGGGCGTGGACCTGCTGCACGCGCTGGGGATGCGGGCCGAGCCCATCCGCCCCTCCGTCCCGCTCTACCGCGAGCGCTTCGCGGCGACCGGCTTCTTCACCTGGTACATCCGCCTCGCGCACAACCTGACGACGCCCCTTTGCGTGCTGGCGGGCGTGGCGATCTACGGCGGGCTCGAGCGCCGGCGACGCGCCCTCGCCTTTGCGGCGGCGGCGCTCGTGGCGGCGGCCGTCTTCCTCACCTTCACCCGCACCGCCTGGTTCGGCCTCGCCCTCGCCGCCCTGATCCTCGCCGCTTTCGGCGGATGGCGCCGCCTGTGGCGTGCGGGCGCGGTCCTCGCCGTGGTGGGCGCCCTCCTCCTCGCCGTGCAGCCCGGATTTCGCAACCGGGTGCTGAGCACGCTGAGCGGCCAACGCAACCAGGACCGCGTGGGCATCTGGCAGACCTGCGCCGCGGTCGCCCGCGACCATGCCGGGGTCGGCATCGGCTACGGCAACATGCCCACCGTCGGCCAGCCCTACTTCGATCGCATCTCGCCGCGCACCCAGCCGCGCTTCCGCGCCTGGTGCCACAATACCTTCTTCACCGCCTGGGTGGAGGGCGGCGTCGTCTACCTGGCTGCTGCGGTGCTCCTCTGGCTCTGGCTCGGCCTCGCCTTCGTCCGCCGCGCGCGCGGCGCCGACGCCTTGGGGCGCGCCGCCTGCGCCGGCGGCCTGGCCGCCCTCGGCGCGCTGGGCGTGAACGCCTTGGCCCACGACGTCTTCTACGCCAGCGAGACGATGTACGCCCTGGGTTTTGCCATGGCGCTCGCCGTCGTCATGACGCGCTCGACGGCGCCTCGACCCGCCGACGGAAGCTGAGATCCTGGAAGACGCCCAGCCCCAGGCCCAGCACGAAAAAGACGGCCAGGGGCGCCAGCCCGGAGACCGCCGGCGAGATGGCACCCGAGAGGCCGAAGGCCTGGAAGATGGTGAAGAGCGTCCAGAGCAAGAGCGACAGGAGGATGCCCTCGCCGAGGGAAGTGGCGAGATGGCCGCGTCGGTTGCGGCGCATCGCGAGCCGGATCGCCACCAGCGAGGCCGGCACCGCCGAAAAGGGAAAGGCCACGCGGCGGAAGAGCTCCTGGCGATAGCCCACGTCCTCGAGACCGAGGCGCTGCCGCAGCCGAATCTGGGCGAGCAATTCGCGCAGCGGCAGGTGCCGCGGCCGGCCCGTGCGGAGCTGGAAATCTTCGGGGCGCTCCGGCAGCTCGAGCTCGAGCGCCTCGCCCTCCTCGATCCCCTGCAGCTCGCCGGCGCGGAACGAGGCCACCCGCGCGTGCTCGAAGCGCCATCCGTCGCTCTTCGGGAGCATGGCCTCGGCGTCGATGCGGCGGACCAGCGAGAAGTCGTCGCCCAGCTCGTAGAGGGTGACGTTGCGAAAGCCGGCGCCCTCGCGCTCGCGCAAGTTGTAGACCCACTTTCCGCTGCGGAACCACTGCGACTGCTGGAAGTAGGCGCCGATGTTCTGCGGGCGGCGGAAGTCCCGGATCTTGATCTCCTCCGCCCGGCGCGCCGCGTCCGCCGCCACCGTCTCGTGCAAAACGAGCAGGCCGAGGCAGAAGACGGAGACCGTGCCGAGCAGGACGGCGATGAGCCGTCCCGGTCGATTGCCCAACGCGAGAAAGGCCACGTACTCGCCCTGGGCCCGCAGCGAGCTGACCGTGATCCCCGCCGCCACGAGGAAGGCGGAGGGCGCCGCCTGGTAGCCGAGGTCGATCGCCAAGTTGGCGTAGAGGCGGAGCATGTTCTGGAACCACCCCTCGCCCCGGAACGAGTAGGCGCGGTCGGCGAAGTCAATCACCAGAACGACGGCCACGATGGCCAGGAAGGTGGAGAGGGCGATGCGCGCATAGGTGCGCGCGAGGTAGCGATCGAGGATCATGCCCGCACCCCCCGCGCGCGGCGGAAGAGGATCAGCGCCGCCCCGACCAGGGCCACCACGATCACCGGCGCCCACGCCGCGAGCCAGGCGGGGATGGCGCCGCGGTTGCCGAAGGTGGCGAAGATCTTCTGCACCACGAAGTAGCCCACCACCGAAAAGAGCGTCCAGAGCAACGCCACCGCCTTGCCGGTCTTGCGCTTGCCGCTGGCACCCCCCGCCGCGCCCACGCCGACCAAGGCGAGCGCGATCATCACGAAGGGATGGGCGAAGCGGCGGTGGGCCTCCACCAGGTACTCGTGGCGCACGCGGCCGCGCACCTCCTTCTCCCAGCGGTAGCGATCGAGCACCTGCCAGGGCGTGAGGGTGTCGAAGCGGCGGCGGAAGCGATTCTTCCGCGAGATCTCGCGGTTGACCATCACCGCCACGTCCGCCGATTCGAAGGTGGCCAGGACGTAGGCGCTCCCGCCCGGCTCGCTGCGATGCAGCTCACCCTCCTCGAGGTGCAACGAGAGCGCCGCCTCCTTGCCCTCCGCGCGCAGCCGCCCCTTGCGCGCGAGCACGAGGATGGGGTTGCCCTCCTCGCGCGCGTCCTCCACGAGCACGCCGCGCAACCGCCCGTCCGGCTCGATCTCGGTGGCGTAGATGGTGAGGTCGGACAGGTCCTGGTAGAAAACGCCCGGCTTGATCTCGCCCGCGAGGTTGCGGGTGATGATGTCGCGCATCACCAGCCGCGTCTGCTGCAGCCCGAGCGGTTCGAGCCAGCAGGTGATCGTCCCCAGAGCGATCGTGCCCAATACGCCGAGGAGGAGCGGCATGGGCAAGAGGCTGTGCGGCCCGCTCCCCGTGGCCGAGAGCGCCACCAGCTCGTGGTCGTCGCCCATGCGGCCCAGACCGACGAGCAAGCCGAGGAGAAATCCCACCGGCAGGCCGTAGGCCAGCATCGAGGGGAGGACGAAGAGCAGCATCCTCCCCACGTCGAGCAGCCGGATCTGCGCGCCGAAGATGGCCTCCGCCTCGGCGAGCAGCCGCGCGACGAAGAACATCTGCGTGAGAAAGAGGAGCCCGGCCACGAAGGGGACGAGCACCTCTTTCAGCACGTAGCGATGGAGCGTCCAGCGCAGCTAGATGGCCTCCTGGAGGCGGCGATCCTTCTCCTCCACGGCGCGCGCCATCTCGGCCACGAAATCCCGGAGCCGGCGCGCGAGGTTCTCGTCGGACAGGGCGAGGATCCGCGCGGCGAGGTAGCCGGCGTTCTTCGCCCCGGCCTTGCCGATCGCCACGGTGGCCACGGGCACGCCGCCCGGCATCTGCGCCGTCGAAAGCAGAGCGTCCATGCCGGAAAGCGGCGAGCCTCCGGCGAGCGGCACGCCGATGACGGGCAACGTGGTGATCGAAGCCACCACCCCGGCCAGGTGTGCCGCCGCGCCCGCGCCGCAGATCACCACCCGGACGCCCTTCTTTTCCGCCTCGCGGACGAGCCGGTGGGTGCGCTCCGGCGTGCGGTGCGCGGAGGAGACCCGGACCTCGCAGGGGATCCCCAGCTCGGCGAGGGCGTCGCGCGCCCCCGACATCTCGGCCCAGTCGGAGTCCGAGCCCATCAGAATCAGGACCTTCGGTGCCTCGCTCATGCCTGCTCCCCGGACGGAACGCTCCGTCCGATGTCCTTTCGGAACTGCATGCCTTCGAAACGGATCGCCTCGCAAGCGCGATAGGCGCGGTCGCGCGCCTCGGCCAGCGTCGCGCCGAGCGCCGTCACGCCGAGCACGCGCCCACCCGCAGTGACGATGGCGCCGTCCTTTTGCGCGGTGCCGGCGTGGAAGACCACCGCCTCGGCCTCCGCATCCTCCAGACCATGGATCGCGTGGCCCTTCTCCACCTCGCCCGGGTATCCCCGCGCGGCCAGGACCACCGTGAGCGCCGCGCGCGGATCGAATTCGAGCGAGAGGCCCTCGAGCCGTCCGCGGGCCGCGCGGTCCATCGCCTCGAGGAGATCGGTGCGCAGGCGGACCGTCAGCGGCTGGGTCTCGGGGTCACCCATGCGGCAGTTGAACTCGATCACCTTGGGACCGTCCGCCGTGATCATCAAGCCCGCGTAGAGCGCCCCGCGGAACTCCCGCCCCTCGGCGGCGAGCTGCGCCACCGCCGGCTCGAGGATCTCCTTGCGCACGCGCTCGAGCATGGCCGCGTCCACCACCGGCGTGGGCGAGTACGCGCCCATGCCGCCCGTGTTCGGCCCGCGATCGCCGTCGAGAAGGCGCTTGTGATCCTGGGCGGGCTCGAAGAGAGCCACGCTCTTGCCGTCGACCAAGGCGATCACGCTCGCCTCCGGCCCTTCGAGCCGCTCCTCGATCACCACCTTCGCGCCGGCCTCACCGAAGGCGCCCTGCACGAGCATCGCCTCGACGGCGGCGCGCGCCTCCTCCATCGAGCCGCAGACGATCACGCCCTTGCCGGCGGCGAGGCCGTCGGCCTTGACCGCCACCCGACCGTCGTAGCGCGCCGCGAAGGCGAGCGCCTCCTCGGGCGCGGTGAAGACGCCGTGGGCCGCAGTGGGGATGCCCGCGCGCTGCATCAGCCCCTTGGCGAAGGACTTGGAGGATTCGATCTCCGCCGCCGCCCGCTTCGGACCGAAACAAGGGATCCCCTCGGCCTCGAGGGCGTCGGCCAGACCGAGCGCGAGCGGGAGCTCGGGGCCGACCACCACCAGGTCGATCCCCTCTTGCCGGGCGAAGGCCACGATGCCCGCCACGCCGTCGGCGCGCACCGGAACGCACGTCGCGATGCGCGCGATCCCCGGATTGCCGGGCGCGCAGAACAGGCGCGAGAGCCTCGGGCTCTCCGCGATCTTTCGGCAGAGTGCATGTTCGCGGCCACCGCCGCCGACCACCAGGACCTTCATCTGCACCTCAGTGCCTAAAGTGGCGCATTCCCGTGAAGAGCATCGCGATCCCGCGCTCGTCCGCAGCGGCGATGACCTCCTCGTCCTTCACCGATCCGCCGGGCTGGATGACCACGGTCGCTCCCGCATCGGCGGCGGCGTCCAGGCCGTCGCGGAAGGGGAAGAAGGCATCGGAGGCCAGGGCACTGCCGGCCAGCGGGAGGTGCGCCTTGCTCGCGGCGAGCTTCACCGCATCCACCCGCGACGTCTGCCCCGCGCCGATCGCCAGGACCCGATCCGGTGCGCCGAAGACGATGGCGTTGCTCTTGACGTGCTTGACCACTTTCCAGGCGAAGAGCGCCGCCCGCACCTCTTCCTCGGTGGGCCGACGGCGCGTCACCACCTTCAGATCTTCCGCGCGCACCTCCCCGAGGTCGCGATCCTGCACGAGCAGGCCGCCGACCAGCGAGCGGATCTCCTTGCCGCCGCGCTTCCACTCGGCGCGGGGCCGGCCGAGGAGCGGATCCGCCAGCAGCCTGAGGTTCTTCTTCGGCGCGAGGATCTCCCGCGCGTCGTCGTCGTAGCCGGGGGCGATCACGCACTCGAGGAAGATCGACGAGAGCGCCCGCGCGGCTTCGGCGTCCACCGTGCGGTTGAGCGCAACGATGCCGCCGAAGGCGGAGACGGGATCCACCTCACGGGCGCGCTCGAATGCCTCCGCCGGCGTCGCCCCCACGGCCACGCCGCAGGGATTGTTGTGCTTGACGATCACCGCGGCGCACTCGTCGAATTCCTTCACCGCCGCCAGCGCCGCCTCGAGGTCGAGGAGGTTGTTGTACGAGAGGGCCTTGCCGCCGAGGACCTCCGCCCAGGCGATGCTGGGCTCCTCGGGCCGCCCGCCCGTGCGGTAGAAGGCCGCACTCTGGTGCGGGTTCTCCCCGTAGCGCAGCACGGAACCCGAGTGCCCCACGACCGCGAAGCGCGCCTCGCCCTCCTGCTCCGCGAGGTAGGTGGAGATCGCGAGGTCGTAGGCGGCCGTGTGGGCGAAGGCCTTGCGCGCGAGGTTGCGGCGGGTTTCCGCCGAGAGCCCCTGCCCCGCCTCGAGTTCCGCGGCCACCCGGTCGTAGTCGGCGGGATCGACCACCACGCCGACGTGCGCGTGGTTCTTGGCGGCGGCGCGGATCATCGCCGGCCCGCCGATGTCGATCTGCTCGATGCATTCGGCGAAGGGCCTGCCCTGCGCCACGGTCGCCTCGAAGGGATAGAGGTTCACCACCACGAGGTCGATGAGCCCGATGTCCAGCCGGGCGAGATCTTCCATGTCCTGCGCGAGGTCGCGCCGCGCGAGGATCCCCCCGTGAATCTTCGGATGGAGGGTCTTCACCCGCCCGCCGAGGATCTCGGGAGAGCCGGTCACCTCGCCGGCCTCGCGCACGGTCAGGCCCGCGTCGCGGAGCGCGCGGGCCGTACCCCCGGTGGACACCAATTCGAAGCCGAGCTTCGCGAGCCGGGTGGCGAAGGGAACGAGATCGGTCTTGTCAGAGACGGAAAGGAGCGCACGCCTCGGGGTCACCATGGTTTCCTCCGTGCGGCGCCTCTAGCAGGTTCCCCCCCTGCGTTCAATCGTCCGCTGGCTCAATCTTCGTCTTCGAGCCCGAACTCCTTCGCCCGCAGCCGCAGCTGGTAGAGCCCCCGGCTCTCCACCTGGCGAATGCGCTCGCGGGTCAGGTTCATGATGGCGCCGACCTCCTCGAGCGTGATGCCCCCGCGGTCGGCCACGTCGAGCGCACAAGTCTCTTCGAGCTCCCAGATCTCCTTGTCCGGGAAGTTCAACTTCACCGATCCCGTCCGCGGATTGACGTCCAAATACAGGTGGTGCTTGCACGAGACGAAGAGGCAGGGACGGGGTCCGTTGATGCAGTCGGCCCGCGTCCTGGGACGCATCGCCTCGATCTCCCGGCGAATCTCCTCCTCCTCGGCATCCGACAGGCCGAGGGCACGACGGCGCCGGAGGTCGCGCGCCATCTCCTTGCGGGACATCGTCCGCGCCCGGCCCCGCGTCGCCCCCTCCTCTTTCGCCTCGGC